>Ga0315268_10001374_pt1 | contig 27885 bp, 22 predicted proteins | sample C1_top_MG_FD_204535 | JGI IMG/M metagenome (GOLD analysis project Ga0315268, IMG submission 204535) | Sediment microbial communities from Yellowstone Lake, YNP, Wyoming, USA - C1_top | ecosystem: Environmental > Aquatic > Freshwater > Lake > Sediment | place: USA: Wyoming | collected 2017-08-01
AGTTCAAGATCGTGAGCGGGATCATGACCACCATCCACTCCTACACCAACGACCAGGTCATCCTGGACTTTCCGCACAAAGACCTGCGGCGGGCGCGCGCCGCGGCGCTGTCGATGATCCCGACCACCACCGGCGCGGCCAAGGCGATTTACCTGGTGATCCCGGAACTGAAGGGGAAGCTGGACGGCTTCGCCATGCGGGTGCCCACGCCCAACGTGTCGGTGGTGGACCTGGTGAGCTTCGTGGAAAAGAAGACCACGGCGGAAGAAGTGAACGCGGCCATGAAGAAGGCGTCGCAAGCCGGGCCGCTGAAGGGCTATCTGGGCTACGAGGAGCAGGAACTGGTCTCGATGGACTTCCGCGGAGACAGCCGCTCGTCAATCCTGGACGCGCCCCTGACGAGGGTGGTGGCCGGCAACTGCGTCAAGGTCATTTCCTGGTACGACAACGAGTGGGGCTACTCCTGCCGGGTGCGGGACCTGATTAACTTTATCGGGAAGAAGGGGCTGTAGTCAGGCGCGCCACAGGGGTAGCTGGTAGTCCGGAGTTCGTTCCCACATCTGCCCAAGGCGGGCAGATGTGGGGCACCCTCGGCCGCGGGCTCAGCTCGGGGAATTTACCAATTTCAAATTTGAAATTTTAAAATTTGAAATTTGCGGGCTCCAGCGTGTGCGCAGGAGGCGACGATGACGAAGCTTTCCATCCGCGATCTGCCGCTCAACAATCACCGCATCTTCATGCGGGTGGACTTCAACGTCCCGCTGGATGAAGGCGGACGAGTCAGCGACGACACCCGCATCCGCGAAACCCTGCCCACCATCGAGTACGCGCTGCGGCACGGGGCGCGGCTGATTTTGGCCTCGCACCTGGGCCGGCCCAAGGGCAAGCCCAACCCCAAGATGAGCCTGCGCCCAGCGGCCGAACGGCTGCGCATGCTGCTGGACCAGCAACTGGGCCGTGGCGAAAATGTCGGCTTCTGCACCGATTGCGTCGGCCTGCAAGCCGAAGAAATGGCCGGCAAACTGGAGAAGGGCCAGACGCTGCTGCTGGAGAATCTGCGCTTCCATCCCGAGGAAGAGGCGAATGACGAGAAATTTTCGCAGAAGCTGGCCAAGCTGGCCGACTATTACGTGAACGATGCCTTCGGCACGGCGCACCGGGCGCACGCCTCTACCGTCGGCATCACCAGATTTGTCGAGCGCTCCGCCGCCGGGCTGCTGATGGAGAAGGAACTGGAGTACCTGGGCAAGGCGCTGCACAACCCCGCCAAGCCGTTCATCGCCATCCTGGGCGGCGCCAAGGTGAGCGACAAGATCGCCGTCATCAAGAACCTGATGAGCAAGGTGGACGCGCTGGTTGTCGGCGGCGGCATGGCGTACACCTTCCTGAAGGCGCAGGGGCAGCAGGTTGGCAAATCGCTGCTCGAAGAAGACAAGCTGGAGCTGGCCAAGGAGCTGCTCAATCAGGCGCGGGCGCACAAGGTCAAGTTCCTGCTGCCTGTGGACAACCTGGTGGCCGCCAAGATCGCCGAGGATGCGGTGACGCACGTGGTCGGCGAGGGGCAGCCCATCCCGGCCGACCAGATGGGGCTGGATATTGGGCCGAAAACGATCGAGCTGTTCACGGCGGAAATTGCGCGCGCCAAGACCATCGTGTGGAACGGGCCCATGGGCGTGTTCGAGACGCCGATCTTCGCCCGCGGCACGCGCAAGGTGGCCGAGGCGGTGGCCGACAATTCCGGCGCGGTCTCGATTGTGGGCGGCGGCGATACCGTGTCGGCGGTGCACGAGGCCGGCGTGGCCGCCAAGATCACGCACATTTCCACCGGCGGCGGCGCCTCGCTGGAGTTCCTGGAAGGCAAGAAGCTGCCGGGAGTGGAAGCGTTGAGCGACAAGAAGTAGTTTTGCCGCTGATTAGCGCAGATGAATGCGGATCAAGAAGAAGAGTGATTCGCGGCTGTTCCGGACTATGAATTGCTGTAAGTAATCTTTGAAAGGGCACGCCTTCAGGCGTGCCGCATGGGGCTGTTTCATACCGGCTTTAGCCGCTGAGGTCCGATACCCTCAGGGCCTAAAGGCCGGTCTGCTCGGCATCTATTCGGCGCGGCTGAAGCCGCGCCCCTTCAAAGATGGCCCACGGCTACTCCGGCTCTGCTTGCAGGCAGCGCGCCTGCCATCGTACATGAGAATGTCAGTACAGGCCGACCGCAGCATCATCCTATTGACGGGCGACATTACGCAGCAGGATGCCGGCGCCATCGTCAACGCCGCCAACGCGCAACTGGCGCCCGGAGGCGGCGTGTGCGGCGCCATCCATCGCGCCGGCGGGCCCGCCATCTGGGAGGAATGCCGGGCCCTCGCGCAGAAGCGCGGACCGCTTCCCACGGGGCAAGCTGTCGCCACCACCGGCGGGCGTATGAAGGCGCGCTACGTCATCCACAGCGTCGGGCCGGTGTGGCATGGCGGCACCAGCGGCGAAGCGGAGCAGCTCGCCAGTTGCTATCGCCAGTCGGTGCGCGTGGCGGACGAGCTTGGGCTGGAGAGCATTGCGTTCCCGTCCATCTCGACCGGGGTCTTCGGATATCCGCTGGAACTGGCCGCGCCGGTGGCGTTGCGGGCCGTGGCGGAGGCGCTGAGGTCGGCCAGGAACGTCAAAGATGTGCGGTTCGTGTTGTTTGATGCGGAGACGATGAAGGCGTATGAGGCAGCGGCGAAGGCCGCCCCAGGCGCGCCACAGCGGGGCGAATGAGGCTAGGCCAGCGCTTCAGCGCTGGTTGGAGTTCCATAGGATTTTCAGAGCCCCGCAGGCACGGCTGAAATCAACCCCAGCCGCGGGGCGGCGGACGAAAATAGCCCGGCGCTTCAGCGCCGGGAAGCTGAGCATCAGATCGCCCGAGTCCCGTAGGGACGGCTGAAAGTTGCGCTTGCCGTTTCAGCCGTCCCTCCGGGACTGGGTAAGAACTTTCGGTTTGCCCCCAGCGCTGAAGCGTTGGGCTATTTTCAACTCGTCCCTCCGGGACGAGCACGTCGAGACAAATAGCGAGAGGGCACTGATGAGAAAGAAACTGATTGCCGCCAACTGGAAGATGTACAAGACGCCCGATGACACGTTCGCCTTCATGCAGGCGTTTGTACGCGATGTCTCCGACCACACGCGGGACGAGATCGTCATCTGTCCGCCTTTTGTGTGCCTGCCTGCGGCGGTGCAGGCGGCGCGGCACTCCAACGTGCGCGTCGGCGCGCAGAACATGTTCTGGGAGAAAGAGGGCGCGTACACCGGCGAGGTGTCGGCGGGAATGCTGCTGGCGGTGGGCTGCACGCACGTGATCATCGGCCATTCGGAACGGCGGCAGTACTTCGGCGAAACCGACGAGAGCGTCAACCGCAAGCTGAAAGCGGCGCTGGCGGCCGGGTTGGCGCCCATCGTGTGCGTGGGCGAAGTCTTGCAGGAGCGCGAGGCCGGGCTGACCGACGAGGTGCTGCGGCGGCAATGTTCGGTCGCGTTCCGCGGCATCGCCGGCGAGCAGGCCAGGGCGATCGTGGCCGCCTATGAACCGGTGTGGGCCATCGGCACCGGCAAAACGGCGACCCCGCAGATCGCCGCCGACGCGCATCGCGTGGTGCGCGCCGAGGCTGCCAAGGCGCTGGGACAGGAGATCGCCGACCACATGCGCATCCTGTACGGCGGCAGCGTCAAGCCGGAGAACGCCAAGGCGCTGATGTCGCAGGCGGAGATCGACGGCGCGCTGGTGGGCGGGGCGAGTTTGGACGCGAAGTCGTTCGCCGCCATCGTCAAGTACTAATCAGCCGCAGATTAACGCGGATGAACGCGGATCAGGAAAATTGATTGGCAAAATCCGCGTGATCTGCGGTTAGTTTGCTTTCCCTCAATTGTCCCACCCTTCGCCAAAACCGGGTGAAAGGGTGGGCCACCCCAGGTTTTTCTGAAACAATAATTGGCTGGAGGCGGCCATGAACGACGTGGAGCGCAAGCCGATTCGGGTGGCGGTGGCCGGCACCGGCAATGTGGGCTCGACCTTCGCCTATGCCCTGCTGCTCAGCGGGCTGGCGGCGGAGATGGTGCTGATCGACATCAATCGCGCCAAGGCCGAGGGCGAGGCCATGGACCTCAACCACACGCTGCCCTTCGCACATCCCACGCGCATATGGGCGGGCGAGTACGCGGACACGGCCGGCGCCGTGGTCACGGTGATCGCAGCCGGCGTAAACCAGAAGCCGGGCGAGACGCGGCTGGATCTGGTGAAGAACAACGCGGCGGTGTTTGCGCAAATCATTCCGCAGGTGGCGCAGCACAATCCCGAGGGTGTAATCCTGATCGCCACCAACCCGGTAGATGTGCTGACCTACGCGTCGCTGCGGCTGTCCGGGCTGCCGGCGCGGCGGGTGATCGGCTCGGGCACGATTCTGGACACGGCGCGATTCCGCTATCTGCTGAGCCAGCATTTCGGCGTGGACCCGCGCAGCGTGCACGCCCACATCATCGGCGAACACGGGGATAGCGAGGTGCCGGTGTGGTCGCTGGCGAACATTGCCGGCATGCGCCTGCGCGACTTCGCCGACGCGCACGGCGTCCACTACGAGCAGGACGAAATGGACAGCATCTTCCGCCAGACGCGCGACGCGGCCTACCAGATCATCCAGCGCAAGGGCGCAACCTATTACGCGGTGGCCGCCGGGCTGATGCGGATCGTCGAGGCCATCCTGCGCAACCAGGCGACGGTGCTCTCCGTTTCCAGCCTGGTGGAGGATTATTACGGCATCCGCGACGTCTGCCTGAGCGTGCCCACGGTGGTGGACCGCGGCGGCGTGCAGCGCATGCTGCGCCTGCAGTTGAGCCCCGAGGAGCAGGAGGGACTGCGCAAATCGGCGGCGGTGCTGCGCAAGACCATCGAGACTTTGGGGCTGGAGCCGGCGCGGGTGGCATAGGGGTTTCAGCAGACTATGCTTCTTGCAGTCGCGCCCGGGTTGCGAGAAGGCGAAGAAAGCATGGATCCTGAGTGCGCGATCCAAAAGCGGGATCGCGCGCTCAGGATGACGCCAGCAGTTGGCAGGCAGTTTGAAGGCGTCCTGCTGCCGGCAACGAGAAGCTTCTACACGAGAAAACCGATTTGCCGATCTCGCGCGGGTCGGGCACAATGGACGGCTCACCTTCGCCGGTCGGGCAATTTCGCTCGGGAGAATGCGCGTGCGCCTGCCGAAATTGCTGTCTTTCTTCCTTCTTTGTTCGCTCATCGCTTTGGCACAGCAGGGGGCCGGTTCTCACGGGCCGGAGACCCGTGCCACACAAGCTCTCAGCGTGCCCTACACGCCCGGGTTGGACGTCGGCGATATGGACAAGACGGTCGATCCCTGCGTGGATTTCTACGCCTATGCCTGTGGCGGATGGCAGAAGCGGAATCCCATCCCGGCGGACCAGGCCTCCTGGAGCGTGACGGCGAAGCTGACGGAGCAGACGCGCGAACTGCTGCGCAAGCTGCTGGAGAACGCGGCTGTTCCCGATCCGCATCCCCACCCCAGCGCGCCAAAGGCGGGCGCGCCGGGGACCCCGGAGCATCGCGGGCCGACTCAGCAGAAGATCGGGGATTTTTACGCCTCCTGCATGGATGAGAAGGCGGTGGATGCGGCCGGCGCGGGCGCGCTCAAGCCTGACCTGGCGCGCATTGCGGCGCTGCGCAGCAAGGCCGACCTGCCGGCCTATCTGGCGCATTTTCATCCCGAGGACATCGGGATTTATTTCGGCGCGTCGGCGCTGTTCCGCTTCGGCGCCACCCAGGACGCGAAGAATTCCGCCGAGGTGATTGCGGAAGTCGATCAGGGCGGACTGGGGCTGCCCGACCGCGATTATTACCTGAAAGATGATGCGCGGTCGCAGGACCTCCGCACCAAGTATGTCGCGCACGTGCAGAAGATGCTGGAGTTGCTGGGCGAAACGACACAGGCCGCGGCCGGCGATGCGCAGTCGGTAATGCGCATCGAGACCGCGCTGGCCAAGGGCTCCATGACGCGGGTCGAGCGCCGCGATCCCCAGGCGACCTACCACCGCATGACGGTGAAGGAACTGCAGGCGCTGAGCCCGTCGTTCGCGTGGGACCGCTATCTCGCCGGGTATGGGCTGCAGAATTTGCAGTCGCTCAACGTGGCGGCGCCGGAGTTCGTGAAGAGCATGGAGGCCACCATCGCGGCGGAAGATCTGCCGGCCTGGCAGGCATACCTGCGCTGGCACCTGGTGCACGCGCAGGCGCGCTGGCTGGCGTCGCCGTTCGTGGACGAGGACTTCGATTTCTACGGCCGGGCGCTGACCGGACAGAAGGCGCTTCAGCCGCGCTGGAACCGCTGCGTGCGCTTTACCGACCGCGCGCTCAGCGAGGCGCTGGGGCAGGCGTATGTGGAAGCCGCGTTCAGCGCGCAGGCCAAGCAGCGCACGCTGGCGATGGTGCAGGGCATCGAGCGCGCCATGCAGCGCGACCTGCAGCAGCTCACCTGGATGAGCGAGCCCACCAAGCAGCAGGCGCTGGCCAAGCTGCACGCGGTAATGAACAAGATCGGGTATCCCGACAAATGGCGCGACTACACGGCGTTGAAGGTGGTGCGCGGCGATCTGCTGGGCAACGGCGAGCGCAGCAACGCGTTCGAATTTCTGCGCAACATCAACAAGATCGGCAAGCCGGTGGACCGCAGCGAGTGGTACATCCCGGTCACCATGGTGAACGCGTACTACGACGTCCAGAACAACAGCATCAACTTCCCTGCCGCCGTGCTGCCGCCGCCGCTGTTCGACATGCGCATTGACGACGCGCCCAACTACGGCGATACGGGCGGCACCATCGGGCACGAGCTGACGCACGGGTTCGACGACCAGGGCCGGCAATTCGACGCCGTGGGCAACCTGCGCGACTGGTGGCAGCCGCAGGACGCGCGCGAGTTCGAGCAGCGCACGCAATGTCTGGCCGACCAGTACGCGCAATACACCGTGGTGGACGACGTGAAGATCAACAGCAAGCTGACGGTGGGCGAGGACGTGGCCGACCTGGGCGGGCTGATCCTGGCCTATATGGCCTGGCAGGAGGAAACCCGCGGCAAGAAGCTGGCGCCGATTGACGGGCTGGGACCCGAGCAGCGCTTCTTCATCGGCTATGCGCAGGGCTGGTGCAGCAACGAGCGTCCGGAGAACCTGCGGCGGCGCGCCATGATGGACCCGCATTCGCCGGTGAAGTACCGCACCAATGGCGTCGTTTCCGACATGCCGGAGTTTCAGCAGGCGTTCCACTGCAAGGCCGGGCAGCCGATGGCGCCGGAGAAGCGGTGCCGAGTGTGGTAACGGGACGGCTCCGCATTTGGTGATTTAGTGATTTGTGATTTAGTGATTGGCCCCCAGGTGAGCGGAACTGCGCGCAATCAGTCAATCAGCTAAATCACAAATGCTTCAGGCCACTTCTGCTTCACGGAACCGCGAGCGGCTGCGGGGTTTCCAGCCACACGCGGTAGGTGCTGAGCGTGGGAGCGAACTCGGCGATGGCGTCGGCGTGCACGATGTAATAGCCGCGCGGCAGCGTGGAGCCAAAGGGAATGGTCTGCGCGCCCACGGGCTGCGGATAATGCTGATAGCCGAGCGCGAAAGCTTTGCCGATGTCGTTGATGGCCACGATGATCACCGTCAGGTCAAGGGTCTCGCCGCTGCCGTTTCTGACCTCGAGCTGGCCCGAGATGCCGCCATTTTCCACGCGCGGCGGCTGCGTCCAGACGATGCTGAGCGCCGGCGGAATGGTGATCAGGAAGCCGCGGCTGGCGCTGTGCGGCGGGCCCGTCGAGTCGGCGACGGTGACGGCGAAGCGGTAGTCGCCCGGAGCTGCCGGTATCCCTGAAAGAAGTCCCGAAGCAGCCAGCGAGAGGCCCGGGGGCAGTTTGCCGCGGGTTACCTGCCAGCGGAGCGGGGCCACGCCGCCGGTTGCGTGCAGTTGCTGGTAGTAGGCCTTGCCTATGGTTACGGCGGGCAGGGACTGGGTATGGAGAACCAGCGGCGGGGTCTGCGCGGCGGTGGCGGCGGCGATCAGCAGAGCGAGACTGACGAGATTGGCAGCGAAACCGCGCACTAGCAGACGATAACATGCGCGCGCGGGGCAGCACGGCCCGATGCAGAGTGCGGCAGCCGAATTGCGGCAGCCGAGGGCGGCTGCCGCCACGTCAATTTGGATGAGTGAGGCTCCGGCCCCGGCGAGGGCGGCTGCCGCCACGTCAATTTGGATGAGTGAGGCTGCGGCCCCGGCGAGGGCGGCTGCCGCCACGTCAATTTGGATGAGCGAGGCTGCGGCCCCGGCGAGGGCACCCGCGCCACACGCACCCGCCTACCCGCGCGGTTTGCGCTGGCAGGCGGTGACGATCTTATCGGGATCGATGGCGGCGCTATCCACCTGCATCTCCTCGATTTTGCCGTCTTTGCCGATGAGGAAGGTGGCGCGGCGTGCGGTCTTCATTTTGTCGTTCCAGAGCCCGTATTCCTTGACGGTGGCGCCCTGGTTGAACCAATCGCTGGCAATCGGAAACGTGACGCCCAGCGAATCGGCGAAAGCTTTATTGGCGAACGGGCTGTCCAGGCTCACACCCACGACCTGGGTGTTGGCAGCTTCCAGCTTGTGAAGGTTCTGCTGGAAGTTGCGCATTTCCTGGGTTCAGCCTCCGCTGAAGGCGAAGACAAAGAAGGCCAGCACCACGTTCTTCTTGCCGCGGAACTGGTGCAGCGATATGTCTTTCAGCTCGGGTCCGTCGAAATACCTGACGGTGAAATCCGGGGCGACGTCGCCCACCTTGAGTTTCAGGGGAGCGGGCGGCGCGGAATTGTTTTGTGCCGCAGCCGGCAGCAGGGCCAGCAAGAGCAAGGGGACCAGAATCCAACCTCTTCGCATGTCATAGCTGATTCGCGCGGATGGTCCGGCGACCCAGGAAATTTGCGCGGCGGCTCAGGCGGCGCTTGCGCTGGAACCGAATCTGTAAGTAGATTGTTGCGCGGGCGCAACTTGGCTTAGGTGCGGGCTGGGGAAGCGCGCATCCTAATGTAAGCGGGAGCTGCGGCAGGGCGGCCGCACGCGGTACACGAACGAACCATGAGCGTGAACACGATCAACGAAGTCTTCTATTCCGTGGTGGAGCGCAACCATGACCGGGTGATGCTCTACAAGCAAACGGTGAAGTGGATTCCGATCTCGTCGCGCGAGCTGTATCGCGACGCGGTGGGAGTGGCGAACTCGCTGCGGCAGTGGGGCATCGGCAAAGGCGACCGGGTGGCCATCCTGAGCGAGAACCGCCCGGAGTGGCCGACGGCGGAGTTCGGCGCCATGCTGATCGGCGCCGTGGTGGTGCCGATTTATCCCACGCTCACGGCCGAGCAGAGCGCCTACATGCTGCGCGACTCCGGCGCGCGCATGATCTTCGTCTCCACCGCGGAGCAGTTCAAGAAGGTGGTGGCGGTCAGGCAGCAGACGGCGCTGGAGAAGATCGTGGTCATGGACTACATCGGCGTGCCGGAAGGCATCCCGATGCACCGCCTGATGCACAACGGCCCGGCGGGGCGCGACGCGGAGTTCGACGCGGCCGCGCGCGCGGCGCAGCCCGATGATCTGGCCACCATCATCTACACTTCCGGCACCACCGGCACCCCCAAGGGCGTAATGCTGACGCAGGGCAACCTGGCCTCGAACCTGATCCACTCGATGTCGGAATTTGCGGTGAGCGGCCCCAAGGACGTGAGCCTGTCGTTCCTGCCGCTCTCGCACATTACCGCGCGCCACGTGGATTACGCCATGTTCTACCACGGGGTGACGATCGCCTACTGCCCGTTCATCGACCAGTTGCCGTCGGCGCTGCGCGAGGTGCGGCCGACCATCATGGTGGCAGTTCCGCGGGTGCTGGAGAAAATCCAGAAGCAGGTGCAGCTCCAGACCAAGACCGGAGTGAAGCACGCGGTTTACAAGTGGGCGATGCGCGTGGGCAAGGCCAATCGCGCCGAAATTCTGGCCGGACGCCGGCCGGCGGCATTTCCCTGGCGACTGGCGGACAGGCTGCTCTATTCCAAGGTGCGCAAGGCGCTGGGCGGACGGGTGAAGGTCTACATCTCGGGCGGCGCGCCCCTGGGACGCGACCTGGCGCAGTGGTATGCCGACATCGGCATCCGCATCCACGAGGGCTATGGACTAACCGAGACCTCGCCGGTGATCGCCGTCAACAAGCCCAATGCCCACAGGCTGGGGACGGTCGGCAAGCCGCTGGCCAACGTGGAAGTCAGGATCGCCGACGATGGCGAAATCCTGGTGCGCGGGCCCTCCATCTTCAAAAGCTACTGGAACCTGCCGGCGGAAACCGAAGCCGCCTTCACCCCGGACGGCTGGTTCAAGACGGGGGATGTCGGCGAACTGGACAGCGACGGCTTCCTGTTGGTCACCGACCGCAAGAAAGACCTGCTCAAAACCTCGGGCGGGAAGTTCATCACCCCGCAGCCCATCGAGCGCAAGCTGAAGTCCAGTTCCCTGGTCGGGGAAGCGATCGTGATCGGCGATCGGCAGAAGTTCCCTTCCGTGGTGATCGCGCCGAATTTCGCCGAACTGGAGACCTGGGCGCGGGAGAACAACGTCGCCTTCAACAACCGCGACGACCTGCTGCGCCAGCCCAAGGTGAAAAGCCTTTTCGACAGCATTGTCGCCGGCGTAAATCGCGAGCTGGCCCAGTTCGAGAAGGTCAAGAAGATCCTGCTGGTCGCCGACGAGTTCACCGTGGCCGACGGTTCGCTGACACCCAGCTTCAAGCTGAAGCGCCGCGTGGTGGAAGAGCGCTACCGCAAGCGCATCCAGCAGATGTACGCGGAACAGCCGGAAAAACCCTCCCAGCCGGCAGTGGTGAAATAGAATTTCAAGGCCAGATTAGAAGATTGCTTCGCGGCGCCGCCCCGGCGCCGTGTCCAGAGTGTTTCCCAAAGGACCCTCCCGAAAAGTGGAATGCCCCGAGAAGCCGTCCGCCAGAGCAGATATGAAATCACGGAATCGGCTGTGCGGGCTATGGGAACTCGTATAGCAATCCATAGTACCCGCCGTATGCGGCGCGGCAAGTCGTTTGACCTCAGAGCGGTGCTGCAGCTGCGGCACGGCAACTCAATTGCGCCAATGAAGGCAGTACCCGATAAGTCTTCTTCTTCCTCGCCCGCTTGCTCATGGCGCTTTTAGGGAGCACGGGGGAGGGAATTGGTGTGTCTAGGAGTTCCCTTTGCAGTTCCCGTCTGTGCTCTGGCCAGTTGCAAGACAGGGAACCGGCCACTGGGGTTTGCAGCTTGGATATTTGAAGAGGCGGCTCCCACCGTGGGATTCGCAAACGTCGGCAATTCAACCGAGGAGGACTCTATGCGAACAATGGGCCGGGCCATTCTGATCGCAATACTGGCTTCAACTCTGTTGGCGACGCTCGCCATGGCGCAGGGCGCACAAACCGGCGGCATCACCGGAGTGATCAAAGACCCCTCCGGGGCGGTGATCGTCAACGCTGAGGTGCAGATCTACAACGAAGCCACCGGACGCTTGGAGCGGCAGATGGTGACCGGCGGGGCCGGCACCTTTACGGCAACTCTGCTCCCGCCGGGCGCCTACCGGATAGAGGTGACAGCGCCGGGGTTCAAGCGTTACCGGGTGGTCGATGTGGCGGTGCGGCTGGCAGAAACCAACCGCATTGACGTGACCATGGCCATCGGCGTGAGCCAGGAAGAGGTGCGCGTGGAAGCCACTTCTACCCTGATCAACACCGAGGCGGCGACCACCGGGCAAGGCGTGGACGCGCGGGCCATGGGAGCCCTGCCCCTGGCGTCGCCCAATTTCCTGTTCCTGCTGTCGCTGTCGCCTGGAACGGCGAGCGAACCCATAGACGTACGCAGCGCCGGCCGCGGCAACGTGGACATCAACGTCAACGGGCAGCGTACCACCAATAACAGCTATAGCCTTGAGGGCATTAACGTCAACGACTTCAACCTGGCGCACTTCGACACCGTGCCCTTGCCCAGCCCGGATGTGATCCAGGAATTTAAGGTGGCGACATCGCTCTACGACGCCGCCAGCGGCAGCAAGGGCGGCGGCGCCCTGGGCGTATCGATGAAGACGGGCGCCAAGGACTGGCACTGGGACGCGTACTGGAACCATCGCAACGATGCCCTGAACGCGACCGAGTGGTTCACCAAGTTCTCGGCGCCGGCGACCTGCACGGAATTCACGCTCTCCAACCCCAACTGCCGCAAAGGACGTCTGCTGCAGAACGTGGTGGGGGGCACAGTGAGCGGCCCGGTGAAAGGTCTGGGCGGTTTCTTCCTGGGCAATTACCAGGTCCTGCGCGCCCGCAACGGCGTTGACACGGGTGGCTCGATCGCTAACCCTACGGTGCCGTATCTTCCCGTCGCTGCCGACGGCAGCACCTCAGCCGCCCTGCTGGCGGCAAGGTACAGCGTGAATGCGGCGTCCATCGATCCGATCGCGGTCAACATCCTTAACGTGAAGAACAGCTACTGGGGCGGGACCTACGTTGTTCCGCGCTCTGGACAGACGGGGTGTGCTACCGGAGCCACCAGCTTCCGCTGCAGTTTCAGTCAGATTTCGAAGTTGCAGGATGACCAGTACAGCTTCACCTACGACCGGCCGCTGCGCAGCGATAAGGATAAGTTCAGCTTCCGGTATTTCAACGACAACTTCCAGGGATCGCTGCCCTACGGCCTGGGCGGGACCATCTCGTACCCGGACGCGATGCTGCAGCGTAACCGCTTCTATTCCCTGGCGTACACGACGCAGATCAGCGCCCAGCAGTTGAACGAGTTCCGCTTCGGCTACAGCCGATTCCGGAGCAGCACCACACCCACCGACCTGGTCAGCCTGGCGGACATCGGGGCGACGCGGCCCAACCAGGCCGACTTCCCAGGAATGTACCAGGTGAGCATCACCGGCCTGTTCTCGCTGGGCACCGGCGCCAATGATGATCGCGGCACCATTTCCAACAGCTTTTACTGGAGCGATACCTGGTCCTACATCAAGGGCAAGCACACCCTGCGTGCGGGGGCAGAAGTGATCCGCTACCAGTTGAACCGCTACAACAACTTCGTCACCCGCGGCTCCGTAGGTTTCGCCAGCACCGGCACCGGCAGCGGCACCAGTTGCCCACCCGACTGCACGCCCATGCAGAACTTCCTGCTGGGGCGGTCGACCGCGCTGCAAATCGCCTCCGGCGATCCGCAGCGCTACTTCCGCAACACCGACCTGGCGTTCTTCTTCCAGGACGACTGGCGGATATTGCCCCGCTTGACCATCAACCTGGGAATGCGGTGGGAAGGCATGGGATATGCGTCGGAGCTGAAGAATCGGCTGGCCAACTACGATGTGGCCCGGCTGATTGCCGATCCCAAAGCGAATCCCTTTGTTTATCCCAGCAGCTTGGATCTGGGCGGATTTACTGGCGTGGGCGGCAAGGTCGGCAACTGCACGCTGCCAAGCTGCCGCGACACGAACAATTGGGCGCCGCGCGTAGGTTTTGCCTGGGATATTTTCGGCGACAAGAAAACGGTCCTGCGCGGCGGCTACGGCATTTACTACCAGCGCCTGTCGAACCAGACGACGCTACAGACCAACCTGGCCCCGCCGTTCAACGTGCAGGGCATCGAGAACAGGTCGGATGGCCTGCCGGCAGGGAGCCTGGCGAACCCATGGCCCAACATGCCGGCGGTGACGCTGATCAGCGCCGCCGTCATCCCGCAGGCATCCCGCTTCGCGGGCGTCACCGGCAACATCAACGCTAGTACGGGAACGCCGATCTTTATTAACGACGACGGGCAAAGGTGCTCGGGTTTCGGCGGCACCGCCGGGAACTGTTCCATCAACCTGGCGTCGTTCACCGCTCCTCCCATGGACTTCCACACGCCTTACAACCAGCAATGGAACCTTACGCTCCAGCGCGAGCTGTGGCGTGGGTGGGCAGTGGAGGGGGGCTACGTCGGCGCGCACTACCTCGGGGGACTGGGCATCTATAACCCGTACGTGCGGATGGCCAGCCCGACGAACCCGATCACGGTTACTGACATCTACGGGGTGAGCTACACCATCACCACCAACACTGCCGCCAACGAGCCGCTGCGCAGCGCCGTACTCGGAATCTCGCGCGCCGCGGGCGCTCGCTTTGGCGCCAACATCGGTTTCGCCAACTACCACTCTGCCCAGGTTACGGTATCGCACCGCTTCGAGCGCGGGTTGTTCTTCCAGACCGGCTACACCTGGGCGCACACCATCGACAACGTGAGCGGTTCCATGAGCACGGATGAGATGAATGCGACCCGCAACGGGCAGTCCGGCGCCAATCTGTACAATCTGGGGAACATCAATCCCGCGCTCAACAAGGCGAACGGCGATTTCGACCGCCGCCACCGCCTGGTGGTCAGCTACAGCTACGACCTGCCGATTCCCAAGCGTAGCCTCTTCGGGTCGCAGGCGTTCCAGGGCTGGGCCATCAGCGGCATCACCTACTTCCAGAGCGGGCTGCCGTTCAGTATCACGACGACCGCTTCCGGCGCCTATGGCGGTGGCAGCACCACGCCAACGCTGCTTTGCGCGGCGCTGGCAAGCCAGATCGCGACCTTGCCGACCTGCACGCCGGGCGCCGTGACCACCACGCAGGAGGCGCTTCTCACCGGCGATGTGCAGGATCGGATCAACAACTACATCAATCCCAACATGTTCAGTGCCAATTCCAATGCGCCGTTCTCGACGGCAAGCGACTACGGCAACGTGCCGCGAAATTCGTTCCGCGGCCCGTTCCAGCAGAACTGGGATTTTGCGGTTACGAAGCGGTTCAAGCTGTTGGAGCGGCATACCCTGTCGTTCCGCGCCGACTTCTTCAACCTGTGGAACCAGGCGATCTTCCGGGCGCCCAGCACGGTGAGCATCGGCACGCGCAGCACCTTCGGCCAGATCACGCAAACCGCCGTGCCGGCACGCTTGATCCAGTTCGGGTTGAGGTACGAACACTAATCGCCGTTGAAGTCCACGGCCTGGGCCGGACGGTGGCCAACCGTCCGGCCAATTTATTTTTGCGCGGGCCATCGGGGGACCGGGTCATCGGACCTGCCGAGCACGGACGCGGGCGAGGGCGCCCGCGCCACATTGCTACAATAGGGGCATGGACGCACTGGTAATTGCAGGCAGGCAGTTTCGCTCGCGGCTGATCGTCGGCACCGGCAAGTACAAGTCGGGGGAAGAGACCGCGCGCGCCCTGGAGGCCAGCGGGGCGGAGATGGTCACGGTCGCGGTGCGGCGGGTGAACCTGGATCGCTCCAAGGAATCGCTGCTGGACTTCATCGATCCCAAGAAATATTTCCTGCTGCCCAACACGGCCGGCTGCTACACGGCGGAGGAGGCCATCCGCACCGCCCGGCTGGCGCGCGAGGTGGGGCTGTCGGACTGGATCAAGGTGGAGGTGATCGGCGACCAGGCCACCCTCTATCCGGACGTGTCGGCGACCATTGAGGCGACCCGCACGCTGGTCAAGGAAGGCTTTACGGTTTTGCCGTATACCTCTGATGACATTGTGGTTGCCAAGCGCCTGGTGGACGCCGGCGCGGCCGCCGTCATGCCCCTGGGGGCGCCCATTGGCAGCGGCATGGGCATCCAGAACCAGGCCAACATCCGCATCCTGCGGGAGATGATCCAGGCCCCGCTGGTGGTGGACGCGGGCGTGGGCACGGCGTCGGATGCGGCCATCGCCATGGAGCTGGGCGCCGACGCGGTGCTGATGAACACCGGCATTGCCGGCGCCCACGACCCGGTGCTGATGGCCGAAGCCATGAACCACGCGGTGGCCGCCGGGCGCGCCGCCTATCTTGCCGGACGCATGCCCAAGAAGCTCTATGCCACCGCCAGCTCGCCGCTGGAGGGCGTGGTGCGGTAGGAAGGCTTTAGGCTTTGGGCTTTAGGCTTTAGGCTTTGGGCTCTGGGCTCTGGGTTTTAGGGCGGTACCGGGCGGCGCGCGGCTTCAGTGTTTTTCCGCCGACGCGTTGGGCGGGGGAGCGTTGGGAGCGGGCTGATTGGGCATCAGGTAGATGACCTCGCCCGGGCGGGCGTAGCGCAGTTGCTCGCGCGCCTCCTTCTCGATGGCCTTGGGGTCGGTCTTCAGGGCCTTGATCTGCTCCGACAAGGCCCGGTTATCCTTCTGCAATTGCTCGACGTCTTTCTGCAAGGCGCGGTAATCCGTTTTCTTTTTCTCGTACACCACCATGCCGTTGGCGCCGAAGATGACGTGCATGGCGAGCAGAATGGCCAGCATGGCGACGGCGGCGGTGGCCAGCTTGCGGCGGGCGGCGTAAAGGGCGGCCCAGCAGCAGGCGGCGAGGCCGCGCGCCCTGGCGGCGAGCTGACGGCCGCGGATTGGTGTTACGCCTCGCATACGTCCTTGCCGCGTAATTCTTATGCCCGCTGCGCGGGCTGATGGTTTTCTCCTACCTCTGCCCCCGGCTTACGCCGGGGTTCTATCGCCCGCTGCGCGGACCGCGCTACTCGAAAATCCACTGCCTGGCCGCGGCGCTAAGCTTCTCCAGGTCATCGGCGCTGCGCGCTTCCGAATAGACGCGCACCACCGGCTCGGTCCCCGACAAGCGATAGCAGACCCAGGCGCCATCGCCGAAAATCAATTTCAGGCCGTCGGTGCGGACCACCTCGCGAACGGCGCGGCCGCCGATCTGGCGAAGATCGCCCCCCAACTTGCTAGTGAACTTCGCTTTCACCTCGGGGGTCAAGCGGAAGTTCTCGCGGCGAGGATAAAAGGAACCAACTTTGGCAAACAGGGCATCGAGTTGCTGGCGGAGGCTACGGCCGCGGCGGGCGACCATTTCGCAGCAGAGCAGGCCGGCAAGGATACCATCTTTCTCCGGTACGTGGTGGCGGATGGAAAGACCGGCGGATTCTTCGCCGCCGATGGCGATCTTGTCCTGGTCGATCAGTTCGCCGATGTACTTGAACCCGACCGGGGTTTCATAGAGCTGCACTTTGTGGTGCTCCGCGAGGGCGTTGATGAGGTTGGTAGTGGCCACCGATTTGGCTACGCCGTTGCGCCAGCCGCGGGTTTCCACCAGGTAGTCGAACAGCAGCGCGATGATGTAGTTGGGCGAGATGAAGGCGCCGTCGCCATCGAGGATGCCGAAGCGGTCGGCGTCGCCGTCGGTGGAGATGCCGATGTGGGCGCCGGTGTCGCGCATACGGCGGCGCAGGTCTTCCAGCAGGTGGTCGCTGGGTTCAGGGGCCTGGCCGCCGAACAGGACGTCGCGGCAGTCGTGGACCGTCTCCACCTGCACGCCGGCCTGGCGCAGCAGCCGGTCGGCATAATCGCGGCCGGCGCCCCAGAGCGGATCGTAAGCCACGCGCAGGCTGGCGGACTTGATGGCGTTCAGGTCAACCAGCTCGCACAGGCGGGCAAGGTAGTCGGGCGCGACGTCGAGCTCTTCCCTATTCGGCGCAGTGGACGGCGAGCGGGCCGCCAGGCCGGCGGCTTGGTCGAGCGCCGCGATCTCGGCCTCGATGGCCTGGGTGACCTCGGGCAGCGCGGGCGCGCCGTCCGGGGTGGAAAACTTGATGCCGTTGTACTGCGGCGGATTGTGCGAAGCGGTGAAGTTGATGGCGCCGTCGGACTTGGTGCGGATCACCGCCCAGGCGATGGCGGGCGTGGGCGCGGGCTCGGGAATCAGGCGCGGAATGATGCCGTGGGCGGCAAGGATATCGGCGGCCATGGAAACCAGCGTCTCGCCGAGAAAGCGCGGATCGCGGCCTATGATGACCGCCGCCCCGGCCGGCTTGCGTGACGCGACGTAGCGCGCGATGCCGGTAATAGCGCGGCGCACGTTGGCGAAGGTGAAATCCTCGGCGATAACTGCGCGCCAGCCGGAGGTGCCGAACTTGATGATTGCGGGCATGCCTTTTACTCGTTTACGGTTTACGGTTGTCGGTTTACGGTTATCAGTTACGGCTTATTCGGTATGCGCAATGATGCGTACCAGAACCGAAAAACCGTGAACCGCTTTCACTCGTTTACGATTTACGGTTGTCGGTTTACGGTTATCCGTTACGGCTTATTTAGTATGCGCAATTATGGGTACGAGAACCGAAAAGCCGTGAACCGTGAACCGTAAACTGTGAGGAATTGTAAATGACCGACAAGAAGATTGTGCTGATCACCGTGGGCAGCCGGGAAGAAGGACAGCAGATCGCGCGGGCGCTGGTGGAGCGGCGGCTGGCGGCGTGCGTGAACATCAGCGGGCCGATCGAGTCGGTCTACCGCTGGAAGGGCGCGGTGGAAAGCGCGCCGGAGTGGCTGCTGCTGATCAAAACCACCGCCGCCGCGGGCAGCCGCGTGGAGGCGGCGATCAAAGAGCTGCATTCCTACGAGCTGCCGGAATGCGTGGTGCTGGCGATTGAGGGCGGAAGCGAAGCATTCCTGGCATGGGTGGGAGAGAACGTGGGAAGGTAAGACTTAAGATTCGGGTGCGCGCGTCCGCACGTCCTTCCGCTCATGCTATTGCGAGGCTATGAAGAAAAGCATGGATCCTGAGCTCGCGCCCCTCCGACTTCGCTCCAGGCAGGCTCGAGCGGGCGCGAGCTCAGGATGACGCCGTTGACAATGTCGACATTCATGGATCCCGTTCAACAGTTTCGACATTCAGGGATTCCCGCCGGCTGATGGAGTGGTCTTGCCGATGCGATCCCTCTTCAAATCTGCACGCAGCGGTTTCTTATTTCCTCCGCGTCCTCTGCATCCTCGGCGGTTTGGGTTTCCTTAGATCGCGCTCAGCGCGCTTTCCAGGTCGGCGAGGATGTCGTCAATGTCCTCGATGCCCACGGAAATGCGCACCATGCCGTCGGTGATGCCGATGGCCTTGCGTCCTTTGGGGCCGAGCGCGGCGTGGGTCATGGTGGCGGGATGAGAGATGAGCGTCTCCACGCCGCCCAGCGATTCGGCCAGCGAGAGCGTGCCCTGGGCGCGCTTCAGCACCTTCTTCGCGTTGTCGAGCGAGCCGGTTTCGAAGGTGATCATGGCGCCGAAGCCGGACATCTGCCTCGCCGCCAGTTGGTGCTGCGGATGATACGGCAGCCCGGGATAGTAGACCGCCCGCACTTCGGGGTGCTGGTCGAGGAACCGGGCCACGCGGCGGCCGTTGAGGTCGTGCTGCAACATGCGGACGGCGAGCGTCTTGACACCGCGCAGTACCAGCCAGCACTCGAAGGGCGACAGGATGGCGCCGGCGGATTTCTGAATGAAGGCGAGCTGTTCGGCCTGCTCCTTTTTCGTGCAAACGACGACGCCGCCCAGGCCGTCGCTGTGGCCGTTGAGGAACTTGGTGGTGGAGTGCACCACCAGGTCGGCGCCCAGCTGGATGGGGCGCTGGAAAAACGGCGACATGAAGGTGTTGTCCACGACCAGCTCGGCGCCGCGGCGGTGCGCAATCCTGGCGATGGCGGCGATGTCGCTGATGGTCATCAGCGGGTTGGTCGGGGTCTCCACGTATACGTAACGCGTTCGCTTGCGGATGGCCTTCTCGAGCGCGCGCAGGTCGGAGGTATCGACGTAAGTGAATTCCAGGCCGTAATTGGCGAGGATCTGATTGAACAGGCGCGGCACGCCGCCGTACACGTTGTGCGAGCACACCAGGTGATCGCCGGCCTTGAGCATGGTGCAGACGGCGTTGATGGCCGCCATGCCGCTGGCGAAGACGCGCGCTTCCGTTCCGCCTTCCAGGGCGGCCAGATTTTCCTGCAGGCGGTCGCGGGTGGGATTGCTGACGCGCGCGTACTCGTAGCCCTGGCGCGGCTTGCCGAGCTCGTCCTGCACGTAGGTGGAGGTGGCGAAGATGGGGACGGAAACGGCGCCGGTCAGCGGCTCCGGCTCCTGTCCGGCGTGGATGGCGAGGGTAGCAAAGCCACGTTCTGTTTTCTTGGCCATAGGCTCAGATTCCGCAGTTCGGAAATTCGGCAATTCCGCAATCCTGGTCACTGCGCCACCGGCCAGGGGTCGCCGGCGGCGGTGTCGTAGAAGTCGCTGAGGTCGGCGTGGCCGGCCAGGGTGTCGCGTTCCTTGCCTTCCACCAGGATCTTGACCCGGGTCACGCCAGGAATGTTGGCGGCCAGGGTTTGCGCAATGGAGACCACGGTGAGTTCTTCGACCAGGATGCCCGAGCGATGGCCCTCGGCGAAGGCGGCAGTGGTGTCGACCACGGCGAGGTTGGGCTTGAGCAGAAAGACATCCTTCACGTCGGCCCCGGGCGCCAGCGGGTGCGGCGAATCCTTCTCCAGGTAATCGGCCAGCAGCGCGCGCAGGATTTGGCGGGCGCGCTGGCTGGGATCGGCAGGCAGGGCGATGGAGGCATCGCGCTTGTGCAGCGCGCCGTCGTTGTCGTCGGCAACGTACAGCGTGACGTGTTCGGTAGGACCGGCGACCGGCGGCGCGATGGGGCGGTTGTCGGCCGCGCGCATGGGCATCTTCTCCGCCTGGCGCTTCAGCCTGAACGCGTACAGGCCCATGGCCACAATCGCGGCGAGCAGCACTACCAGGGCGATCTTGACGCGGCGGGTCATCAGTGTGACTCCACGGCGGCGGCATGTCGCGCAGGCGTAGCGGCGATGCCATCGGCCAGGGCGGCGCAGATGGACTGCTGGTACTCGGGCGCCAGCAAGGCCAGCACTTCGGCGGCCGTGGCCGTGACTTCCACGGCGATGGCGGCAGCGGCAAGGTTGTTCAGAGGGCGCATGAGCACCGGCGCGGCGCTGACCGGCAGGTTGCGCTTGGAAAGTTCCTCGGCGATGCTGCCCGCCAGCGAGCGGCTGGAATCAAGAAACGAAGCCTGGGCGGTGTCCCAGGGCAGAAAGGCGCCGGGCTTGCGGGTGGTATCGGGCAGATGCGCGGTGTATATGCGGACGGCGCGGCTCGCGGCGCCGGCGTGCAGGCTGATGAAGGCCGCCGGATGGGCGGCATTGGCCAGCGCTGCACGTTCGTCCGAGGTGAGCGCGGCGTCGGAGTCGCGCAGCAGGATGACGGCGATTCCATGCCGCTCCAGGGCGGCCCGCAGGCGTCGCGCCCAGGCCAGTGTGACGTCTTTCTCCGCCAGGTTGTCGGCCAGGATGGCGCCCCGGTCATCGCCGCCGTGCGCGGGATCGATGACCACGACCGGGCGGGGCCGGAGCGGCGCCGGGGCGGGCGCGGCCGGCGCCGGCGGCGCCACCGCCGGAGGCCCAGGAACGGCGGGCGGCGGCGCAGCCTGGGCGCGCAGCGCGGGCACGGCGCTGATGGTGATGGTGCGGCCCTCGTCGCTGAAGGTAGCCATGAGCGGCGCGCCGGCCGCGATGGTGAGTTCGGCGGCGCCGTTGCGCTCGGCAAAGCTGGCGCCGGTAATCAGCTTGTCATCCAACGCCGGAAGGCTCGCCGGGGCCAGCAACGGCTCACGCGTAAAGATCATCCGCAGCCGGCCCGGTTCGGTGGCGATGGTGGGATTCACCGGCGCCGTGAAGCGCAGAACCAGCTTCGGCGGCGTCTTTTCCAGTTCGGCGCTGAACTGCGTGCCCACGTTTCCCAGGAACAGGCGCCGCGCGCCTTCATGGAAAGCGGCCGGCATGGCCGACAGTTGCGAGAGCACGGGCGCAACCGACGCCAGCGGAATCAGGGCGCGCTGCTTGTCCTGCAGGACAGGCGCGCCGAGTTTGACGGTCTTGCCCCCGACCTTGGCCTTCTGTTTGCCGGGCTTGAATTCGGCCTCGGCGGAATTGAAGCGAACTTTCCAGGTGTCGCCGTCCTGGCGGGCGCTGGCGGCGCCCAGCGGCTGGAGCAGATCGAGCACGCCGACGTACTCGCGCCCGTCCCGCTCCACCACAGCGACTGAATAGGAGACCTGCGGGGAATAGACGGTGAGGAGCTTCTCCTGCTGGGCGGGCAGCAGCAGGGCGAGGAAAGCGATCAGCGCGATGAGCCGGAGTTTCACCTGAGTCTCGACAATCATCGCATGGGAAGCCGCCGTTGTCAGTGTCGCGCCCGGGTCGAAGACCCGGGCCGCACCGTAATCTACTCTAGCGCGTAAATGGCGAGGCCGCTCAGCAGCTTGGGGTAGAAATCGGTGGATTTCTGCGGCATCACCTCGCCGGCGAACGCCACCTCGCGCATCTGCTCGATCGTCACCGGATTCATGAGCAGGGCGAGGTTGGCGCCGGAGCGCGCGCGCTGGAGGGCTTCGCCCGGATCGCGCAGGTAGGCGATGTTCTGCTGCTGGCGAATGGCTTCCTGCGATATGCCGAGCACGTGCTCGAGCAGGACGGCGTGGAGATGGACCACGTCGAGCACGCGCTGACGCGGCGAAAGCGCGTCCAGCAGCGAGTCCGCCGCGCCGGGGCGCGCGCGCAGAAGGAAGCCTTCGTCGCCGATGGCGGCCACGAACGCGGTCCCCTGCTGCCCGGCGTGATGGAGAAGCGCGGTAAGCCGCGTGGCATCGGTGGCGGCGGACTGCTCGATGGTGAAGTAAGGGAACGCGCTGCGCAGGAACAGGTCCTTATCGAAACCCGCCAGGCCGGAAACGAGGCGATGGGTGGGCAGGATGACCAGGCCGGGGGCGTCCATGTTGACGAAGGTCATCATGACGTAATCGCAGGGAGCGCCTGGCCGGCGCTCGGCGGAATCCAGGTCCTTCGACTCGCGCGCCATATCGCTTCCCCGCGCTGCGCTCGGGGTCGCGGAAGTCCGGCGCGCTCGCTCAGAATGACACGCCGAAATTTCGGCCCGCCGCTCGTTGCGGTAGGCCAGCGCGGTCTCGTAGCGGTGATGGCCGTCGGCAATGAGCAGCTTCTTGTCCGACATGAGCCCGACAGCGCGGGCCAGGACATCGCGTGCGGAAATTCGCCAGACCTGGTGCTGCACGCCGTACTCGTCGCGGACGTCAATGTCCGGGGCGGCCGCCGGCGCCAGCGCCTGCTCGACCTGGCGCTCAGGATCGGAGTACAGCATGAAGAGCTGGCCGCAATGGGCGCGGGTGGCGCGTAACAGGTTGAGGCGGTCCTGCTTGGGTTTGGCCAGCGTCTGTTCATGGCGGAACACCACGCCTTCGGCGTAGTCGTACAGCCGGCCCAACCCGATGAACCCGCGCCGCTCCAGTTGCTGATTGGAGCCGGGCGCGGTGAAGCGCTGCGCGTACAGGTAGAACGCGGGTCCAGGATCGGCGCGGAAGACGCCGCTTTGCCGCCACTCCCGCAGGTAGGCCGCGGCGTTCTGATAGACGTCCTGGCCGGCGCCGGCTTCCAGCCCGGGGTTGCCGAGAATGATCCTGACCAGATTGCAGGGATGGGCGCGGTAATAGCGCGCCTGCATTTCCGGGGTGATCTTGTCATAGGGCTGCGTGACCACGTCCGCCAGGGGTACGCGGGCGGGGTCGTAGCGCAGGGCGGCAAAGGGAGCGATCTCGGCCATGACGGGAAATTGTATCGCGGACCATCTCCGGCTGACGCCGGGCAAACCGGCGGAAGAGTGGCAACATCTCACCCGAGGGCGGCAATCACGGGCGGGCCAATGCCCTTGCCGCCCTGTGATACCATCGAAGAAACGAGGAACTGTGGCCCGCTCACCCAATCTCGGCGGGTCGTGCAAGGTGACGAGTCCTCAGTCGACTGTGCCCCTGCCCCGGACCCAATCTCCGTCACTGTCTGCGCGTCTGCGGCGCAGGTTTTCGCTGCTGCTGGCGGTGTTGTTCGCCGGCGCGGCCCTGGGCGGCGCCGCCTGGGCCCAGCAGCAGGACGAAGTTCACGTCCGGCCGCGTAAGAAACCTGAAGCCGCGGAGACTAAGGCGTCGGCCATGGATCCCGCGCTGAAAACCCACACCAAGCCCTTCAAAGTTGATGTTGACCTGGTGCTGATTCCGGTGACCATCACCGACCCGATGAACCGGCTGGTCACCGGGCTGGAGAGGGAGAATTTCGAGGTCTTCGAAGGCGGCGCCAGGCAGGAAGTCCGTCATTTCTCCAGCGAGGACGCGCCCATCTCGCTGGGCGTGATCTTCGACATGAGCGGCAGCATGGGCAACAAGATCGACAAGGCCAAGGAAGCGGTGGTGGAGTTTTTCCGCACCGCCAATCCCCAGGACGAGTTCTTTACCATCGCCTTTTCCGAGCGCCCCGAACTGCTGGCCGACTTTACCAGCTCGGTGGAGGATATCCAGGGCAGGCTGAGTTTCGTGAACGCCAAGGGGCGCACTTCGCTGCTGGATGCGATTTACCTGGGGCTGAACAAGATGCGCTCGGCCATGCACCGGAAGAAAGCGCTGCTGATCATCTCTGACGGCGGCGACAACCACAGCCGCTACACGGAAAACGAGATCAAGTCTCTGGTCAAAGAAGCCGACGTGCAGATCTACGCCATCGGCATTTTCGATTCTTCGCCCGCGACCGAAGAGGAACGGCGCGGGCCGCTGACGCTCTCGGAAATCACCGACGTTACCGGCGGCCGCACCTTCACCATCGACAATCCGAACGAGTTGGCCGACGTGGCCACCAAGATTGGTGTCGAGCTACGCAACCAATACGTGCTCGGCTACCGTCCAAAGAATCCAGTGCACGACGGTAAGTGGCGCAAGGTGAGGGTGAAGCTGAATCCGCCCAAGGGCCTGCCGCCACTGCATGTGTACGCGAAAACGGGTTACTATGCTCCCTCGCAATAGAGTTCTGGTTGTCGTGGTACTGCTGGGCGCGCTGCTGGCAGCCGCCGCGGCGCAAACGCAGCCGCAGCAGCCCATTGCCAACCCGGCGCCGCCGCCGGCCGCTCCCACACAGCCCGCCGCAGCACCGCCGGCAGGCCCCGCCGCTGACGCTCCTAACCAGCCCCACAATACGGTGCAGATTCCGCAGGGCCAGCAGCAGGGCCAGGCGCCGTCACGGGAAGACAACGGGGTGTTCGTCTTCAAGAAGCAGGTCGAGGAAGTGGTGCTGCACGCCACCGTGGTGGACGACAAGCATCGCCTGGTGACCGGGCTGACGAGGAGCGATTTCACGGTGTTCGAAGACGGCGCGCCGCAGAGGATCACCTCCTTCCGCCATGAGGACATTCCGGTGGCCCTGGGCGTCGTGATCGACAATTCGGGATCGATGCGCGACAAGCGCCCGGCCGTGAATCAGGCGGCCATCAACCTGGTGCGCGCCAGCAATCCTAACGACGAGGTCTTTGTCGTCAACTTCAACGACGAGTACTACCTGGACCAGGACTTCACCAGCAGGGTTCCGCTTTTGAAAGACGCGCTGGACCGCATTGAGTCGCGCGGCGGCACCGCCCTGTACGACGCCGTCGTCGCTTCCGCCGACCACCTGAAGAAGAACGCCCGGCTGGAAAAGAAAGTGCTGCTGGTGGTCACCGACGGGGAAGACAATGCCAGCCGCGAGTCGCTGGAGCAGGCTATCCACCGCCTGCAGGCGGAAAATGGCCCCACCGTCTACACCATCGGGCTGCTGGGCGGCGAGAAGGAGCGCCGGGCACGCCGCGCGCTGAGCGCCATGGCCGAGCAAACCGGCGGGGTGGCGTTTTTCCCCAAGGACCTGAGCGAGGTGGACGCCATCAGCCAGGAAGTGGCGCACGACATCCGCAACCAGTACACCATCGGCTACAAACCCAGCACGCCGCAGAGCCAGGGCGGGTACCGCACGGTGAAAGTCGAGGCCCACGCCCCCGGCTACAAGCACCTGCTGGTCCGCACCCGCAGCGGCTATTACGCCGGGCAGGAGAGGGCGTCGCGGTAATTGCCGAATTGCAGGATTTACGAATTGACGAATTGAGCACGGGTGCCCCACCCAAGCCCGCTTTTGGCTTGGGTGGGGTCTTTTCTTCGCGGTGACCGCGGGTGGCCCACATTTGCCTGGTTTTGGCAAATGTGGGTCCTTTCTGCGGAACATCCCCACATTAGCCGGGTGCCCCAGGTTCGCGCCCCGCCTTTGGGCGCTAACCTGGGAAACCCGCTTTCCCCGATTCGCCAATTACCCGATTCTACTTTTCCAGACGCCGGGTGGCCCACCCTTCGCCCGCTGGAGCCTGCCCCGAAGCGAAGCGAGGGGGCGAAGGGTGGGACACCAAGCGCTTCTTCGCCCAGTGACAGTACGGCCTGCTAGAATGCGCGCAATGCCGAACCGCGCGGTCACGTTGTGTGACCCAACCGCCAATGGTCAACGGCTAACGGCCACCGACTTTCCGCGGAACCGGCGACTGGCCACTGACACGAAACCGGAAACCGGGGACAGACGGGGGAAACCGGGGACGGAAACAGGGGGTTGGCCGCGAACACAGATGCAGCTACCGTCGCCTAATCGCAATCTTGGAGGCCACATGCGTGGAGTAACACCGGCATTCACTGTTCTGTTCGCTCTATGTTGTGGGGTCGGCGCATATCCGCAGCAGAAGAAGGTGGCAACGAAAATTCCACCCCGGGCCGTCACCTACTCTCAGGTAGAATTCACCGGCAGCATACCGCCCGGCTACTTGGGCCACGATGGCAAGGCCATATACAAGCAACTGTTGCGTCGTCGTTCTGAGTTGCAGAAAGGTGAATTTGAAACGGCTAGTGCCTTTCAGGAGCGCGTCAAGGCCGATTCCGGGAAACCGCTTTACGGCTCGCTCACCCAATACAGCTTGCTCGCATTCGTGTTCGCACCGGCGAACGGCGATACGAGTACAGGCTTCACGGTGCAGTACGACCCCGACAAACAGGTGTTGCAGGCGAAGTTGGAAACATGGCCGACGCACACGATGAGCCTCAACAACGACGTTGCTTTGCTGTGGGGCGTGCTCGACAGGTCGGTTGAGCACTATCGGGCAAGCAACGCTTACGGAGCCATTGTAACGGTTGAACGAGTATTTACCGAGTACGTCGCACTGAGCTTCGCCAAGCAGTCATCCCTTAGGCCATTCACCTTTGAAGTCTATGTTCCGCCTGAAAAGGCAAGGGCATTAAAGGGGAATGTTCGAATTCTCGTCACGGGAAGACTTTCAGACCCGCCGCTACAAGATGGTTTTTTTAAAGTGCCCGCAACAATTAGCTCTCCGTACGAGATGCTAAAGGCTTATCACTATTTGCACCTAATTCTGGGCGACGTGTACTTGCTGGACATTTCCAACGGCGAGATTCTTAAGGTATGGCGTGAGTAGGAAAACCCGAACGGCTGGCTCGTTCCCGCCGGGTGCCCCAAGTTTGCGCCTCGGAAACGGGGGAAACGGGGACGGGAAACGGGGACAGCCTGAACTGCGCGACTTTTGAAGAACGGCGTACAATGCCGGCCATGCCGCCAGCCAGTTCACACTTCTCTGGCGGTTGCTCCAGACTTCGGCTCCCTGCGAAAAGGATGGTGCCATCATGCCGGGCTGCGAATCGTCGAATTCTGTGCTGCTGGAACGGTTTGTCAGGTGGTTCCTGCGGTTCAACGGGTACTTCAGCATCGAAAACTTCGTCGTGCATGCGGCAGATGATCCCGCACGCGTGTCAGATGGGATCGTTGCGCCGTATACGGAAGTCGACACGCTGGCCGTAAGGATGCCGCACTCTGCTGAGACCAAAGGGCCGCTGCGTGTCGCCAACTATTCTCCACTGGTGTCCGGAGCCGACGGCAAGATCGATGTGGTCATCGCGGAGGCGAAATCCGGGAATGAGAACAAGCCCAACAAGCCTTGGAGAGAGAAACAGGTCAGTGTAATTGAATACATAGTGCGATTTATTGGCATAACAGCCTGTGGTGTAAGTCTGGATTCGTGAGCGGAAAGTGCTGAAGTATCCACAGGCATTGTTCGTAGAATGCGCGCATGGCGATGGGGACGCGGAAGC
>Ga0315268_10001375_pt1 | contig 27883 bp, 12 predicted proteins | sample C1_top_MG_FD_204535 | JGI IMG/M metagenome (GOLD analysis project Ga0315268, IMG submission 204535) | Sediment microbial communities from Yellowstone Lake, YNP, Wyoming, USA - C1_top | ecosystem: Environmental > Aquatic > Freshwater > Lake > Sediment | place: USA: Wyoming | collected 2017-08-01
ACGATTTTACCGACGCTGGCGTCGAGGACGCGGTGGTCGTAAGCGCGGAGGCGGATGCGGATTCTCTGCTGCGGATTGTTAGTCTCGGCCATAATTATACCTTATTCCTGGTGTCGATTTCTAGCTAATAATGTCGGCAACGACGCCGGCGCCGACGGTATGGCCGCCTTCGCGCACGGCGAAGCGCAGGCCCTTTTCCATCGCGATCGGGCAGATCAGCTCGCACTCGATGTCGATGTTGTCTCCCGGCATGACCATCTCGACGCCGGCCGGCAAGGTCACCGAGCCCGTCACGTCGGTCGTGCGGAAGTAGAACTGCGGGCGGTAGCCCTTGAAGAACGGCGTGTGACGGCCGCCCTCGTCCTTGGTCAAGACGTACAGCTTGGCCTTGAACTTCGTGTGCGGCTTGATGGACCCAGGCGCGCAGATGACCTGCCCGCGCTCGATCTGAGCCTTCTCGATGCCGCGCAGCAGGATGCCCACGTTGTCGCCCGCGCGCGCGTCGTCGAGCAGCTTGCGGAACATCTCGATGCCCGTCACCACCGTCTTCTGGGTGTCCTTGATGCCGACGATCTCCACGGCCTCGCCGACCTTCACCGTGCCGCGCTCGCAGCGGCCCGTCGCCACCGTCCCGCGGCCCGTGATCGAGAACACGTCCTCGACCGCCAGCAGGAACGGCTGGTCCGTCATGCGCTTGGGCTCCGGGATGTCCTTGTCCAGCGCGTCCATCAAGCGCTGGATCGACGGCTCGCCGATCTCCGACGTGTCGCCTTCCAGCGCCTTCGTCGCCGACCCGCGGATGATCGTCACCTTGTCGCCCGGGAACTCGTACTTCGTCAGCAGCTCGCGCACTTCCATCTCCACGAGCTCCACGAGGTCCTTATCGGCGACGTCCACCTTGTTCAGGAACACCACCATGTGCGGCACGCCGACCTGCCGCGCCAGCAGCACGTGCTCGCGCGTCTGCGGCATCGGACCGTCCGCGGCGGAGACCACCAGGATCGCGCCGTCCATCTGCGCCGCTCCCGTGATCATGTTCTTGATGTAGTCCGCGTGGCCGGGGCAGTCCACGTGCGCGTAGTGCCGCGTGGCCGTCTCGTACTCCTGGTGGTGGACGTTGATCGTCACGCCGCGGGCCTTCTCTTCGGGCGCGTTGTCGATCTCGTCGTAGCGCTTGGCCTGCGCCAAGCCTTTCTTCGAGAGATAGTTGCAGATCGCCGCCGTCAACGTCGTCTTGCCATGGTCGACGTGGCCGATGGTTCCGATGTTGACGTGGGGCTTCGTGCGCTCGAACTTGGCTTTGGACATGGTGCGGTCTCCTTGTGATCCTTAATGTGCGTCGCGAGTATTCGACATCTCCGACTTAAAGCAGCTGGGAATGGGATTTGAACCCACGACCTTCTCCTTACCATGGAGATGCTCTACCCCTGAGCTATCCCAGCGTCGGTGCGATCGGAGCGGGCGATGGGAATCGAACCCACGTAACGAGTTTGGAAAACTCGTGTTCTACCATTGAACTACGCCCGCGGCTTCCCTCCCTCCGAGTCGTCCGGGCACGGCGACGCCCTAGGGCATCGCAATCGCACCGGGAAGAACTCCGTCGGATGGCGGGAGTGGAAGTATAGCGAAACGCGCGCGGGGATGTCAACGACGCCCTGGCAAAAGTGCGGAAAACGGCCTATCCTTATACAAATGCCCGGATTGGCGCGATTGACGCTCCTTGTTTTGGTGGCCTTGGGCGTGACCTTGCCCTTCCGGGCCTGGGTGGCGGAGCCCATCACCATCGCCAGCGCGTCCATGGAGCCCACGTTGCGGGTCGGGACGCTGATGATACTGGACAAGTGGACCTTGAGCGGCCGGGGGCCGCGGCGGGGGGAGATCGTCTCCTTCCGCAGCCCGGTGGGCGCGGAGGACCTGGTCAAGCGCGTGATCGCCGTGCCCGGGGATGAGGTCGAAATACGCGCCAAGCGCGTGTTCGTCAACGGCAAGCCGCTGGAGGAGCCCTACGCGGTGCACGACCGCGCCAACGAACGCCTGAACGGCGACGACCTGGGGCCGCTGACGGTGCCGGACCGTTCGTACTTCGTGCTGGGAGACAACCGGGACGAGTCCAACGACTCGTCGGTGTGGAAGTCGACCTCGGGCGAGCGCGTCTACTTCCTGACCAAGGACGCGCTCCAGGGCGTGGTGAGGGCTCTGCCATGGGCGGCCTAGGTCTAAAGACCCGTCCTAGCCTGGGCCCTCAGTCCCTGGGCCGTGGGCCTTCGCGGGGCTATCGTTTAGGCATGAAGTCCTTCCTGGTCGCGCTGAGCCTGGTCCTGGTCCCCGCGCTGTGCGCCGCCTCCGGCCCGGCCGCGGCGACGGCGCCCGAGGGCAAGGACACGCTCCTGGCCGAGATCGAGTCCTGGCGCGACACCCAGCTGCCGCATCTGACGCCCGCCGATCAGACCACCGTGCGCTACGAGCCGCGCCTGAACGACATCAAGACCCGCGCGCAGGGGGCCAAGACCGCGAAGGCGCTGGAACAGCCGCGCCGGGACTTCCAGGACTGGAAGCTGGCCCTGATGCACGACAAGTACGGGGTCGCGCGGAGCCGGGGCCTGGCCGACGAGAGCTTCGCCCAATTCTCCGCTTTGCAGATCCAGCAGGCCGAGTTCTCCGCGGCGCTGCGCTCGCAGATCTCTCAGCGCGCCGCCGACCAGGCCTTCGTGCGGGCCCAGGAGCTGGCGATGACGCCCGCCCAGCGGACCCCGCAGACCTTCTTCGACGGGGCGAACGCCCGCGGCGCTTTCGGCGGCGCGGCGGTCATGGCCCCGGCCCCGTCCGATCCGAAGTCGCCGGAGCGCTACGCGAAGGTCCGGGAGATCCTGATCTCGCAGGGCGCGCGTCCGAAGGTGGTGGACATGGCCATCAAGGAGGCCATCCGCCAGAACGCGGACCCGCTGCTGGTGCTTTCCGTCATCAAGCAGGAGTCCGGCTTCAACCCGCACGCGCGCAGCGGCGTCGGCGCGCGCGGCCTGATGCAGATCATGCCCGGCACGGGCCGCGACCTGGGCGTGCGCAACTCGAGCGCCCTCTACGACATCCAGACCAACCTGCGCGCCGGCATCCGCTACCTGAAGCAGCTGTGGGACCGCTTCACCGACATCGACATGACCTCGATCGGGAGCATCAACCCGTTCGCCGACCACGACGCGAAAGCCGCGGTGGCCGCCTACAACGCCGGACCCGGCGCCGTCCACAGATACGGCGGCGTGCCGCCCTACCGCGAGACCCAGGGCTACGTGCAGAAGGTCCTGGGCTATTACTCCGACCTCAAGCAGTACCTGGGCTGGTAGGCCCGAGTCGTGGTATAATCTGCCGTCGGGCAGTTAGCTCAGCGGTAGAGCATTGTCCTCACACGACAAGGGTCACAGGTTCAAATCCTGTACTGCCCACCAGTTCTCGACACGAAAAAATTAAGTTCCTCGACGGAGAAAGCCCCGGAAGCCTGAAAAGGCCTCCGGGGCCCTTTTTCTGGGTCTGGCGTCGGTGCCGGATTTGTGCCATACTCCAGGCATGCCCGGCGACCGCTGATCGACGGCGAGGGCAAAATTTAGGGGGGCCGACATGGCGCGAATATATCAGCGAACCGGGAAAAAGGGGACATACTGGTACCTCGACTATGCCGTCGATGGCCGTCGCGTTCGCAAGCGAGTCGGCAAATCCAAGAAGCTCGCCGAATTAGAGCTCGCCGACGTTCAGGTCAAGATCGAGCGCAAGGAACTGGGCTTCCAGACCAAGGACAGGAATCTCGCCGATTTCGTTGCCGAGTATCTCGACTACGCCAAGACCAACAAGAGCCGCGGCTCCTACGTTCGCAACGAGATCGTGCTGCGGACCTTCACGGAGTTCGCCAAAGTCGAGCGCCTGCGTGGGATCACGCCGCAGCTCATCGAGAGCTACAAGAAGTCCCGCTCGGAAGGGGGAACGAAGGCCTCGACCATCAACACCGAGCTTAACACGATCAAGGCCGCGCTCAATCGCGCCGTCGCGTTCGGCTATCTGGCGCTCAACCCGTGCCGCGAGGTCAAGAAGCTCAAGGCTCCGCGCAAGCAGGTTCGCTTTCTAAGCAAGGAAGAGGCCCGGAAGCTGCTCGAAGTCGGCAACGGACGCATGGGACCGATCATTGAGACGCTCCTTTATACCGGCCTTCGCCGCGATGAGTTGACCCATCTCACCTGGGCCGACGTGGACCTGCAGCGGCGCATCGTCGCCGTGCAAGCCAAGGACGGCTGGCATCCGAAGGATTACGAAGTCCGTCATATCCCGATGGCGCCGCGACTGCATGAACTGCTCAAGTCGCTGGCGCGCAAGGAAAATCCCTGGGTGTTTTCGACCAGCAACGACGGTCCGCATCTTGGGCATATCCTTTCGCGTGACTTCCGGAAGCTTCTAAAGCTCTGCGGCATCAAGGGCGCGTCGCTCCACACCCTGCGCCACACCTTCGCCAGCCACCTCGTCATGAACGGGACGGACATCTACACGGTCCAGAAGCTGCTGGGCCATTCAAGCATCAAGACGACGGAGATTTACGCCCATCTCGCCCCGGATTTTCTGAAATCGGCGGTGGAGAAGCTGCGATTTTGATGGTTCTCCGCCGGGGGATCGGTCGCGGAGCTCCCAAAATAAACCCTTGTTTTATTTCCCAGTTCATGTTATTTTCCTAAGTAGGAAAACATAGTGACACAGGAAATAAGCCTAATCTCAGAGAAGGACGCCCTTGCCCGGCTTACGGACCGAAAGGACCTCTATGCGCCGCTGGAAATACTCTCAGTGGAGCCTCAGAATGGCCGGGATCGCGGCTTCGATGTCCGGATTAGCGTAGGATGGCGCGGACGCTCAGTGTCCTTCCTCGCGGGAATCAAAACCAGAACGGCACCCAAGCTCGTCAGCGAAGGCGTATGGCGTCTCAAGAGCACTTCGACCAAGCGTGCGAACCTGCTGTTGATCGTTCCGTTCCTTTCCAAGGCGATCGTCGAAATCCTTGAGCGCGAGGGCATGAGCGGCCTAGATCTGAACGGGAACTATCTGATTCAGGCCCCGGAGATGGTCGCTATCCGGTTGGACCGCGAGAATCAGTTCACCGAATCGCAGTCGATCAAGAAAATATTCTCGGGCGGGAGTTCGCTCGTGGGCCGACTTTTCTTGGCCGGAAAGAGGCGCTTCGGCTCGGTCAACGAGGTCTGCGCCGCGATTCGAGAGCTTGGCGGCAGTCTCTCGCTCTCGGCGGTGTCGAAGGTTCTCAAGGGCCTTGAGGATGAGATGATCATCGAAAAGGGGAGTTCTGGAATCGCCCTGTTGCAGCCCGAGAAGCTGCTGCAGATGCTTGCGGAAGGTTATAGGTCGCCCAAAATCGCAGGTTCGGCGAAACTAAAGCTCCCTGCCGAGGCGGGCGTTCCGTATCGTTTCGGAGAGCCCGGATTTTTTGAAACGTTTGCGGGCTCTCAGTGGGTTCTCTCCGGCGAGAGTTCCGCGAGCCGTTACTCTCTTATGGCGGATACCTCCGTCTCCAAAATATACATCGCAGACTATCAGCCTTTCCTGAAATATCAGGACGAACGGTTTTACAACGTACTGGCCCAAAAGACGGAAGAATCCTTTCCCTTTTTCGACATGCAGCAGGATCGCGCGATGCGGTGGGCGTCCCCGGTCCAGTGCTACCTTGAATTGTCCAAGCTTGATAAGCGGGAGAAGGAAATCGCTGAAGCTGTGCGCGAGGAAATCCTAAAGAAATTCAAATGACCAACGACAACGATCCGCTCGTCTACCATCTGCTCGAACTTTGTCGGGAACTCGACAAGGACGATGTGTCGGTCGTTCTCGGCGGCGGGATGAGCCTTTATCTGCGGCTCAAATTCGCCGTTGCGCGGACGCCGCGCTACCCGTTCGACCCGCCGGTTCGCTCGACAGCCGACCTTGACGTGTTCCTTTCCTCGCGCTTGATCGCTGATCGCCGGAAGATCGAGAGTTTGAAAGCGTCGTTGCTGCGGCTTGGTTATCAGGTCGACCCGAAGGCCAAAAACTTCCAATTCATCAAGCCGGTCAAGCTCTCCGGGCAGGATCGCACGATCAAGATCGACCTCCTGGCCGCGCCGCCGGACGCGGGCGACACGGCCAAGGTCGAGATCAAGAGGCCGCGCATCAAGCCCGCCGGCGTCGAGGGAATCCACGCCTACCTGACCGACGAGGCCGCCGGCATCGAGATCGGCAAGCAGCCGGTGGACATCGCACGCCTTGATTCCAGCCTCAAGCTCAAGAACCAAGTGCTCTATCTGCCGTCCTCGTTCAACTTCCTGATCTTGAAGCTCCACGCCTTCGAGGACCGGAAGAACCGGGACGACGCCAAGAGCAACTTCGGCCGCCATCATGCCTTCGACCTCTTCGCGACGGTGGCGCGCATGGATGAAAAAGACTGGGACACCGCCAAAGAACATCTGGCCGCACATCGAGCCCAGGCATATATGGCCAAGACCGTTTCCATTCGAAAAGAGAACTTCTCCCGCAAAACCGACCTCGGGTTTCTGCGCCTTCAGGAAAGCCACTCCTACCAAGCCGGCCAAGCTGCTTACGCGGCCCACCTTGAAACCTTTCTTCAAGACATGACCGACCTCTTTCCCGCCTGATCCCGGTACCTCCCCTTCGTTATTCCCGACCTAAAACCAGTCCACCCCCATCGCCGAATCATCCGTCCATGTTTCGTTAAAGTTCTCTTCCCTCTTCCCCTTTCCCATTCCATTTTTCAAAAAAATACCAACCTAAAATCTAAAAAATATACCCATTCCTAATCACCTAAACACCCCTGTCTCTTCTCTCAATTCATTTCCCCTTTCCAACCAACTCAGCTCCATTTTCTAAATCCTTCTCACCCACCAATCCCCTGACTCACTCACCCACAACATGGTTGGGGGGGAGTGAGTCAGGGGAAAAAATCGACGAAGACGATTTTTCGGCGGGTGAGAAGGATTTAGAAAACAACGATTTTTCCGCTACTACTCATGAATCTGACCCCTCAGGCACGCCTGAGTACCTGCCTGAGGGGGCTCGGGCGCGCCCGAGGATCTGCCCGAGGGGCGCGGTTGCCGGACAACCCCGTAAAAGTCATAGCTGGAGTCATAGCTCGACGATAGCTGAAGCTATGAATTTTTTCGAGTTATCCACACGCGCTCGATTCGGGAAAGAGTAGTTGGATGCAAAGAAATCCCTGCCCGCCTCTTGTCGGCTTTCAGCCTCCGCGCCTCCCAACCCCACCCCCGCTACGATGTAACGGGAGTGGGGTTGGGAGGTTGGCGGGCAGGGATGGAGATATGGAAAATAGGGAGTGATTCGGGGGAGGAATCTTTAAGTAAAATGAGGCCATGGTAACCCAATCGAATGATTTTCAGAAGTTGCCGGTGATGACTCCGAGGCAGGTTCTTGACCAATACGGGAAGCATCAACAGGCGGGGGGACAGCCGGGGCGAGTCCTGATCGAGGCGGCGGATTTTCTCTCGATGCTCGAAGCCGTGGGCGGTTTCGAGCTGACTCCGCAGGCGCTTTTGTCGTACAGTTCGCCGCGGATCGGGCTCATGGAACCGCCGGTCAAAGCGGGTGGGAAGACCTGTTATGTCTTTCCCGACCAGTTCGACCGTCTGGGGATCATCCTGACCCTGCGCCTGGCCTACAGCCTGCCGCTGACCGAGATTCGGGACCTCTTGGAACACTATCCGCGCGAGAATTACGAGCTCATCATGGAGCGGAAGTTCGAGATCTCCGACCTTCTGGACCTGGCCAAAATGCTCAAGAGCGGCTACGCGCTCAAGAACCTGGTGATGGCCAAGGCCTGCGATGTCATGCTCCAGGATTTGATGTCCTCAAGCGCGACTCTGTCGGCCGCGACCGAGCCCGGGGACACCCTGCGCCGACTTCAAGAGAAGCTGGTTCTGGCCCGGCTGGATGAGATGAAGGCCTGGGTCGGCTCCGGCCGCTGGCAGGAATTTCTGCGGCGCGAGTCCGCCCTGGACTTCAAGGATTTGGCCGTCAAACAACTGCTCCACAAGAAGATCGTTCGCAAGGTGCTGGCCCGGAAGTCCCGGAGTTTGGGACGGAAATAACCCCGATGAGCGCGGGAACAGAGCGAACGATGAACCGTCTGCTGACCGTGGACGAGGTAGCTCAGTGGCTTCAGGTGAAGCCCCGAACCATCTACCAATGGGTCCACGAGGGCTACATCCCGGTCATTAAACTCGGCGCGCTGGTGCGCTTCGACCAAGCCAGCGTCATGGGCTGGATCAGGAAGCGCGAGACTCCCGGACGGGTCCGCAAGCGGGTCGAATTCGACGTGTCCTGAGCCGAAACCCATTCCTCTCCTGGGTGAAACTCGGTCGCCAGCGCGGCCGAAAGTGCCTGCTGGGGTGTCTGCTCGGGTGGCTGCCGGAACAGACATGGGTGTCCGACAAAGTGTCCTGCATGTCGGACAGGGTCAGATGATGAATGCTGATTCAAAAAGCGACGCTTTTTCCGTTCGATGTTCACCCGCCTCAAAATCGGCTGCGCCGATTTTGCCTCCCGACCACTCACCCCCAACCACTATGTTTTTGGGGTTGAGTGGTCGGGAGGGTGGCGGGTAAAAAATTTAGGAGAAGCGAGAAGAATTGGGTGCAAGGAAGAGAAAATGTGGGTGCAAGAAAGAGGAAAACTAGGGAAGGAAAGAGCATCGAATTAGATTGTTGGGCAGGGCGAAATACTGCGGCGTGACGGTCGGGGTGACGCGGTTCCCAAAGCCGTCTAAGAAATATAAGATGGCAAAGCTCTCTATGAGATGGGGAATCTTGTGAGTCTGGAGTCGACCGATAGCGCCGCTTCAGCCGCGCTTATCCTCCGTCTATCCGCGCCGATCCTGATCATCGACGATGATGCCGAATTCCGCTCCGCCCTGGCCCGGTTCCTCGGGAAGATGAGTTTCCGCGTCCTGGAGGCCGCGAGCCCGATCGAAGGCTTGCGGTTGGCGCGGGAGCGCGGGCCGGGCGCGATCTTGCTCGACTTGTGCCTTGATGGGAAGAACCCGAAGGACACGTTCTCGGCGGAGTTCGTCATGAAGGCGTTGAGAAGCTCGGCCCGGACGCGGGGCGTTCCCGTATTCGCCATCTCCGGCATGCGCGGCGACGCCGAGACCGAAGCTCGTTTCCGGGCCCTGGGCGCCGAGGCGCTTCTCGCCAAGGCCGAACTGTTCGACGCCGACGGTTTTGTCCGGAACCTTCGCGCGCGCCTCATGATCGGCGATGCTCCGGTTCCCGCGGCCGCGGCCGGGGCGCGGGACGGCTTCCCCTTGGATGCGACCGTGCTCGTCATCGACGACGAGAGCGATACGGCCGACCTTCTGAAGACGATGTTCAAGAACGGCGCGCACAAGATTTTCTGGGCCGATAACGGCGTCGCGGGCTTGAGCCTGGCCAAGACGGAGCTGCCCGACCTGGTGATCCTGGACCTTCACATGCCGGGATTGGACGGCAAGCAGGTCTGCCGGCGGCTGCGTGAAGAGAGCGCCGGCGGCCTTTACCTGCCGATCCTGATGCTGACGGGCGACGACCGCCTGCGGCAGGAAGTCCATTGCCTGGACCTCGGCGCGGACGACTACCTGCTCAAGACCGCGTCGGTGATGCGCTTGGCCGCGCGCATCCGCGGGCTCATCCGCCGCCGCCGCTTCGGCGTCGATTCAAGAGGCATGCTCAGCGTCGGGGGACTCACCCTCGACTGCGCGACTCTCTCGCTGGCGATTCGCGGCCGCGGAGCGGCGGTCGAGTTGACGAAGGCGGAGTCGGGCATCGTCGCCCTGCTTCTGGTTTCCATGGGGAAGCTCGTGCGCTCGGAAACGCTCCACAAGAAAGTCTGCCGCACTTGGCCGGGGCAAGAATCGACGGTGATCAAGGTCCATATCAGCCATATCCGCAAGAAGCTGGGGCGGCACGCCCGGTTGATCGAGGCGGTCAACGGCGAGGACGGCTATCGCCTGGACGTCGATGCCGCCAAGCGGCTGCTCACCAGCGGAACTCGAGGCTGATGCGGTGGGCGTCGCCCAGGACGCCGAAGGGGACGAAGGCGTAGTTGACCGAGGCGCCGGGCAATAGGACGCCGAGGCCTGCGGTCACGCCCGGTCCGGCCTCGTTTTTGCCGTCGTAGCCGGCGCGCAGGGCCAAGCGGTCGAAAGCCGCGTACTCCGCCCCGGCGTGGATGGTCGGGCGTCCGCCTCTGGTTTCGACCACGTCGAACGACAGAAGTCCGCCTTGGCCCACGAAAACCGCCGCACCCGCGCGGACGGTCGCCGGCAGCGGTTCCGTGCCCGAACTCCCGCGAGTTCGCGCGCCGGGCCCGAGATTCTGCGCGGCGAAGCCGAACGACAGCGGCAGGCTTGCGGGTGCGTAGAGCAGCCCCGCGTCGGCGGCGGGCGCCGAGAGGGCCGCGTTGTCGACCGTCTCGTAAAAGCCCTTGACGGCCGCGCCCACGCTCAAGCCCGGCCGGACCTGCGCGCCGTAGCCGAAGGCGACGACCGAGTCGCGCAGTCCGAAGTTCGAAAGACCGGTCCCGTCCGGATTGGACAAAGTGGTCCGCTGGATGGCGCCGAAGCTCAAGGTATTGAGCATGACGCCCCAGCCCTGGCGCCGGCCCGTGTAGCCGTTGCCGTAGCGGTTCTCATTGTACTGGTCGTTCTCGCCGACGTTGTAGGCGAAGGCGGCGTACTCCTGGGTGATGCCCTGGAAGTACTGGCTGTGCATCAACGTCAATTGATGCGATTTGAGGGCGCCCAGGCCCGCGGGGTTGTAGAGCAGGGCGTTGGCGTCGCCCGCCAGGGCGGCGTAGGCGCCGCCGAGAGCGACCGGCCGGGCGTCGGCGTCCAGGAAGATGAAATTGAACGGCGTGGCGCCCGCCGAGCCCGCGGCGTGGGCCGGGGCGGCGGGAAGCGCCGCCAGGAGAGCGGCGGCGGCGACGTTAATGGCGGATGATCGCAATTTTCTTCACCACGCTGCGCCCGGTGGCCAAGTCGCGGATGACGGCGACGTAGCCGCCGGTGGCGACGTCCCGCCCTTGGCCGTTCCTGGCGTCCCACTGGATCTTGCCGCTGGTGATCTCGGAGGAAGCCTGCCAGACCAGCTCGCCCGACACGTCGAAGATCTGGATGCGGACGCCCGGGGTCAGGTTGTCGAAGATGACGCCGGACAGGGCGTCCGCGGAGCTGTAGGGCCTGCCCTGATCGGGGTTCTTGCCGTTGGGGCGGTAGGGATTGGGGTAGACGCGCACGAAGTCCAGCGCGGACGCGGCGGCGGCGAAGACGCCGAAGACGCTGAAGTGCGGCGTCTGGACGCTGACGGTCTTGCCGATGAGGTCCAAGGTGCTGGTGTTCTCGGCTTTCCAGGTTCCTCCCGCGGTCTGGTAGACCATGAAGGCGAGACGGTCGGCGCGCGCCGAGGTTCCGTCCACGACGCCGTCGCCGTTGGCGTCTGGATAGGTCGCGGTCAGCAGCGCGGGCACGTTCAGGGCCGTCTGTCCGTTTTGCAAAGTGATCTGCGCGAATATCCCGGCCGGTACCAGCGTAGCCGGACTTAGCGGCGGCGAAACGGCTGGGTACACGATCTGAAGCACGGTGGACGTGGAGGTGCCCAAGGCACCGGTCGGGAGCTGAACCTGCAAAGTTTGTCCGCCGGCGGGTCCGCCCACGAACGCGGTGTTGTCCACGGCGTTGCTGACGGTTTCCAGATGCTGGATGGAGCCGCCGACCAAGGTTTCCGTGATGTCGGGATTGAGGGGGCCGACGGTGACGAGAGCGGTGGGCGGATTAGGGTCCGCCTGGCCGGAGCCGTTGGCGGCCGCGGCGCGGACCTCGTAGGCGCCGGGCGTCAGGCCGGTCACGTCCCAGTGGATATAGAACGGGGGCTTTGCGACGGGATTGTCGGACTCGGTGGCCGCGACCGCGATCCAGGGGGCCGTCGTGGAGGCGGCGGAGCGGTAGTCGAAGCGCACCTGGCTGATCCCGGCCAGGGACCCGCGCAACAGACCCGCGTCCAACGTGACCCGGTTGCCCCAGACGGTCTTTCCGGACGCTGGGAACTGGAGCCTTGCTTGCATCCAGTTCGCGATGGGTGCTGTGGACACCACGGTGATGGATGCTTTGACGTTGGTGTTCTGCTCCTCCAAGAAAATCGAGTTCTTGGCGCGCACGGCGAAGTAGTAGGTTCCCGGCGCCAGCAGGCCCGTGGTGAAGGCGGTCGTGGAGGCGGCGACGGTCGAGTAGGCCGCGGCGTAGTTGATCGCGCCCGTGCCGGAGTCCCAGTAGATGTCGTACTGGATCAGCCCCGGCCCCGGCGAGGCGTTCCAGGACAGCGCGACGGCGGTTCCGCTCGGGTTGGCGAGCGTCAGTCCGCTGGGAGGGGCCGGCGGCTGGCCGGCCATGAAGGTGCTGATCGTCGCATCGTAAGCGCTGGCGATGTTGTTTCCGTTGAGAGCCCTGATCTTGTAGTAGTAGGTTGCGTTTCCCAGTTGCGTGTCGGTGAAGGAAATCGCCGTCTGGCTGCTGACCAGAGCGAAACCGACGCCGTCGGTGGCGCGGCGGACCTCGAAGACGGTCGCGGCGGGGTTGCCGCCCCCGTTCCAGGCCACGGTCAGGCTGGAGACGTAAATGGCCGAGAACGCGGTCGCCGTTGGGGGTTCTGCGAGGGCGTACGTCGTCGCCGCGGCCGACGGCGGCCCGGCGCCGGAGGCGTCGAGGGCGACGACGGCGATGCCGTACGGGGTGTTCGCCGCCAGACCGGTCTGGACGTAGGCGGTCGAAGTTGTGGCCGTGAGCAGAAGGCCGGTCGCGGCGGAGTAGACGTTGTAGCTCTGGACGACCGGCCCAACCGTGTTGGTCCACGACCAGGTGATGGACGAGATGCCGAGGGCCGCCCCCGACGGAGGCCCCAAGGCCCCGGGCAAGGTGGGGGTGGACGCGGTCGCGGCAAAGGCCGTGACGACGCCGGCGAGGTTGCGCGCGCGGACGCGGAAGTAATACGTGGTGCCTGCGGAGAGGTTGTACAGCGTGGTGGCAGCCGTCGTCAGGTTCGAGGAGAAGGCGACCGGGGTCGACGCGTTGAGCGCGAAGTTGTCCGTGGAGACGGACACTTCGAACGGCGTTCCCGCCGGGTTGCCGCCGGCGTTCCATGAAACGGCGGCGCTGGAGCCGTAGACCGCCGTGACGCTCAGGCTGGTCGGGGGACTGGCTAAAGTGGCTAGGCTCAACTCGTTGGAATAGAAGGAGTAGAGATTGACGGCGGGAAGGGCATGGGCGCGAACGCGTACGAAATACGTCGTGTTGGGGCTTAGTCCCGCGACCGGGATCGATTGCGTTCCCCCGGTTCCGGCTTTATTGGCCGTCGGCGTCAAGATGCCAAGATTGGTCGCTCCGGAGACGGTGCCAGATGAGATCACGAACTCGTCCTCGTTGTCGGACTGGTCCGTCAGCGTCGCGCTGAGTTGCGTGGAGGTGTTGGCGGTCAGGGCGGTCAGCAGGGGGGCGGCGGGCATGAGGTTGGTCGTGATGGTCACGGTGGCCAAAGTCGGCGTGGCGAAGACGTTGGTCGAGACCAGCATCGCCTTATATTGGAACCATTGGTCCGAGATGCCGTCGCTTTGGGCGGGGTTGATCGCCTGCGCTCCCGACTGGCTCGTGTAGTAGTCGGCTGCGGACGTGGGCCCGAGCCAGGGCCCCCAGGCTCCCGGCAGACCCGCGCCGTTGTCGGTGGCCGTGCGGACCTGGAACTGCGCGGTCGCGCTGCTCGGGAACGTTCCCTGCCAGGCGATCTTTTGGACGACGTTGCGCGGGCTTCCTGTATTGAAGGCGCTGGAGATCAAAGCGGAACTGGGGGGATAGTTGGAGTAGCTGATCGAGATGTCGTTGAGAACGGGGCTGGATGACACGAGCGTCGTGGTGAACGTCGCGATGTATTGGACGTAGCGGTTGAAGTTGAAGCTCGCGAGAGAGCCCCCGTTGGCCACCGTGGAAAAAGCTCCGCTGTTGGTCCAGGAGCCGTCGGGCGTCGGCGTGGGGCCGGCTCGGAGGCCGACGGTCAGGGCGACGGCGGTGGTCGACTGTGTGACCGGGTTCCAGGAAATCGTCCCAAAGTTCGCCGTGTTGCCCGTGTCGTAGACCGCGGACGTGTATGTTCCCACGGCGGTGAACTTGTACTCCCAAATCTGGCTGAACGTGCTGCCGCCCCCGAAGATGAAGATCGAGTCCGTGCCGGCGTAGTAGGCGGCGGGGTTGTTGTAGAACGGTTGAGGGAGGTTTGGCATGGCTCGTGACGTCGCCCCGATACCAGGTGAAAATTCCCAATTCGAATTTGAAACCGTACTGCAACCAGGTCCTCCGCAGCCGCCGAACACATAAATGTCCTTGGAAGCGGGATGATATGCTGACGCGGATAACGGCCCCCCCCCAGGGGCTTGCCCGGATGGGCTCGTCATGGTGTCAACGACTGGATCAAAATCTCCATCAATACCGAAGCAGAACGTGCCCGGCTGGGTTCCGCCAATTACTTCGATCTTATTGATGACCGGCGCGAAAGCGACGGAGGTATAAGCGCTACAGGCTGGGAGGGATAGGCCTGGGGATGGGAACAGCGCGGCGTCAACCGACAGGCTGTCGCCGACCGGATCGTAGTCGAGGATTTGCGTGTAATAAGTCGTATGACTGTAGACATCGGCGCCGCCGCCCTGGGTGCCTCCGAGATAATAGAGCTTGCTCGTCGACGGATGATAGGCGACGCCGCCGGCGAACCGGCCGGTCGGGAGCGTCGCGGTCATTGTGCTGATGGTTCCCGCCACAGGATCGTATTTCCAGATCGTGCTCATTCCGCACGGCTGAGCGCAGCCGTTGTAGCCGCCGAAAAGGTAAATCTTGTTCGTGTTGGGAGCGTACGCTGCTTCAATAAAATCGGCGGACACCGGCAGGACCGTCGGCATCACGCTGATTGCGTCCGTCATCGGGTCGTACTGGAGGATTTGGTTGGAAAGCGAGCCGTCGTCGTTGTTGAGGCCGCCGAACAGGTAGATCTTGCCGGTCGCCGGGAAGGTCGAGATCGCCATGGCCGAGCGCTGGCGGGGGATGGTCGCGGACTTGGTCGCGAACGTTTCGCTATTGATCAACTTTACGAAAGCGCTTGTGCTTATCCCTAGTACCTGGGTGTTGTCGAAAGCCCGTCCCGGTAGGAAGAAGCCGGCCGTGCTGACGCTGTTGTCGGTCTGCGTCCAAGAGCTCGACAGCACCAAGGACTGAAGCCCCGTGCTTAATATGACCACGCTACCGTCCTGAGAGTCGTACTGACTCCAGCCGGAGGTGACGTTGCTCGTCGATCCGGACACGGCGCCACCCTGCCAATTGCCCTGCACCCAATCGACGGCGTGAGCCGACGAAGACAGTGCGGCCGCAAGCGCCGCCAGCGCGAGGGAGGTTCTCATGCCCACGTCCTCTGAGTGTATGAGGCATGGCGACGATATTCAAGGGCTGCGCCGGATTTTAGGGGGTGTGCGGTTAAGAAAAGGTTAAGACCGGCAAAAAAGGGCGATTCCTCGACGAGGAATTTTCCGCGGCGCGGGGGGTCTTGCGGTCCGGGCATGGCGGGGTTAAGTAATGGGGATGCGTCAAGGCCCGAACCGCTGGAACCTGTCCTTGAATTGGCGGGTGTTGGCGCTTCTGCTCGTTGCCCGTGCCGCCGCGGCCCAGAGCGTTTCCTTTTATACGTCGCCGGATCACAATAGCTTCGTCTCCGTTTCGGTCGCCACCGCCACCCCGCTGTCGCTCCAATCGACCGTCACTGGGCTTCCCGCCAACCAGGGAGGGTTCGTCCTGGGCGGGGGCGCCTTCCAGTACAGCGGTGCCGGGTCGTTCGGCGCGTTCGACCTGGGCACCGGCAAGAACACGACGGTCGTCTCGGACCCCAGCCTGAGCGGCGTTCACGCCGCTTCCGACTCCGGCGGCACGGCGGTCTGGTACTTTTCGACCTCGCAGCGGAAGGTCTTCATCAACGCCTACGACGCGGCCTGGAGCCGGCTCTGGAGCAAGGATGTCACCAACCCGGGGCCGACCTTCCTTGGCGTGCCCACGCTGGCCCAGGGTTCGGTGTTCTACGGGTCCGGCAACAATGCTCTCTCCGCCTCATACGCGACTGGCCAGGCCAACTGGAGCGCCGCCCTGCCCGCGCTGACTTTCGACACTTTGACGGTTTCCTCCGGCGTAGTCCTCGCGTCCACGCAGCAGGGCCTTTACGCGCTCAGCGCTTCGAGCGGTGACGTCTTGTGGTCGCCGCCGGCTCAGCCGCCGCTGGACGTCTCCGACTTCGCGCGCCTGGTCGTCGCCAACGGCCGCTACGCGTGCCGGACAGCGATGGACGGCAGCGTCTCTCTTCTGGACTTAAGTTCGGGGGCCGTCTTGTGGACCGCCGCGCCCGCCGGTCCGCCGCTGGATACGCGTCATCCGCCCATGCTTGGCGACGCCGGCATCCTGGTCCCGCAGGTAGGCGGCCTCAAGCTCCTCGATTACTCCGGCAAGACGGTCTGGATGTCTCCGTACGCCTTCTTGGCCCGGAAGCTTTCGGTTCCCGCCGATTTGATGCTGGGAAACGTCGTGCTGGAGGCCGGGGCCGACGGGCTTTACGCTGTCTCCCTGGCTGACGGAACTATCCTTTGGAAGTCGCTGACCTCAGCGGAAGTGAACGGTTTGCAGTATTCCGGCGGCCGCGTGTACGCCGGTTTCCGGGATAATACGCTCCAGGTTTACACCCTCGCGCCTTGATCATGAACTTGAATAGGGCAGGACTTCTTTTGCTGCTATTGGTGGGACCGGCTCACGCCGTGTCCGTCTACCTGCCGGACGGCATCAATGCCGTCAACGTCGTCGACAACGGAACCCGACTTTTCATTACCAAGATCCCGGTCGGAGACGGGCCTCAGGACGCGGCTGTGACTCCGGACGGCCGCCAGGTTTTCGTCGTCAACAATCAGTCGAACAGCGTCTCCGTCATCGACACGCTTTCCAACACGGTCATCTCGAACATCCCCTTGAGCGGCGTTCTGAACGCCGGGGCGCTCTCCAGGATCGCGATCTCTCCCGACGGGAAATACTGCTTCGTCGTGACTTTGTTCGGCTTCGCGGCGCTGGACGTGACGAACGCCGTGGTCAATCCGGTCGCGGCGGTCGTGTTCACCCACTCCCTCACGGGGTTCCCGCAGTTTTTCGAGGCCGATATGGCGCCGGACGGTCAGCGGCTTTACATTCCGACAGGCATCGCGGCGCTCCAATATCTTCTGCCCCGCCCCCCCTTCACTAATACGCTGATGACACTTCCGCCGCCTCTGCCGAATATCGTGAACGACAACTCGCAGGCGTACAATGTCGCCGTCGCCGCGGACAGCCAGTCCATCTTCGTCACCAACTATGCCCTCGTCAAGCAACTCGTCTTCACTGGGCCGACCACGAGTGCTATGGCAAGCCCGACCAGCTACGGGTCCGCGAACGCGTTCAACAGCACGTATGGGACCATCGCGCTCGCGCCGGCGGCGAACCGGCTCTTCATCTCCCAAACTAGCGGGGATTTGGGATATCTTGGTTTGCCGCTTTCCGGTGGTGTGGCCACAGCACTCCAACGTCTTCCAAATGGATTCACTTCTACAGGCCGGTGGGGGCTTTCCCCGGATGGCCTCTTGCTGTACGTCGGCGGCAAGACTGCTCTGGCTACTACGACTAGTCCTCCGTTACCCATATCGCTCACCACCCCCGGCTTCGGCGTCGCCGCCGTCGTCCAGCCCCGCACGCCGACCCCTGGTCCGCCGCCCTCGGCGATCGCCGACCTGGCGGCGACGGCGTCGGGAAGCCAGGTCAAGCTCACGTGGTCCGCGCCGACGGACGGCGTCATCGTGGGCAACACCAGCGCCGCCGTCGCGTATCAGATTGCCTTCGCGACGTTCAGCTTCGACGCCAACACCTTCCCGAACGCGACGCTTATTCCGGACCCGCCCAAGCCGCTGGCCGCGTACACGGCCCAGACCTTCACCCTCCGGGGGCTGCCGCCGGCGCAGCGCGTGTATTTCCGGATCAAGGCGCTGGGCGAGTACAACCCAAGCACCGGGGCGGTGGATTTCTCGTTGTCGAATCTCGCCAGCGTCGCCACGCCGACTTCCTTCCCGGATGGCAAGATATTCACCTACGCGGGAACAGGATCTTCCGGCTCCGGCGGCGACGGGGGCGCCGCGGCGTCTGCGGCCCTCAACGCGCCGCAAGGCGTGAGCGCCGACAACGACGGCAACGTCTACATCGCCGATACGAACAATTGCCGCGTCCGGAAGATCGATGTCAACGGCGTCATCAATACCATCGTCGGCGGCTACGGCTCCTGCTCCTCCGGCGGCGACGGCGGGCCGGCCCTCCAAGCCTACTTGAACGCCCCCAAGGACGTGGCCGTCGACGGCCGCGGCAACATCTATATCGCCGACACGTTCAACAACGCCGTCCGCAAGGTCGACGCGTCCGGCAAGATCACGGCGATCGCGTCGGTCAGCCAGCCCAGCGCCGTTTCGGCGGACCAGGCGGGGAACGTTTACGTCGCAAACGGCTCGGCGCTGTTGAAGGTCAGCGCCTCAGGGGTGGTCACGACGCTGGCTTCGGGAAGCATACTGGGCGTCGCCGCGGATCAGACCGGCAACGTTTATTATTCGGACGCCTTCCTGAAGGAAATCTTCGAGATTCCGTTGGGCGGGTCGTCCCTCCGCGTCGCCGGCAACGGGGTTCAGGCGTATGCCGGCGATGAAGGGCCGCCCTTGAGCGCATCCTTCAGTGGTCCCACGCGCCTGGCGGCCCGCGGGAGCAAGATTTTCATCACCGACGGAGCGCGGATTCGAGCTGTGGACTTCGCGGCGAATATCACGACGACGGTGGCCGGCAGCGGCGTTTACGGCTACGCCGGCGACGGCGGCCAGGCGACGGCGGCCAAGCTTTACTATCCCTTCGGCTTGGCGACCGACGCGGGGGGAGACGTTTACATCGCCGATGCCTTCAACTATCGAATTCGAGCGGTTGGAGCGTCCATCAGCAGCTACCTTTCAGCCAGTCCTGACGGCGTCATTTCGGTGCTTGCCGGCGTCCCCTTGACTATCACCGGTTATCCCGCCGCTTCCCCCGTCGTTTCGGGAGCCTTGGCCATTGCGAGTTCTCTCGGATTGACGCTTGTCAGCAACAATGTCTACGACCTCGCGCCGGTTACGGCCTTCAGCCCGGTAGCGAGCCTTTCCTTCACCTACGATCCAACTCTGGTCCCGAACCCGAGCAATATCGCCGTTTATCGCTATGACGGGACCACCTGGCAGACCGGCCCGGCCACGGGGATCACGAATCAGGTCGTGGACACCGGGAACTGGCGGATCACGGCGAATATCGCTCACACCTCGCTGTGGGCTATTTTCACGAAAGTGTCGGATATTCTGCCGCCGCGCACCGCGCTGAACGTCGGCTCGCCCCGCCACGGAACGGCGCCTGTGATGGTCAACACGTCCACCCCGCTGTCGTTCGTCGCCACGGACGATTTCCGGGTCGTCGGCGACAGCGTGGGGGCTGGGGTCGCGGCGACTTTCTACGCGGTCGACGGCTCGACGTTCACGGCTTTTGCGTCGTCCTTCACCATCCCCACCGAGGGTTTCCATTCGATCCGGTTCTACAGCGCGGACTTGGCGGGCAACACGGAGGCCGTCAGCACCGTTACGGTCGCCGTGGATACGACGCCGCCCATCACTCAGGTCGGCGCGAGCACGCCCTTCTTCTACGCGGTGGACGGCTCGACGTATGTCGCGGCGGCGTCCACGATCGGCTTCACGGTGACCGATCCGACGAGCGCGGGGGTGGCTTCGGGCCCCAACGCCACGATCTACGTCCTTGATGGCGCGTTCTTCGTCTACAAATCGACCTTCGCCCTGACCGAAGGCTCGCATTCGTTGATGTTCCAAAGCAGCGATTGGGTCAGCAATGTCGAGAATCCGAAGACGGTGACGCTGAAAGCGGACGGCACTCCGCCCTCGACCCAGCTCGTGATCCAGGGCACCCAGACCGTGAGCGGAGGAATCCTGTACGTGAACACCGGCGCTGTCTTCGGGTTCGCGGCGCAGGACCCGATCTCGCACGCCGTCGCTTCGGGCGTCAAGCAGACGCTGTACAGCGTCGACGGCGGCGCGTCCGGGGCGTTCCAGTCCGCCTTCGCCTTGACGGCCGGCACGCACACGCTCGCCTATCAAAGCGTCGACAACGCGGGCAACCTGGAGACTTTGCACGTCAGCAGCTTCACGATCCGCTCGAACGACTCCCTGCCGCCCAGGACGACTCTCATCGCCGGCCAGCCCCAATACGGGGCGTCCCCGCTTCTTGTGACTTCCGCGACGCCGTTCGGACTCAGCGCCGTGGACGACGCGCTGACGGTGGGCGACGGGGCGGGCGGCGGCGTCGCGCAGCGCTACTACGCGATCGACGGGGGTGCATTCCTCGCCTTCGCGTCTTCGTTCACGCTCTCCGGCGCGGGCTCCCACCTGATCCGATATTACAGCGTGGACTTGGCCGGGAACACCGAAGCTGTACACTCGTCCACCGCGGCCGTCGACGACGCGCCTCCGTCGACTTCGCTGGCGATCTCGACGCCGCTGTACGCCGGGTATGTCTCGTCGAGCACCATTTTTTCGCTGTCGGCCGTCGATGCGCTCACCTCCGGCGTCGCCTCGGGCGTTGCCGGGACCTTCGTCTCCCTCGGCACGGCCCCGGCCGCGGCCTATGCTGGGCCGTTCACTTTGGCCGGCCCCGAGGGAGCCAAGACGATCTCGTACTACAGCAAAGACAATCTATCGAACGCGGAAGTCGTCCGGAGCACGACCGTTCTCCTGGACGCGACGCCGCCAGTCACCGTCGTGTCGATCGGCGCGTCGTCCTTCACGGCGTCGGGGGCGATATACGTCGCTCCGACGACCCCGGTGTCGTTTGCCGCCGCTGATCCGACGCTCACCTCCGGGGCTCCCGGCTCGGGAGTGGCGCGCGTCCTGGTCTCGGTGGACGGCGGACCCTACGCGGCCGTCAGCGCGTCGCTGACCTTCGTCGAGGGCCTGCACTCGATCCTGTATCAATCCGTGGACAACGTCGGCAACATTGAGCCCTTGCGTGCGCTGACGCTCAGGTCTGATGGCACCCCGCCTGCCACGGCATTCACGCCCAGCGGCACTCTTTTCGCCGCAGGCGCCCGAAACTACGCTCCCGCAAGCTTCTTCTATACCCTCACCGGGGCGGACCCCATCTCAAACAGCGTCGCCTCGGGCCTCGCGTTCACGCGCTATGCGCTGGATGGCGGCACATTCCAGGCGTATGCGTCCACGTTCAGCCTAGCCGAGGGGGTGCGGCAGGTCGCCTTCCAGAGCCAGGACAACGTCGGGAATCTGGAACTTCTGAAGTCCGCGACGGTGTACGTGGACGCGACGGCCCCGGTTACGGCGCTGAACGTCGGGACGCCTCAATTCGCGGCTTCGGGAACGCTGTTCGTCAGCACCTCGACGCCGTTCTCGCTTGCTTCCCAAGATCCGGTCGTCGGCGGCGTGAACACCGGAGTCCGGATCGTCCAATACAGCCTCGACAACGGGGCTCTGACGAACTACGGCGCGGCTTTCACGCTGACGTCTCCCGAGGGAACGCGAGGGATTTCGTGGCAAGCGACCGACAACGTCGGCAACCAAGAGACGCTGAAGACCTCCTCCGTCTCGCTCGACGCCACGGCTCCCGTCACGGCGCTCTTGATCGCCGGAGGACGTCAGTTCTCCGGCCCCGACGGGGTCTATGTGTCAGCGGACGCGCGCCTGGCGTTGACCGCGGTCGATTCCGGCGTCGCTTCGGGCGTCGCTTCGGGCGTCGCGTTCACCCGTTGGCAGGACAACGGCGGCGCGTTCCAGGTTTACGGTACGAGCATCGCGCTGACCGGGGGCGCGCACGCCATGGCGTACCAAAGCCAGGACAACGTGCAGAATCTGGAGGTCCTGCGCTCGACGGTCGTCTTCGTGGACGCGACGGCGCCGAACAGCGCGGCCGGCGTGGGCGCGCCGTTCTACACGGCTCAGGACGGGACGCTTTACATCGGAACGGCGGCCCTGGCGAGCATCACGGCCTCCGATCCCGCCCTGCCCGGGGGGCACGCGGGGTCGGGCGTTGCGCGCATCGAGGTGTCGGTGGATAGCGCGGCGTTTGTCGCGTACTCCGCGCCCCTGACTTTCGCCGCGGGGCGGCACTCGGTCCTCTACCGCGCGGTGGATCAAACCGGGAATGTCGAGTCCGTGCATGTCCTCGCGGTCAACGTGGACGCGACGGAGCCCGTCACGACGCTGGCCGTCTCGACCCCGAACGCCGGCGGCTTCGTTTCCGCGGTGACCCGCTTCTCCCTGTCGGCCGTCGATCCCGCGGTCGGTGGCGTTGCCTCGGGCGTGGCCTCGACGCGCTACAGCGTTGATGGCGGCGCGTTCGCCGCCTACGCGGCGCCTTTCGGCCTCATCGGTGCGGACGGCTCTCACGTCATCGCGTATCTGAGCGTCGACAACATCGGCAACGCGGAGTCCATCCGGTCGGCGACGTTCCAACTCGACCAGACGCCGCCGGTTGCGTCCGCCCATGTCGGCGCTCCGTCCTATACGGCGTCCGACGGCACCCTGTACGTAACCCCGGCGACGCCGGTGACGTTCACCGCCGCGGACGCGGCCTCCGGCGTGGACCGCATCGAGGTGGCCGTGGATGGCGGCGCTTACGCGGCGTACGCGTCCGCGCTGACCTTCGCCGAGGGCCGGCACGCCGTTCTTTACCGTGCGGTCGATAAGGTCGGCAACGTCGCGCCCGCTCAGACCTTGAACCTGCAGTCCGACGCCACGTCGCCGATGACGGCGCTCTCGCCCAGCGGAACATTCTTCACCGCCAATTCCCATGACTACGCGTCGGCGGGGTTCTTCTACACTCTGACCGCAAGCGATCCCGCCTCGAACAGCGTCGCCTCGGGGTTCGCCTTAACGCGCTACGCGCTAAACGGCGCCGCATTCCAGACGTACGTCTCGACGTTCGGCCTCGTCGAGGGCGTGCGCCGGGTCGGCTTCCAGAGCCAGGACAATGTCGGCAACCTGGAGTTGGCGAAGTCGGCCACGGTCTACGTCGATGCGACGGCGCCCGCGACCGCCCTCAGCATCGGCGCGCCTCAGTTCACGGCGGGGGGGACGCTCTTCGTAAGCACCGCCACGCCGTTCTCGCTGGCCTCCCAGGACCCGCTCGTCGGCGGCGTCGCCTCGGGCGTGCGTTCCGTCCAGTATCGCCTCGACGGCGGACCCTTTGCGGCCTATGCCGCAGCCTTCACGCTCCTGGCCCCGGAGGGGGCGCGTGCGGTCGCCTGGCAGGCCGCCGACAACGTCGGCAATGTCGAAGCGCTGAAGTCCGCGGCGGTCGCGCTGGACGCGACCCCGCCGCTCACGTCTTTGCTCGTCGTCGGCGGCCGGCAATTCCCGGGACCGGACGCCTCCACGTTCTACGCCTCGTCGGACACTCGCCTTGCCCTGCCGGCCATCGACCCCGGCGCGGCCTCGGGCGTCGCCTTCACGCAATACCAGGACAACGGCGGCGCGTTCCAGACGTATCTCTCCAGCGTGGCGCTGGCCGAGGGCGCTCACCGGCTCGGCTACCAAAGCTCGGACAACGTCCAGAATCAGGAAGTCCCGCGCAGCACGAACGTCTGGGTCGACGCGACTCCGCCCACGACGACCGTCGCGATCGGCTCGCCGACCTTCACGGCCGCCGACGGCACGATCTACGTCGCCCCAGCCACGCCGGTCACGTTCGTCGCGGTCGATCCGGCCCTGCCTTCGGGCCAGCCCGGCGCGGGCCTGCACCGCATCGAGACCTCGCTCGACGGAGCGCCCTTCACGCCCTACGCCGCCGCGCTCACTTTGGCCGAGGGCCGCCACACGATCGTCTACCGCGCGGTCGACAACGTGGGCAACGTCGAGGCCGCGCATTCGATCGCGTTCCAGTCCGACGCGACCCCGCCGCTGACCGCGCTGGCGGTTTCCACTCCGAACTACCAGGGCTTCGTCTCGTCGTCCACGTTCTTGACCCTTTCCGCCGCGGACCCCGTCGTCAACGGCGTGGCCTCGGGCGCGGCCTCGACGCGCTACCGCGTCAACGGCGCCGCTTTCGCCGCCGCGCCGTCGGCCTTCCGGCTCTCCGGTCCGGATGGGACTTACGCGATCGACTACCAGAGCCAGGACAACGTCGGCAATCTGGAGGTCGTCCGTTCGTCGAGCGTCCTTCTCGACCAGACGCCGCCCGCGACCTCCGTGCAGGTCGGCGCGCCGAATTACGTCTCGGCCGACGGGACGCAGTACGTCACCCCGGCCACGCCGGTGACGCTGTCGGCGGCGGACCCCGTCGTCAACGGCGCGGCGTCCGGCGTCGACCGCATCGAGGTGGCCGTGGACGGCGGGCCGTTCACGGCCTACGCCTCGCCGCTGGCTTTCGCTGAGGGCCGCCACGCGATCCAGTACCGCGCCGTCGACCGCGTGGGCAACGTCGAGACCGCGCGGACCTTGCAGCTTCAGTCCGACAACAGCGCCCCCGTCACGGCATTCCAGCCGAGCGGCGCGTACTTCACGGCGGCCGGGCGCAACTACGCGCCGCTGTCGTTCAGCTATGCTCTGCCGGCCCAGGACCCGGTGGTGAGCGGCGTGGCCTCGGGCGTCGCCTCGACGATGTTCCATATTGACGCGGGCTCGTTCGCGCGCTACGTCTCCGCGTTCAGCCTGACCGAGGGCGTGCGCCAGGTCGGCTTCCAGAGCTCGGACAATGTCGGCAATTTGGAGCTGCTGAAGTCGGCGACGGTCTACGTGGACGCCACGCCGCCGGCGACGGCGCTGACCATCGGCCAACCGCAGTACGCCTCTCCCGCCGGGACGCTGTTCGTGGGCCCGGCCGCGGCGTTCGCGCTCGCTGCGCAGGACCCGGTCGTTCAGGGCGTGGCTTCGGGTGTGAGCGCGGTGTCGGCGCGCGTGGACGCGGGCGCCTACTCGCTCTACAGCGCGAGCTTCACGCTGACGCCCGGCGACGGCCTGCGGACCGTGGGCTGGTTCGCGGTCGACAACGTGGGCAACGCCGAGGCGCCGAAGATCTCGACCGTGGCGCTCGATGCTACGCCGCCGCTCACGGCCCTGCTCATCGTCGGCGGCCGGCAATTCCCGGGACCGAACGCCGCCGCGTTCTACGCCTCGTCGGACACACGCCTCGCCCTGCCGGCCGTCGATCCCGTGATCAACGGAGCGGCCTCGGGCGTCGCCTTCACGCAGTATCAGGACAACGGCGGCACTTTCCAAAGTTTCGTCGCGCCGTTCGGGCTTTCGGAAGGCTCGCACTCGCTCGTCTACCAGAGCCAGGACCGGGTGGCGAACTCGGAGGTTCTGCGCAGCACGATGGTTCTCATCGACGCCACGCCGCCGGTCACGACGGCTCATATAGGAGCGTCGCTCTTCGTCGCGCCGGACGGAACCAACTACATTACGTCGGCCACGCCGATTACCTTCACGGCCGCCGACCCGGCGCTGGCGGGCACGGCGACGATGGGCTCCGGGGTCAACCGCATCGAGGCGGCGGTCGATGGCGGTGCCTTCGCGGTTTATTCCGCGGCGCTGACATTTGCCGAAGGCCGGCACACGATCCTGTTCAGGTCCGTCGACAACGTCGGCAACGTCGAGACGGTGCAGACGCTCAACGTCCGCTCCGACAACACGTCCCCGATGACCGCGCTCGCCGTCGTCGGCGGCAAGCAGGCCGCGTCTGCCGCCGCCAACAGTTTTTACGCTTCGGCCGACAGCCGCTTCGGCCTGCCGGCCGTCGATCTCAGCGTCAATAATGTCGCCTCGGGCGTTGCCTTCACTCGCTATCAGGACAACGGCGGCGCGTTCCAGACCTTTACTGTGCCTGTCGCGCTCACCGAGGGTTCGCACCTGCTCGCCTACCAGAGTCAGGACAATGTAGGCAACGTCGAGGTCCTGCGCAGCACGACGGTCCTCGTCGACGCCACGCCTCCGGTCAGCACGGCCACGATCGGCTCGCCGCTCTTCGTCGCCGCCGCTGGAACGAACTATATCACCCCGACGACGCCCGTCGCGCTCTCCGCCTTCGATCCCGCGGCCAACGGCCTGGCCTCGGGCGTCGACCACATCGAGGCGAATATCGACGGCGCGGGCTACGCGGCCTACGCGTCGACGCTGACCTTCGCCGAGGGCCGCCATATCGTTCTCTTCCGGGCCGTTGACCGCGTCGGCAACGTGGAGGCCACCCACACTTTGCTGCTTCAATCCGACAACACCGCGCCTCTCACGGCCTTCCAGCCGAGCGGCGCGTATTTTTCCGCGGCCGGACGCAACTACGCTCCGCTCGCGTTCACCTATACGCTCCCGGCAACCGACCCCGTCGTAAGCGGCGTGGCCTCGGGCGTGGCCCTCACGCGCTACCGCACGGACCAAGTCACGAACTTCCAGGCCTTTGCCTCGCCGTTGAGCCTTGCCGAGGGCATACGCCGCGTGGATTTCCAAAGCCAGGACAACGTTGGCAACTTGGAACTGCTCAAGAGCGCGACGATCTTCGTCGACGCGACGCCGCCCATCACAGCCCTTGCGATCGGCGGTCCGAAGTTCGATCCCGGCAGCGGCCAAGCGGTGTTCATCGCGGCGCAGACGCAGCTGTCGTTGTCGGCCGCCGATCCCGTGGTCCAGGAAGTCGCCTCGGGCGTCGACTCGATTTCCTTCCGCCGCAACGCCGACCCCTTCGCCGCCTACTCAGGCTCATTCACTCTGCCCCTGCCCGACGGCTTCAAGACGGTCAACTGGTACGCCGTCGACAACGTGGGCAACCAGGAACTCGCCAAGGCGACGACCGTTTTCCTTGATAATACGCCGCCCCAGACCGGACTGGCCGTCGTCGGCGGGCATCAGTTCCCGGGACCCGATGCGGTCACGTTCTACGCCTCCGCTGACACGCGGCTGGCCCTGTCGGCGGTCGATCCGATCGTGGGAGGCGCCGCCTCGGGCCTGGCCTTCGCGCGGTACCAGGACAACGGCGGGGCCTTCCAGACCTTCGCCGCGCCGTTCGGGCTTGCGGAAGGCGCGCACGCGCTGGGCTACCAAAGTCAGGACAAGGTGCAGAACACGGAGGTTCTGCGCAGCACCAACATCTGGGTGGATGCGACGTCGCCGGTGAGTTCCTTCGCCTTCGGAGCGCCGTACTACCAAGCGCCCGATGGAACGAATTACATCACTCCGACCACGCCCGTGACGTTCACGGCCAAAGACCCGGTCTTGCCGAGCGGCCAGGCCGGCTCGGGCGTCAACCGCATCGAGGTCGCCGTGGACGGCTCGCCGTTTGCGGTCTACACCGCCTCGCTGACTTTCGCCGAGGGCCGCCACACGATCATTTACCGGTCCATCGACAACGTGGCCAACGTGGAGGCGACGCTGACGCTCAATGTCCAATCCGACGCTACGCCTCCGCTCACGACCTTGGCGCTGGTGGGCGGCCATCAGTTCCAAGGCCCGGGCACGGCCAGCTTCTTCGCGTCGGCCGACACCCGCTATTCCCTGCCGGCCGGCGATCCCGTCGCCAAGAACGTGGCCTCGGGCGTCGCGTTCACGCGCTGGCAAGACAACGGCGGGGCGTTCCAAACGTTCAGCCCCGCTCTGACGCTCGCCGAAGGCGTTCATCATCTGGCCTATCAAAGCCAGGACAATGTCTCGAACCTGGAGGTCTTGC
>Ga0315268_10001376_pt1 | contig 27882 bp, 18 predicted proteins | sample C1_top_MG_FD_204535 | JGI IMG/M metagenome (GOLD analysis project Ga0315268, IMG submission 204535) | Sediment microbial communities from Yellowstone Lake, YNP, Wyoming, USA - C1_top | ecosystem: Environmental > Aquatic > Freshwater > Lake > Sediment | place: USA: Wyoming | collected 2017-08-01
GGGTTCACCGGATGGCCGCTGGGCTTATGAGCCTGGGCTTGAAAAAAGGCGACCGGGTGACGCTGCTGTGCGAGGGCCGGGCCGACTGGCTGATGAGAGAGCTCGGAATTCTCTCCTCTTCCCCTGCGCCTATTATATGAAACGAGGCGTCGAGACTCCAGCCCCGCCCCGCGATGACATCTTTTATTCAATCTTGCGACAACGAACGTTGACGCTTTTGGACGCTTTTTAGGGCATGCCTCGTGCCATTTCTTGTCGTTGTCCCTGGATTCTTGCCTTTTCCCGTTCCTGGCGCGTTTCTTGATACTTCGTCTCCGATGTGCCGGGAATCTATCGCCCTCGTCATCCGGAACGGACCGTTCTCTACCGGGTGCTTTTCCATCATTTCGAGCGGTTCGTCGCCGAATACGAGAGCCGGTTCGAGCGGGACTATGGTTTCCTCCGGCCGATCGTCAAGGACGTCGTCGAGCGCTATCTTGACTGCGGCAACCCCCGCTGCGGATTTGCCCGGATCCGGTGCCCATGCTGCCGGGCGGAACATCTTCTGATGTTTTCCTGCAAGACCCGAGGGTTTTGCCCTTCCTGCCATGCCAAGAGGCTTGAGGAGTGGGGCGAGTGGATGAGAGACGTGACGGAGGGCGGGACGGACGCGGCCGGCGTCTTCCATCAGATTCCCCGGATCGACGATTTGCGCCTGGCGGAGGTCTTCGGCCGCGAGGTGCTGGCGTTTTTTGTTGGCCGGGAACTCCTCAGCCCGGAATGGGCGGAGCGCCTTCTCTCCTGGCGCCACACGGGCTTTTCAGTCCACAGCCGAGTGCGGGCCAAGACCAAGCCGGAGGCCGAGCGGGTGGGAAAGTACATGATCCGACCGCTACTCTCGCTGGAGCGGCTGTCATTCCTGTCAAGGGCTGGGCGGGGATGATCCGCAAGGTTTATGAAGTCGACCCGATGCTTTGCCCGAAGTGCGGGGGAGTGATGAAGGTCGTCGCCTTGATGGCGGCCGAGGAGCGGCAGGAATATTTTTAACGTCGGACGATTTCGCGAAGGAGGGGAGAAGCCTATTGTTTTTAGGGGGATTCCATAGTCGTATGGAACTACGATACGGCTGGAGGGCCTGCTTCGCGACAATTTTTTTGTGCTTGACTCGATCCGCGGCTGGATTTATCATTTTTTCGCGATGGGGAACGGCGCCTGCGAGCTTAACGGGAGAAAAAATGCTTTGCCCAAAAAAAGGAAAATCCTGTATCCGTGCCTTGCCATGTCCAAGGGGGTTTGGCCAAGCCGGGCCAGGGCTCGGGTCCTCACCAGTCTGGCGGGAGCAGCACTGTTGTAGATTAGAGCGGTAACGCGGCCCGAGGAGATCACCATGACCCAAGCCTCGCTCAGCATCCCCGTCGTCGACCTCGTCATCATTATCGTCTACATGCTCGGCATCCTGGCCATCGGCGTCCTCTCGACCCGGGGCCTGGGGCGAACGGCCAGCGGCTACTTCCTGGCCGGCCGGTCCCTGCGCTGGGGGATGGTCGGCTCGGCGATGTTCGCCGCCAATATCTCGACCATCCACCTGGTTGGACTTGCGGCCTCGGGCTACTCGGACGGCCTTGTCTGGGGCAACTTCGAGTGGATGGCCACCTTCACCCTCGTCCTGCTCGGCCTCGTCTTCGCCCCTTTCTACTTCCGGAGCCGCATCTCCACCCTGCCCGAGTTCCTGGAGAAACGCTACGGCCCCGGGGCCAGGATCATGCTGGCCTTCATGGCCATCCTGGCGGCGCTGTTCATTCACATCGGCATGAGCCTCTACGCCGGCGCCGCGGTCTTCCGTCAGTTCTTCGGCATCGACGTCGTGACCTCGATCGTCATCATCTCCATCATCACCGGGATTTACACCATCCTGGGCGGGCTTAAGGCCGTTGTCGTTACGGAGTCCATCCAGGCCGTGATCCTGATCGTGGGGGCGATCGTCGTCACGGCCTTCGCCGTCCTGGCCCTGCCCTCCCACGGCATCCACACCCTTGCGGCCTTCAAGGCCGCCGTCAAGCCCGAGCAGCTCAGCATGCTGCAGACCCGCAGCGCGGCCGGGCTCAACTGGTACGCGGTCTTCCTCGGTTACCCGATCCTCGGAATCTGGTACTGGTGCACCGATCAGACCATCGTCCAGAGGGTGCTCGGCTCCCGGACAGAGAAGGACGCCCAGCACGGGGCGCTCTTCGCCGGGCTGCTCAAGATCCTGCCCGTCTTCATCCTCGTCTTCCCGGGCGTCGTCGGCTATGTCCTTTTCCGCGACGTCATCGGGGCGGACCCCAACCAGACCCTGCCCGTTCTCCTCGTCCGGCTCATCCCGGCCGGCATCAAAGGCCTCATCGCCGCGGGGCTCCTCGCGGCCCTGATGAGCACCATCGCCGCCGCGCTCAACAGTTCGGCGACGCTCGTCGCCGTGGATATCGTCAAACGAGTCAAGCCCGAGACGTCTGACCGGGCCCAGATCCGGGTCGGGCAGATCTGCGCCGTCGTCGTCATGCTCCTGGCCATGGCCTGGTCAACCCAGGGCGGGCGGTACACAAGCATCTTCGAGGCCATCAACACCATCGCCAGCTATCTGGCGCCTCCGATCACGGCCGTCTTTTTATGGGGAGTTTTTTGGAAACGCGGCACGCGCCAGGCGGCCCTGGCGACACTCGTCGCAGGGTTCCTGATAGGCGTCGTCTCCTTCCTCGTCGACCTGCCGGTCTTCGGCACCGAGAAGGTCATCACCCACGGGCTCGGCATCCCGTTCATGATGCAGGCCTGGTGGATGTCCTGCCTTTGCAGCGTCATTTTCGTCGTCGTCAGCTTGCTGACGTCCAGGCCCGACGCCGAGACCGTGGGCGCCCTGACTTGGAGCACCCCGGCCGCCGTCCTGACCCGCGGCCGGGTCCGGGGCGTGAGCGACCCACGGGTCCTGGCGGGCGGCCTTCTGGCGCTGCTGGCGGTCCTGTATTATATTTTCCGCTGAGTGAGGCCGCGCGGCGCGGCCGGGGAGTTGATCCATGAAGCAAGCCGTCATGACCAGCCCTGGCGTGATCGAGTTCCGTGAGGTCCCCGTGCCGAAGCCCGGACCTGAGGAGGCCCTCATCCACGTCCGGAGAATCGGCGTCTGTGGGTCTGACATCCACGTCCGTCACGGCCGCCATCCGTTCACCTCCTATCCCATCGTCCAAGGCCACGAATTCTCGGGCGTAGTGGAGGCCGTGGGCGGGCGGGTTAAGAGCGTGCGACCTGGGCAGAAGGTCACGGCGACACCGCAGCTCGTCTGCGGCCGCTGCGCCCCCTGCCGGCGCGGGGACTACCATATCTGTGACGTCCTCCGGGTCCAGGGGTTCCAGGCCCCGGGCTGCGCCCAAGAGTTCTTCCTGGTCCGGGCTGAGCAGATCGTTCCTCTTCCGGCCTCCTTCACATTCGAACAGGGGGCCTTGGTCGAGCCGGCGGCCGTCGGCGTCCACGCGGTTTCACGGGCCGGCTCCGTGGCCGGAGCGAACGTCGCGGTGCTCGGGGCCGGCCCCATCGGCAACCTCGTCGGGCAGGTGGCTCGGGCCGCCGGCGCCCGGGTTCTCATCACGGACATCAGCGAATACCGGCTCGAGATCGCGAAGAGGTGCGGCCTCCGGTCCGTCTCCCTCGCCGGCCGGGAGACCTTGAAGGATGCCTCGGCCCGCGCCTTCGGCGCCAATGGTTTCCAGAAGGCCTTCGAGTGCGCCGGCGCTGAGGCGGCCATCAACGAGGCCATCGAGGCGATCCAGAAGGGCGGGACCATCATCGCGGTCGGCGTCTACGGCGACAAGCCGCGCGTCAACATGTGCCTTGTCCAGGACAGGGAACTGACCCTGACCGGCACGCTCATGTATCAGAAGCGGGACTTCGTCAAGGCGGTCCGGCTCATGCGGTCGGGGGCGCTAATCACCGCCCCGCTCGAAACCACCCACTTCCCTTTCGAAGAGTACAGGGCCGCCTACGACTACGCCGACCGCGAAGGGGAGAGGTCCATGAAGATCTTCGTCGACCTCGAGACCAACTGACAGGAGCACAGCCGATGAAAACGTTCCAGTACTTCCAGCCCACGGAGATCCGTTTCGGCCGCGGCAGGTTCTCCGAGCTGGGTTCCGTCGCGGCCCGTTTCGGGCGCCGGGCCCTGCTCGTCTCCGTCCGCGAGGAACCTTGCTTCCGCGGCCTTTTTGGCAAGGCCAGGTCCCACCTGGCCAAGGCCGGGCTGGCCGTCGCCCGCTTCGACGGTGTCATCCCCAACCCGACGACGGACGTCGTGACGCGGGGCGCCCGCGCCGCGCGGGCCTTCAGGGCCGACGTGATTGTGGCGGTCGGGGGCGGCTCGACCATGGACACGGCCAAGGCCATCGCCGTGGAAGCGACGCACCCCGGCGGGGCTTGGGATTACCTGTTCTTCCGGGACAAGCAGCCCACGAACAAAACCCTTCCGGTCGTCGCCGTCACCACGACATCGGGCACGGGCTCCCATGTGACCCAGGTCGCCGTCGTGACCAACCCGGCCGAAAGGAACAAATCGGCCCTCTACCATCCGCTCCTTTATCCCCGGGCGAGCCTGGTCGACCCCGAGCTCATGATGACGCTCCCGCCCAAGGTCACGGCCGCCACGGGCTTCGACGTGTTCGCCCACGCGTTCGAGAGCTACATCAATCCCGGCGGCTCCCCGTATACGGACATGATGGCCCTTGAGGCGATCCGGCTCGTGGCCCGGTTCCTGCCCGTCGCGGCCAAGAACGGGAAGGACCTGGACGCCCGCGAGGGCATGGCGTGGGCCGATACGCTCGCGGGGCTTTGCATCGCCAACGCGGGCGTGACCCTGCCCCACGGCATCGGCATGGCCATCGGCGGGCTCTACCCGCACGTGGCCCACGGCGAGGCCCTAGCCGTCGTCTATCCGGCCATCCTCGATTACACTTATCGCGTCGTGCCCGAGAGGTTCGCAGCCGTCGGTCGGATCTTCGACCGCCGACTCGCCGGGGAGAAGGGGGTTCGGGCGGCCGAGAAGGCCAGCGCGGCCATCGCGAAGTTCATCAAGCGGATCGGCATGGGCCTGAGGCTTCGCGATCTCAAGGTGCCGAAGGGCGAGCTTGAAGCGCTGGCCCGCCAATCCATGGTATTGCCGGACTACAAGAACCATCCGCGCCTGGCCACCCTGGCCGACGTCGAAAACATCCTCGACCGGAGCCATTGAGAACGGGGGGCCCGGCCGGATCGTGTCCGGCGGGGTGGCGTTAAGGCCCTCGAGCGCCGCGATGTTGGACCGGCCGTCGGTCGAAGCGGCCATGGCCTCAGCCCTCGCGGCCGGGAGATCGAGGTCACGATCGAGCTATAATAAAGCGATCCGGGGCGGCGCCCCTGCCGGCGGGAGGAGAAAGGTCCGGCGCTCGAAAGGAGTACCCAGCTATGACAACGAACTCGAGGCGGGCCTTGGCCGCGGTGGCCGCCCTGGCGGTGTTTTTAAGCGTCCCGGCCGGGGCCCTGGCCCAGGAGAAAGCCGAATCGGCGTCCGATCCCGCGACGCGGCTCTGGTACGCGCACCCCGCCGCCAAGTGGGAGAACGCCCTGCCCGTCGGCAACGGCCGGATGGGCGCCATGGTCTTCGGCAAGACCGAGGAGGAGGAAATCCAGCTCAACGAGGAGACTTACTGGTCCGGAGGGCCCTATTCCACGGTCGTCAGGGGCGGAAACAAGGTCCTGCCCGAAATCCAGAAGCTCGTCTTCGAAGGGAACTACAAAATGGCCCATATCCTCTTCGGCCGGAACCTGATGGGCTACCCGGTCGAACAGATGAAATACCAGTCCCTCGGCCGGCTAGTCGTCCGGTTCCTCTCGAAGGAGCCCGTGACGCAGTACCGGCACGAGCTCGACCTGGACGCCGCCGTCGCCCGGACGGAGTACGTTCAGGGGGGCATCCGCTTCACTCGGGAAGTCTTCGCGAGCCCCGTTGACCAGGTCATCGTCGTCCGGCTCATGGCCGACAGGCCGGGCCAGGTCTCGTTCAAGGCCCAGCTCCGGGGTGAGCGGAATCCGGCCCACTCAAACTACGCGACCGACTACTTCCGGATGGACGGGCTTGCGCCCGACGGTCTCGTAGTCAAAGGCAAGTCGGCGGACTACATGGGTGTGACGGGCGCGCTTCGCTACGAGAGCCGGCTCAAGGCCCTCCCCGAGGGCGGGACGATGCGCTTGGACTGGGACGAGCTCGGCATCACCGGCGCCGATGCCGTGACCCTGCTCATCGCCGCGGCCACGAACTTTGTCAATTACAAGGACGTAAGCGGCGACCCGCATGCCCGCATCGAGGTGGCCCTGGCGGCCGCGGCCGGCAAGCCTTACGAGACCCTCAAGGCCGCCCACCTCGAAGAGCACCGGCGCCTGTTCCGCCGCGTCGCCTTGACCCTGCCCGCGACGCCGAATTCCCTGCTCCCGACCGACGAACGGCTCAAGAAATTCGACGGGACGAACGACCCCGCCCTCGGCGCTCTCGTCTTCCAGTTCGGCCGCTACCTCCTCATCTCGTCCTCGCGCCCGGGAACGCAGCCGGCCAACCTCCAAGGGATCTGGAACAAGGACATGAATCCCATGTGGGATTCGAAATACACGACGAACATCAACACCGAGATGAACTACTGGCCGGCCGAGGTCGGGAATCTCGCCGAGTGCGCCGAGCCGCTCTTCCGCATGATCCGCGAGCTCGCGGACCAGGGGAGCCAAGTGGCCCGGGAAAACTACGGCGCCCGTGGCTGGGTCTTCCACCAAAACACGGACCTCTGGCGGGTCGCCGCGCCCATGGACGGGCCGAGCTGGGGGACCTTCACGACGGGCGGGGCCTGGCTGGCGACACACCTCTGGGAGCACTACCTGTTCACCGGCGACAAGGTCTTTCTCGAGGAGTACTATCCCATCCTCAAGAGCAGCGCCGAGTTCTTCCTGGATTTCCTGGTCGCGCACCCCCGATATGGCTGGCTCGTGACGAATCCCTCGACGTCGCCCGAGAACTTCCCGGCCGTCCCCGGCCAGGCGCGATTCTTCGACGAGATCACGACCTTCCTGACGACGACCTCGATCTGCGCCGGCTCGACCATCGACATGGCCATCCTGAACGAACTCTTCGGCGCGGTCGCCCAGGCCGCCGACGTCCTCGGCGTCGACCGCGACTTCAAGGCCAAGGTCCTGGCGGCGAAGGCCAGGCTGGCGCCCATGCAGATAGGGCGTAAGGGTAACCTCCAGGAATGGCTCGAGGATTGGGACGAGACCGAGAAGAGCCACCGGCATATCTCGGGGCTCTGGGGCCTTTTCCCGGGCCGCCAAGTTTCCGCCAGGCGGACGCCGAAATTCGCCGCGGGCGGCAAGGTCGTCCTTGAGCAGCGCGGACTCCCCGGGAACGGCTGGTCCTCGGCCTGGAAGGCCGCCTGCTGGGCCCGGCTCGGGGAGGGCGCCAAGGCCATGGAAAACTTCACCTACGCCATGCACCAATACACGACGGACAGCCTGTTCTCGATCTGCTCGCGGGCGATGCAAGTCGACGGGTCGTTCGGCATGTCCGCGGCCGTGGCCGAGATGATGCTCCAGTCGCATGAGGATGAGTTGGAATTCCTGCCGGCCTTGCCGCCCGCCTGGAAATACGGGGAGGTCAAAGGCCTCGTCGCCCGAGGCAGCTTCGAGGTCGGCCTGCGCTGGAAGGACGGACGGATCGTGAGCGCGACGCTCGTTTCGAGGAATGGAAATCCCTGCCGCGTGCGGACGGCCGTCCCCATGAAAGTCACCCGCATGGGGAGAACCATGTCTGTTCGCCGGCCGGAACCTGGACTCATCGAGTTCAGGACGGAGCCGGGGATCGCGTATACGCTGACGGCCTCGGGTCGATAAGGGCCATGGACAGACGAGAATTCATGAAAACGGCCGGGGCCGGACTGCTATGTTCCGCCGTGCTCCCGCCTCCCGGCGCCGGTTCGGCCGGAAACGGAGCTCCGGCGGCCGCGAGATCCCTTGCCGGGCGCAGGATTCTGACCTTCAATTCCGTGATCCGTGTCAACCAGATCGAGGTCACCCGGACCCGGAACGAGGGCTTCGACGAGGCCGACCGCCACACGCCCGAGAACGTTAGGGCGCTCCGTGAAGCGTTCGCCGCGGGTTGGCCCGGCGCGCCCATGACCTGGGCGTTCAGCTGGCGGGCCCTGTTCGACGAGCGCGAGAACTACCGCCGCATCCGGGCCCTCGTTCCGGAGTTCCACGCCCGTTTCGGCGACGATGTGACGTTCATTCCAGGGGCCTATTTCGCCAACGCGTACAACACGCGGGAGCAGGTCGACCGCGATCTGCACGACGGCTTGGCTCGCGTCTCGGAGATCATGGGCGGCGGATTCCGGCCGAAGAGCATCATCGCCGGGTTCCTGTCCTCGGCCAATCAACGCTATCTGGCCGAATCTGAAGGGATTCATGTTTGTCAGGGCAACATCTGGAGCCAGTACGCCGTCGACAACCAGGACGGCGAGGGTTCGATCTGCTATCCTTATTATCCGTCGACCGAACACTTCTGCAAGCCGGCCCAGAGCCGTGAGGATTTCATCGACTGCGTCAACCTGGACGGCTGGACCTGCGATTTCCTCGCCGCACGCCGCCAGGGCCAAGATTGGGCCAAGGCTCAACGCAGCCGGATGGGCGTCGGACCCATCGAGACCATCGGTTGGTTCGGACCGGAGGTCGGGCTGGCGGAGATCGTGGAAACGACAGCAGCCCATTTCGATCAAGGATTCAAGCTCAATGGCTGGGGCTGGGTCACCAACTGCTGGGAGGTCTCGCTGGTCCCACAAATCGGCCACCTGGAGGTCCTTGCGCGCTGGACGAGGCGTATTCGCGAACGCTGGCCGGATGCCGAGTGCCTAACCCTGGGCGATTTCGGAAGCACCTTTCGGGCCCAATACCCGGACAACGAGAACTTAAGGTACCGATTCGTCCAAAGGGGCACGGGGATCGGCGGGTCCGACCTGCCGCTCGAGATCCGCTGGTTCATGTGCCGCGAGTTCCGGCTGGCCCTGTTGCGGTCTTGGAGGGAACCGGGGACGGAACGGGTCATCGACTTCACCCGCTATGACCTGCCCGCCCGAGAACCGCGGGAGCTGACGCGGAACTGGAGCCTCATGGGCCGGATCAACCAGAAGCAGACGCGCCCGCAGGATGCGCCCGTTCCGATGAGCGCCTTGTCGGCAGCGGAGAGGACCCTGATCCTCCGTTGGTTTCCTGAGCTGAAGACCTAAAGGCCGTCCGTGGGACGGACTGAAGCCAAAGATGCGCAAGGCACCGGCCCGCGCGCGGGCTGGATGCGATAAGGAGCCGTCATGAAGAACAGGACCTTAGTTGTGACGCTGAGCCTGCTCGCCGCGCTGGTCATCTCCTGCGGCCCACGTGTCAAGGAGGGCACGGTCGCCTACACGCCGCGGCCCTGGCCGGCCCGTGTCTGGGAGTCCGCGGTGCCGCCCGGCTGCCCGTTCGAGCGCTCGAAGGACATCGCGGCCGTGGCCTTCACCCGCAACGCCGTCGCCTATACCGACGCCGACACGTGGTATCCGTCCTGGGCCTCGGACGGGAACATGTACAGCGGCTGGACGGACGGCGAGATCGGCGAGGAGAGCGTCCACTCGAACGGCAAGAACGCCCGGACCGGCAACGCCAGGATCGAAGGGGCTGATCCGCTGAGCCTGATGGTCACGTCCCTGGGTTCAGAGGCCGCCTCGCCCGCTCCCTACGGAGGCCGCTACCCCAGCGCCAACCTTGTCCATAACGGGATCTGGTATTACGGGACCTACGCCGTGGATTTCGACATGTCCAAGCCGGAATACCGGGACCTCTACAGCTGGGCCATCTGCGGTCCCGTGCCGGGTTTCCGCATCTCCAAGGACTATGGCAAGACCTGGATCCCCAGCCCCCTCTCGCCCGAGAAACCCCTCTTTCCCGAATCAGGCAAGGGCGGCCGGCAGGTGAAGATGGGCACGCCCCACTTCACCGATTTCGGCCGGAACATGGAACATTCCCCCGACGGGAAGGCCTATCTCGTCGGGCACGGCGCCCTCGACGACGATCCGGAGCCGCGGGTCGCCGGGAACAGCTGGATCGCGGGCGACGCCGTCTATCTGGCCCGGGTGACGCCCAGCCCCGAGACGATCAATGATGTCCGTTGCTATGAGTTCTACGCGGGGCGTGGGGAGGACGGGCGTCCGATCTGGTCGAGGGACTTCGCGGCCATCCGGCCCCTGATTTCCTGGAACAACCAGATGGGACGCACGACCATCACCTACGACGCGCCCCTCCATAAATACTTGATGTGCGTCACGGACGGCTGGCCGGGGGTCGAGGACATGAACTCGTACGTCCTCGAGGCTGACGAGATCACCGGGCCGTACCGGCTGATCACGTTCATGGCCAAGTTCGGGCGCCAAGGCTATTTCCTGACCTTCCCGTCGAAGTTCATCAGTGCCGACGGCCGGACTGCCTGGCTGAGCTATTCGGCCAATTTCCACAAGAGCTATTTCGGCAACCGTACCGTGGCCGATCCCATGGGCAGCCGCTACGCCTGGACTCTTCAGGAGGTCCGGCTGCTCGACGCGGCCGGCTTGACCGCGCTGACCGGGGCGCAGGCGCCCGAGGACCGGCTCAAGAACGAGGCCAATCTGGCCCTGAGGGCCAGGGTCAACGTCTCGTCGGTCCACAAGAAAAACAAACCCTTCACCGAGCTGATCGAATATTTCGGGGAGGGTGCGGTCGACGGCGTCGTCGATCCCGACGAAGCCATCAATCGACACGAGTGGGTCAGCCTGGGAGAGAGGGAGACGGCCATGATCCGCCTGAGTTGGGATTCCCCCCGGACCGTGCGCCACGTCTGGATCTTCGACCGGCCGAACCTGAAGGACCACATCCTGTCGGGTGTGTTACTCTTCAGCGATGGGAGCGCCATCAAGGTCGGCGAGCTCCCCAACGACGCTCGGTCCGCGAAAGAGATCGTCTTCCCCGCCAAGACCATCTCTTGGGTCGTCTTCGCCGTGGACACGGTCTCCCCGGAGACGTCGAACGCCGGGCTCGCGGAGATCGCGGTCTTCAAGGACTAGCCGCGAAGAAAGGCCCGGCCCCTGGCCCTTCGCAAGATGCGACCTCTTTTGATATTCTGGGGCGCAGAAGGAGCATGATGCCATGATCACAAGGAAGACGTTCATTTTGATCGTGGCCGCGATCGCGGTCCTGGGCCTTTTCGCCGGCATCCAGGCCCAGGACAAGCCCGCCGATCCCGGCCGCTTGACCCTGGACCGGATCTTCGTTGCCAGGGAATTCACCGCCGAACGCTTCGGACCGGCCCGTTGGATGAACGACGGTGCGTCCTATACGACGCTCGAATCCAGCCCGGAGACCAAAGGCGGCCGCGACCTCGCCCTCTACCGGGCCGATACCGGGCGGCGGGAGGTCCTGGTCCCGGCGGCCAAACTCGTTCCGCCCGGATCGAACGGGCCCCTCGCCATCGAGAATTACGCCTGGTCGCTGGACGGCAAGGTCCTGATCGTCTTCACCAACTCGAAACGCGTCTGGCGCCAGAACACGCGGGGCGATTTCTGGACTTACGACCTGTCCTCCGGCCGCCTTCGTCAGCTCGGGACGGGGTTCGAGCCCTCGAGCCTGATGTTCGCCAAGCTCTCGCCCGACGGCCTCAAGGCCGCCTATGTCGTTAAAAACAATATCTATGCGGAAGACCTAGCTTCGGGCCGGACGATCCAGCTGACCTTCGACGGGAGCGACGACATCATTAACGGGACGTCGGATTGGGTCAATGAAGAGGAATTTTCCATCCGGGACGGGTTCCGCTGGTCCCCGGACAGCCGGTCCATCGCCTTCTGGCAGTTCAATACGCGGCACGTGCCGGTCTTCACCATGATCAACAACACCGACACGCTCTATCCCAAGGTGACGACCTTCAAGCACCCCAAGCCCGGCCAGACCAATTCTGCCGTCCGGGTCGGTGTCGTCCCGGCCGGTGGCGGAGCGCCCGTGTGGATAAAGACCCCCGGCGACCCGAGCAATACCTATATTGCCCGGCTCGAATGGTCTGGGAACTCACGCGAGGTCATCCTTCAGCACCTCAACCGGCTGCAGAACACTCTGACCGTGTTCCTGGGCGACGCGGCGTCGGGCGAGGTCCGGAGCGTCTTCACCGACCGGGACGAGGCCTGGGTCGAGATCATGGAGGACTTCGTCTGGCTCGACGGCGGCCGGAGTCTGCTCTGGCTGAGCGAGCGCGACGGCTGGCAGCACGCCTACCGCGTGTCGCGGGACGGCCGCGACGTCAAGCTGCTGACGCCGGGGGACTACGACGTCCTCAGCGTCGAGGCCATAGACGAGCGGGGCGGCTGGCTCTACGTCGCGGCCTCGCCGGCGGACGCCACGAAGCGATTTCTCTTCCGCGTCCGCATGGACGGCAAGAGCGCCCCTGTGCTCGTTGGTCCGGCCGGCCAGACCGGCGTTCACCGGTACGATATCTCACCCTCGGCCCGCTGGGCCTTTCACACCTTCGGCGGGCTCGATACGCCGCCCGTGACCGAGCTCGTCCAGCTGCCCGACGGCCGGGCCGTCCGGACCATGGCCGCCAATGAGGCCCTCAAGGCTAAGGTCGAGGCCCTGCAACGGAAGCGGGTCGAGTTCTTCAAGCTCGATATCGGCGAGGGCGTCCAAGTCGACGGTTGGCGGATCCTGCCGCCCGATTTCGACCCGGCCAAAAAATACCCCCTCATCGTCTATGTCTACGGCGAGCCGGCCGGCCAGACCGTCCAGGACAATTGGGGCGGAAACGGCTACCTCTGGCATCTCCTGCTGGCCCAGCAGGGGTATGTCATCGCCAGCTTCGACAACCGCGGCACGCCCGCGCCGCGCGGCCGGGCCTGGCGCAAGAGCATCTATCGTCAAATCGGCATCCTCGCTTCGAGGGACCAGGCCGCGGCCGTGCGGGCGGCCCTAGCCGCCTGGCCGTTCATCGACGCCGAGCGCGTCGGCGTCTGGGGATGGAGCGGCGGGGGCTCGATGACCCTCAACGCGATGTTCCGCTATCCCGACCTCTACCGGACCGGGATATCCGTGGCCTCGGTGCCGGACCAGCGCCTCTACGACACGATCTACCAGGAGCGCTACATGGGCCTGCCGGACGACAATGCCGAAGGGTACACGAAGGGCTCGCCCATCACCTTCGCCAAGGACCTGAAAGGCCGGCTGCTCGTCGTCCACGGCACGGGAGACGACAATGTCCACTATCAGGGCTTCGAGAGGCTGACGAACGAGCTCGTCGCCAACAACAAGGCCTTCACGATGATGGTCTATCCGAACCGCTCGCACGGCATCTCGGAAGGCAAGGGGACGACGATCCACCTCTATACGTTATTCACTTGGTTCTTCAACGAGAGCCTCCCTCCGGGAGGCCGCGCCCGTTGAGAGACCGGGCAGGGAGGTCCGCCGAGAACTCAAAGCGGCCCGAGCCGAGCGCCAGCACGACTCAGGCGAAAGCGGTCCGACGCTTGGGGCTTCTGATCATAATCTGAACTTGGCCTGATCGTCGAGAAGCTCCCGGATCGTCCGGCCGCAGCGCTCCCGCAGCTCGGCCAGCACGCGGGCATGTCCGGGATCGCCGGCCAGGTTCCTTTTCTCGTCCGGATCGTTGGCCAAGTCGAACAGCTCCACGTACTCCTGGTGAGCGGGATACTGGATATATTTCCATCGCTCCGTCCGGACGCACTCGCTCCTCGGGATCTGCGGATGGTCCCAAAGCTCTTCGCAGAAGATCTCGGTCCGCCAGGCCGGCGTCCTTGGCCCGAGGAGCGGTCTCAGGCTGCGGCCCTGGACCTGGGGAGGGACGGCGATCCCGGCCAGGTCCATGAGGGTTGGTCCGAGGTCGATGTTGAGGACCATGTCCTGCTTGACCAGACCCCGGCTCTCGCGCGGCGCGCGCGGGTCGAAGAAGACGAGAGGAACTCGGATCGACAGGTCGTACATCAGCCATTTGTCGGCGTAGCCCCGCTCGCCCAAGAAATAGCCGTTGTCCGAGGTGTAGACGATGACCGTGGTCCCGTCCAGTCCGAGGCGGGCGAGCTCGCCTCGGATCCGCCCCAGGACCAGGTCGATCCCGCTGATCATCCGGTAATAGCCCTTGACCATCGACTGGTATTTATTCGGGGTGTCGAACCGCCAACCCCAGCGCGTCCGGCTCATCGTGTTCTTCAGAAAGGCGGGCTGAGCGTCGTAATACTTTGGGGCCGCCATTTCGGGGACGGGGATGACGATGTCCCGGTAAAGGCCATCCACGGCCGGCGGCCAGAAATACTGCTTGGGGTTGCCGTCGTCGGCGTGCGGCGCCCAAGGGCACCAAAGCAGGCAGAAGGGCCGCCCCGGCTCGACGCCGCGGAGGAAATCGATGACCCAATCGCCCTCGACTTCGGTCATGTGGCGCTCGACCCCATCGATCGTCTGAAAGTAGGGAAGGCCGTCGAAGCGGGTGAAATCGAACATCTCGCCCGGGACGCCTTCGGTCACCGCGATGCCGAACTTGCCCACGAACCCCGTGCGGTAGTTGGCCCGGCGGAGAAGGACCGGGAAGCTGACGTCCGTTAGGGCCCGAGCCAGGGGAAGCTTGTTGAACGTGTAGGTGTGCGTCCGTTCGTACGTTCCGGTCAGGATGCTGGCCCGGCTGGCGGCGCAGATCGGCGTCGTCACGAAGGCCCGCTCGAACCGGATCCCCTCGGCGGCCAATCGGTTCACGTTCGGCGTCCGGATGATGGGGTTGCCGGCGCACCCCAGCGCATCGTATCTCTGGTCGTCGGTCAGGATGAAGAGGAAATTCGGGCGGGCCGCCGGTCCCACGCCGGCGCGGCATCCCCGGCCGAGGGCCAGGCCCCCCAGACCGGCGGCCGTGGCCCCGAGGAACTCCCGACGAGTGAGCCTGGACATGAGCGTCACCTTCCTCTCTGCTGGTTCCCGGCGATGAGGCCCGCCGCGAAACCGTCCCCGGCCGGGGGAGAGCACCGGAAAGGATTCATGGCGGATTCCCTCCGGGATTCGGTCACGGTCAGCCCCAGGAGGCCAGCTTGGCAGGCAGGGCCGGCCAGGCCCGTTTCCGGGAACAAATATAGCTGGCAATCCGGTTGGCCGGGTCGCCGATCGTGCCCCGAGTGACCGGCGACCGAAGGGCCAGCGTGCCGAAGCAGACGGCCTCGGCGCACGCCGCAAGTTCCCGGAGAGCCGCCGTCCAGGGGATAAAATCCCAAGCGACTCCCTCATGGATGACGTAAGGAGGGATACCATCGGCGTCCAGTCTCACCGTGACCGTCCCCGTCGGCGCGGTTTTCACGACCGCGATGCGGCCCGAGTCGCGTCCCCGGCGTCCGAGCTCCGCGAGGATCTCGTGGCCCATTTTGTCGCCGCCCACGGCACTGACGATCACACTCGCCGCCCCGAGCGCCTGGGCGTGATAGGCAAAATTGGCCGGGGCCCCGCCCATCTGTCTGCCGTCTGGGAAAAGATCCCAGAGGATCTCGCCGATGCCGACGACGAGGGGTGGCGAGCCTATGTCGAATCCCGCTCTCCATTCAATGGGCGATGAAGTGCGTGTCGCTGCGTTCATCGTTCGGACCGCCACCAAACGGCGTCTCCGGACCTTCGGACCTCCAAAACCAACGTCAAATTCCCTTGTGGCATTTTTCGAGATTCTATTTTAGAATTGTTTCTTAATTAAGGCAAGAAATGAATTGCGGCGATCTCTTTCTGCGCTTGGGCCAGCCGGGAGGCCGCAGCCATGACGGTCTGGATCCACGATAAATAGGCCGAATGATGGCGAATAAACTTCCGGGATCGAAGCCGCCCTCGCGGGATGGCATCTCCCAGTCGGCCCGGCCGAACGTCCTCTGGGCTCAGCTCAACGGCTTCATCGACCGCGATGAATTGACCCGCGAACCGGAAGAGTCGAAGGCCAAAGGGCTGAGCGGGGCCATGTGAGCCGCAAGGCCGCCCGGCTCCTTGAGACGGATCTCGGGCCGCTTAGCCGAGTAGGCCCGGTCAGGAGAGATCGACAGGACTGAAGGAGGAGAAGATGCTCAAGACGATGAGACCAAAGCTCGACATGCTGTCCCGGCCGTTCATCGATCAGATCGTTTCCGAAGCCGTGGATGTCCTGGGAAAGACGGGCGTTCTCATCGAGAACGACGAAGCGTTGCGCCTCCTGGCGGACGCGGGATGTACATGTCGGGGGCGGATCGTATCGTTCAAGCCGGACCTCGTTGAAGGGTCGCTCAAAACCACGCCTCAGGCGATCCACGTGTATGACCGCGGCGGCGTTCTCACGATGGCCCTGGAAGGGGATGCGATCCACTTTGATCCGGGCTCCGGGGCATTGAAGATCCTGGACCCGGTGACATTGGAAGAAAGGAAGCCGGTGACCAAAGATCTCGTCCGTTTTGCGATCTTGACGGATGCCCTCCCGAACATCGCGGCCCAGAGCACGGAAATGATCTCCATGGATGTGCCCGAAGCCATGCAGGACAGGTATAGGTTATACATCGGGCTGCGGTTCTGCACAAAGCCGATCATAACGGGCACCTTTGCCGTGGAAAGCTTTAAGATCATGAAAGATATGCTGGTGGCTGTCCGGGGGAGCGAACGGGCGCTGAGAGAGAAGCCCTTGGCAATCTTCGATTGCTGTCCCTCGCCGCCCTTGAAATGGAGCAACTTGACCTGCCAGAACCTCATCGATGCCTCCATGGCGGGGATCCCCGCCGCACTGATCTCGATGCCCCTGACCGGGGCCACCTCTCCGGTCACTCTGGCCGGAGCGTTGGTGCAGTTGACCGCCGAAAACCTGAGCGGTATCGTCATTCACCAATTGGCCCATCCGGGATCGCCCATCATTTTCGGGGGTTCTCCCGCGGCGTTCGATATGAGGAAAGGAACGCCGCCCATGGGTGCCGTGGAGACGATAATGATCAATGCCGCTCATGTCCAAATCGGGAAGCATCTAGGGCTGCCCACGCATTCCTACATGGGACTTTCCGACGCCAAGATCGTCGACGGCCAGGCGGGTTTAGAGACGGGCATGGGGGCGCTCGTCGCTGCTCTCGCGGGGGCGAACGTCATCTCCGGCCCCGGCATGCTGGATTTCGAGAGCTGTCAGAGCCTGGAAAAGCTCGTGCTGGATAACGAGATCTGCGGCATGGCTCTCCGGATGGTCAAGGGTATCGAGGCCCGGGGGGATCGATTGGCCGGCGATCTCTGCGGGGATATCTACGCTGGGGATCATTTCTTGACTTCGGCGGAGACGTTGAGGTGGTTCCGTGAAGAGATCCATCTGGCCGGTCCCGTGGTCGACCGCGATGCCTATGAGAACTGGGTCGATCTTGGGAAAAAGAGCGCTTGGGATCGGGCGCGCCTGGAAGTCGCAAGGATCCTAAGCTCCCACACCGTGGACCCGCTGCCGGACGATCCGCTCAATGCCCTGATGGACGTCATGAAAGCCGATGCCCGGCGAATGGGTATCGATCTGCCCCCCCTGGATTGAAGGCCCATGCCTTATCTATCAACGGCTTACGCATTGAGAAGAACCGAAGCTGATCGGTCACAAGGGGGCGAAGTCGACCTTATCCAGGACACGGCCGATCCGGGCGACCGCCCCGCGGCCCGAAGGACATGAACATGAACCTATCTCGAAGAAGGGGCTTGGCGCTTCTCGGTACGGTCCTCCTGGTCCTCGGGGCCTGCGGGCCGGGGGCCTCGACCGGATCCCGGCCGGCCTCGGACGGGGATAAGCTCTCGGAAAAGCTGTTCTTCGATCCCCCTCTCTCGGCCCGGCCTAGCGTCCTCTGGGCTTGGCTCAACGGCTTCGTCGACCGCGATCAATTGACCCGCGAACTGGAGGAGTTGAAGGCCAAAGGGCTGGGCGAGGCCATTATCTGGGACGTGGGCAGCCTCCGTGATCCAAAGAAGATCATCCCGGCCGGTCCTGCCTTTCTCGGCCCGGAGTCCGTGGCCAACATTTCCCATGCCATCGACCAGGCGAACCGCCTCGGCCTCGAGCTCGGATTGTTCGCCTCGAGCAGCTGGAACGCGGGCGGGGCGTGGATCAAGCCCGAGAACGCCAGCCAGAGACTGCTGTGCCGCGAGATGCCGGTCAAAGGCCCGGGGCGCATCCGGGCGATGGTTCCGCTGCCGGAGGGCGTGACCGCCCGCTCGAAGGACGTCGCCGTGCTGGCCGTCCCTGCAGGCCGCCCCGCGATCGACATCTCGGGGCACATGGACGGCGAGGGCCGCTTGGACTGGGACGCGCCGGCCGGCGAATTGCGGATCATGCGTTTTGTTGCCAGTAACACGGGGCAGACCCTCGAATGCCCGAGCCCGAATTCCAACGGCCTGATCATCGACCACCTGAGCCGCGAAGCCGCCACGGTCGACATGACCTATATCCTCGATCGGATCTTAAGCACCCGAAAGAGCCTCGACGCGCTGAAGACCTTCATGCTCGACAGCTACGAGGTCGCCGAAGCCGTCGATTGGACGGACGATTTCGTCGAAATTTTCCGGACGCGGCACGGTTACGACCCCGTACCCTATCTGCCTGCGCTGTTCGATCCCACGGCGCTGGACGCCGGGATCGCGACTCGCTTCCTCTACGATTACCGCAAAACCGTGAGCGACCTGATCATCGAGAATCATTTCCGCACGGTCCGGGATCTTCTGAACAAGCGGGGCGTGCGCCTCCTGGCCGAGGCGGGACACGGGGGTTCGGCCCGCGTGGACCCCCTGAAGGCGCTGGGTTCGGTCGATATCCCGATGGGGGAGTTCTGGAACCACCAGCGGTTCTGGGTGGTCAAGGAAGCCGCCAGCGCCGCGCACATCTACGGCCAGAGGATCGTCAACGCCGAGGCCCTGACGGGCTGGCGGAACTGGCAGGAAGGGCCCGCGGAATATAAGCGGCGGTTCGACATCGCCCTGTGCGCGGGACTCAATCACCCCACTTTCCATACCTTCGCCCACAATCCGCCGGAGGCGGGCCGGCCGGGATTCGTCTATCACGCCGGCGAGCATTTCAACGTCAACACCACCTGGTGGGACAAGGCCGGACCGCTGATCGCGTATATGGCCCGGTGCGACTATCTTCTCCAACAGGGCCTCTTCGTGGCCGATGTCACCTTCTATTACGGCGACCAGGCGCCGAACCTCGTGCCCGCGCGACGGATCGATCCCGATATCAAACCCCTTTACCCGGACACGAACTGCCTGCACTGCGGCAAGCCCAAGCCGATCCAGACCTCCTCGTTGGACCGAGGTTATGACTACGATTACGTCAATTCCGAAGTGATCCTGGAGAGGATGCGGGTCTCGGACGGTAGGATCGTCCTTCCTGACGGGCTGAGCTACGCCCTGCTCGTCCTGCCGGACCGGGACGACATGCCTCTCGCGGTTTTGAGAAAGCTCGGGGAGCTGGTCGAGGGCGGGGCGACGGTCGTCGGCCGGAAGCCCGTCCGAACCCCCGGGCTGGCCGGCTTTCCCGCGTGCGACGACAAGGTCAAGGCCCTGGCCGACAGGATCTGGGGACCCTGCGACGGCGCCGCGGTCAAAGAACGCCGCTACGGAAAAGGCCGGATCGTCTGGGGGATCCCTCTGAACGACATCCTGCGCGACCAAGGGCTAACGCCCGACTTCAGGGCGCTCGACGTCCCCAACTCCGATCAGCACATCGATTTCATCCATCGAGCTACTGGCCGCGAAGACATCTATTTCGTCTCCAACAGCGCCAAGGCCATGGAAGTCTTCGACGCGGTCTTCCGCGCGGGGGAGAACAGGACGCCCGAGTTCTGGCATCCCGACACCGGAAGGATCGTCCCCTGCCGGTCGTTTGCCCGGGTCGAGGCAGGCTGCCGGCTGACTTTGGAGCTCCCGGCCTACGGCTCCGTCTTCGTCGTCTTTCGCGAGACGCCGACGCCGGCGGCCTTGCTTTCCCCGGCGCCCCTGAAGGCGGAATCCCGTCCGGCCGTCACCCTAGCCGGCCCCTGGACGGTCCGTTTTCCGCCGGGATGGGGCGCCCCGGAATCCGTCCTCTGGAACGGCCTGATCAGTTGGACCGAATCAGACGATCCAGGCATCCGCTATTTTTCCGGGACGGCGAGCTATACGGCGGAATTCGAGTTCGACGAACCGCTGTCGCGGGACGATAGGGATGTCCTCCTAGACCTCGGCTCGGTGCGGGAGGTCGCGGAGGTGTCCATCAACGGGCGGAGCCTGGGCATTCTTTGGAAGGAACCTTACCAGGCGGACGTTTCGGGTCTGCTGAGGTCTGGCCGGAACGTTCTCGAGGTCAGGGTCACCAACCTATGGCACAACCGCCTCATGGGGGACCTGCTGGACCCCGGCCATAAGTCCGCCGCGCGGACCAACATGACCTTCAAGGCGCAGGAGTTGATCCCCGCCGGGCTGTTCGGACCTGTGACCATCCGCCTCGCCCCCGGACCGGAGAACGCCGGGAGACGATCGACCGTCGCCCCGGTTCGCGAACTCGGACCGGGGCGTTGAAATTTCTTCGGCGCGGCCGGCGGTCCGGCCGCGGCCGAGCGGGAGGAGAATTGACATGAGTCATCCGCGATCGATCACGGCCTTCGCTCTGGTCCTGATCTCCACCGCTGGCGCCGGCCTGATCGGCCGGCCCGCGGCTCCGGACGCACGGGCGGGCGCGGCGGCCCACCAGCCGTTCGCCCCGACGTGGGAATCCCTCAGCAGGATCCCGACGCCGCAGTGGCTGCGTGACGGGAAGTTCGGCATCTACACCCATTGGGGAGTCTATTCCGTGCCGGCGGTGGGGCCGAACGGCACGTGGTATTCCCATCACATCTACATGAACCCGAACTCGCCGGAGCGGGCCTACCATGAAGCGACCTATGGGCCGCTCGAGAAATTCGGCTACAAGGACTTTATCCCGATGTTCACCGGAGCCAAGTTCGACGCCGATGAGTGGGCGGACCTCTTCCGCAGGGCGGGCGCCCGCTTCGCCGGCCCCGTGGCCGAACACCACGACGGATTCTCGATGTGGAACACGGCCTATTCGGATTGGAACGCGGCAGAAATGGGCCCCAAGCGGGACATCGTCGGCGAACTGTCGGTGGCGATCAAGAAGGCCGGGATGAAGTTCGTAACCGCCTTCCACCACGCCGAGAACTGGTACTTCTTCCCTGTCTGGGACAAGCGCTACGACTGCGGCGACCCGCGTTATTCCAGCCTCTATGGGCCGATCCATGAGAAGGGCGCCCAGCCCGACAAGGCCTTTCTAGACCGGTGGGCGGCCAAGGTCCGGGAAGTCATCGACAAGTACCGGCCCGATTTCCTCTGGTTCGACTTCGGCCTGGGCTTCGTTCCGGAGACCTCTAAGAGGGATCTTCTCGCTCACTTCTTCAACGCGGCGGCCGCGGAGGGCCGGGAGGTCGTGGTTAGCTACAAGGATCACGATCTGCCGCCCGGCGTCGGGATCAACGACCTCGAGCTCGGACAGGAGCAGGAGATGACCTACCACGAGTGGATCACGGATTCCTCGGTGGACAACCAGGGGGCGTGGGGCTATGTCCGGGGTGCGGGCTTCAAGACGACGGAGAACCTCGTCCACAACCTCATGGACCGGATCAGCAAGAACGGCTACCTCCTCCTCAACGTCGGCCCGAAGCCGGACGGTACTATCCCCGAAGAGGCCCGGGAGAGGCTGCTCGGGCTGGGCCGGTGGCTCGAGGTGAACGGCGAGGCCGTTTACGGCACCAGGCCTTGGATCGTCGCCGGCGAGGGTCCGACCAAGCTTGACGCCGAGGGGCCGTTCAACGAGCGGGACGACCTCCGCTACAAGGCCCAGGATATCCGCTTCACGACCAAGGGCGACGTCCTCTACGCCACAGCGCTCGGCTGGCCCGGCGAAAGGATCCTCATCAAGAGCCTGGCCGGCGGCCCCGATCCGGGGAGGAACTTTTGGAACGGCCTATACCCCTCCGAGATCGTCTCGGTCAGCATGCTCGGCGACGGCCGGCCCCTGAAATGGGAGATGACCAAGGACGGGATGACGATCGAGACGCCGCCGACAAAGCCGTGCGCCTACGCCTACGTCTTCAAGATCGTCAGGCGCGCGCCGTTCTGAGCCGGCCACCGTCCGGTCTTCGAAAGGCCGGCGGCTTGACACGTTTGCGGGGCCCGAATATCTTCGATGAACGCGACCCGGGCCGCTCCGGACCGTGTCGCTCTTGGAGGGTCGAATGCGATCTCGGATCTGGAGCTTGCCTTTAGCGGCGGTCTTCGCGCTGGCCTTCGCTGCCCGGGCGGATCGGCGTTCACTGGCGGCATGTACCGGACCCGGCGAGGGTCGTGATGACGGAGGTCGTCCACGAATATTTCATAATCACGCCGGACGGCCAGGTGCGGCGGGAGGTCCGCATCGGCACGGAACGCCTGGACGACTTCAATAACCCGGCGAACGTCACCGTGCAAGAGCTCCTCCTGTCGGCCGAGGGGATCGTCGAACGGTCGCTGACAAGGGCGCGGCCCTCGCGCTCGCGGAGCCCGGCTGTTCCCGGCGCGCCGGTGCGCCACGCCGAAGTCGGCGCGCCCGCTGCTTGGCTGAAGTTCGACGAGGGGTTCGCACCCAGCCGCGACGAGACCGGCGAGGCGCTCGGGGGTACCCATTGCCCCGTAGTCGGGAACAAGACGCTTTGGAAAAGAGGCGTCTCCGGCACGGCCTTGGCGTTCGATGGCTATTTCTCGAAGGTCGCCCTGCCAAGGGACAAGGCCCCGGCGATCAAGAATGAGTTGACGCTCGAGGCGTGGGTAGTTCTTGGAGCCTATCCGTGGAACGACGCCGGGATCGTTCACCAGTCGTCGGGCGAGCCCGTCAGCCCGGCGGAGTACAAGCACGGCTATCGGGACCCGTACGTTTACCGGCCGTGGAAGATGGAAGGCTACCTGCTCGGCGTGGACCCTTACGGGCGCCCGATATTCAAGGTCAACGGGCGGCAGGTCGGCGGCGGCGTGCTCGCGGCCGAGGAAACGGTCCGCCGGCAGGACGCACTGCCGACCTACCGCTGGACGCACCTCGCGGCCACGTACGGCAAAGGCGAAATGTGTTTGTATGTTAACGGCCGGCTGGCCGCGTCCGCCGCGGCGACGGGCGCCATCGTTCTGCCCGACCGGGACGTGCTCGTCGGCTTGAACGGGGATCCGCAGCGCGTCTCGGACCCCGTGTCGCACAGCGCCTTCGCGGCCGCCAATAACCTGCCCCTGGTCTACGGCATCGAAGGGCTGATCGACGAGGTGATGATCTACGACCGGGCGTTGACGGCCGCGGAGATCAGACGATCGTTCCAGGAGTTCTGCCCGCCTGAAGAGGAGCTGAACAGGCCGGACCTGGAAAAAAGGATCCTGCCGGGGGCGGTTGACGGCTTGCCGGCCCGCGCCTTCGGCGCGACCTGTCAAGCGCTGAAGTATCACGAACTGTGGGACAACCTCTGGCGGGCCGACTCGTATCGCGACATCGTCGTCGGGTTCGACAGGGTGCCGGGCCGCGTGGTGTTCTGGCAGGGGACGAATTTCGGCTCAGCTTGGGTAACGGAAAACAACAAGTGGATGTCGGACGAGAGCTGGGAGATCGGCGGCCCGCACGGCTGCGCCGAGCACATGGCCGATAAGCGGGGGCGGTTCGATCACGTGCGGCTGATCGAGAACACCCCGGCCCGGGTGGTGGTGCACTGGCGGTACGCGTCGATCGACGTGGGGCCCGTGTTTCCGGGAATGAACATCTGGGCGGACGAGTATTACGCGATCTACCCGGACGTCGTGCGGGTCCGATTCGTGGACATCCCAGATGAAGATTGGCAGGACACCCAGTTCCTGTCGCAACCCGGCACGACGTGCCTGGATAACGTCGAGCCGGCGGCTCTGAGTGTGGCGAATCTCCGCGGGGAAAGCGCCGACCTGACCTGGGCGCCGCCGAACCGCGTGCCCAGTAATCCCATCAAGGACGCCTGCATCAAGCGTATCAACTTCAGGTCCAAGTTCAAGGTCTTCGCGATCTACAAAGAAGGGGCGGAGATCGAGACGTGGGGCGCCTCGGAGCAGTCGAAGCACACCCCCGACCCGTTCGCCGGGCCGTGGAACCACTGGCCCGTAGGGCTCAATCCGTCGGACGGCCGCTACGCCGTTGCCGATGACCGGGTGACGCACGCGGCCCTGGGGGGGGCGAGCAGGACTGGCAAATTCATCCTCTACGGCTTCACGGACCAAGCGGTGACGAGTCTCACGTCCCTGGCGAAATCATGGAATCATCCCCCGGCTGTCGCCGGAGCGGCGGGATGCGAAAGCCGGGGCTACGATCCGTCACAGCGGGCCTACGTGCTGGCCGCGACGGGCCGGCCGATCTCGTTCACGCTACAAGGCTCGGCAGACACGCCGGTGCTCAACCCGTGCTTCGTGATCGAACACTGGGACAGCGACTCGGCGGCCCGGGTGAAGATCGACGGCCGGGCCGTTCCGCCCGGCCCGAGATTCCGGCACGGGATCGCCCGAGACACCGGCGGGCGGCGGACGATGGTCATCTGGCTCGAACTTGGATCCGTCTCCCCAATCGAGGTGACAGTCGAAGCCGAGAAATCCTAACCCCTAGGGCCGGATCCTTGCGAGAGGAGCAGGTCAGGGAGCGCTTCACCCGATAATAAGCCCGGCCCGGCATGGGGCTTTTTCTTCGCCTTGGCTGTCAACGTGGCCTGAGCAACTCGATCTTCTGGAGCACCAGGCCGTAGTGTCCGCCCGGCGGATTGACGCCGATCTTCTCGCCGTTCCAGTCGTCGGCAAAGTTGGTCGAGTATAGCAGCCACATCGTCCGGCCGTCCGCGCTGATGAATTTGGAAGGGACATTGACGAAATAGGCCTGCTCTCCGAAGTCCTTCATGTAGGACACGAGCCGCCAGGGCCCTGTGAGGGCGTCCGACTCGAGGAGGTAGGTGTTCATGCGGGCGCAGGTGTTCCCGCCGTCGGTGACGAACATCAGGAACTTCTTGAGCGGCGCGTCATAGGTCACAGTGACGCAGCCCATGGCGTTGTTCCACTCGAGGAGCGGCTTGATCTTCGCGAAATCGGCCGTCCACACGGGCTTCCCTTGGGCATCGCGTCCTGCGTAGAACTCGTACTTCGAGGCGTCGTTCATGGTCTCGGGCGAGGGCGTCACCCGAAGCAGGTAGATCTCGTCGCCCGTGATCCAGCTCGCGTTCCAGAAGCGCCATTGAGGGTCCGCCGGATTGGCCCCGTGCGCGACGAGATACGCCTTGCCGTCCGGGGAGTGCTGCATGTCCTTCCCGAAATCGACGAAGTGGGGCGAGCCGATCTTGACCGGGTAGCCGTTGATCCCCGTCTCGCCGAAAAGCGGCTTGTCGGGGGTATGCAAGGTCTCCTTCCAGGACCGCCCGAGGTCCGTGGAGATGCGGAAGCCGACGAACGGTCCCAGCCAGGGCCAGTTCACGCTGATCGGCCCATAAGGGGCGCGGCCGGCCGGGTCCAGGCAGTACGTCCCGTAATACCAGATCCCTTTGTAGACGAGGCTCCCGCACGGATAGCGGCCGTGATAGGGGAGGGCCGAGGAGACGTGGAGGCCCAGGCTATAGACCTTGAGGTCCAGGGGATCGCTTCCCTCGATGACGCCTTGGCCGGTCCGGGCGGAATAGCCGCTGCTTTCGCCGGAGCTGCAGCCTTCCATGGAACCGTCCAGGCGCCAGCAGGAACCGTCCGTCCAAGGCGAATAGAGCCTGTCGTCCGCGGCCCAGGACGGGTACCAGGTGTCCCCGTAGCGAAAGCCGCTCTTGAGGCCGAGGAAACGGATCCCCGTCAGGTCCCTGGACGGTTCGAAAGGACAGTTCGCCGGCGGTTCCGAACTCCAGACGAACGGCTCGAACTTCACGATCTCGGGCTTGGGCTGCCCGAGAGCGCTTTGAAATGGAATCATCAAGATCATCAAGACCGAAACACCGATGTCGCTCGTTCTGACATTCATTATGCGGCCCTTCCTTTTCTGGTTAATTTTTTCGCAAGCTTCATTCCCCTCCCTGATCGTCGGAGCGGACGAAGCTACGCGTCAGGAGCGTCCCTCATCGTTTCGCCTTCACATCGTCGAGCACGGCGAGCAGGGCGTGGTAATTATCCACGAGCAGCCCCTCGTAGCCGTGACAGCCCCCGTGCCAATCCCGCCAGTCTCGCGACCGGCCGTCGGCGCAAAAGCCCTGGAACTCTCCGCGTGAGTAGCCGGCCAGCATCGGATAGAAGATGCGGCGGGCGTCTCCGGCGCGGCCGAGCCGATAGAGCGCCTTGACGGTGTAATAGACCCAGCAGCCCGTCGCCCCGCCGTTTTCGTAGAACTGGAAGCCGTCGCTGCCGTCGTCGAGCCGCGGCTCTCCGGTGGCCTCGGGCGGATTGTTCTCGTGGACATAATCCCCCTTCTTCACCGGCACCAGGTTGCCGGACAGGCCGAGCGAAAAGTCGGTATAGCCGACCTGGCCGTAGCCCTTGGCGCCGGCGAGGTAGCGGTCGAGCGTCATGCGGACGAGGTCATTGGCCATCAGACCGTCGGCCAAGGGCGGAGTCTGCGCGGCGAGGTCGGAATAAAGGAACAGCGTGAACGCGCACGGATCGCTGGCCGCGTTGTTGGCCAACATCTGCACGCGCGGATTGACCTGGAAGATGTTGAGCCAATCGCGCCGGAAGCCGTCATAGCGCGGGTCGCGCTCTATGCCGGGAAGCTTCGGATAGATCGCTGTCACTTCGAGACGGTACTCGACGCGTCGACGCTCCGCCGTCGCCGGGGGGAACGCGATGCGCACGAACGCCGGCTTCGTCCGCCGGCTGGCGTCGTAGTCGAGGGCGCCGGGACCGGTGATGCGCAGCGTGCCCATGTCGGGCAGGTGGAGCACGCAGGGCAGGACCACCCTACTATCCTCCGGCTTCATCACGCCGAGCAGTGTGGCGTGGTTGGACTTCTGGTCGAACATCAGCGCGAAGGCGGGCGCCTCGACGCCGACGGCTAGGAAAGCGGATCGATAATCAGGACCCGTTTGGCGGCCGGGGAAAATCGGGAAGGGAGGGGGTGGCCAGGTTGCGGCGGAGAGGGCCATCGATCCCAGCGATCCGAGGAATGACCGTCGTCTCATCTTCCCCTTCTCGGGCCGCAGCTCATTTTTCGAGCTGCTTCAAGGCCTCCTCGGCCGCCCGCCGGATCATGTTCTGATGGGATGGGACGGCGGCGGACTCGTGGAGGAACGGGACGAGCGCGCGTCGGCTCCGCCTCATCGGACCTCTCCCTTCGCCGAACCCCTGGACGGGGAGATCGAGATCCGGACGGCCGACGTCCATTCGCCGCGGATCCAGAGGACGAGGTCGTCGCCCTCGAGCCCGGGCACCAGGCCGGCCCGGACGTCCTTGCCGAGCGGAGACGGCCGTCCGTCGATCTCGACACTCGGGAGCGGCATATCCCAGCGCCGGACCCAGAGGACCGGATTGACGGCGGGGGTATCCTTCGCGGCCCGCAGAGTGACCGTGACCCGGGCCGGCCCGGCCGGCTTAGTCCGGGCGACGGCGAAGGCCCGTTCGGCCGGATCGAAGCCCTTGCCGGAGTATCCGTCGGCCTCGACCTCCATTTTCGGCGGCGACAGCCAGGACCTAGCCAGGGGGAGAAGGGCCTCGGCCGGCCGGTCGGTCAGGCCGTTCAGCATGAGCATCGTGACGCCGTCCGCCGTCTCCTCGTAGGGCCGCCAGGACTGGATGTGGGCCAGGGACCTA
>Ga0315268_10001377_pt1 | contig 27879 bp, 30 predicted proteins | sample C1_top_MG_FD_204535 | JGI IMG/M metagenome (GOLD analysis project Ga0315268, IMG submission 204535) | Sediment microbial communities from Yellowstone Lake, YNP, Wyoming, USA - C1_top | ecosystem: Environmental > Aquatic > Freshwater > Lake > Sediment | place: USA: Wyoming | collected 2017-08-01
AGAAGAGTCACCCCTATTCAAGCGGGCTCACCTATGATCTCGCAGCCGATTTTTTCCCGGGGATGAAAGTATCTGCGGATGCACACGCAAAGCAAAGTATCAGCACGTTTTACGGTAATGATACTATTTCAGGTTATGATGTGGAAACCACGTCTTATGGCGGCACGCTACGATTTAATCTGTCGAAGCCCGGCAGGAAGAATAATAACAATACCAACAGTAATAACAATAACAACAATAATAATAATACCAGTAGTAAATCCAGCCTTGTTCTGCCGGATATCACCCTGTCGCAGAATCATACTGATTCTAAATCGCTGAGTGCGCTCAATCCCTATCATGATACCCTGGACACTACAGGCGCGACCCTGTTTTATCGGCCGAATGCTGCATTTGATCTGAATCTCAACGGCGGCATTGATAAATTCCACAATCTTACGACAAACAGTTCCTACGAGAACAAAACCGCGAATTTTACCTCGAATGCGGCCTTGTCAAAGGATGTTGATTTTAGAATGGATGGGCGGTTGACAGAACGAACAACGCACGATGTTTTTTCCTCGACAACCGGATCAACGGAAAGCGATAAATACGATAAAAGCTGGACATATAATGCCTTGCTGGACTTCAAAGAGAAGGACCGGCTCCACCATTTCTATAAGGTCAGTGCAAATAATGAACAAAGTACAGGCGTAAACGCATCGGCTCAAGCAGCAGAGGCAGGAATGACCTATAAAATCCTCGAAGAACTGCAGTTCGTCGGCGGAATTAACTACCGGAATCAGGAATATGTGCAAAAGGCAACTGCGGTCTCCGCGGATACAAAGTATAAACTGGAAACCGAGGGGCTGCAGTCAGGCCTAGCCTATGGTAAAGCGTATAGACCCGACTTTTTGGGACCATTTACATTGCGAACGAACTATGCTTTCAATGTAGGGTACAGCAGATATTCATCCGACAACGACGCAGCTACCGGCGGCGGAGGGTATTACACAAACACTGCCGGGCTGGGCATCAGCAGCACGGGATGGCAGAAAGAGGTCCTTACTCTTGATTATGCCTATAGTAACAAAAGGGACCTGTCACCCCTGAAGAACATGACCGAGTCGCAGAGTGTACGATTGAATTTCCTGACTCGACGTATCACCAGGACCACCATTCGTGCGCTGGCTTCTTATCTGGAGCAAAAGAACAGCAGCGCGATCACGTCAGTGCTTCTGTCCAATACGGCGCAAGGGCAAAGAAACAGGACGCTCACGTATGACCTGAGCGCTGATTATTCTGCAACGGATTATATTACGCTGTCCGCTGGAGCTACGAGGGGAGAACAGCGTTCCAACACCTATACCCTTGCGACTGCGTACTTTAATACCGTTAACTCGAACACGGACGACATTGTATTTGGAAACGCCAGCCTGAACTATCCGGTCACCAGAAATCTTATGTTCAGATTGACAGGACGGGAAGAAAAACATCATACGATAACCAACAGTAAGACGACAAATTGGAAGCGCGACACCGCAGGTGTCAATATCGATTACCGGATACGGCAAGTCTTCGTAAATATTGAATCCAAATGGCAGATGGATACACCGAATGACGGACAAAAAACAGAGCAAACATACAGTTATATTAAGATCAGCAGGCCTTTTTAATCACGACCTATCGTGCCTCCCGCAGTATCTCAGAAAAGATTCCGTATATTCTTCGTTCAATAAACAACCTAACTTGAGGCTGCATCTCATTCACGGACGCAACGGACGCGGGGAACGCTACAAATGCTTAATGTGGTGAACGAATTCCGGGAAGCACTCCGTTGCCTCCGACGCACGTGAGAATATGAATGAGTGGATGGCAGTATCTAAATGGATGGATCGGATGTGAGATTGTAATGTGACAGGTAGATGCTATAGAGTTATGATGTGCCCGCTGCCTGGCTTACCCGGTTCCGGCCATCCCTTTTTGAACGATAAAGTGCATCATCTGCTTTTTTGACCAGGTCTTCCGGCCCGAGATTGTCTTCGCCGTGAACGCCGGCGACACCGAGACTGATCGTTACCTCCCGCTCCAGCTTTCTGTCCTTCAGTATAAAAACATGTTCTTCAACGGATTTCCTGAGGCGTTCGGCAATCTTGGTTGCGTGGGAAGGCGCGAGTTCAGGCATAATGACCGCGAATTCCTCGCCTCCGTATCGGCAGCATACATCGATGCTGTTGCAGCGGGTATGGGTCGTGATGATCCTGGAGAGTTCTTTCAAGACCGAGTCGCCGGCGGGATGTCCATAATTGTCGTTGAACTGTTTGAAATGGTCGATATCGAGCATCATGAGCGACAGAGGCTGCAGCGTCCTGTTCCTCCGTATCATCTCCTGCAGCAACCGCTCTTGAAAAACACGATGATTATAGAGCCCGGTAAGGCCGTCATGCTGTGACAGCTGCTGGAGCTTGGTAAAGAGGCGGGATTTTTCAATGCCGGCTGACAGCTGATGAGAAAGAATAGCCATGAAATCCATATCATCCACGCTGAGCCCGTATTTGGTCGCATTGTCCATCCCGATGACGCCTATCGTGGCGTTATGTGCTTTGAGTGTGATCCCGATATAGGATCCGTCACGTTTAATTTCACCGGGCACATGGATGAAGTCGTTGAAGGTTTCGTAGAAAAGCGCAAGATCGTGGATGTGGACATGTTCGCCGTTCTCCACAACGCGACCGGGGGTTCCTTCGCCGATCTCAAGTGAATAGCCCTGCGGGAAGTCGAAGCCGCTGGCATAAACAAGATCGAGCTTGCGTCCGGTGTCGTCGAGAAGGTAGATCGAGATGCGCTCAAACGGGAGGGAATTTTTAATAATGTCCATCACCCGGTTGAGCATGTCTGTCAGATCCAGGTGATAACCAATGGTCCTAGAGATGTGATAGTGGACGTAGATCTCGTTCAGTTTCTTTTCGAGGAGACCTCCCAGCATTGCTGCATGAGCGCTGGATTGCTCCAATTCCTGCTCAAGCCGGGTGACCTTCTCCTGTAAACTTTCATCTGGCATCGGCACTCCGGGCTGACTATGCTGGCGCTGTCTGTTCCCTGATCAGCTCTTATTTCTGGGTCGGTTGTCCGGCAGGCTGGATGGGGATAGGCTTCGGCTGAGCTTTTGCCGGCGCTGCCGTTGGCGTGCCGGTGGATGCGCTGGTGACGGTTATTTTTGTTGCCGGTGCCGGCGCAGCCTGGGTTTGAACAGAAGCCGTGGAGGCTTGCGAAGCAATTAATTGACTTTCAAAAACAATGATAGTTTTGCGGTCCTTCAATTTGAACCCGCTGTCAGGCAATTTCGACGAATATGCGCCGGCGACGAGCATGTCCTGCTCAACACCGTTCTTTTCAAGGTGCTTCAGTAAAGCCGCGGACCGGTCTGCAGCAAGCGCGCGTGCATCCTTTGCAGGTGTTTTTTTCCTTCCTTTGCCCTGCGCCGGGACTGCCTGGGTCGTGTTCCCGATCAGGACCTCTTTGCCTTTTACTTCCTTGCTTTTCAAAACCGAAGCGATCTTGTCAAGCAATTTGGGGCTTTCTTTTGAAAACGTGTAGGATTTGTCCATGAACAACGCCTGTTCAGATATGTTCACGACAATCCGATTGCCGGCAACAACAACTTCGGCCTGGCCCGCTTTGACCTCATCGCTGAGAGCCGAATTCAATGCATCGACCGCTGGCTTGATCCATGCAGTTTCTTTGGTCTCTTTTTCTTCATATTGTTTCACCTTGGCTTTTGCTTTTTCGAACTCCGGCATACCGGCTGTCATGCGTTTGTAGCTCGCCTCGATGGGTTTGAACGTGTACAAATAGAAAAATGCCGCAGCGCCGAGGGTTGCAACGAGCAGCGCAATCAGTACATAGGTGACGATCTTCATCATTGAGAGTTCCCCCTTGTTCCAAAGAGTATCATCAGTAGCGTATCAGTAAGAGCTGTGTTCCAGCGTCAACGCAATGCGGCAACCGCTTTTTCGATCCGGTCTAGACCTTTTTGTATGCTCTCCATCGACGTTGCGTAGGAGAGCCTGATATATGCATCAGCTCCGAACGCATCGCCGGAAACCAGGGCGACGTTCGCGTCATCGAGCAGATAAGAGGCAAGGTCGGACGAATTTTTGATGGTCTTCCCGTTCGCCGCTTTGTTGAAAAGTTTTGCCACGTTCGGGAACGCGTAAAATGCTCCCACAGGCATCATGCAGGACATGCCCTGCATTGCTCTCAAGCGCTCTACCATGTAGGTCCGTCTCTTGTCGAACTCGGCATTCATGGTCTGGATAAAGGACTGTGGACCGCGAAGCGCCTCAACAGCAGCTTTCTGGGAGATCGAGCACGGGTTCGATGTGCTTTGACTTTGAATGTTCGCCATAGCGGTCATGACATCCTTGGGGCCGGCTGCATAACCGATGCGCCATCCGGTCATTGCATGGGACTTTGAAACGCCGTTCACCACGATCGTCAGGGCCTTGATCTCCTGGCCGAGCGAAGCAATGCTGAAATGCTTGAAGCCGTCATAGAGCAGCTTTTCATAGATCTCGTCAGAGATCACATAGATCCCGTGTTTGACGGCGACCGCAGCGATCTCTTCAAGCGTTTTTTTGCTGTATGCCAGGCCGGTCGGATTTGACGGACTGTTCAGGATGAGGGCTTTGGTCCGTTTGGTGATGGCCTGCTCGAGTTTTTTTGCCGACAACGTGAACCCTTCCGCCTCCGAGGTCTCGACAATGACCGGCACTGCATCGTTTAACAGTGCCTGGTCCGGATACGAGACCCAGTATGGGGAGGGGATGATGATCTCATCCCCGGGATCGAACAGTGCTTCAGCGATATTGTATAGACTGTGTTTGGCTCCGCAGGATATGAGTATCTGTGATTTTTCGTACTGCAGGCCGTTATCGTCCTTGAATTTTTCAATGACGGCTTCTTTGAGTTCATCAATGCCGCCGGCCGGCGTGTATTTGGTAAAGCCGGATTGGATGGCCTTGATGCCGGCTTGTTTCACGTTTTCCGGGGTGTCGAAGTCGGGTTCACCAACGCCGAAGTCCACGACGTCGAGTCCCTGCGCTTTCATGGCTTTAGCTTTTGCTGCTGTTGCGAGGGTAGGTGAGGGTTTGATCGCTTGAGCCCGTTTTGCAATTCCCATGCTTGTATCTACCTGCTTTCTCATTCAAACTGTGGCAAGAACCTGCGAAATTTTTAGCATAGAAGCTGGGTAAAGTCAATGAGTTTCTTGTCCGGTTTCTTCACTGCATGAAGCGGTCATCGATGGTCACGACATGCAGCTCGAAACTGAAGATGTCTGGATATGTTAACGGTCTCGTACCACTCCGCTGTTGCAAAGAGTGTTGAAGTATGATAAATTGAAAATGTGCATTCGTCGGAATTCACGAACGGGTTGACCCATTCCGATCTATGCGGCTACGGTGATGTGTCCCGGATGTGCAGGCTCGTTCCCTGTGAGGAGGCAGCATGCTTGGTTTTCTCCTGCGCTGGTCCATCAATCTGATGGCGCTTGTGGTCGCCGGCCTCGTGATGCCGGGGATCAGGATAGAAAGCATCGGGATGGGGATCATTGCAGCCGGCATTCTTGGCATCGTGAATGCAGTGATCAGACCGATAGTCCTCATCCTTACACTTCCGATCAACATGCTCACTTTGGGCCTCTTTACGCTGGTGATAAATGCCGCCATGCTGCTGCTCGTGTCAGAAATGGTGCCCGGTCTGGTCATTGAAGGTTTCAGGGCGGCATTTTTTGGAGCGATTGTCATCAGCCTGATCAGCTGGCTCGTCAACATTTTTTTCGGTGCTGATGGCAAGGTCGTTTTCATAAAACGAATCAACAAAAGCGGCAGGTAGCGGATCTCAGAAGCGAAGCCTTGAACGACCGATGAACAGCGGCGGATCATCGCTATCAGAATGATGAGAACAATGGACGGGCTGCATTCGTCTGATGTTATCGTACGTCAGTCAACCTGAGCCACGGTGTCTGGCAGAAAGATTCCCATGACCCATATGCACATCCCGGACGGTGTTCTCCCCGTCAGTGTCTGGATGCTTGGTTTCTTTATCATGCTGCTTGCAATCGGAATCAGTCTGTTCCGGCTCAGGAACATGGACCTGAGGAAGAAGATCCCGCTGCTGGGCGCCGTGAGCGCGGCCATGCTTGTGGCCATGAGCCTGGAAATACTCCCCATCGCATATCACATCAATCTTTCGGTTGTTGCCGGTATCTTGCTGGGGCCGGCACTGGGCTTTCTGGCTGCCTTTATCACGAACCTGATACTTGCGTTGATGGGGCATGGAGGCATCACGGTGATAGGGTTGAACACGCTGCTTCTGGGATCGGAAGCCGTCATAGGGCACACCCTGTTTTATTTGTTCAAGCAGCGCCTTCCTGTGTTCTGGCGTGCTGCGCTTGCAACGATCATAACGCTGTTCATGACAACGCTGGCGTTGATCGGGATCGTTGCCTTGTCCCATATTGATCCGGACCTTGTGCGTCATGTTGATGAGCACAAGGCTGTGGCTGCGGTTCAGGAGTCAATCTCCACGTTCGCTATCATTGTCCTGTCGATCGGGTTGATCGGATGGCTCATAGAGTCGGCCGTAACCGGTGCGGTCGTATCATTCATCTCCCAGGTGAAGCCCGATCTGCTTGGTCATGTCCTGCACCGTGAACAATCGAACCGGTTCTCAAGGAGCGATCGTTGATAGACGTCGCCAGGATTGACCACTGGGCAGCGAGCGGGACAGGGGCGCTCCATCGTTCATCAACGGTCGGAAAGCTGGTTTTTCTGATTCTTGTGGTGACGTCCGCGGTGATTTCACGTTCTCCGTTCCCGCTCATGGCCGGATACGGTGTATTGATCGCACTGGCGGTTATTGCCGGACTCCCCTGGTTCAAGATCGCGCTCTTGTCGTGCTACAGCGCACTGTTTGCTCTCTTATACGGGGTCAGCCTGCGGGGAGGAACCTGGTTTGTCACGCTTTTTGTCCTTAAGGCGGTTACCCCATCGCTCGCAATGCTTATGCTTATTGTGAGCACACCTTATCCGCGTATATTTGCTCTGATGAGCGCAGTGCTGCCGGAGATCCTGGCCGCGGGCCTGTTCATGACCTATCGGACGCTGTTTATTCTCCTGGATATGATGGATAACTTTGCCGCCGCTATCCGCCTGCGCGGAGGTTTTTCTCCGGGCAGTCTTTATAAGAACGGCACGAACATATCGAGGGGCATTGCGATGCTTCTCGTGCGGGCGGTGGAGCGGTCCTCAAAACTGTATGAGGTCATGGTGGTCAGGGGGTACAATGGCAGCATGGCGGAACAGAGCGGTGTTACCCTGCACAAGGGTGACTGGTTACCGGTCGGATCGGGGGCACTGGTGCTTGCTCTCGTTGTCCTTTGGAAATAAGCATCAGCAAAACAGTGTACGAAAAACGAACAACAACCACTGAATAATGATACCACTCAAAATTACTAACGATCCCGCATCGGCCATCGTAAACGTGAGTTGTCTCAAGCACGTATATCCCGACACGACCGAGATCCATATCTGCGGTCTCGATTTTGTCGTGAAACGCGGAGAGCGGGTGGTTGTGCTGGGAGGGAATGGCTCCGGCAAAACCACGCTCCTGTATCATATCCTCGGCCTGCTTGCACCTGATGAAGGCAGTGTAGCGGTGTTCAACGTCAATCCCGCGAAACAATACGATACCATCCGGGAACGGATAGGCGTGCTGTTACAGAATGTCGATGACCAGATACTCTCCCCGACGGTCTGGGATGACATCTCTTTTTCTCCCCGCAATTACGGGTATGGAAAAGAAGAGACCGCAAGGATGGTCGAGCAGATCATGGCAGAAATGGGGATCCAGCATCTGCGCGACAAGATCTGCCACTACCTCTCCGGCGGCGAAAAAAGAAAGGTGGCACTGGCCGGGGCTCTCGTCCTGCGGCCGGAGCTGCTGATACTGGACGAGCCGTTCGAGGGACTTGACTCGAGGTCTCGAAGCGATCTCGTATCGCTTCTGAACGAACGGAACCGGGAGGGGATGACCATAATCATGTCGACACACGACCTGAACCTGGTCATGGCATTTGCGGACCGCGCGTATGTTCTTGCCAAAGGTCGCGGCGTGATTACGGCAGGAACGCCAATGGAAATATTCACGCAGGTGGATGAACTCAAGGCGTCAAATATCGATCCGCCGCTGCTGACGGAACTTTTTTTAAAGTTGCGCGGCCGGGGCCTGGCTGTCGAGGTTCCGACCCATGTCGACCAGGCGGTGAACGACCTGATCCAGCTCTTCAATAAATGATTTCTCTCGCTTTTCGGGGAGACTAACACGGAGGTGTGAAGCATGCAGCAGGGCGATTTTGAACACAGAAAAGGGATACTGATTTTTTCGATAGCGATTGCACTGGCTGCTTTCGTTGCGCTGGGGGCGCTTGCTGCTCTGGTAACACCTCGAGGAGGCACAACTGCGGTAGTGTTGTTCCTTTTCTTGATTCCGCTTGTCGCGCTTGCCTCGTTCCTTGTGTATAGAAAAATCATATTTCCGACATTCCGTCGGCTTGAGGATGCCAATCTGGAAATGCATCTTAAGCAGGAAGAGTTGCTCGACACAAAAGACGACCTCTTCATCAAGTTCCTCGGTATTTATGACGTCAACTATGCGGCAAATTCGCCGCGGTTGTTTGCCAGCCGCCTCAAGGACGTGGCAGACGTCACTGCAAAGGTCATGGACGCAGATGCATGCTTTATCTATCTCTATGATAAGAAGAAAGAAGAACTGGTGCTCGCTGCCACCAATGAAGTACAGGAGCTGGCAATCGGGAACGTCCGTATACCGCTTGGCGAGGGGGTCGAGGGATGGGTCGGTAGGCGACTTGAACCGCTCATGCTGAAAGACTACCATGCTGACGCGAGGTTCAAGAATATCTCCGGCATAACAGTGGATGATTTCGTTTCGGTCTATTGTCTTCCGCTTTATGTATATTCGAATGGTGTTCTGGTCGGTCTCATGGAGGTGTTCTATAGAAAAGCAAAAATATTCTCGGATGAGGAAATAAACTTTTTTACGACTCTTTCGGGGATTCTTTCCACCACGGTACAGAACGAACAGATGCAGGTTGAATTGCGCAAAATGAACGTTGAATTGGAACAGTGGGTTGCTGAAAAGACCGAAGAGCTCCGATCATCGGAAGAGCGCTATCGCTCGCTCGTAGAGAACGCCAGTGAATCGATCTTTGTGCTTGCTGAGAATGGAGACATCGTGTTTGCGAACGATCAGGCTGCCCTCCTGACCGGTTTTGCGAAATATGACCTGCTGCACAAAAACCTTTTCGAGCTCTTTGTTGATCCGCTCCAGCCTAAGAAAATACTTATTGAGATCATGCAGGGGAAGCGGGGAATTGGACAGGGAGAGCTCAAGAAGACCGATGGCAGCGTGGTTCCCGTTGACGTGAACGCTTCAGGTCTGTTGCTCATGGGAAAACGCTTCATTCAATCGGTGGTAAGGGATATCTCGACGCAGGTTCACCTCGAAAAGTTATTAAGCCAGCGGGAAAAGGAAATTGCCGATCTTAAAGCACGAGGGTGAAATGAAAGTAGTGGGCATTTTTTCAGGAGCATGATCTTGTCCGGATATTTTAAGTCTTTACATCACCTGGTGCGTGTGGTATAAATTATGCATAGGCGGCCCTCTGTGGTCGCCTTATTGCCGTTATTGCTTATTATGAAAGTATTTAAAACCATTCTTATAACACTGTTCACGGTTCTCACCCTTACAGCGTTTATCTACGGCGGCTACTTCCTCCTGCGGGGAACTGAAATCTCCATGCCTGTTCTGTTCCGACCGTCGCCGGGAGCCAGACTGCTTATGAGCATGGATGGCTTTAAGTTCACCCAGTCGGAGAATGGGCGTGTTTCCTGGACCATGCATGCGAAAAATGCGGATCTTTATGAGAGCAAAGAAGCGCAACTCAAGGATATGGAGATCTTTTTTAACGACCCTGATGGAAAAGAGGCGGTACTTCGGGGGGAGACCGGTTCCATGGATACTGATAGCGGCAACGCTGTCATTCGTCGGAGAACCCGCGATGTAAGGGTCATAACGAGCGATGGCTACCTTCTGACGGCTGATTCGCTTTTTTGGAAGGCCGGGCAGCGTCTTGTGTGGACCGCTGCACCTTTTAAACTCGTTGGAAGCGAGATCTACTTAGAAGGTGTCGGGCTTTCGGCAAACGTGGACATGCGTACGATCGTGGTGAAGAATAATGTTAAAGCCGTTCTACAGGAATAGTTTACTGCTTGCCGTCTCTTTCCTTTTGTCGGCTGCGGTTCCTGATGCTGCCAACCATGACAAAAATGCCCGAGAGCCCATGGTCATAACTTCCAATAAAATGGAGGCGGATAAACTCGGCGACAAAGTGATATTCACCGGCAAGGTTGTTCTGAAGAAGGACAGTATGACGTTGTCGTCCGATCTGATGATCGTTCTCTATGATGAAGGAACAAAGAACATCCGGGAGATCGAGGCGCATGGGAACGTTGTCGTGCATAAGGACGGTCGGATCGCGTTGTCGAACAATGCAACCTATTTCAGCCGTGAAGAAAAGATCGTTCTCACCGGAGAAGCACGCATCGTTGAGAATGAGAACCAGCTTGGTGGCGAGAAAATCACGCTGTTCATGAACGATGACCGCAGTATCGTAGAAGGCGGGAAAGTGTTAATGTATCAGGACAAACAGGACAAAACGTCGACAAACAAAAAAAGAAAGTAGCGAGACGAAGAAACTCATGCAGGCCCTTGAAGCAAAACAACTGGAGAAGAGCTACCGAGGCAGGAACATAGTCCGGGGTGTGAGCGTACAGGTCAACCACGGAGAGGTCGTCGGTCTTTTGGGACCGAACGGCGCCGGTAAGACCACGACATTTTATATGGTGGTCGGTCTTGTCAGGCCCGACCGCGGCAGCGTGCTCCTTGACGGCATGGATATCACGAAAATGCCGATGTATCAGCGCGCGAAGAACGGGATCGGTTATCTGCCCCAGGAGCCATCGGTATTCAGAAAGCTTACCGTGGCTGAGAACCTGATGGCCATTCTCGAGACGATGGACCTGTCTTCGATCGAACGGAAGGAGCGGCGTGACCAGCTGCTGGCCGAGCTGGGGATCGCGCACCTTTCGGATAGCATGTCCTATACGCTGTCCGGGGGAGAGCGTCGTCGCGTCGAGATCGCGCGTGCGCTGACCTTGTCACCGAAGTTCATTCTTCTGGATGAGCCGTTTGCAGGGATCGACCCGCTCGCGGTCCAGGATATCCAGGGGATCATATCGCTTCTAAAGGGGATGGGTATCGGCATTCTGATCACCGATCATAACGTCAGGGAGACGCTCGCCATCACTGACCGGGCATATATCATCAGCGAAGGGGAAATCATCGAAGCGGGCACGGCCGCAGAGATAACTGCAAGTCCGCGGGTGCGTCAATTTTACCTCGGTGAGACTTTTCGGCTATAATATAAATGAACAGGCAGTACGGTCGAAACAGCCGGCGGCCGCGAGAACGCGGACGGCAACGTTGTTGAGATCATCTGGAAAAACCACGTCAACGGTGAAGTTCAAACATACCTATGGAAGCAAGACTTGAACTAAAACTGCAGCAAAAACTTATCATGACACCGCAGCTTCAGCAGGCGATCAAACTGCTGCAGTTATCGCGGCTTGAACTAGTGCAGTCGGTCGCCCAGGAACTCATTGAAAACCCGGTGCTGGAAGAAGTGCCTGCAGAATCAACAGATGAATCTTCAGCGGATGAAGGAGATTCCTCTCCGGAGACACAAACTACATCGGAACCCCTAACCGAAAGCGCGCCCGAACAGGAAGGAGCCCAGGAGCTCAAGAGCGATTTGGAGCTTGGACCTCAATGGGATGAATATCTCAATGAGATGGGTGATGGCCGGGATTATGGGTCAGCCGAGGCGGACGATAAGGAACTTCCTTCCTACGACCAGACACTTACGCGCCTCCCTTCTTTGAACGATCACCTCGTGTGGCAACTTCACCTGACGACGTCCGACCCTGACATCGTCAAAGGGGGGGAATGGATCATCGGCAATCTCGACGATGACGGCTATTTTCGTGCAATGATCGACGAACTCGCGCTTCAGTCCGGAGTGTCGGTCGAGTCAATGGGAAAGGCACTTGCTCTTGTTCAGAGCTTTGACCCCATGGGCATTGGCGCCCGCGACCTCAGGGAATGTCTGCTCCTCCAGGTAAAGCAGCTTGATCTGGAGGGCACGCTCGTGGAAAAGATCATTCAGGACCATCTTCCGGACCTGGAAAAGAGAAAGTATCCGAACATAGCCAAAGCGCTCAACGTGACCGTTCAAGAGGTCATGGAGGCGTCACAGATCATCATTCATGAGCTTGAACCGAAACCAGGCAGACCGTATCTTCCGTCCGATACGAATTACGTTGTGCCGGATGTCTACGTGATTAAGATCGAGGATCGGTATATAGTACAGTTGAATGATGAAGGTCTACCGAGGGTCCGCATCAACCCGTACTACCGCAAATTGCTCAATCGTAAAGAAAACATCGACAAAGTGACAAAGGAGTATGTCGAGGAACGTCTGCGCTCTGCTCAATGGCTCATGAAAGGGATGGAACAGCGTAACAAGACCATCTTTAAAGTGGCAGAGAGTATTGTGAAATTTCAGCGGGACTTTCTGGATCAGGGTATTACCCAGTTGAAGCCGATGGTGCTCAAAGATGTTGCCGAGGACATCGGGATGCATGAGTCAACGATCAGCCGTGTGACGACAAACAAGTATATGCACACACCGCAGGGTATCTTCCCGATGAAGTATTTCTTTACGACCGGATTCGCGTCCGGCACCGGTTCGGATATCTCGTCGCTGACCGTTAAGGACACGATCCAGAAAATGATCAAGGAAGAGGACCCCCAGCTGCCGCTCAAGGACCAGCAGATTGTCGATGCGCTCAAGCTCAGCGGGGTCGACATCGCGAGAAGGACCGTGGCGAAGTACCGGGAAGAGCTCAGGATTCCGCCGACAAGCGTACGAAAGAGGGCGGGATGAATGCAATCGTGCCAGGGATCAGGCACCACGTTCCAAATAAGTTCCAGCGCAGATGGCGGCCGACAAACGTGTCGTCGCTGTGTTTGGATTTTATTTAGGATTTGATGCTTGTGGTCTGGAATTTATTGTCAATGAGGAGGATAGTATGCAAGTAACTGTGATTGGAAGGCACCTTGAAGCAACCGATTCGCTCAAGCAGTATGCAACAGAAAAATTCAGCAAGCTGGAAAAATACCTTCCCAATAATGTTCAGGTCGTTGTGACGCTCGCAGTCGTAAAAAAGGTCCATCACATTGCGGAAGCAGTGATTAAGTCCAATGGCCTGCTGATCCAGGCATCAGAAGAGACCGAAGAGATGTATTCAGCGATCGACCTTTTGATCGAAAAGATCGAACGTCGTGTCAGAAGATACAAGGAAAAACTAGTTGACCATAAGCATCAGAGCAACAAAACCGAAAATACTGCGCTGGCATCAGCTGCGGCGCATCCGGATGATAGCATCCCGCAGATCATCAAGACCAAACGATTCGATCTGAAACCGATGTCGCCGGAAGAGGCCGTGATGCAAATGGAGCTTCTCGACAAGGAATTTTTTATATTCGCAAACGCTGGCAGCGGCCACATTAACGTTATTTATAAACGAAGAGACGGGAATGTGGGGCTTATTGAACCAGCGGCGTAAGGGTAGGGTCCGAGAGCAATGGCCACGATCAGGGAACTTTTAAAACAAGATCTGATCATCGATGAGATCCGGTCGGCTGATAAGCAGGGGACGATCCGCGAGTTTGCGAATCTGCTCAAATCTGCCGGCAGGATCAAGGACAGCGATGAACTCATTCATGCTCTTTTCGAGCGGGAGGCGCTTGGAAGTACGGGCATCGGAGATGGCGTCGCGATCCCCCACGGTAAGTTGCATTACATACCGGAAATGATCGTTGCGTTCGGCAGATCGACGGCGGGAATCGATTTTGAATCCCTGGATTCAAAACTGGTGCATCTTGTTTTTTTGCTGGTAACTCCTGTAGACAAACCGGGTGATCACCTGAGGGCGCTTGCCCGTATATCGCGTATTTTGAAGAACCCCGGGCTCCGTGAAAGACTGACGTTGTCAACGGACCGTGACGAGATTTTGAGGCTGCTCTACGAGGAGGATGCCAAGTATCCTCAGCCGCAGACTGTTCGCCAATGACCATTACGGTCAAGGATCTTGCCGCGCAAGCGACGATTCTTGCTGGAAGGTCTGGCCTTGATCGGGAAGTTTCGGTGCCGCACCTCATAATACCTGACCTTACTGCGCCCACCGCAGGCAAGGATGCATCGTTATGCGTCCTGCATCTTCGTCCCAGTCAGGTGGCATATCTGAGTGTGCTTCCGAAAAGTGAAAAGAATAAAACCGTCAAGGCGATTCTAAAACAAAGACCTGCTTGCATCATGATCAGCGGCGGAGCCGTATGCCGCGAACTTCTTGAAAGTGCAGAAGCTGCTGGCATTCCGGTCATCAAGAGCAGACGCGTGCCGGACCTTCATCGCCATTTGAGCAAAAAGATAACGTCCCGGGTCAGCCTTCACGGCGTGCTGGTGCAGATCTTTGGTCTTGGGGCGCTGATCCTCGGTGAAAGTGCGGTTGGAAAGAGCGAAGCTGCGCTCGATCTGGTGCTGCGCGGTCACAAGCTCGTAGCTGATGACATGGTGATGCTGGAGAAGTCAGACGAGGGAGTTCTCGGAAGTCCCACAGAGCTGGGAGCAGATCTGTTGCAGATCCGGGGACTCGGTATCATCAACGTCAGGGCGCTCTATGGAGAATCGGCAACGGTCAGTGAGTGCAAGGTGGGATTGGTTGTTGAACTGGAAGAGTGGCAAAAAGGCCATCAGTACAGCCTCGTCGGACTTCGTGAGAAGCGCTATCGTCTCCTTGGTGTGAACCTGCCTTATCTGAAGCTGCCGGTAAAACCGGGACGGAACATGGCAACGCTGATCGAGGTCGCTGCCAGGAACCAGATGTTGAAGAGCAGAGGAATCTTTACTGCACGAGACCTCAACAAAAAACTGAAAAAGAGGCTTGCCGGATGAAGCAGATGCGCATGGTGGTTGTCACGGGCCTTTCGGGTTCGGGACGGAGCGCTGCGCTTAAAGCGTTCGAAGATATCGGATTCTATTGTGTGGACAACCTCCCGCTGGTGTTGTTAACCGGCTTTGTTGATTTTGCACGGGAATCGGAGGAGGCTATCCGTTCAGCAATTGGCATTGACATAAGAGAACGCGGTTTCCCCGACCAGTTCCCGGCCTTGTATCGCGAACTCAAATCGAAGGGGCACCATATCGAGATGCTTTTTCTGGAAGCATCCGATCAAACAGTGGTGCGCAGGTTCAGTGAGACCAGGAGGCCGCATCCGCTCGCCAAGGGAGCGATTCCTCTGGTAGACGGCATTCGAACTGAACGGAATGCTCTTTCGGAGATCAAAAAACTTGCCGACCGGATCATTGATACCTCAGACTATACCGTTCATGATCTGCGTCAGGCGATCGAACGGCATTTCACGGGAGGCGATGCAGGCAGGCCGATGACGATCACACTGGTCACCTTCGGATATAAATTCGGGGTGCCGTATGATCTTGACCTCCTGTTCGATCTCAGATTTCTACCGAACCCCCATTTTGTCGAAGAATTGAGACCGTATACAGGAGCAGATCCGCGAATACAGTCGTTTGTTCTGTCCCGGCCTGATTCGGAAGAGTTCTTGATACGGTTGCAGGGCTTCCTGGAGTATCTTTTGCCGCGTTATCGGCACGAAGGGAAGAGTTATCTCACGATCGGTTTCGGTTGTACCGGTGGAAGACATCGGTCGGTGGCGGTCTCTCTTATGATGGCTAATCGGCTGCGGAAGAGCGGGTATGAAGTGAATATAAAACATCGAGACATCGGCGAATAGCTATAGTGGTTGGCTACTGATAGAAGATGTGAACGGATAGCCGATCGCGGAATACCGAAGGAGTTGTTCAAGGTATGGGTTCAGCGATTCGCATTGCAAAGGGGAGGTGGCATGATCGGACTTGTCGTGGTATGTCATGAGGATATGGGAGCCGAGCTGGTCAAGGCTGCTGAGATGATCGTAGGCAAGATCGAAGCGGTGGCAACGGTCAGTGTGAAACAGGAAAGCGCTCCTGAACTGCTCAGGGATGAGATACAAAGCGCGATCAAGAAAGTTGACCGTAAGAACGGCGTGATGTTGTTGACCGATATGTTCGGGGGCACGCCGTCCAATATCGCGCTCGCGTTCCTTGGCGAGGCGATCGAGGTTGTTACGGGTGTGAACCTTTCGATGTTGATAAAGTTTGCGAACCATCGGGATGAAAAAACGCTTCCCGAGCTTGCACGGCTGGTTCAGGAAGCCGCACAGAAGAGTATTGTGATCGCGAGCCAGATGTTGAAGGGAAAGAAATAGAACTTCATGATCGTATTTACTCGCATAGACGACCGGTTGATCCACGGGCAGGTGGTCGAAGGGTGGGTGAATTTTCTCAAGGCGACATGCATCGTAGTTGCTGATGATGCTATCGCGGATAACCCGCTGCAGCGCTCGATCATGGAATTATCCGTCCCTCAGGGATTGAAGGTGCTGGTCGGACGCGTTGACGACCTGTGCGGTCTTTTGCGTGCACATAACCTTGATCGTGAACGGATACTCCTCTTGTTCTCACGACCTGTTGATGTGCTTCGTGCCTTGCGCGCAGGATTGGATTGTTGTGTGCTGAATATCGGCGGAATGCACTATGTGCCGGGAAAGCGCAAGCTTATTGATGTCCTCGCGGTAGATGAAGCAGACCTCAAGGCGCTTAAGGATATAACCGCTCTGGGGATCAAGGTGGATGTCCAGACGGTTCCGACACAACGTCCGCTATCGCTTGATAAAATATTTTGCACGTGTCATGTGTAGTGAATTGAAGCAGGGAAGGGCCGAGAGGTCCCGGTAAAAGGGTCTGACTATGTCAGCGTTTGATACTTCATGGATGATCCTCACCATTGTTGGGGTGGCGACTGCAGGCGGTCTGATCGGACTTGACAGAACAGCGGTTGGACAATTCATGGTATCTCAGCCTATTTGTGCAGCGTCACTGGCGGGGTGGATGCTCGGCGATGCCGCAACAGGTCTTTTAGTGGGTGCGTTGCTTGAATTGATCTGGCTGCTCGATATGCCGGTCGGGACCTTTGTGCCTGCCGATTCAACGGTGGCAGCAGTGTTTGCAGCCGCGATCGCGATTTTGGGAAGCACGGGTGGTGTGCGTTTGTCACATGTCGGATTGAGCATCCTGCTCTCCATTGTGCTAGCTCCGATCACGATGCTTGCCGATCATATGGTCAGAGAATTCAACGCGCGCATTGCTCTGCGTGTTCAGGCTGATTCTGCGACCGTCATGGACAGCGGATTGGCCGGGGCGCATCTTTCCGGTCTGTGGCCGTTCTTTTTCAAGTCGTTTTTTGTGTATCTTGTGTTTATTCCATTAGGGATCATCGCTGTTCGTTTGTTCGCCCGTATGCCGGACCAGTACCATCGAGCCATGGAACTGTATGTCAAACTTTTGCCGCTGCTGGGTGTGGCATTGGTTGCCCGAAAGTTATCCATAAGAACATTCGATCAGTTTCTGTTCGGCGGTTTTATCGTCGCGCTTGCCGCAGCGCTGGTATTTCCTGCCTCCATGCCGATGATCATACTGCTGACGGCGGTGGGTGGACTGCTAGGAGCAAACTATCTTGATCAGCGAGCGTAGCACGATAGGGACAGGCGACCTCCTGCGCGTCTTTGGCAGATCGTTCCTGATCCAGGCATCCTGGAGCTTTGAACGTATGCAGTCACTGGGGTTTGCCTACGCGATGGAACCTGTGCTCAGGAAACTGTATCCTGAGCAAAAGGAATTCAGCGATCGGCTAAAACTGCATATGAACTATTTTAATACGCAGCCCTATCTCGCCTCGTTCATTCTTGGTGCGGTTGTCGGGATCGAGCAGGACCGGGTAGAAGGAAGGAATGCTGTTACAGACGTTCAGGGCCTTAAAACAGCTCTCATGGCCCCGCTAGGAGCTCTCGGTGACAGCTTCTTCTGGGGATCGCTTAAACCAATGGCAGCCGTGATCACGGTGGCACTGGTCGTGGGAGGGATATGGTGGGCTCCTCTTTTCTTCCTTCTGTTTTACAATCTGTGGCATATAGGATTGCGCATGAGCTTGCTGTTCGTGGGCTACCGGAGCAGGGGTGATGCCGTAGCTCTGATGTCCCGATACCGTTTTACCGGTTGGGCACGACAGTTCAAACTGATATCTCTGGTCGTTCTGGGAGGCATCGTGGGTGCTCTGCCGGTCTGGCGGCCGGAGTTCAAACCTGAATTTCGCTTGCCCGGTATTCAGCTGGCAGTGTTGGGGATGGCCTTTACGATCATACTGGTCGCAGTGCTGAGGAGGGGCGGGTCTCCGTTAAAACTTATGCTGGCATTGGCGGTTTTTTGCCTTGTGCTGGCAATGGCGGGAGTTGTCTGAATGAAGAAAAAGGAACTTTTAATTGAGAATAAGTTGGGTCTTCACGCTCGCGCTGCTGCACAGATTGTGAAGGCAGCGAGCGCCTACTCGTCAAAGATCATGCTGGTCAAAGATGGTCTTGAAGTTGACGGCAAAAGCATCATGGGGATCATGATGCTCGCGGCAGCGAAAGGGAGCACGGTCATGCTGCAGGTAAGTGGTGCAGATGAAGAACATGCAGTTGCGGGAATGGAAACATTGTTCAGGAATAAGTTCGGAGAGAAGGAATAACGCTCGCAGCACGCACACCAGAGAACGTAGGAAAAGATTATGCAGGAAAAAATATACAGAGGCATTGTAGCATCACCGGGGATCGTGATCGGCAGGGCGTACCTCCTTGACCGCCGGAAGGTTGTGGTCGCGGGCCGACGGATCGAGGAGATCAGCGTCAAAGATGAGGTGGCGCGCTTCAAAAAAGCGCTTGAGATCTCCAAGTCTCAGCTTGAGGACCTCAAGAAGCGCTTCAGTAAGGGTCTTGGCAAGTCCCACCTGTATATCCTTGACACGCACATCATGCTGCTTGAGGACAAAATGCTTGTCGATGGAACGATCAGGCAGATCAAAGAGTCGCATCTGAATGCCGAAGGCGCGCTCAAGGATACCATGACCGCTATCGGCTATAAGTTCGATACGATCGAGGATGAATATCTCCGAGAGCGGAAACACGACGTTGAACAGGTAGGGGAACGGGTCCTGCGGAACCTGGTCGGGCACAAGCAGGAGAGTCTTGCTGAAATAAAAGATGAGGCGGTGATCATCGCGCACGATCTTGCACCGAGCGACACCCTTATGATGCGGAAGGACAAGATCCTCGGGTTCGCAACCGATGCCGGAAGCCGGACATCTCACACCGCCATTCTCGCTCGTTCACTGGGCATTCCTGCGGCGGTCGGTTTAGAGAATATCACGGCAGCCGTTAAGACCGGAGATGTTGTCATTCTCGATGGCCTCCATGGGGTGGTAATCGTTGATCCGGATGAGGAAACCTTTCTTGACTATCTGAAGAAACAGCGAAAGTATAAATATTTTGAAATGGAGTTGGAGAAGATCAAGGCCCTGCCCGCCGAAACGCTCGATGGGCACGTGATCGTGCTCCAGGGGAACATAGAGTTGCCCGAAGAGGTTTCATCTGTGGCCGATCACGGCGGGACCGGCATAGGCCTCTATCGTACTGAGTTCCTTTTTCCGAACAGGCCTACCTTGCCGACCGAAGAAGAGCACTACAATGCCTATCGCCATGTCGTGGAAAAGGCAGCTCCTTATGAGGTCGTGATACGGACCCTTGATGTGGGCGGCGATAAGATCGGTCTCCCGGGTGGTTTCGAAAAAGAGGCAAATCCTGCGCTCGGCCTCAGGGCGATCAGGTTTTGCCTTCAGCAGCGAGATATTTTCAACACGCAGCTGAGAGGTATTCTCAGGGCCACGGCTCACGGGAACATCAAGATCCTTATTCCGATGATTTCAGGTCTTCCTGAGCTCTATGAGACCAAAAAGATGATCGAGCATGTGAAAGCAGAGCTTAGGACGGAAGGCAAGGCGTTCAATGAGAATGTATCCCTCGGCGTGATGATCGAGATACCGTCAGCTGCCCTGATCGCCGACCTCCTTGCCCGGGAAGTAAGCTTCTTCAGCATAGGAACGAACGACTTGATCCAGTATACACTTGCGATCGACCGCCAGAACGAACATGTTGCGTACATGTACGAGCCGCTCGATCCTGCGGTGCTCCGGCTGCTCAAACGAGTCGCCGATGCTGCTCGTCACGAGCACATCGGACTGGCCATGTGCGGGGAGATGGCGGGGGACCCGTTGTACGCGGCGATCCTGCTCGGTATGGGATTTCAGCATTTGAGCATGAATGTTGCCTCTATACCCTGGGTGAAAAAAGTGATCAGGTCTGTCCGCATGCAGGATGCCATTGAACTTGCCACGCTCGTGATGGATCAGCCTACTGCTGCTTTGGCCAGGAAGACCGCGGAACGATTTATGGATGAACGGTTCCCGGACCTGATGTCGGAGCTGTAACTGTGCGCGGGGAACATGCTCTTCAGATGCAGGTGCGACGAACTAGTACCAGAGTAATCCTGTTAACCGGGAGAGATTTGTGCAGAACACAGGACTAGAAATCGACGATATCATTACGGCCGAATTGAACGTACGGAGGCCTGTGCGTGTTCACGGCGGGAATATTTCCAGTGCAGCAAAGAAGTATGGACTTGCAGAACGGAAGATCATTGATTTCAGCTCGAACGTGAATCCCCTCGGGCCGTCTTCGGCAGGCCTGCGTGCCGCGAAGCGGTCGCTTGAATTCATCGATCGCTATCCAGATATGGAAACATCCGAACTGCGCAACGCTATCGCGCGGTATTTCGGCATCAAACCCCGCCAGGTCCTATGCGGCAATGGGTCGAACGGGTTGATCCACCTCCTTCCGCGCGTGTTCAGACCCCAAAAGGTCCTGATCCCGATGCCGACTTTTACGGAATATGCTTGTGCAGTTGATGATGCGGGCGGAGAGGTCGTCCCTTTTCAGCTGAAGGAACGTGAAGGTTTTCGTGTTGATCCGCTCGAAATGGCATTCGCGCTCAAGGGCGTGGATATGGCGTTCCTTTGCAATCCGAACAATCCGACCGGCATGCTTATTCCAAAAAATGAAATGCTTGAGATCGCAGAATATGCACTGCAGAACAGAGTTCGGCTGGTAGTTGACGAGGCTTTTATGGATTTTAGCGAATCAGCGTCGATCATCAAGGACGCTGTCCAGTCTTCCCATCTAATCATTCTCAGGGCGTTTACGAAATTCTTCGGTATGCCGGGGCTGCGCATAGGATATGCTGTGTCGAGCGAGGAAACGATCACCTCTTTGCGAGATGTCCAGGAATCTTGGGCCGTAAATATTCCGGCGGAGCATGCCGGCATTGCAGCTTTGAACGACTGGGGCTATATCAAGGATACCCGCCGATTGATCGAAAAAGAGCGTGATCGTCTTTTGTCCGCTCTCAGGGTTCTGCCCGGAGTGGAAACGTTTCCCTGTTTCGCAAATTTTATTCTGTTCAAGCTATCGATCTCTGATCCTGCAGCACTCATAGAGCGGCTCGCCGAGCAGGGCCTGCTCGTGCGCGATTGCTCTTCCTTTCCCGGACTTGATAACAGCTATATCAGGATCGCGGTCCGTACCCGTCGAGAGAATAAACAACTGATAAAAGCGCTGAGAAAGATGCTGATACGATGAGCGATGTTAACGAACATCATTATGCCCATGATGCGTTCATTCCTGTTCCACACCACGATCGCGAACGACTGAAGACAAAAGAAAATTTGGCCATCCAATGCCTGATAAGCTCGTATCTCAAGATCGGGTACGCAAGCAAGATGTATGATGGCGGTCTCGTTGGTGCGCTCCTCGCCAAAAAAACTTTTGCAAAAAAACCACCTCTGTGCTAGAGTACTGCTGAACCTTCTGAAAATACGATGAAAAATGAGTTGAACCGGCTGAACTGTCTCCTTGAAGCGGTCTGTGAGCAGACGCGTTGAGTCATGATTTAGTAAGTGTAAGACGTGATTTTCATTTCCCTCATGCAGGTGCGAACAGGGGAATGTAGATCGGAGGATTGAAATGGAGCCGATCATGTGCCCCTTTTGCGGGGGAACGAATCTGTTTCAGGAAGATGACTACGGTCTTGAGATGGATTTCGAATACTGGACGATCCATCATTGGGAATGTCTGGATTGTGCACAATCATTCGATAAGATAGAAATACTGCCAACATCGAGCACGTTCGAAGAGATAAATGAGAGCACCATTCACTGAAAAATGCGATGCTGGCGGTTTCCTGTTGCCGGCATCTCTTCCGGCATCGAGTCGTCCGACAGCGGCGATTATCGACGTTGCCGCTCTTGAGCATAATTTTAAGAAGGCAGCCGCTTTGGCCGCAGGGTGTAAGCTCCTCGCTGTTGTGAAAGCAAATGCATACGGTCATGGCGCAGTCGAGGTATCGCGGCGTCTTCTTGCGTACGGTGCAGACATGCTGGGAGTTGCCCTGCTGGAGGAGGGGGTTGAACTCCGGGAAGCCGGCATCGACGCCCCCATCCTGATCATGGGCGTCATATTCCCTGAGCAGTCCGATGCGGCTGTGACAATGAAATTGACCCCAACGGTTTTTACGCGTTCCATAGCAGAGGCGTTATCTGACGCAGCACGAAAAAGATCAACCAGGATCCCCGTGCATGTGAAGATCGATACCGGCATGGGTAGGATCGGCATTTCCTCTGCCGATGCATTTGGATTTGTCCGGGACCTGCGAAAACTTGATGGTATCGATGTGCAGGGGTTGATGACGCATTTTGCCGATGCGGACCTACAGGACAAAAAGTTTGCTGCGGCGCAGATGGACCGGTTTGAATCACTTCAGGTCGCGCTTACTGCGGCAGGCATCTCGGTGCCTTTGTGCCACGCGGCGAACAGCGCTGCGGTGATCGATTTCAAACGTGCGCGCTTCACCATGGTAAGGCCGGGCTTGATGCTGTATGGCTATGATCCGTTGGAAGCGGCGACAAACACAACTGGCTTGAAACCGGTCCTTTCGCTTGTCACGCGCATTGCATTCATTAAAAGGGTATCGGCTGGGCTTCCGGTCAGTTACGGCCGCACCTTCGTTACTCAGAGGGATAGTACGATCGCAACCCTGCCCCTCGGATATGCGGACGGCTTCAACAGGGGTTTGTCGAACAAAGGTGAAGCGCTTGTTCGCGGAAAGCGCGTTCCGATCGTAGGCAGAGTGTGTATGGACATGTGCATGATCGACGTTACGGACGTTGATGGCGTAAGTGAAGGGGATGCGGTAGTCCTTCTTGGAAGTCAGGGCAGCGAACGGATCACCGCGGACGATATTGCAGCAAAGACCGGAACCATTGCATACGAGGTGCTCTGTGGAATCAGCAGCCGGGTCCCCCGGATTTATCAATAGTATTCTCGAAACACTTGGCCGCAAGACCCTGGGCTTCTTCACTGAAGTGGGCGGTGTGCTCATTTTTTTCGGACAGACGCTTCGGTGGACCTTTAGCAGCCCATTCTACTTCAGGAACCTGCTGGGTCAGATGGAACAGATCGGTGTAAATTCTGTCCCGGTGGTCATGACCACGGCGCTTTCCACTGGCATGGTCCTTGCGCTTCAGAGCTATACCGGGTTTAAACGTTTTGGTGCTGAGACGCTCATCGGCACCGTGGTCTCGCTCTCCATGACGAGAGAACTGGGACCGGTGCTGACCGGCCTGATGGTCGCAGGACGCGCAGGCGCGTCCATGGCTGCGGAGCTCGGAACGATGCGGGTAACAGAGCAGATCGACGCGCTTTCAACGCTTGCTACGAATCCTATCAAGTATCTTGTGGTGCCTCGCTTTGTCGCAAGCACGATCATGATGTTCTTTCTTACGGTTCTAGGCATGATCATCGGAATCATCGGCGGTTATTTTGTCGGCGTAAAGGTGCTCGGGACGAACTCGGTCACGTACATCAATAACAGCATCGATTTTGCCGAGGTCACCGATATCTGGTATGGCTTGATCAAGGCGCTGGTGTTCGGAGCGGTCATCGGGATCATCGGTTGTTACAAAGGTTTCACGACCGAAGGAGGCGCCGAAGGAGTGGGCAAAGCGACCACCGGCGCAGTGGTGGTTTCCTGCATGCTTATCCTGATCCTCGATTATTTCATATCCGCACTCCTCTGGTGATGCCATGGCAATGATCGAGATCAATGATGTTCATAAGAGCTTTGGGAACCATGCCGTTCTTCGTGGTGTGAATCTCACGGTCGAGAAAGGCGAGAGCATGACCGTGATCGGCGGCAGCGGCAGCGGAAAGAGCGTGCTGCTTAAGAATATCATCGGCCTGTTGACCCCTGATAAAGGACGCGTGGTCATAGATGGGCAGGTCTTGAACGAACTAGATGAGTTCGGTCTGAACGAGCTCAGGAAAAAGTTCGGCATGCTGTTCCAAATGGCGGCGCTCTTTGATTCGCTTACGGTATGGGAAAATGTGGGTTTCAGTCTGAAGCAGCATACAAAGCTCTCCGGTAAAGAGATCAGAAAAATAGCGACAGAAAAGCTTGCCCTGGTAGGGTTGAAGGATGTCGAGGACAAAATGCCGTCCGAACTTTCAGGCGGAATGAAAAAACGCGTGGGCCTTGCTCGTGCGATCTGTATGGATGCGCAGATCATCCTGTATGATGAGCCGACGACGGGATTAGACCCGATCACGGCCGATTCTATTAACGACCTGATCGTGGACCTGAGGAAAAAACTCGGGGTGACGTCCGTGGCGATCACGCATGACATGCAGAGCGCATATAAGATATCTGATCGGATCGCCATGTTGTATAAAGGGGAGATACAGGAGATCGGGACCCCTGATCAGATCAGGAGCACGAACAATCCCATTGTTCGCCAGTTCATCACCGGCAGCGCAGTAGGGCCGATAACAGCAGATTGAATTTTGCAGTGCACCCTGCATTCGCGCGTGGCAATCGTAAGCGCTGGGCGCAAACGGAATACGGATCGATTTACATGCATCAGGGTAGTGTTGATCCGCAATGGAGACAGGAGTGTTCATGAGCAAGCTGAGCGCAGAGGCAAAGGTAGGGCTATTGGTCATTATCGGATCAGTGATTCTTCTGGCCATGACCTTTGCTGTGGGAAAATACCAGTTTGGAGAACAGAAAGGGTATGTCCTGCAGGCAACATTTGACTCAGTGGCAGGGCTTGACACGAAATCGACGGTACGCATGGCAGGCGTAAAGATCGGTGTGGTGGACAAAGTGGAACTTGAGGACAGCCGTGCACGGGTAACGCTGCGGATCGTTCCGGATGTGCAGATCAAACGAGGGACCGAGGCTATGGTCAAGACCATGGGTCTTCTGGGAGAAAAATATGTAGAATTTGTACCTACGAAAACAGGCAAGCCCCAACCCGAGGGATCCCCGTTCTATACGAACGGGGAACGTGTCTACGCGACGGTTTCGCCGAGCGATGTGGATAAGCTCATCAACCAACTTTCCGCCATTTCTGATGATATCAAACAGGTCACGGCGTCCCTGAGCCAGGTTTTTGGCACTGAACGAGGTGCTAAATCCATGGAAGACATCCTGCACGACCTGCGCCAGACCACGGCGAACGTGAAGGAATTTTCCTATACGCTTAACAGCGATGGCACTGAACTGATTATGCGCTTGAACGAGCTGGTTGCGAGCTTGAACGGCGTTGTCGGTGATAACCGCGACAACCTCAAGGTCACGATGGAGAACATCAAGGAAGCATCGAAGAGCGCAGAACTGGCGATCGCGTCGATCGAGAACGCGGCCAAGAAGATCGATCGCGGCGAAGGCACGATCGGAAAACTGGTCAATGACGATGGCATGTATAACAATATCGACAGTGCGGCCAAGGGGATCAGCGACTACGTTTCCCGTGTCGATCGGATGCAGACGGTCATCGGGTTCAGAACAGAGTACCTGTTCCCGAAGTCAAAGAGCTATGTGTCCCTTGAGCTTAAACCAAAGCCTGACAAATACTACCTGCTTGAGATCGTTTCCGACGCATTTGCCAACTACAACCGTGTGGAAACAACGACCACACCGGGCGATACGGTGGTCACCGAGACCTACGAAACCAAATTCAAATTCAGCCTGGAATTTGCAAAACGCTGGGGCAATCTTGCGCTTCGTCTTGGCCTGATAGAATCCACGGGCGGAATCGGAACGGATTATTATGCGCTTGATGACCGGATCAAGTTCAGCGTTGACGCATGGAACTTCGACAGCAAGGAGCCGGGCAATACCAAAGCGCACGTGAAAGGCACGGTCAGCTATAAGATCAACCAGGTACTGTTCGTGAACGGCGGTTACGACAACGCCCTCAACTCGAAACGGGCAGACGCGTTCGCCGGGATCGGCCTCAAGTTCGACGATGATGACCTGAAATATCTGATGGGCAGCATTCCGATACCTAAATAACAACGCAATCCTCCTGGACGGGTCTTTCCTTGACTTTTGCTATACAGTTACCTAGAATGATTGCGAGGAGTTCAACGTGAGCAAGGCGATCACAAAAGCGATATTTCCCGCGGCAGGGCTGGGAACCCGGTTCCTGCCTGCGACCAAGGCATCTCCGAAAGAGATGATGCCGCTTGTGGATAAACCCCTTATCCAGTATGTGGTCGAAGAGGCAGTATCTTCCGGCATTGAAGAGATCGTGCTGATCACCGGCCGGGGGAAACGGGCGATTGAGGACCACTTTGATGTGGCGTTCGAGCTTGAGGAGGACCTGAAGGCCAAAGGCAAACATAAGCTGCTCTCCGAGGTGCAGCGAATAGCCAATATGGTCACCTTCTGCTATATCCGGCAAAAAAAGGCCCTGGGCCTTGGCCATGCCGTGTTGACCGCGAAACGGTTGGTCGGAGACGATCCCTTTGCCGTACTGCTGGGGGATGATATCATCGATGCCAAGGTCCCGGCGTTGAAGCAAATGATGGACGTGTTCCGGCGATACCCTGCAACGATCCTTGCGATCCAGAAAGTACCGCGATCGCAGACACACCAGTACGGAATTATTAATGCAAAAAAGATCGAGGATGGCATCTATCTTGTGAAGGACCTGGTTGAGAAACCCTCACCGGACGAGGCGCCTTCCAACCTCGCCATTATCGGTCGTTATATCCTTACGCCGGAGATATTCAGCGCACTTGAACATACCAAGCCTGGAAAGGGCGGCGAGATCCAGCTGACGGATGGTCTCAAATTGCTTATGGCGAAACAACCGATCTACGCCTATGAATTTCAGGGGATCCGGCACGACGCCGGTGATAAACTGGGTTTCCTGAAAGCCACAGTCGAGTTCGGATTGAAGAACAAAGAGTTCGGACACGATTTCAGGAGCTATTTGCAAAAGCTTAAATTGTAGCACGTGACAGAACGACAACATATCGTGCGCGGTTGAACATGACATTCACCTGAGGAGGACGGTTTGGCAAAGACCGAAACAAAAGGCATAGATCTGCAACAGTCGATCGAGATCCCCAAAAAGATACCGTTGCTGCCCATCCGGGACATTGTGGTGTTCCCTTATATGGTGCTGCCGCTTTTTGTGGGAAGGGAAATGTCCATTAAGGCCATTGAAGTCGCGCTTGAGGGCA
>Ga0315268_10001378_pt1 | contig 27854 bp, 30 predicted proteins | sample C1_top_MG_FD_204535 | JGI IMG/M metagenome (GOLD analysis project Ga0315268, IMG submission 204535) | Sediment microbial communities from Yellowstone Lake, YNP, Wyoming, USA - C1_top | ecosystem: Environmental > Aquatic > Freshwater > Lake > Sediment | place: USA: Wyoming | collected 2017-08-01
GAACTGCTTGGGAAACCCCGCGCGCGAAAGTGGCCACAGCCTTGTGCCGCTGCCGCCGGCCATGATCACGGGTTGGACCGGGATGGGTTTGCGCATGGGTCGGGTCAGAACACTTCAGCCTCGGCCAGTGGCGGCGCGGCGGCGTCCTTGGCGGCCAGTAGCGGGGCGCCGCCCAGGGCCGGCCACTGAATGCCGATCGCGGGGTCATTCCAGGCGATGGTGCGTTCGCAATCGCGAGCGTAGTAGTCGGTGGTCTTGTACAGGAAATGGGTGTCGTCTTCGAGCGCCAGAAAGCCATGCGCAAAGCCCGGCGGGATCCACATCTGGCGCTGGCTCTTGGCGTCGAGCGTGGCGCCGAACCAGTTGCCGAATGTGGGTGAACCGCGCCGGATGTCGACGACGACATCGAACACCGCACCCTGCGTGACGCGCACCAGCTTGCCCTGCGCGTGCGGCGCAAGCTGGTAGTGCAGGCCGCGCAGCACGCCTTTGGCCGAGCGCGAATGGTTGTCTTGCACGAAGATCACTTCATGGCCGACCGCGGCATTGAAAGCCTTTTGATTGAAGCTCTCCATGAAGAACCCACGCTCGTCACCGAACACCTTCGGTTCGAGTACCAGCACATCGGCAATGGCGGTACGTTCAACCTTCATCAGTACACCTTCTCCCTGACCAGCTTCGCAAGGTACTGGCCGTAGCCGTTCTTCAGCATCGGCTGCGACAAGGCGGCGAGTTGGGCTGAATCGATCCAGCCGGCGCGCCAGGCAACTTCTTCCGGGCACGCCACCTTCAGCCCCTGGCGCTTCTCCAGCGTGGCAATGAACTGGCTGGCCTCGAGCAGGCTGTCGTGCGTGCCGGTGTCCAGCCAGGCGTAGCCGCGGCCCATGATTTCCACTTCGAGCTGGCCTTGCGCGAGGTAGCGCGCGTTGACCTCGGTGATTTCGAGTTCACCGCGCGCCGAGGGTTTGATGTCGGCTGCAATGTCACACACCTGCGTGTCGTAGAAATAGAGGCCCGTCACGGCGTAGTTGCTCTTTGGGGACTTGGGCTTTTCTTCGATGTTGAGCGCACGCCGCTGGGCGTCGAACGCGACTACGCCATAACGCTCGGGGTCCTGCACGTGATACGCAAAGACGCTGGCGCCGCTGGTGCGCGCCGCGGCGTCTTGCAGCAGGCCCTGAAAGTCGTGGCCGTAGAAAATGTTGTCACCCAGCACCAGTGCACTCGGCTTGCCGCCGACGAACGATTTGCCGAGGATGAACGCCTGCGCCAGCCCATCGGGGCTGGGTTGCACGCAGTAGCTGAGATTGATGCCCCATTGGCTGCCGTCTCCGAGCAGCGCCTCGAAGCGCGGTGTGTCTTGCGGGGTGCTGATCAACAGAATGTCGCGCATGCCGGCGAGCATGAGCGTGCTCAGCGGGTAGTACACCATCGGCTTGTCGTATACCGGCAGCAACTGCTTGCTCAGCGCCAGCGTGGCGGGGTGCAGGCGTGTGCCGGAGCCGCCGGCGAGGATGATGCCTTTGCGATTCATGTGTGAGCCGTTCAAATTGCATTTCTCATGCTTCGCAGCATAGCGCGTTGATGCACACGTACAGGATCGAACCCGCATGCGCCCGGGCCTGATTCATGCCGCGCCACCACCTGCCCACAACACGCCCAGCGGCACAGCCCACAAATGCGCTTCGAACGGCACGAGCTGATCACCGGTGTAGAGAACAACTCCCCGGGTGAACCGCTTCCCCGCAGCACCGGCGAGTTCGCGCAAGCCATCGAAATCACCCTGAGTGAGGCTGGCGCTGGCCTTCACTTCGACGCCGACGATGTGCTGATTCGGTGTTTCCAGCACGAGGTCGACCTCTCTTCCCGCCGCCGTGCGGAAGTGCCAGGCTGTGGCCACGGTTGCCGCCGAGTGCAGTTGGCGCCGCAGTTCCTGCACGGCAAAGGTTTCGAGCAGCGGGCCGATCTGTGGCGACATCGACAGCGCAGCCAGATCGGTGTGGCCGCGAAGATGTGCGGTGAGCCCGGCGTCGATCAGGTGGACTTTTGGCGCTTTGACGAGCCGCTTGCCGAGGTTGGCCGACCAAGCCGGCAGGGGCTGCAAGATGAACAGCGCTTCGAGCAGCGCGAGATAGCGCCGCAGCGTGGAATGCGCAATGCCTGTTGCGCGCGACACCTCGGCCATGTTCAGCAGCGAACTCGCGCGCGCGGCCAGCAGCGACAGCAGGCGTGGCATGTCGTGCAGGCCTTCGATGTTGGCGTAGTCGCGAACGTCACGCTGCAACAGACTCGCCAGATAGGCGCGGAACCAGGCGTCGCGCCGCTGCGGGTCATCGCGGGCCAGCGCTTCCGGGAAGCCGCTCGCGGTGAGCCGGCGCAGCAAGTCGGCACGGTCGGTTGGCACCGTGCGCCGAGCCCAGGGGCTGCGGCTGAACAGGGCATCGATCAAATTGCGGGACGAATCTTCAATCTCGGCCTGTGACAAGGGCTCGAGTGTCAGCACCTGCATGCGCCCGGCCAGCGACTCGGCTGCGGTGGGCAACATGAACACGTTGGCGGAGCCGGTGAGCAAGAAGCGGCCCGGCACCGGATGCCGGTCGACCTCGCGTTTGATCGCGTGGAACAGTGCGGGCGCTGCTTGCACCTCGTCGATCACGGTGAACCCGGAGGCGCTGTTCACCAGCGCCGAAGGGTCGGTGCGGGCCAGCTCGGCGATCACCGGGTCGTCCAGCGTCAGGTACTGGCCACCTCGCTGCTGAGCGAGTTGTTGCGCCAGCGTGCTCTTGCCCACTTGGCGCGCGCCGTTCAGCAGCACGACGCGTGTATCGGCAAGGGCCCGGGTCAGGCTGTGGAGGATATTGCGCCGATACATGGCTGCATTATCGCCATGGCGTGGCGAAAATGCAAACAGGTCGCCCGTGTCGATCGGGGCAGCAGGGGCAGCAGGGGCAGCAGGGGCGGCAGGGGCAGCAGGGGCAGCTCGGATGCGACGGCACCCGCGCGCTCAGCGGCCGAGCACTTCGCTCAGCATGCGGTCGACTCCATTGCGCCAGTCGGGCAACTGGAAGCCGAAGGTTTGGCGCAGGCGCCGCGTGTCCAGCCGTGAGTTGTGCGGCCGGCGGGCAGGCGTGGGGAAGGCGCTGGTGGCCACGGGTTCGATGCTGCCGGGAGAGACCTTGAGCGCAACCCCTGACGCGCGTGCGAACTCGATCACATGCGTTGCGTAGCCATGCCATGTGGTTTCGCCCGCAGCGGCCGCGTGGTAGGTGCCTGACATGTCGACGCGGTCACGCGATGCGCGCAGCAGATGGGCCGTCAGGTCGGCCAGCAGATCGGCCCCGGTCGGCGCCCCGAACTGGTCGTTGATGACGGTCAGGCGCTCGCGCTCCTGCGCCAGCTTCAACATCGTCTTCGCGAAGTTGCCGCCGCGCGCACCGTAGACCCAGCTGGTGCGCAGGATGACGTGCTTGCAGCCGCTGGCGCGAATCAATTCTTCGCCTTCGAGCTTGGTGCGGCCGTAGACGTTGAGCGGGCCGGTCGGCGAGTCTTCACGCCAGGGTTGGGTGCCGCTGCCGTTGAACACATAGTCGGTGCTGTAGTGCATCAGCCAGGCTCCGTTCGCCGCGGCTTCGCGCGCCAGCACTCCGGGTGCGGTGGCGTTGAGGGCTCGCGCCAGATCGGGCTCGCTTTCCGCCTTGTCGACGGCGGTGTGGGCCGCGGCATTCACGATCACGTCGGGCGCCACCGCGCGCACCGTGGCTGCCAGCGTCTCCGGGCGGGAGAAGTCCGCCGCCAGTGGGCCAGGGCTGTGGAAGTCGGGTGCCACCAGCTCGCCCAGCAGCGCGAGCGAGCGCTGCAGTTCCCACCCCACCTGGCCGTTCTTGCCGAGCAGCAGGATCTTCACGTCGAACTCATGCGCTCAGGCGCGCACCGGGGCGTTCGGCGTAGTTGGTCGCCACCCAATCGCGGTACGAGCCGCTTTGGACGTTGGCGACCCAGGCCGCGTTGTCGAGATACCAACGCACTGTCTTGCGAATGCCACTGTCGAACGTTTCAGCCGGCCTCCAGCCGAGCTCTCGCTCGATCTTGCGCGCGTCGATCGCGTAGCGCCGGTCGTGGCCCGGCCGGTCTTGCACGTACTTGATCAGGCGCGTGCGTGGGCCGGCGGGGTCGGGGCGCATCTCGTCGAGCAGCGCGCAGATCGTGTGCACGATCTCGATGTTCGGCTTTTCATTCCAGCCGCCGACGTTGTAGGTCTCGCCGACGCGCCCGCGCGCGAGCACCTCGCGAATCGCCGCGCAGTGGTCCTTGACATAGAGCCAATCGCGCACCTGTTGCCCGTCGCCGTAGACCGGCAGCGGCTTGCCGGAGAGGGCGTTGATGATCATCAACGGGATCAGTTTTTCCGGGAAGTGGTAGGGACCGTAGTTGTTCGAGCAATTGGTCGTCACCACCGGCAGGCCGTAGGTGTGGTGCCAGGCGCGCACCAGGTGGTCGCTTGCGGCCTTGCTTGCCGAATAGGGGCTGTTGGGTTCGAACGGGTGGCGTTCGGTGAAGGCGGGTTCGGTGGGGGCGAGCGAGCCGTACACCTCGTCGGTGGACACGTGGTGGAAGCGGAACGCTGCCTTGCGTTCGCGGTTCAGGCCCACCCAGTAGCTGCGTGCGGCCTCGAGCAGCGTGAAGGTGCCTTCGACGTTGGTCTTGATGAACGCGCCCGGCCCGTGGATGCTGCGGTCGACATGGCTTTCGGCCGCGAGGTGCACGATCGCCCGTGGCTGATGCTCGGCCAGCAGCGAGTCGAGCAGCGCTCGATCGGCGATATCGCCCTTGACGAAGCGGTGCCGCGCGTCGCCGGCCAATGAACCCAGGCTCTCCAGGTTGCCCGCATAGGTCAGCGCATCAAGATTCAGCACCGCCTCGCCGGTGGTGGCGATCCAGTCGAGAACGAAGTTGGCGCCGATGAACCCGGCACCGCCAGTGACAAGAATCATTGCGATGGAAGTCGAGGTCGATGCACTTGCGGCGTGCGCATTGCGCGACGTGGCGTTTGCAAGCCCGGCATTCTAGGGTGGCCACGCGTGCCAAGGCCGTGCGCAATCCGCAAAGGCGATAATCACGGCATGAGTGAGAACCTGACATCCAGCGCTGTGCCCCTGCCCTTCGACGATACCGCCGAGCCGCCGGCGCCTCTGGCGTTCGCCAGTTTGGGGCTTGACGATCTCTTGCAGCGCGCGGTGGCCGACCAGGGCTACACCTTGATGACGCCGATCCAGGCCAAGGCGATTCCGATTGTCCTCGCCGGCCGCGACGTGATGGGCGCGGCGCAAACGGGCACCGGCAAGACGGCCGCGTTCTCGCTGCCGTTGCTGCACAAGATGCTGCGCCACCAGAACAGCAGCATGTCGCCGGCGCGGCACCCGGTGCGCGCGCTCGTGATCGCGCCGACGCGCGAGCTTGCCGATCAGGTGGCGGCCAACATCACCGGCTACGCCCAGCATTCCAAGCTGCGCGTGGCGGTGGTCTATGGCGGCATCGACATGAAGCCGCAAACGGCGGAGTTGAAAGCCGGCGTTGAAGTGCTGGTGGCCACGCCGGGGCGATTGCTCGACCACATCGAGGCCAAGAATTGCGTGTTGAACCAGGTCGAATATGTGGTGCTCGACGAGGCCGACCGCATGCTCGACATCGGCTTCCTGCCGGACCTGCAGCGCATCTTGAGCTACCTGCCCAAGGCGCGCCAGACGCTGCTGTTCTCGGCAACGTTTTCGCCCGAAATCCGGCGCCTCGCCGAAAGCTACCTGCAGGACCCGGTGCTGGTGGAAGTGGCGCGCCCCAACGCCACGGCGACGAATGTGGAACAGCGCTTTTACAGCGTGGCCACCGATGACAAACGCCGCGCCGTCTTGAAGCTGCTGAAGGAGCGCTCGATCAAACAGGCGCTCATTTTCGTGAACTCCAAGCTGGGTTGCGCGCGCCTCGCGCGTTCGTTCGAGCGCGATGGCCTGCGCACGAATGCGCTGCATGGCGACAAATCGCAAGACGAGCGGCTCAAGGCGCTTGACGCCTTCAAGCGCGGCGATGTCGACGTGCTGGTCGCCACCGACGTGGCCGCGCGGGGCCTGGACATTGTCGATCTGCCGGCGGTGATCAATTTCGATGTGCCCTACAACGCCGAAGACTATATCCATCGGATCGGGCGCACCGGGCGCGCCGGTGCGTCCGGCCTGGCGATCACGCTGGTGTCGCATGACGACTTGCGCCTGGTGGGCGACATCGAGCGCCTGATCAAGAAGAAGACCGAGATCGAAGCGCTGGAACTCGACGATGGGCCACCCCGGCGCGACTTCGTTCGCGACCGCACCCGCCCTGAGGGCGAGGCCGAACGTGAGCGTGTGCCACGGCCAGTCACGCCGCGCACGTCGTACCTGGCGCCGAAATCCTCGGCCGATCCTTTTTTCGATCAGCCCTACGAAGCAAGCAATGCGACGGCGGCACCGGCCTGGGAGGCCAAACCGAGCGCTCCAGGTCGCAGCATTTCTCCCAACATCAAATCGAAGAAGAAGGTCGCGGCGCTGTTCGGCGCGCGGCGCGAAGAAGAAACTGCGCCCTGAAGAATCGCAGACCTGGTCTGTGCATCTCGCCGCTGGCCTGCGCCCCAACGCAGACCCAACGCCGGCACGGCCCATAGCCCGACAGGCGCCTACGAATGGCCTGGCACGTGCAGCAAGAACACTGCCGGAAGGTTGCCGGGAAGCTGCAATCTTGAAGTTCGCCAAGCCGCGACGGATTGCGTTCTCGAAAAGCCTTTGGCAAGGGTCAGCCCACAGCTGACCGAGAGCATCGTCGTGTCGCGCAAGTGCTCGACCAGGGCGTCGAATAGCGCCTGGTTGCGATAGGGCGTTTCGATCATGAGCCGGGTCTGGCCGTCGCGCTGCGATTGCGTTTCAAGTTCGCGGATGCGCGCAGCGCGCTCGGCGGCGGCGCTTGGCAGGTAGCCGACAAAACTGAACCCCTGGCCATTGAGGCCGCTTGCGGCGAGCGCCAGCAACAGCGAACTTGCACCGGGCAGGGCGACAACCTCGATGCCGTGTGCATGCGCGAGCTGCACGATTTGTGCGCCAGGGTCGGCGACAGCGGGCAGGCCGGCTTCGCTCAGCAGGCCGAGATCGTGACCTTGCGCCGCGGGGGCAAGAAGCGTGCTCATGGCCTGTGCGCCAAGGCATGTGTGCTGCGCACGGCTGCCCGCTTGCGCCGCGGGGGCGAGAAGCGTGCTCATGGCCTGGCCTGGTTCGCGTGGACTGTCTGGGCTGCCCGGCCTGCCCGGCCGGCTCGGCCCGCCCGGTTTGCCCGGCCTGCCCGACCTACCTTTGGCCGGCCGAGGCAGCTCGACGATCTGGATCTCCTGCAAGGGGCGCGACAGGGGCACGATTTCGCCGACGCGCTTGAGGAAAAGACGCGCGCTCTTCGCGTTCTCGACGACCCAGTGCTCCAGACGCGCGGCGAGGCGAATGACGGACGGCGCAAGCGCTTCTTCCAGGCTTGGCAACTCGCCGTCAAGGCCGAAGTCCAGAGTGTTGGGCACCAGGTAGAGCTTGCCGTTCGGTGCCGACATCGGGGGGTCAGGCCGAGACCGGCGCGGCGCCGAGTGGGTCGATGCCGGCGCGGCGCAGCAGCTCGCAGGTCTGGATCAGCGGCAGGCCAACCAGGGCCGTCGGGTCGTCCGCCGACAATGCCTCAAGCAACGCGATCCCCAGTGTCTCGACCTTGGCGCTGCCGGTGCAGTCGTAGGGTTGTTCGGCACGAAGGTAATGTTCGATTTCGCTGTCGCTCAGGCTGCGAAATCGCACGGTCACCGGCACCAGCGCCGTGGCCACGAACGCGGTGCTCGCGCAAGCCACGGTCACGGCGGTTTGAAAGACGACGTGGCGCCCGCTCATCGCGCGCAATTGCTGCATCGCCCGTTCGTGATTGCCGGGCTTGCCGATGGTCTGCCCGTCAAGCTCGGCCACCTGGTCAGCGCCGATCACCACGGCTCGCGGGTGCAACGCCGACACCGCCGCAGCCTTGGCTTGCGCCAGCCGCGTGGCCAGGGCGGCGGGTCTCTCGCCCGCGAACGGCGTCTCATCGACATCGGGCGCCACCACGTCGAATGGGAGCCGCAAGCGCGCCAACAACTCACGCCGATAGCGCGACGTGGAAGCGAGGATCAAATGCGGTCTGGTTATCATGCCGCGCATTGTCCACCCGGCACTCGCAAACTGCGCCCATGCACAAGAGCTTGCCCGACCCACGGCGCCTTGACGTTGCGGCCCTTGCCGAGTCGGCCGGTGAACTCAGCGGGCAATGGCCGCTGTCGGCAATGAGCCGCCTGGCCGAGATGTTGCACCGCGAGTCAGCCAGCGCTGACGAGCAGGCCCAGTGGAACGTTCGCGGCGAAAAGCGCGGCCCCGGCAGCGGGCCGGCCCAAATCTGGCTGCACCTGCAGGCAGACACCAATTGTTTTCTCGTGTGCCAGCGTTGCCTGGAGCCGGTGGCGACGGCGATCGATGCAAAGCGCAGCTTCATGTTCGTTGTCGGAGAAGCCGCCGCGGCCGAACTCGATGCCCAGAGCGAAGACGACGTCCTGGCGTTGACGCGTGAACTCGATCTGCGCGAATTGGTCGAGGACGAGTTGTTGTTGAGCCTGCCGCTGGTGCCTAAACACGAGCAATGTCCGTCGCCGCTATTGGCCGCCGAAACAGGGCCGGAACTGGTGGCCGATGCCCCGCATCCGTTTGCCGCACTTGCGGCGCTCAAGGGCAGGGCAGGCGATGCGTGATGCACATGCCTGCATGCTAGAATTTGCCCCTTTTGCGCGGCGTGGGTCAGTCAATGACGATGCACTTCTCGCTGCTGCCGATCCGGCCCGAATTCAGTTGCGGGCCCCAGGAGAACCCCATGGCTGTTCAGCAAAACAAGAAGTCCCCTTCCAAGCGTGGCATGCACCGAGCGCACTACGCCTTGAATACCCCGGGAACGGCGATCGAGCCGACGACGGGCGAAGCGCACTTGCGCCACCACCTCAGCCCGAACGGTTTCTACCGCGGGCGAAAAGTTCTGAAGACCAAGGCAGACGCCTGATCGGCCTCAGCCGCGCTGGGCATCGGGCGCGAGTGGCGTGCCGATGCATGCGAATGCCCTGCCGATCCCTCCTGTGATCAGGCTCGCAGTCGATTGCATGGGGGGCGACCACGGCCCCGCGGTCACCTTGCCGGCATGCCGGGCTTTCCTCCGCAACCACCCCGAGGCTGGAATTGTTCTGGTCGGGCGTGAAGCCGATCTGGCTTCGGCGTCCGCCTGGGAGCGCTGTTCCATCGTGCACGCGACGGAAGTGATCGAGATGCACGATCCGATCGAGATCGCATTGCGCAAGAAGAAGGACTCGTCATTGCGTGTCGCCCTGAGCCTGGTCAAGGCCGACGAACAAGGCGTGTCGCGCGCGCAGGCGTGCGTTTCGGCGGGCAACACCGGTGCGCTGATGGCGCTGTCGCGTTACGTGCTCAAAACGCTCGAGGGCATCGACCGGCCGGCGATTGCAGCGGTGCTGCCGAATCAGAAGGACGGCTTCACGACAGTTCTCGACCTCGGTGCGAATGTCGACTGCACGCCGGAGAATCTGCTTCAATTTGCAGTCATGGGCAGCGCCCTCGTTGCGGCGCTCGGCGGCAATGAAAACCCGAGCGTCGGCCTGCTCAACATCGGTGAAGAAGCGATGAAGGGCAATGAAGTCATCAAGCAGGCCGCAGAATTGCTGCGCGTCGCGGCGGCAGGCGGGCACTTGAATTTCTACGGCAACGTGGAAGGCAACGACGTCTTCAAAGGCACCACCGACATCGTGGTCTGCGACGGATTTGTCGGCAACGTCTTGCTCAAGGCGGCCGAAGGACTGGCGGCGATGCTCACTGCCTTCATCAAGCAGGAGTTCAGGCGCAATATCTTCACGAAGATGGCCGCCGTGGTGGCGCTGCCGGTACTGAACCATTTCAAGCGGCGCGTCGACCACCGCCGCTACAGCGGTGGTGCGCTGCTCGGCTTGCGCGGCCTGGTGTTCAAGGCGCATGGCGGGTCCGACGCCTATGCCTTCGAACAGGCGCTGAATCGCGCTTATGATGCCGCCAGCAACCGCCTGCTGGACCGCGTTCACGACCGGATTCTCGAGACTCTCGCGGCGATGCCCGGCACCTCAGTTTCTGCTGCCCCCACGGCGGCCGATGCAACTTTGAGCGCATGAGTCTGAAACCGCCACCTTACTCACGAATTGCCGGCACCGGTGGTTTTCTGCCGGGCGACCCTGTCACGAATGAAGCGCTGGCGATGCGGCTTGCGCGATCCGGCATTGAGACATCAGATTCGTGGATCATCGAGCGCACCGGCATCAAAGCGCGGCACTTCGCGAACGACAACGATGTTTGCAGCGACTTGGCCTTGCAGGCCGCGAAACTGGCGCTGCAGGGCGCCGACTGCGACGCAACGACGATTGACCTGATCATCGTTGCCACGTCCACGCCGGACATGATCTTCCCCAGCACGGCGTGCATCGTTCAGCAAAAGCTTGGCGTGCGAGGCTGCGCCGCGTTCGACGTGCAGGCGGTCTGCTCCGGCTTCGTGTATGCGCTGACGATCGCCGATTCGATGATTCGCACCGGCGCGGCATCAAAGGCACTGGTCATCGGCGCCGAAGTGTTTTCGCGCATTCTTGACTTCAGCGATCGCACGACCTGTGTCTTGTTCGGTGACGGCGCCGGTGCCGTGGTGCTGCAGTCGAGCGACACGCCAGGGATCCTGGCCAGCGAGTTGCATGCCGATGGCCGCTACGCGAACATCTTGTGCACGCCGGGCACGGTGTCGGGCGGCAAGATTCTCGGCGACCCGTTGCTGAAGATGGATGGCCCGGCAGTGTTCAGGCTCGCCGTGAACGTGCTGGAGGAGGTGGCGCGTTCGGTGCTTGTGAAGGCCGAGCGCACCGCAGCGGATATCGATTGGCTGATACCGCACCAGGCCAACATCCGGATCATGCACGGCACAGCGAAGAAGCTCAAATTGCCGTTCGAAAAACTGATTGTCACGGTTGCCGAACACGGCAATACTTCAGCGGCGTCGATTCCGCTGGCGCTGGACGATGCGGTGCGCCGCGGCAAGATCCGACCCGGAGAGACCGTGATGCTCGAAGCTGTGGGCGGCGGCATCACCTGGGGTGCGGTGCTGCTCGATCTCTGATTCGGACAGGCGGATTCTTGGGCCAAACCCAGTTCATGACTCAACTTGCGATCGTCTTTCCTGGCCAGGGTTCGCAGTCGGTGGGCATGCTCGACGCATGGGGCGAACATCCGTCGGTGCGTGAAACCTTGGCCGAAGCTTCGAACATCCTGGGCGAAGACGTCGCGCGTTTGATTCGCGAAGGCCCGAAAGAGGTGCTCGAGCTGACCAACAACACCCAACCCGTGATGCTGGCGGCGGGACTGGCGTCCTATCGCGCCTGGATCGCGCACACCGGTCGAGTACCGGCATTCCTGGCCGGGCACTCGTTGGGTGAATACACCGCACTCGTGGCTGCCGGCTCGCTCAGCTTTGCCGACGCGCTGCCATTGGTGCGTTTTCGCGCTCAGGCAATGCAGGCTGCGGTGCCGGCGGGTGTGGGGGCCATGGCCGCCGTGCTCGGGCTGGACGCGGGGGCGGTTCGCGACGCCTGTGCCGAACTCAGTGCCAAGAGCAGCGAAGTCGTCGAGGCGGTGAATTTCAACGACCCGAAGCAAATTGTCATTGCCGGAACCAAGGCCGGGGTCGACATGGCGTGCGAGTTGCTGAAGGCGCGTGGCGCAAAGCGCGCGTTGCCCCTTGCGGTATCGGCACCCTTTCACTCAAGCCTGATGAAGCCGGCGGCTGAGCGCTTGAAGACCCGTCTCGCGGTGACACCTTTCGCGGAACCAAGGATTCCCGTCATCAACAACGTCGACGTCGAAATCAATACCGATCCGCAGGCAATCCGCGATGCCTTGTATCGGCAGGCGTTCTGGCCGGTGCGTTGGGTGGAACTCGTTCATTCGCTTCATTTGCACGGCGTGGCCCGTGTCGTGGAATGCGGCCCGGGCAAGGTGCTGGCCGGCATGGTGAAACGCATCGACCCAGAAATCGCGGTGGGCAATGTGTTCGACCCGGCGAGTCTGGCTGCGGCGGCGCAGGGCGTGGTGGCATGACTGGTGCGTCGATGGCCGGGCAAGTGGCGCTCGTGACGGGCGCCTCGCGCGGCATCGGCCGCGCCATCGCGCTGGAGCTGGCGCAGCGGGGCGCGAAGGTGATCGGGACGGCGACGTCGCTAGCGGGTGCGCAGGCGATCGGCGAAGGATTGTCGGCATTTGCCGGCAGCCGCGGTGTTTGCCTCAACGTCAATGACAGCGCCGGAGTCGACGCCACGCTGGAGGAAATCCTGAAGCTGGACGGCGCGCTGCATGTGCTGGTCAACAACGCCGGCATCACGCGCGACATGCTGTCGATGCGAATGAAGGATGACGACTGGAACGCGGTGCTCGGGACCAACCTGACGGCGGTGTTTCGGCTGTGCCGAGCCGTCGTGCGCCCGATGATGAAGCAGCGCTATGGACGCATCGTCAACATCACCTCCGTGGTGGGTGCAAGCGGCAACGCCGGCCAGGCGAACTATGCCGCAGCAAAGGCCGGCGTCGCCGGCATGACGCGCTCGCTGGCACGTGAATTCGGCAGCCGCGGCATCACTGTCAATTGCGTCGCTCCGGGATTCATCGAAACCGACATGACCAAGTCGCTGAGCGAAGCTCAGACCAAGGCGTTGATGACACAAATTCCCGCAGGGCGCCTGGGGCAAGCGAGCGAAGTTGCCGATGCGGTTGCGTTTCTCGCCTCGCCCAGGGCGGGTTACATCACCGGGACAGAATTGCATGTCAACGGCGGCATGTTCATGCACTGACCAGCACGCGGTTTGCGCGCACCTCGCTGGCCTTAGAATGCCGCGCTGTTTCTTACAATTTCTCTTGGAGGAGTCATGAGCGATATCGAAGCACGTGTCAAGAAGATCATCGCCGAGCAACTCGGAGTCCCCGAGTCCGACGTTGCCAACGCCAAGGCGTTCGTCGCCGATCTCGGTGCCGATTCGCTCGACACGGTTGAACTCGTGATGGCGCTCGAAGACGAGTTCGGCATCGAAATCCCGGATGAAGAGGCGGAGAAGATCACGACGGTCCAACTCGCCATCAACTACGCCGTCAAGCATCAAAAGACAGCGTAGCTCGCGCCGACCGAGTGCTGCAAGCCGAGGTGATTCGATGAGCCGGCGTCGGGTGGTCGTGACCGGCCTGGGCTTGGTCAGCCCGGTGGGCAATACCGTGACCGAGGGCTGGGCCAATATTCTGGCCGGCCGCAGCGGTATCGCCGCCATCACCAAGTTCGACGCCGCGCAACTCGCTTGCCGCTTTGCGGGTGAGGTCAAGGGCTTCAATGTCGAGGAGTACTTCCCCGCCAAGGACGCCCGCCACATGGATACCTTTATCCACTACGGAATGGCGGCGTCGATTCAGGCCGTGCGCGATTCGGGGCTGCCGGTGAATGAGGCGTTGAACGAAGAACAAGCCGAGCGCATCGGCTGTCTGCTGGGCTCGGGCATCGGCGGGTTGCCGTTGATCGAAGAGACGCATGGCGACTATGTCGCGCGCGGCGCACGGCGTATTTCGCCGTTCTTCGTACCGGCCTCGATCATCAACATGATCTCCGGCCACGTCTCGATCCACTTCGGTTTTCAAGGGCCGAACCTGGCGATTGCCACTGCCTGCACAACGGGCCTTCATTGCATCGGTGAAGCGGGTCGGCTGATCGAATATGGCGACGTCGACGCGATGGTCGCCGGTGGCTCCGAGGCCACCGTTTCACCGTTGGGCGTGGGCGGCTTTGCCGCGGCGCGGGCCCTGTCCACGCGCAACGACGACCCGCAGACCGCGTCCCGGCCGTGGGACAAGGATCGAGACGGATTCGTTCTGGGTGAAGGTGCCGGTGCCGTGGTGCTCGAAGAGTATGAATACGCGAAGCGGCGTGGCGCGAGGATCTATGCCGAGCTTGCCGGTTTCGGCATGGGCGCCGACGCCTTCCACATGACCGCGCCAAGTGTGGACGGCCCCAAGCGCGCGATGAAGGCGGCGCTGCGCAATGCCGGGCTGAACGCGAACCAGGTTCAGTACCTCAACGCGCACGGAACTTCAACCCCACTCGGCGACGTGAACGAAACGAATGCGATCAAGCTCGCCATGGGCGATCATGCGCGGCAGGTTGTCGTCAATTCGACGAAGTCCATGACGGGTCACTTGTTGGGTGGGGCCGGAGGAATCGAATCGGTGTTCACGGTGCTGGCTTTGCACCACCAGATATCGCCGCCGACGATCAATATCTTCAACCAGGATCCGGAGTGTGACCTCGACTACTGTGCGAATGAAGCGCGACCCATGAAAATCGAGTTCGCGATGAAGAACAACTTCGGATTCGGCGGCACGAACGGAACGCTCATCTTCAAGCGCGCCTGAACTTGCGCTGGTGACCGCGATGCAAGGGTTCCCGGCAGTTCAAATCACGAATCGCGACTATTCGATCTGGCGCGCCTGCACGCTGCTGCTGACCGCCTGCGTCGTTGCTGCCCTTTGCGGCTGGGCGTGGCTGTGGTTCCGGGTCGACAGCCGCATGACTTGGCTGGCCCTTGCCCTGATGACTCTTGCCGTTGGACTGGCAGCGTCGCTCTGGCGCGCTGTCCCGGTGGGTCTGAAATTCGATGGCTCGAGCTGGCTTCTGTGGAACCCCGATCGCGAGGGCGGCGAACCGATCGTCGGCGAGGTTGAAGTCTGCCTGGACCTCGGCGCCTGGATGCTGCTGCGTTTCATACCCGCCGCCAAGAGGGCAGGAGTGCGATCGCGCTGGCTGCCGGTGCAGCGCAGCGAAGTCGACACCCGGTGGCACGCGTTGCGCTGTGCCGTGTATTCGTCCCGGCCAGCGCGGCGAGTCGACGCTGCCACAGACGCATAGCCCGGTTCGAATGAACGCCCCCGATGCCGACGCGGCGCTTGTCGATCGAACCAAGGCGGGTGACGTCAAGGCGTTCGAAATGCTTGTCGTCAAATACCAGCGCCGCATCGAACGCTTGATCGGGCGCATGGTGCGAGACGTCGACCTGGTTCCCGACATCGCCCAGGAGACGTTCATCCGCGCCTACCGGGCGATCCCCCAATTCAGAGGTGAAAGCGCCTTCTACACATGGTTGTACCGGATTGCGGTGAACTCCGCGAAGAAGGCGCTCATGGAGCTCAAGCGTGACCCGACCGTGACCGAATCGGCATTGGCCGCGCGCGACGACGATGATGAAACTTCCCGAGTCGAGAATGAACTAAGCGACGGCGAGACGCCCGAAGCGCTGCTGGCCAGCAAACAAATTGCGGCCGCAGTGAACTCCGCAATGCAAACCTTGTCGGAGGAGTTGCGTCAGGCCATCACTCTGCGGGAAATCGAAGGATTGAGCTACGAGGAAATTGCCGAACTGATGAATTGCCCGATCGGCACCGTGCGCTCGCGTATCTTCCGGGCACGTGAAGCCATCGCGCAGCGGCTGCGCCCCTTGTTGGGAACGCGCGAGGGTGACCGATGGTAGCGCTGAGTGGGCTTGGAGACGATTGGAGTTGAAAATGCCGGACACGCTCGAGCATGAGGCTGAACAGCTTTCGGCACTCGCCGATGGCGAACTGGACCCGAACGGTGTCGCGCGAACGTGCGCAAAGTGGCAGGCTCGTGGCCCGGCCCATGCGACCTGGCATGCCTACCATTTGATTGGCGACGTGCTGCGCTCCGAAGACCTGGCCGGCTTGCCCAGACGCGACTACGTTTGCCTCGACACGCTGCGCGAGAAGCTCGCTCGCGAACCGGTGATTTTCGCGCCGGGGACTTCGGTTCGCATCTCGGCCGCGGTTGGCTGGGCGCGCAAGCCTTGGGCCGCGTTGTCCGCAGTCGCCGCGGGTTTCGGCGCGGTCGCCGTGGTTTTGATCGTCTTGCGCGAGCCTGCAGGCGACTCCGAGTTTCGCGCGGAGAAGTCCGCCGGACCCGGCGCTTCGGCCGTCGCGGCCAATTATTCAAGTGCCGCGTCGCGGCCTGGATCTGCTCCCCAGGCCTTGTTCGCAGACGGCAGACTCGTGCGCGACGCAAGGCTCGATCGTTACCTCGACGCCCACAAACAGTTCTCGGGGGTCTCGGCGTTGGGAGTTCCTTCCACTTTCTTGCGCGGCGCGACGTCCGACGCTTCGAATCGCTGACGGTCGAATTGATGCGGGCTGAATTCATTAAGATGCGGGCTCGACTTGTCTTGGCGCTGGGGACCGTGGTGCTCACGCTGGCTTGGGCTTGGCCCGTCCAGGCGCAGTCGGCAGCGACTGCGCATGAAATGCGCACGTGGCTGATGCGCATCCACGAGGCGGCCAGCCACAGCAACTTTCAAGGCACGTTCATCGTCAGCGGCGGCGGCTCGGTGACCAGCGCCCGAATCGCCCATTACTGCGATGGGCGCAACCAGTTCGAACGCATCGAGTCCCTTGACGGGCCGGCGCGGCAGGTGTTTCGCCACAACGACGTGGTGCACACCTTCTGGCCGGCGAGCAAGATCGCCCAGGTCGAGCAGCGCGAACTCCTGACCGCGTTTCCGGCGCTGTTGATCGCCGGCGACGACCGCATCCATGAGGTCTACGAGGTTCAGCCGCAGGCGGGGGAACGCATTGCCGGACGGGAGGCCCATGTGCTGTGGGTGCGGCCTCGCGATGCGTATCGCTTCGGCTATCGCCTCTGGGCCGACAAGGCGTCGGGCCTGCTGTTGCGGTCCGACGTTCTCGGGGACAAGATGGAAGTTCTCGAAACCGCCGCGTTCTCAGATGTCGCGATCGGGATTCGGCCTCAGTTCGACAGCGTCCTGCAGCCGATGCGCAGGCTTGAGGGTTATCGGGTCCTGCGCCCGATTCTGCGAACGACAACGCTGGAGGCCGAAGGTTGGGCCGTGCGAAGTGTGCCGCCCGGCTTTCGGCAAGTGAGTGGCGTGCGCGGGCGCATCGACGCCGCGGCACTCGCGAAGGACGGCGCAGCCGAGCGCGACGTGCTGCAGTCGATCTACTCCGACGGGTTGACCCATGTCTCCCTGTTCATCGAGCCCTACGATGCGACGCATGCTTCACAACCCTCAACCACCTCGATCGGGGCGACGCAGACGCTGATGCGTCGGCAGGGCGCATGGTGGATCACGGCTGTGGGAGACGTGCCGGTGGCGACGTTGTACGTGTTTGTGAATGGGCTGGAGCGCAGCCGTTAGGGCTGCATCTGGCGTGTCCGGTATCAGAGGTGAACTCAACATGCATCTAAAATTCAAGACGATGAACCCTTCTTCACCGCGGCGCGGGCGATGCGCTGCCTGGCTGCTCGCCGTGGGCGCCTTGACTTTCGTAGCCATCGGCTCCGTGCAGGCGCAGGGGCTTCCCGATTTCACCGAATTGGTGGAGAGGGTCGGCCCGGCGGTGGTGAATATTCGGACGCTCGAGCGATCCCGAAGCGCCACGCGTGGCGGTGCTGGACCCGAAATGGACGAAGACATGCTCGAGTTCTTTCGGCGCTTCGGCTTGCCCATGCCGAACCAGCCGTCACCACGCGGTCCGCGGCAGGGGCCCGACGGCGAGCCGCAGCAGCGTGGTGTCGGCTCAGGGTTCATCCTGAGCGCCGACGGTTATGTGATGACCAATGCGCACGTTGTCGACGGCGCTGAAGAAGTGATCGTCACGCTCACTGACAAGCGCGAGTTCAAGGCGAAACCGATCGGCGCAGATCGGCGCTCTGACGTGGCGCTGCTCAAGATCGAAGCCAGCGGCTTGCCGACAGTCCGCCTGGGCGACGTGAGCCGGCTCAAGGTGGGCGAGTGGGTGATCGCCATTGGCTCGCCGTTCGGCCTGGAGAACACGGTCACAGCCGGAATCGTGAGCGCCAAGTCACGCGATACCGGGGAGTTCCTGCCGCTGATCCAGACCGACGTCGCCATCAATCCCGGCAACTCCGGGGGGCCGCTGATCAACATGCGCGGCGAAGTTGTCGGCATCAATTCCCAGATCTACAGCCGCTCCGGCGGCTACCAGGGGATCTCGTTCGCGATTCCGATCGACGAAGCGAGCCGCGTGTCCGACCAGTTGCGGGTCAATGGTCGCGTCGTTCGCGGGCGCATCGCCGTCAGCATCGACCAGGTGACGAAAGAGGTCGCCGAGTCGATCGGGCTGGGCAAAGCCATGGGCGCGCTGGTTCGCAGCGTGGAGTCTGGTGGCCCGGCCGACAAGGCCGGCATCGAAGCCGGCGACATCATCACGAAGTTCGACGGCAAGGCGATCGAAAAGTCAGGGGACCTTCCACGCATCGTCGGTGGCGTGAAGCCCGGTACCAAGGTCGCTGTGCAGGTGTTTCGGCGCGGCGCTTACCGCGACCTCAACGTGACGGTGGCCGAAGTCGAACCCGAGCGAGCGCAGAGAACGGCGCAAAACGAGCCGAAATCCAAGTCCAGCGTCGAGACCCTGGGGCTGGTCGTGGCTGACCTGACCGATGCGCAGAAGCGCGAGCTCAAGATCAAGAATGGGGTACGGATTGAATCGGCCGACGCGGCTGGAGCCCGGGCAGGGTTGCGCGAGGGAGACGTGATCTTGTCGGTCGACAATGTCGAAGTCACATCGGCCAAGCAGTTCGAAACCATTGCCGCGAAGATCGACAAGACCAAGTCCGTGACGGTGCTGGTCAAGCGCGGCGATGCAGCCACGTTCATTGTCATCAAGCCGACTCGCTAGGCAGGGCAGGGTCGGGAGCGCGACTTTGAGCACCTGAGTTGGCTGCCTGGTCTTTTCACAATACGGAAAACTGACGCAAGAAGCTGAAACTGCTATCACTCATCGGGGATCCATCAGCGATTTCGGCTGGGCTTCGTCTGCCTGAATGAGGCGTGGACGGACATTGATTGAGCCGAATTTTGGTTCGAATCGAAAATGGCCTGCCCGCAGCAATCTTGAAATTTGCATTGAAATCAATGGCCGCGACAATGTCCCCAGAAAACCCACAGGGCTCTGTGTATAAGCTGTTGATAGAAGTTCGTGTTGGCCACCTGCAACGCTGAGAAATCGAGCATTGGCGCGGTTTTCCGGCGAGTCCTTGTGGCTACAATGAAAGCCCAACAAGCAGTTGCCATACGTTTTGTTGGAAGGCGCGTCGGTTGTTTGACGTGCCTTTTTTTTGCTTGCGGCACGGCGCTTTGCGCCTTCACATCGCTTCGCGATTTGAGCCTCCAACGCAACGACTTCGTCGTTGTGGCTTCCGATTGAGGCTTCGACCAGCGCCATGGATCACATCCGCAACTTCTCCATCATTGCCCATATCGACCATGGCAAGAGCACCTTGGCGGATCGGCTGATCCAGCGCTGCGGGGGGTTGAGCGACCGGGAGATGGAGGAGCAGGTGCTCGATTCGATGGACATCGAACGCGAGCGCGGCATCACGATCAAGGCGCAGACGGCTGCGTTGAGCTACACCGCCCGCAACGGCGAGACCTACAACCTGAACCTGATCGACACCCCTGGCCACGTCGACTTCTCCTACGAGGTCAGCCGCTCCCTGTCTGCCTGCGAAGGGGCCCTGCTGGTGGTGGATGCGAGCCAGGGGGTGGAGGCGCAGACGGTGGCGAATTGCTACACCGCGATCGAACTCGGCGTCGAGGTTGTGCCGGTGCTCAACAAGATGGACCTGCCCCAGGCCGACCCGAAGCGTGCACGCGACGAAATCGAAGACGTGATCGGCATCGATGCCGACGCTGCGATACCTTGCAGCGCCAAGACCGGTGAGGGCATCGACGACATCCTGGAGGCGGTGATCCACCGCATGCCGGCGCCGCGCGGCAATCCAGATGCGCCGCTGCGCGCCATGGTCGTCGATTCCTGGTTCGACAACTATGTCGGCGTCGTGATGCTGGTACGGGTGGTCGACGGCTCGCTGACGTGCGGTGAGCGGATCCGACTGATGGCCAGCGACGCCTGCTACGGCGCCGAGCAGCTGGGAGTGTTTACGCCGAAGTCGCTGCCGCGAGAATCGCTGCAAGCTGGCGAGGTGGGCTTTGTGATCGCCGGCATTCGCGAGCTGCAGGCGGCAAAGGTGGGCGACACCGTGACACTGGAACGGAAGCTTCCAAACAATCGCGGCGTCGCCACGGAAGCCTTGCCAGGGTTCAAGGAAATCCAGCCTCAGGTCTTTGCCGGCCTGTACCCGACCGAGGCGAGCGAGTACGAGCAACTGCGCGACGCGCTGGAAAAGCTCAAACTCAATGATTCTTCACTGCGCTACGAGCCCGAGGTCAGCCAGGCCCTGGGATTCGGCTTTCGCTGCGGTTTCCTCGGCCTGCTGCACATGGAAATCGTCCAGGAACGATTGGAGCGCGAATTCGACCAGGACCTCATCACCACGGCGCCCAGCGTTGTCTATCAGGTCGAGCTGGGCAACAAGGAGGTGATCCTGATCGAGAACCCGTCGAAGCTGCCCGACCCAGGGCGCATTCACGAGATTCGCGAGCCCATCGTCACGGTGCGCCTGTACATGCCGCAGGACTATGTCGGTCCGGTGATGACGCTGGCCAACCAAAAACGCGGGACCCAGGTCAACATGGCTTACCACGGCCGCCAGGTCTTGCTCACCTACGACCTGCCGCTTGCCGAAATCGTGCTCGACTTCTTCGATCGCCTGAAAAGCGTGTCGCGCGGCTATGCATCGATGGACTACGAGTTCAAGGAGTACCGCGCCGCCGACGTCGTGAAGGTCGACATCTTGCTCAACGGCGAGCGCGTCGATGCGCTGTCGATCATCGTGCACCGCGGCCAGAGCCAGTACCGGGGACGCGCCGTCGTGGCGAAGATGCGCGAGATCATTTCGCGCCAGATGTACGACGTGGCGATCCAGGCGGCGATCGGCGCGAACATTATTGCCCGTGAGACAATCAAAGCACTGCGAAAGAACGTGATCGCCAAGTGCTATGGCGGGGACATCACCCGCAAGCGCAAACTCCTCGAAAAACAAAAGGCCGGCAAGAAGCGCATGAAGCAGATCGGGTCCGTCGAGGTTCCCCAGGAAGCGTTTCTGGCCATCCTGCAAGTGGACGACTGATGGGCGCACTGACTGGCTTGCTGTACGGTGCCTTGGCCGTTTTCCTCGGCGGCTGGTACGTCGGGAAATGGAACGGCAACTTCTCTTTATTGTTGTTCATCCTCAGCGTCGTGACGCTTGCGTTTTGGCTGGCCGAGCGGTTTCATTTCGCGCCGCAGCGCCAGCGGGCCGCCGCAAACCTGGACCGGCAAGACGGTGCGCGGCGCGAGAAACTTGCCCTGCAAGGCATCTCCAAGGTCGACAGCAACCTGGCCGAGTCGAAAGAAGCGGTGCTCGCGCAGCCCTGGTGGCTGGACTGGACAGCGGGCCTGTTCCCGGTGATCCTCGCCGTATTCCTGCTGCGATCGTTCCTCTACGAGCCGTTCAAGATTCCATCGTCGTCGATGCTGCCCACGCTGCTCGTGGGTGACCTGATTCTTGTCAACAAATTCCACTACGGCGTGCGCCTGCCGGTGCTCAACAAGAAGGTCATCGACAACCACGACCCGCAGCGTGGCGATGTGATGGTTTTCCGCTACCCGCGCGACACCAGCATCGACTACATCAAGCGTGTTGTCGGCGTGCCCGGGGATGAGATCTCCTACACCAACCAACGCCTGTCGCTGAACGGCGAGCTCGTGGCTGTCGAGCAAAAACCGCCGCCGGGTTTCTACGATGAGGAATCCCAGCGCTATTTCAACGAGTTCTCCGAGCGGCTCGGCGAGGTCCGCCACGGCATCCTGGTCAATCCCAACAATCAGCCGTTCTACGGCGGTGCGGATGAGCGCGTCGGATTTCCGTTCCGCGAGAACTGCCGCTATCTCCCCGATGCTGTGACCTGCAAAGTTCCCGCGGGCCATTACTTCATGATGGGCGACAACCGCGACAACTCGCAGGACTCGCGCTTCTGGGGCTTCGTTCCAGACCAGAACATCGTCGGCAAGGCGTTCTTTGTGTGGATGAATTTCGGCAACTTCAAGCGCATCGGCTCGTTCCAGTAAAGTCAGGGCGAGCATGCGCTTTGTCGGCACCACAGGAGCTATGAGCATGACAGTCGAGTCTCGCGACACCCAGCACGGCCCCCGCCAGCAAGATGGCATGACCATAGTCGGATTGCTGGTGTGGGCCATTGTCATTGGTATGCTGGCGCTATTCGCCGCGCGCATCGTGCCGACCACGATCGAGTACTACACGATCGTGAAAGCGATCCACAAGGTGTCGGCCACGGGGGGGAGCACGGTTCCCCAGGTTCGAGCCGCATTCGACCGTCAAAAGGAGATCGACCGTATCACGTCGATTTCAGGCAAGGACTTGTCGGTCACCAAGGAGGGTGAAGAAGTTGTGATCGGCTTCGCCTACGACAGCGAGATCGAGCTGTTCAAGCCGGTCTACCTGTTGATCAAGTACGAAGCGCGTTCAAAGGCTGGCAAGGCCTATTGAGCTGACGAAAGGCGCCGCCGCGCGTTCTTCCATGGACAATCGATTCGACGCACTTCAGGACTCCCTTGGCCATCGCTTTGCCGATGCTGACCTGCTGAAACGGGCTCTGACCCATCGCAGCTTCGGCTCGGGGCACAACGAGCGGCTCGAATTCCTGGGCGACGCCGTGTTGAGCCTGGCGATTTCCGGCCTGCTGTTCGAGCACTTCTCCGGTTCCGACGAAGGCGACCTGACGCGTGTGCGCGCGCACCTGGTGCGCGAAGAAAGCCTGCACCGAGCCGCCTTGCAGCTGGGGCTGCCGCAGGTGCTGTTTCTCAGCGAAGGTGAGGCGCGCGACGGCGGTGCACTTCGCGCCTCAATCCTCGCCGACGCTCTCGAGGCCCTGATCGGCGCGGCATTCCTCGACGCCGGCTTTGACGCGGCGCGCGGCGTCGTGCAGCGGCTCTTCGGCGAAATCATTGCCACCACCGACAAGGGAAGTTGGAGCAAGGATGCGAAGACGGAACTCCAGGAATGGTTGCAGGCGCGGCACCTTCCGGTGCCGAGCTATCGCATCACCGCGACGCGCGGGCAGGCACATGCCCAGACGTTCGAGGTCGAGTGCGCCGTTGCCACGCTGGCCCTGGCCGAACTCGGCGAGGGCCGTTCGCGGCGCATTGCCGAACAAGAAGCGGCACGCCGCATGCTCGCCGCGCTCGCCGCCGCCGACAAGCTCGGCGGGCCGCTGCACGCATGACGATCCCTGCGCGCACCGCGCCGGCGGCGCTCGATGTCGCGGCGGGCCAGGCTGGGGCTCAACGTTGCGGGCTGGTGGCGATCGTCGGGCGCCCGAACGTCGGCAAGTCCACCCTGCTCAATGCCCTGGTCGGTCAAAAGCTGAGCATCACATCGGACAAGGCGCAGACCACGCGCCATCGCATCACCGGCATCCGCAGCGAGGGGCGTTCGCAGTTCGTTTTCGTCGACACGCCGGGCTTCCAGGTTCATCATGCTGCGGCGTTGAACCGCAACTTGAACCGCACCGTGAAAGGCGTGCTTGCCGATGTCGATGCCGTGTTGTTCGTCGTCGAGGCCGGCCGTTTCGGGCTGGACGACGCAACGGTCCTCGCGCTCATGCCCGCGCACAAGCCGGTGCTGCTGGTGGCGAACAAACTCGACAACGTGCAGCGCCGTTCCGACCTGGCCCCATGGCTGAAGGGCATGCAGGAACGCCACGACTTTGCCCAATTCGTTCCGCTGTCGGCGCGCAAGCCCTCCGACGCGCAGCGCTTGCTTGGCATCGTCGAACCCTACCTTCCGGAGCAGGGCTGGTTCTACGAGGCAGATGCGCTCACCGACCGCAGTGACCGGTTTCTGGCCAGCGAAATCATTCGCGAGAAGTTGTTTCGCCTGACCGGCGACGAGTTGCCCTACACCTTGACGGTGATCATCGACCGCTATGAAGAAGGGGCGCCGACGGCGCACGAAAAGCGGCTCATCAAGATTGCCGCGAGCATCGTCGTCGAGCGCGACGCGCACAAGGGCATGGTCATCGGCAGCGGCGGCGAGCGGCTCAAGCGCATCGGCTCGCAGGCACGCCAGGATCTTGAGGCACTGCTCGATGCGCGTGTCTTCGTCGAACTTTGGGTCAAGGTGCGTTCGGGCTGGGCCGACGACGACGAGCATCTGCGCAGCTACGGCTACGAGTGACATCGCGCGTGGCATTGATGCATCACCGCCGCCGCAGCGCGTGCCACACGCAAACGGTGTCGTGAATCGATGAGCGCCAAGCGCAGCACCCAGGCGCCGCTGTCGGCGTATGTTTTGCACCGCTACGACTGGAGCGAGTCGAGCCTCATTCTGGACCTGTTCACGCGCGAACAGGGCCGCATCGCTGTCGCGGCGAAGGGAGCGAAGCGGCCGTATTCGCAGATGCGTGCCGTCTTGCTGCCGTTCCAGCGCATTCATGTCACGCTCGGGAGAATCCGGACGGGCTCTGCCGACAGCGAGATTCAAACCTTGCGCGCCGCTGAATGGGGCGGTGGCGCCGCGATGCTCACCGGCGGCGCGCTGTTCAGCGGTTTCTATTTGAACGAGCTGCTGATGAAGTTGCTGGCGCGCCACGACCCGCACCCGGCCCTGTTCGACGCCTACGCCCTGGCTCTGCCGGCGCTCACGGCTGCGGGCGATGCGGCGGTGCAAGCCGCGCTGCGGGCATTCGAGCTGACCTTGTTGCGCGAAGTCGGTGTCCTGCCCGATCTGAGCCTGGCCACGCTGACCCAGCAGCCGCTGCAGGCGTCCCAGACTTACGCGTTGTTGCCCGAACTTGGCGTGAGCGCTTCCCGCACCGAAAACAGCGCTTCGAATGGCGCGGATCACCCAGGTGCGCTGACGGGTGAGGTATTTCTCGCCCTGAACGCCGCGCTTGTGCAAGGCGACGCGTGCGCCCTGCGCCACGCCTGCGGCAGCGCTTTGCCCGAGTTGAAGAGCACCCTGCGCGGCTTGCTTCACTATCATCTCGGCTCCGACCGGTTGCGCACGCGACAAGTGATGCTGACCCTGGCCAATTCGCTCTAAACCTTGATCCATGATCCATTCATCGGCTCCACACGCGCCCCTGCTCGGTGTCAACATCGACCATGTGGCCACCCTGCGCAACGCGCGCGGCGGCGCCTCCCCCGACCCGGTGGCGGCTGCGCTGCTCGCGGTTGAGGCGGGTGCCGACATCGTCACTTTCCACCTTCGCGAAGACCGGCGCCACATCAAGGACGACGACGTTCAGCGGCTCAAGGCGGCGTTGCACGTGCCGCTCAATTTCGAAGCCGCGGTGACCGACGAAATGCTCACCATCATCGAGCGTGTGCGCCCCGAACACGTGTGCCTGGTCCCTGAGCGCCGCCTGGAAATCACCACCGAGGGCGGTCTCGACGTGGCGGGCCAGCTCGGCCGGATTCGAGCCGCGTGTCAGCGCCTGCAGGCGGCGGGCTGCCGCGTCTCCCTGTTCATCGGCGCCGATCCGGCCCAGATCGAAGCCAGCGCGGATTGCGGCGCTCCATGTGTCGAACTGCACACCGGCGCTTTTGCCAATGCCTGGGGGGCGCGCAATATCCAGGACATGCACACCGAACTGACGCGCCTGAAACAAGGTCTGAAGCACGCGCGTTCTCTCGGCTTGCGCACCCACGCCGGCCATGGGCTGGCGCTCTGGAGCGAAGCCGCGTCGCAGCCGTTTGCCAGCAGCACTGCGCAGATCGCCGCGCTGCCCGACGTTGCCGAATTGCATATTGGCCATGCCTTGATTGGCCACGCCGTATTCGTGGGGCTGCGCCAGGCCGTCGCCGATTTCCAGGCCGAAGCGGTGCGCGCCCGGCGCCCAGCCTAGAACCAGTCTGTGACCAGGAAGACCGTGAAACCTGTGCAACCCTTCGGGCCGGGGCCTTCCGGTTCGCGGACAGGTTCCCGATGATCTTCGGCATCGGCACCGACATCTGCGATATCCGGCGCATCGCCGCCGTGCTCAGCCGGCACGGCGATCGCTTTCCGCGGCGCGTGCTCGGGCCGACCGAGTTCGCCATGTACGAGGCGCGTTCGCGCAGACTCGAGGCGCGCGGCATCAGTTTCCTGGCCACACGCTTTTGCGCCAAGGAAGCGTTTTCCAAGGCGGTCGGACTTGGGATGCGCAGCCCGATGACATGGCAAGCGTGTGAAATCGTCAAGGCGCCCAGTGGCAAGCCCGAGATTCACTTGCACGGCGCCCTCGCCAACTGGTTCAATGCACTCGGTCTGAGCGCCCACGTCAGCGTCAGCGACGAAGCCGACTACGCCGCGAGTTTCGTCATCGTCGAACGCATTGAAAGCAAAGCGAAAGGCTCACCATGACCCACGCTCCCGTGATTCTTGACATTGCCGGACTGGCACTCACCGACGACGACCGGCGGCGCCTGCGCCATCCGCTCGCCGGCGGCATGATCCTGTTCACCCGCAACTGGCAGAGCCGGGCTCAACTGCTCGAGCTGACGAGCGAAATCAAGTCGATTCGCGACGACCTGCTGATTTGCGTGGATCACGAAGGCGGGCGCGTGCAACGCTTTCGCAGCGATGGATTCACCGAGTTGCCGCCCATGCGCGCTCTGGGCGAGATGTGGATGAGCGACGCGCTCACCGCGACCGACTGCGCCAGCGCTTGCGGTCAGGTTCTTGGAGCCGAGTTGCGTGCCTGTGGCGTCGACTTGAGTTTCACGCCGGTGCTCGACCTCGACCATGGAGGCTCCAACGTCATCGGCGACCGCGCCTTCCATCGCGACCCGCGCGTCACGACGCTGCTCGCAAAGAGTTTGATGCATGGCCTGCTGCTTTGTGGAATGGCCAACTGCGGCAAACATTTTCCCGGCCACGGGTTCGTCAAGGCCGACAGCCACCACGAGATTCCGATCGACGAGCGCAGCCTGGAAGTGCTGCTCGCCGACGACGCGCGACCCTACGAATGGCTCAGCACGAGCCTTGCCAGTGTCATGCCCGCGCATGTCGTCTACCCGAAGGTCGATGCGCGCCCGGCGGGCTTTTCGCCGCGCTGGCTGAAAGAGATCCTGCGTCAGCAACTCGGTTTCACCGGCGCTGTTTTCAGTGACGACTTGAGCATGGCCGGTGCACGTTCGTTGAACGGTCGCGAACTGAGCTATGTCGAAGCCGCAGTGTTGGCATTGGCGGCCGGTTGCGACATGGTGTTGTTGTGCAATCAGTCGGCCGACGGCGGCCAGGCCGTTGATGCGCTGCTTGACGGCCTGGTCTGGGCTCTGGAGGCCGACCAGTGGCAACAAGACGCCGCCGGCGAAGCGCGCCGGCAGAAACTCTTGCCGCGAAGCGCACCGCTGGCGTGGGATGAGTTGATGCACGACCCTGCCTACCAGCGCGCTCTCGAACGCCTGCCTTGAAGCCGGGGCAACGGCCTGTCGCGTCTCAGGCCGGCGCCGCGCGGGGGAAGTTGCTCGCGTCGAACTCTTCGTGTTCGTCGTGCGCGTGCACGCACATGTCGAAGAACATCAGGTGCTTGCCGTCGAAGCGGTCATGCCGCGTCAGCGTGCTTTCACCTCATCTCGCCGGTTTCGAACGGCAGCTTCGTCTGGCTCAGGTCTTTGCGTGTTTCCACGAGAACCAGCGGGCCAACGTCGATCCGAGGCAAGGAGGGTCGCTGGCGCGGGACATGCGTTGGCGCC
>Ga0315268_10001379_pt1 | contig 27849 bp, 25 predicted proteins | sample C1_top_MG_FD_204535 | JGI IMG/M metagenome (GOLD analysis project Ga0315268, IMG submission 204535) | Sediment microbial communities from Yellowstone Lake, YNP, Wyoming, USA - C1_top | ecosystem: Environmental > Aquatic > Freshwater > Lake > Sediment | place: USA: Wyoming | collected 2017-08-01
TGGAGGTAGTTGACCTCGTTCCAGAGCTTCGCGCAGCCCACGGCCAACTCTTCGAGAATGCGGTGCTGCTCCCGTGTCGGCGCGAAGTTGAAGAGGTTGCTGCGTTTCATCTCTTACTCTGCCTCTGAATGTACTCCTTTAAAACTGCTGAGGGCTCGCTTACTCCATGTCTAAAGACAGGAGCTTGCGCTCGCCCAGTTATGGTCACCCTGCCGACATAGAGTTCTGGCAGGCTCAGAAGGGGCTATACTCTGCTGATCTCATAACCAAGAAGGGCGGAGGAATCTTGCTCCTTACGCCGTGCGCTGAGGGCATCTCAGTGATCCACAAAGACTGGTCAAACCTTCTCGAATACGATGCCGAAACGTTGGCCGACCTCATCAGGACAAGGAAGGTGAATGATCTTGCTGCTGCATCGTTTGCGCTCTGCGTCGTCAAAACCAGAGAAGCATACAATACTTCCGTAGTCTCGGACGGAATCTCCTACGAAATAGCGGAGAAACTCGGCTTCAAGAAATTCTCTACCCTTCAAGAGGCAATGGAACATCTCAGCACAATCTACGGTGACAAATCAAGGGTGGCAGTGCTCACTCATGGAGGCGACACCTACCCCGTGCTGAAGACACCAAAATGATGCTGGAGCGATGAGCCGCTGCCGACGCAGCCTGCATTCACGACCATGTTCAACGATTAGATACACCGGAGGAAGAACGCCTTTTCGTGTTCATTTCCCCCTCTCTTTTCATTTGCTCCCGCTGGATCCCGCATCCCCTAGTCTCACAAGTCTTAAATGCACTCCGTGGAATACCGCGCGCTCCGATGAATCCCATGACCAAGTTCGGGTCATACGCCGGACAAATCCTTAGGATCAATCTGAGAACAAAGTCGATCAGAAAGGAGCCACTGGACAAGAAGATTGCCAGAACCTACCTGGGTTCGAAAGGGTTAAGCGCCTACATGCTCTTCAACGAGCTTGAACCTGGGACCAACCCATTGGGTCCGGAGAACCGTCTCGCCTTCATGACTGGCCCGCTGACAGGAACGACAGCTCCAATGCCTAACAGATTCTCAGTCTCGGCTAAGTCTCCTCTCACAAATTCATGGTGCGACTCGCATTGTGGAGGATCCTGGGGTCCAGAGCTGAAATTCGCTGGATATGACGGCATAATAGTCGAGGACAAATCACCTGCACCAGTCTACCTGAACGTTGTCGATGACGTAGTCAAGATACTAGACGCAAACTTCGTTTGGGGCTCGGACACTTTCTCAACTGAAAGAGTGCTGAAGGATAAGCACTGCACCGACAGAATCCCGCGGGTCGCTTGTGTAGGGCCAGCCGGTGAAAGACAAGCACTCCTAGCTTCGGTGATGTCTGAGGCTAGGGCGGCCGGGAGGGGTGGCATGGGCGCGGTCATGGGATCGAAGAACCTCAAGGCGATAGTTGTAACCGGCCACAGGTACAGGCCGAAGGACTTCGCGGCTAAGCCAGCGGCTCTAAGCGAGGCTGTCAGGTCCTGCTACAAGATACTATCGCAGAGCAAGATTACTGGACCTGCGAAGGGTGGCAGGCTATCACTCTACGGGACTGCGAACATAATTGGAGACATAAACACGGCTGGTGGCTGGCCTACAAGGAACTTCCAAACGGGCATCTTTGAGCACGTCTCGGAGGTCAATGGCGAAACCTATGCAGAGAAGCTTTGGATACCACACAATGCACCAGGGACTAGGCCATGCTACAACTGCCCAGTTCTCTGCGCCCATGTTGCAATAGTCAGAGATGGCAAGTATGCCGGAACCTTCGATGAGGGGCCTGAGTACGAGACTATCTGGTCACTCGGGCCGCAATGCGGTGTGTCCAACAGGGAAGCTATTGCGAGGGCAGACTATCTGTGCGACTATTACGGAATTGACACGATCTCTCTGGGCAACACCGTCGGTTTCCTGATGGAGTGCTACGAGAAGGGACTGATCACAAATGAGGAGAGCGAAGGGCTAGACCTGAAATTCGGCAATTCAGACGCTATGGTTGCGGCTGTCGATATTGCCGGCAAAGGGTTCGGCAGACTTGGACAACTCGCCCAAGACGGTGTGAGGAAGGCCGCGGAACGCATTGGGAGAGAGTCCGAGAAATTCGCTATCCACTCAAAGGGTCTGGAATTGCCTGCTTACTGTCCGAGAGCAGCCCAGGGAATGGGGCTGAACTATGCGGTGGGCGACAGAGGTGCTTGTCATCTTCAGGCGTGGACAGCCGGTTCCGAAATGATGCAGCCTCCCTCGGCGGATCCGAAGGCGACCAAAGGCAAAGCCGAATCCGTGAAGCAACTGTCTGAAGAAACGAACGCTATATGGGATTCCACAGGGGTCTGCAGATTCTTGGGATGGGCTCTTACTCCAGACAACATATTCGAGATGGTCAATGCCGCCACTGGCCTACGCTACGAGAACTTGAGCGCGCTCCTAGAGGTAGGTGAGAGGATAAACAACCTAACCAGAGCTTTCAATGTTCGGGAGGGCCTCTCAAAGAAGGACGACACACTTCCTTACAGGCTGCTGAAGGAACCGCTTCCAGACGGACCTTGCAAGGGACAAGTTGTGAGACTCGAAGAAATGCTGACGGAATACTACAAACTGTGCGGTTGGGATGCGGAGGGAAAGCCAACTAAAGAGAAACTCACCGAACTCGGCTTGGACCTCGTCGTCGAGAAACTCTACGGTGGAAAAGCGTAGCTCGACGCGAGAAAGGCCAACAAACCGAAAGCGCACTCACCGTTCTGGCCGTGGTTGCAGAAGCGCACATCCAATCGGGGTAGCTGCTTGTTCGGCACACAGTGGAAATCACGTTGGAAAGGGATCCGACCCGGACCAGTTTCGATCTCGATATCGCTCACGAGCATCTATCCCAACTGAGGCGCGTACTAGCCGAAAGTCGATAGACAGTTAGTGTATACTCGCACCTAGCCCAGGAATCTTGTTCTTGACCGAAGCCTGTCCCTCTCAGAGAGAAGCAGGCGGATTCGTAGTCAAGGGGTTAGGTCATGAGAGTGCTCTTCACTGCGTCAACGATCTTCCTCTCGTTCGGAAGGGTTGCATCCTCCAGCAGGCCGCTGGCGGGCAAGGGAATATCCAAGGCCGCAACCCTCCGTACCGGTGCTTTGAGGCTACCGTGGGCTTCCTCGGAAACGATCGCTGAGAGTTCTGCGCCTACACCGCCCGTCTTGCAGCCATCCTCAACGGTGACCATTCTCCCGGTTTTCCTGATCGATGCTAGCAGCGTCTCCTTGTCGATCGGAGAAAGTGTTCTCAGATCGACCACTTCAGCTTCGATTCCCTCTCTGGCAAGTCTTCTCGCTGCAGCAAGCGACTTGTGAACCATGTATCCATAGCATGCGATGGTCACATCTTTGCCTTCTTTCTTGACGTCGGCTTTCCCGATAGGAACAGTGTAATCGGATTCGGGGACCTGGCCTTTGACGCCGTAGACCAGCTTGTGTTCAAAGAACATGACAGGGTCCGGACCTCTAATGGCCGCCTTCAGGAGCCCCTTGGCGTCGTACGGGATTGCCGGATAAACCACCTTCAGGCCTGGTACATGGAGGAACCATGCCTCTAGGCTTTGAGAATGCTGTGCGCCTACTCTTACACCTGGTCCAGAGACGCCAACTCTGACAACCATGTGCGGCTCCGCATGCCCCCCGGACATATACCTCACCTTTGCAACCTGATTGGCGAGCTGATCCATGCACACAGTCACGAAGTCCCCGAGCATGAGTTCTGCCACCGGACGCAGCCCGGTCATCGCCGCTCCCAAGCACGTTCCAATGAATCCTGCCTCGGAAATTGGGGTGTCTCTCACCCTCGCATCTCCGAATTCCTGCCAGAGCCCTTCGGTGACTCCGAATGAGGATACCCTCACGTCTTCACCGATAATCACAACGGAGGGGTCGCGACGCATTTCCTCCCTCAAAGCTTCACGCAGAGCTTGAGATACGTTGATCTGTCGCTCGCTCATGGATTACACCGGCTCCCCGTACACGTCTCGAGTCAGATCCTCGAGATCAGGGTCAGGACTCTTTTCCGCGAAGGCTATCGCATCTTCCACCTTTCTGGAAGCAGCTTGATCGATCGTGGAAGCTTCTTCAGCCGAGAGCAGATTCAGTTCCATCAGTCTGGTTCTGAACCGTGGTATCGGGTCCAGCTTTCTGTACTGCTCAACTTCCTCCTTCGTCCGGTAGTTCTGCGGTTGCCCTTCAGAATGGTCGAAGTACCTGTAGGTCTTGCACTCAATCAGGGTTGGACCCTGACCTTGTCTAGCTCGTTGGACTGCCTCTTGTGCCGCTCTGTAAACCGCGATCGGATCCATGCCGTCCACTGTGACGCCCGGCATCCCGTATGAGCTGGCTCTGACAGAGATGTCTCGTATGACCATGCTGACCGAAGTTGGCCTATTGGATACTGCTGAGATCTGGGGAGTTGTGTTTCCGTAGAGGTTGTTCTCACATACGTAGATCACAGGTAGCTTCCAGATGGCCCCCAGGTTCAAGGACTCGTGAAACGTTCCGATGTTGGCGGCTCCGTCGCCGAAGAAACACATGACCACCTTGTCCCAACCTCTGAGGTTGATAGTCAAACCAACTCCGGTCGCCATGGGAATCCCTCCTCCTACTATCGCATTCGAAACGAGCATGTTCTTGTCGAACGCAGCAATGTGCAAGTCCCCGCCCTTGCCCTTGTTATAGCCCGTCTTCTTGGCCATGATTTCCGCTACAAGACGATTGAGGTCGCCGCCCTTTGCCAGAACATGACCGTGATTACGGTGCGTAGATACAACGTAGTCGTCTTCTCTCAAGGCTGCACAGCAACCAACAGCGCTCGCTTCCTGACCGGCGGCCAAGTGGACTGTCCCAACTCTACCTTGTTTTGCCAGCTCACTGAGACGGTTCTCAAGCTGTCGAATTAGGACCATTTTCTTATACATATCGAGAAACTTCGATGATTCAGACTGAACCTGAGACATCGGCTAGTCGCCGCATGAGACCTGCCAACTGATATATTTGTGCTATGCATACTGGTTGCCAAAGCTTTTTTTATAGTCGTGCGCTGCAGCACTAGGGCCGGTTCCAGGAGCAGCTAGTGAAATGACCGATGTGTTAGAAGACATCGCAGGCGCCATAGGCAGGTTAGACTCGGAAGACCACGCCAAGACACTTCTTACTGCAGCCCTCTCGCAAGGCGTCTCCCCGAGCGAAATAGTCGAGAAAGGAGTCAGGAAAGGACTGCAGACAGTGGGAGAGAAATACGAGGCTGGAGAGTACTTCCTGTCCGAACTTCTCTACGCCGGTTCCCTTGTGGATGCCCTTCTTCAAATGCTGAAACCTGCGATGAAGGATCAGAAGCTCGAGCGAAAAGGCGTGATAGTGCTCGGCACCGTAAGAGGAGACATCCACGATATCGGCAAGAACATCTTCAGGATGCTTGCTGACAGCACCGGTTTCGAAGTCCATGATCTCGGCGTGGACGTTGAACCAGACTCATTTGTCGAAGAGATAAAGAAATCCACGCCGGACGTGCTGGGGCTTTCCGCGCTGCTAACAACAACACTCACCGAGATGAGGAATACTGTTGAAGCCGTTAGTACAGCAGGCGTTAGAACTAAACTCAGGATTCTTCTTGGTGGTAACGCGATTAAGAAAGAATTCGCGAGTCAGATCGGAGCAGACGCCGGTGTGCTGGATGCGGTCGAGGGACTAGAGATCTGCAGGAAGTGGATGCAGAGATGAGTACCCAACGCGAAAGGTTCGACGCAGCGATTCATTTCAGAAAGCCTGACGTGATGCCTTGGGTAGAGACCTTCTGGGACGAGACCGTCATACAATGGTTGAAGCAAGGACTTCCTGCCGACCGCGTCACAGTGCTTGAATGGGAGATGGGGCGCGGGGGCACTTTGCTGGGAAATATGCCGGCCGTAAGAGGCTTCAACGTGAATTCCTATTTCGGCTGCCACCGGTTGTTCGGCTGTCTGATGCAGGCCGACATTGGGCCGATGCCCAGGTACAAGCTGCAACTTCTGAACGAGACCGATAGATACGCGGAGTTCCTGACCGAGACGGGTGCAAAGGCGCGGAGATCAAAGACCGGCGAATATGATTGGTACAGCATGCCGATGTTCATCGATTTTCCCGTCAAGAATAGAGAAACCTGGCATGAGTACAGGAAACGCTTGGACCCACACGATCCGAGGAGGTACCCGAAGGATTGGGATGCAGAGGCGTATGTTCGCACCTTTGAGACCTATCAAGACGGCCCTACGATGATTCGGTTCAATGGCTTCTACGGTTTCGGGGCACAGCTAATGGGAATTCCAACCTTCAACGTGATGTTCTACAAGGATCCTGAACTCATGCATGACATGATCGAGTACTGGGAGTACTTCACTATTGAAACCATCCGACTGGCTGTAGAGACGCTGAGAGACAGAGTTGATCTTGCGTTTTGGTGGGAGGACATGTCGGACAGACATGGACCATGCGTCTCTCCGAGGATTTTCAAGGAGTTCTTTCTACCTCACTACAAGAGAGTCACAGGTTTTCTCGCCCACCATGGCATAGACCGCGTATTGATGGACACTGATGGCAACATTAAGCCTCTTCTCGACTTACTCATCGAAGCCGGAATCAATGGGCAGTGGCCGCTGGAGGTCAACTCGGGCATGAACGCCGTGGAACTGAGGAAGAAGTACGGAGAGAGGCTCTTTCTTGTAGGTAATCTCGACAAGGTCGAGTTGGCAAAGGGAGGACAATCGATGCGTAATGAGGTTGATTCTAAGGTTCCTGTGCTCAAAGAGATCGGTGGCTACCTACCAGGAGCAGATCATCTGATCCCGGTCGAATTCACTCTGGAAAGATTCAAAGAGTACGCGGACTACATCAAGAGATATCTGCTGTATTAGCGCCCCTACTCCTGTGTTCGCCTAATCCTTAAGCCACGACAAATCTTCGAGTTTGCCCTTCAGATCTGAGAGGAATCTTGCCGCGTCTGCACCGTCGATGATGCGATGGTCAAAGGCAAGCGACAGGTAAGCCATGGGTCTAATCTCTATCTTGTCGTCGCATACGACGACTCTTCTTTCCACTTTTCCGACGGCGAGTATTGCAATCTGTGGGGGATTTATGATTGGAGAAAAGCTCTCAACTCCGAACATCCCCAGGTTGGTTACCGTGAAAGTGCCGCCCATGACCTCCGATAGGTCCAGCTTGCCGACCTTTGCCTTCTCGGAGAGATCTGCAATCGCAGAGGACACTTCCAAAAGCGACTTCTTATCCGCTTCAGGTACGACAGGGGTAATCAACCCACCGTCCAATGCGGTTGCGACGGCTATGTTTGCTGACGCGTATGATCTGAGCTCACCGTCCTCAAAAACTGCGTTGATCATAGGGTAGTTCTTCAGCGTCTCGGCCGCTGCCCTGACAATCATATCAGTGTAAGAAGGATGGAAGTTCCGTTCGTTCTTGAGAGACTCCCTTAGAGATGATGCTTGTGACATATCCGCCTGTACCGAGATGGTTAGGTGTAATGCTTCGTTGTAGCTTCTGGACAGCCTCTCACCGATCCTCTTGCGCATGTCAGAAAGAGGAATTACCGTAAATTCCGGCCGCGTAGCAGCGACCCGAGTAGGCTCGACACCCGGCTTCGCAACGGCTTCTGCTCCAGGCTCGGAAATCTCGGGAGGCAGTGGCTCTCCTGGCTCGCCGATTACTCCTACCGGTTCAAGGCAATCGAGGGTTGTGCCCTCAGGAGCTAGTATCGCAAGCAGAGTCCCGGACTCTACCGCTTCGACATCGGTGGTTACCTTCTCAGTTTCTAGCGTGTAGAGCGGTTGGCCCTTCTCGACTCTGTCGCCTTCTTTCTTGTGCCACTGGGTTACTGTTCCAGATTTCATCATCATGTTGAGTTTTGGAAGACGTAAGATCTCGGCCATGGGTGCGGCAATACTCCTGAAAGGCTAATAGCTCTTGCTTTCGCTTCATGGCATCGGATCGAGGAATCTGGGTCCGGCTCACCAGCGGAATTCTCTGGCGCTCGCCTGGTTCACTTGGTTAGGAAACCGCCGTCAACTGGCAACGCGACGCCTGTGATGTATTTCGCAGACTCGGAGGAGAGCCAGAGAACTGCTTCAGTGACATCCTGCACGGTCATCACTGGATGGTCGGGGAAGAGAGTATTCGCGCCGACCTCGCTTGCGATTTGATCCCATCCCCTAGTGGTGTAGATGTTTGCGACGGCACGAGACATCTCGGTGTCCGTCAGCGCTGGACACAGAGCGTTCACCGTAATTTCGTAAGGGGCTAGTTCTTGGGCCAGGCTTCTGGTGAATCCAATCATTCCATGCTTTGAAGCAGAGTAGTGGGCGGCACACGGAGACCCTACAAGCCCGTAGACTGAGCAGACATTGACTATCCGCCCGTATTTCCTTCTGATCATCTGCCTCGCAACGTGCTTCGAACACAGGAATGCGCTCCTGAGATTGACCGCCATCGTTTCATCCCACACATCGTCAGGCATGTTGACCACATCAACCATCGTGGAAATCCCTGCGTTATTGATGAGGATGTCAATCTTACCGAGATCTCGGACGGCACGTCTCACCATCGATTTGACTTCTACCCCTTTGCTTACGTCCGCCTTTACCGCCATGCATCTTCGCCCAAGATGTCTTACCTCTTCAGCAACCTCCGCTAGCCGTTCTTCCGTTCCCAGCGGATACTTTACTGTGGCGAGTTCCGCGCAGATGTCGTTGACGACCAAGTCTGCGCCCTCTCTTGCGAATGCGACAGCTAACGACCGCCCCAAACTCCTAGCCGCGCCTGTGACCAACGCGACCATTCCATCAAATCTTCCTTTCACGGTCTTGGGCTCCTCCCGCAGTGTGTAGTGTCGTAGGAACTATTGAGGTAACTCATAAAGCGCTGTCGCTGATTCGTTTTGGTTGCAGGCCTTCCGTTGCAACGCAGCGTTCAGCCGTAGATGTCGTTCCGGCTCACTCGAGGTCCTGGAGATTTCTCTCTGTCGATTGCGCCAACGATAATAGTATCCCTAGATCAACGTTGGTGGCATATCAGAGGAAATGCGATTGAAGGCCGACTTGAGTGGAAGAGTTGCGCTTGTGACTGGTTCGGCAAAAGGAATAGGAAGAGCAATTGCTTTGCGTTTCGCTGAGAATGGTGCAGACGTAGTGATCAGTGACGTGGACGTATCTGGAGGGAAAGAGACCGCCAGAGAGGTCGAGGCGCTTGGCAGGAGATCCATGTTCGTCGAAGCCGACGTGGGCAGCTCGGAACAGGTCGCCAAGATGGCATCGCAGACTTTGGAGAAGTTCGGGCGACTGGAAATACTGGTGAACAACGCGGGAGTGGGCATATACGGCACTCCGTTTCAGGACTACAAAGAGAGTGACTGGCGCAAGACGATGAGCATCGATCTTGATGGTGTATTCCTATGCAGCAGAGCATTCGTTAATCAGATGATCAAGCAGAAGAAGGGAAAGATCATCAATATTAGCTCCATAGTGGGCATCGTTCCGGTTCGCCTCCACACAGCCTACGCAGCTGCCAAGGCTGCGGTGATAAGCCTCACACGGATCATGGCTTTGGAGCTTGCAGTCCACGGAATCAACGTCAACGCAATCGCGCCGGGCTCAACGCTCACTGAAGCGACGCGCTTCATTTACGAGGACCCAAAGACGGCTGAGAGAGTGCTTTCTCATGTGCCTATGAAGCGACCCGCAAGAGCTGAGGAAATCGCGAGCGCTGCACTCTTCTTAGCTTCTGACGACGCGGACTATATTACCGGACACACACTCGTCGTCGACGGAGGTTGGACAGCAGCATACATCCGCGAAATGGATCTGGTCTAGAAGAATCACTTGACTATCTCGGGCGTCCCACTGCACACACCGAGGCTAGGCATCGATGATGATGCGTCTCAGCAAGGAATTGCCCATCGACTGTCCGAATCAGTAATCATGCTGGGTCCGCTTGACGGTTCCTTCTAGCCCCTGCCGAATCTGTCTCGCAGTGCGGGAATCACCTCTCTCCCGCAGACCTCAATGAATTTCATCTGATCTGAGCCGAAGTTGATATAGTAGATATGGTCGAATCCTAGCGGAATATACTCCTCAGCTTTCTTGATCAGAGGCTCGGGATCAGTGGTAATTGTGAAAAGCTTTGTGTAGTCTCTTCTGTCGACGAGGCTGCCAAGCTCTTCGATCTTTCTGGGATCATAGACATTGAGGTCTAGCATCCCTGGCACAAGATTTGCTGCCACTCTGCCAGCGCCTGCCTCTGCTTTCTCATAACTGTCATCGTAAGAACATGCAATTCCAATTACCCTCTTGATTGATTTGGGATCACGCCCAGTCTCCTTTGCCCCTGCCTCAAGAGCAGGGAACAGCTTCTCCCGTATCCGAACGGTGTCAAAGCTGCCAGTCAAGTATCCCTCCGCGTACTTTCCGGCTAACTTGGCCATGAACGGACCCCATGACGCTACGTAGATCGGCACGGGACGTGCGGGCTTATCATACAGATTCGCCTTCCTCAGTCTGTAGTATTTGCCTTTGTAACTCGCGAAGGGCTTGCTCCAAAGCAGCTTCATAACCTCGATAGATTCGACGAATCGTTCTATTCTCTCCTCGGTCTCAGGCCAGTCGTATCCGAGAGGGACCTCGTTCATCGCTTCACCCAAACCGAGTCCGAGAATCATCCGTCCTGGGTACATGTTCTCCATCGTCGCGAAAGCCTGAGCAACTATTGCTGGATGGTATCTCAAGATGGGAGCTGTCACGCACGTGGCGAGGGCAGCCCGTCGAGTCTGAGCGCCTACAGCAGCCATGGCGACCCATGCAAATCCCTCATGTGCGCCTTTGTGCAGCCAAGGGTGAAAGTGGTCGCTGAACCAGATGATATCAAACCCCTCCTTCTCCACACGAAGGCCCTGCTGTACAATGTCGTTCACGTGCGAAAGGTCCATGTTGAGGTCAATTCCGAAAGTTGCCATTGCACATCGGCTCCATACGTACGCGACCAGCTTGTATAAAAAAGGCCACCAGCTCTCCTCGTCCCACGATCGCAGCTGACTCACACTGGTCTGCGATTGTTTCCAGATAAGGAATCGGTTGGAGAAGAATGAAACCTTCGGACCATTCCAATCTTGGAGAATACACGGCAGGTTCCGGATGACGATTCCGGCGAGGCAGGCAGTGTTTGCCAAATCTTAAATGCGATCCCACACCTTAGGCAAAACATGATCAAGGCAAATATCGTCAGAGCAAAAGACGGCGCGCCTGTACTATACCGTACCATACATGGCGGTTTTGGAATAAGAGTGGTTCACCCGCAGACGACCGGCTCGAAGAACCTCAGCGCTCTATTGTTGTATCTAGGACCTGGCGGAGTGATGGAACCGCATGATCATGAGAATGAGGAAATCTACACAATCCTTGAGGGAGAAGGAGAAGGCTACTTCGGTCATGACAAGCCGGTGAAAGTTGAACCCGGCATGTTTGTACACATGCCCGCACACGCAGAACACGGTCTAAAGAACACTAGCGATCGAATGATGGTTGTACTAGTCTGCACTTCTCCACCTTTTCCCGCCTTGGATTGGGACACCGATCTGAGATCGGCAACGTGACCTGGCCGACCACAGACACTATTGTTGAGACTCTCAGAATGAGAAGAATCGGAAATCCCATCTCTGTTGCGGTTGGCTTTCGAAGAAATGCCTGCGAAACGCTTTAGTGCGCGTGTTAGAGGGTTCTCGGCACATGTCGAAATTCACGGTTCTCATCACCTTCTGGGACATTGGCCACCGCGTCCATGAAGACGGAGTGAAACTGCTCGAGCAAAACGGCGTTGAGGTCAAGGTGAATCCGCGATCGCGATTCTACACCGAGCAGGAGCTAGTTGAGACAATCAAGGGAATAGATGGAGTCTTCGCCAGCGCCCTAGAACCATTCACCATGAGAGTCTTCGAAGCTGCTGACAGACTGAAGATAGTGACTCGCAATGGAGTCGGATACGACAACATCGATGTTCAGGCAGCCACCGAGAAAGGCGTCTGTATAACACTCGCTCCGATTCCCGAACATGTGAAAAGCGTCGCCGACGGAACGTTCACTCTGATCCTATCCTCGCTCAGGAGAATTCCACAACTCGACAAGATTGCGAGGAGCGGCAGTTGGAGCGGTGACAAGTATGTCAGGTTCGTACATGACGCCTTCGGAAAACGGCTCGGAATAGTGGGGCTTGGCAAGATCGGAACTGAAGTCGCCAAGCGAGCCAAGGGTTTCGACATGGACGTGGTATACTATGACATTGTGAGAAAGGACGATGTTGAAAGAAGCCTTGGCGCAAGATATCTCGGCCTCGAAGAACTATTGAGCACCTCGGACATCGTTAGCATCAACGTCGCGTTGACTCCGCAGACCAGACACATGATTGGGGAAAGAGAATTCGCCATGATGAAGAACGGAGCCTTCTTGGTCAATACGTCCAGAGGACAAGTAATTGATGAACGAGCCCTTTGCACAGCACTCAAGGATGGCAAGCTAGGAGGAGCAGGGCTTGACGTTATGGAGCAGGAACCCCCTTCACTCGACAATCCCCTACTCAAGCTGGAGAATGTGGTCTTGACTCCTCACGCGGCCGGTAGCTATGAGGACGCTCGAGCCATGACAATGACCAACTGTGAAGACATGCTTCGGGTGTTCCAAGGCAAGAAACCCAAGTACCTTCTCAACCAAGACGTGCTCAGGAAGATTCAACTCAGAGACTATTAGCTCCAATCCTTCCCGGTCGTGCGATCGCGACTCGAACAAGTGCGTTGCTCTAGTTGCCGTGCAGGAGAAGCCCACCATCCACAGTGATACATTCGCCTGTCACAAAGTCTGAAAGATCGCTCGCCAGGAACTCAACCACTTTGGCACAGTCCTCAGGCGTGCCAAGTCTTCTCAGAGGTATGCGTTTGAGAAGATCATCCATGCTCAGAACACTCCGAAACCCCTGCGCCACCAACCTAGACGATGCAATATTGCCCGGGGCGATGCAGTTAACCCGTATGCCATGGGGCCCCAATTCATAGGCCAAGAACCTCGTGTAGTGGATGACGCCTGCCTTGGCTACGGCGTAATCCGCTCCAGCTCCATATTGAACGACTCTGAGCCCCGCACCTGAGGAAACGTTAACGATGTTTCCTGACTTCTGTTGTTTCATTGGAGCGGAGGCGGCTTGGCAGCAGAATATGGTTCCAATAAGATTGAGATCCATGATGAAGCGGAGATCCTCCTCCGGAAAGCTGGAGGCATATGCCTCCCCAGGGCGTTGTCGGCCACCGGCATTGTTCACGAGAATATCTATGCGTCCGAATTCATCCATCACCTTCTTGAACATTTGATCGACATCGGCTTTCTTGCACACATTTGCTTCGATGCCGATCGAGCGCCGGCCAAGATTCTTCACCTCGTCCATCACAGTAGCAGCCGTCAGCTCTTCTCTGAACTGCTCTGCAGCTCTGAGATTGATGTCGTTGATCACGACATCTGCCCCTAGCCTAGCCAGCCTGAGGGCTATTGCCCTCCCGATGCCGCGGGCAGAGCCAGTAACGAGAGCAACCTTCCCCTGTAGCAAGCACGCCACCGCGAGACGAAGGCGGATAACACTCCTTTAAGCTTCACGTGCTGGCTCCGGCTTTGGCCTGAGATGCTCTCTGCGGGCTTCAATCTGCAACCTTGAAATCTGGAGCCGCTGAATTGTGAAACCGTGGTCTGCGATTGACACCGCTGGAACGGATACTTGCGACTTTCGAGGGCAGGAAAACTGACAAGATCGTCTGGCAGCCGCGGATCGACCATTGGTACGATGTCAATAAGAAGCTTGGCACTCTTCCCCGCGAGTACAAAGGGAAGGAGCTGCTGGAGATTTACGATGACATCGGAGCGTCGCCACGGACATACCGGTTTTTCACTCCTACGATCAAGGTCGTTCAAGGCGACGATGTCGAGCTGAAGATGATGGAGGACGAAGAAAAGATTGCGACCGCGTACACTACACCGATCGGAAAATTGACCGAGGTGCAGACGAGAACGGTCTATGGCGCCTCGACGTACCGGACTGAGTATTTGCTCAAGAGTGTGAGAGACTTCCGGACTATGATTTACATCCTCGAAAGGCAGAGCTTCGAATTTGACAGACAACTCTACGACGAAATCTGCATGACGATTGGCGACAGATCAGAACCGATCGTAAACCTTCCCTGGGGCTCGCTTCAACGATTGACGGTTGACTGGATGGGATTCGAGAAGACTGTGTTCTCGCTATGGAAGCATCTGAGTGAGACGCAAGAGTTGATCCAGGCTATTCATGATAATGACAGTCGAAGGATCGAACTCATCAAGGAGAGCCCAATCGGGTTCGTGAACTTTGCCGATAACATTGACCAAGATTTGATCTCCCCTCCCTTGTTCAAGAAGTACATGCTTCCGTGGTACAGGACCAAGACAGCTGAGCTGCGTAAAGCCGGAAAAATATGTGTGTCACACTGGGACGGGAACATCAAACTACTTCTTCCATACGTCAGAGACACTGGTCTGAACGCGCTCGAATGTGTGCCTCCTGCTCCTATGGGCAACGTTACATTGGAGGAGTTGCACGAGGCGACAAAGGATATGATTCTCTTCGACGGGCTACCGGCCACCTATTTCCTGGACCTCGTGAGCCCAAATGAGCTTGAGAACTTCGCGAAGAAGATACTCGAACTCTTTTCTCCGAGGATTATCCTGGGCATCTCTGACTTACTTCCTCCTAATGGTGATATTGGAAAAGTCCGAAGAGTCGGTCAAATAGTGGATCGATTCGTGCCATAGGACCGGCTTCCTTGACCATATTGAATCCGGCCCTTATCGGCAATGCAACGTTGAACGAAGTCGCCTCGAATCCATCATGAACTTAGCAGGAAGCGCGTCGGATCTCCATCAGGTCTGACGATTTCAAGGTACCGATGAGTTGGCAGATATCGCGGCGTACGTGCCACTGTCTTTTGCCTGAGACGAAAGTTTGAGTGCGCCTGTCGAATATCCACTGTGCCTGACGACCACAAAGCGTGCGCTTCGAGCCGGCGGGTCGAACAAGTTGATTAGGTACATCTTCATGACCGAATTGCCTGAGCAGCGCCGAAGGAGCTACTCCGAATGCCTGTTGTTCACATCTACATGCTAGAAGGAAAAACTACTGACCAGAAACGGGCTATGGTGAGAGAGGTCACAGAGGCTTTGTGCAGAACGCTTGATGTGGCCGCCCGCAGCGTCATCATCCAACTCGTTGAACTGGAAGGATGCAATGTTGGAGCCGAAGGAAAATTGGCGTCGGACCAGTAGGCACACTGAGCTGTCGGACCCGGTGAGATCATCGGTTCGCCTCTTCGCATTAGTCTGGCTCAGTAACCGAAACCAGATTTCCTGCCGCAGAAATACTCGCGCAAGCCGAACGCTTCAGCATGGTATCAACCTGCTCAATTGTCAAAGCGACTGAACCCTAACCAAGCCGTCAACCCTACCTGCAACAAGCGGATTTCGCAAAGGCCGGCCAAAAGGAGGAGCTGATATCTCGAAAACGTCCCCTGGTCTCGCTACGGTTCCGGCTGAGAAGCTGAGCTTTGCCGCGCCGAAGAAGTGACAGTGCACGTCGCCGGGCCGGCGGAAGTTGGGGTATTTGAAGTGGTGGTGTTCGATATTGGCTATGCTATGCGACATATTCGCTTCGCCAGTCAAGAATGTGTCCTTCCATATCTCGACGTTCCCCCGTAGCACGCGAACCAGTCCTGAAATGCTGTCAGGCAATCTCCCGGTCAGCAGCTCCGGTCCAATCGAACAAGTCCTCAGTTTTGAGTGGGCTAGATAGAGGTAGTTTTGCCGCTCTAGGACGTGATCGGAGAACTCATTCCCGAGAGCAAAACCCGCCCGGAACACGACGCCGGATTTGCCGATCACGTAGAGACCAACAACCTCTGCTTCCTCCCCTCCATCTAGAGCAAAAGGAGGCAACTCAAGTGGAAGGCCGGGTGGCACAATGCAATCTCCGTCGCCCTTGTAGAACCACTCCGGCTGGGCGCCCACTTTGCCCTTTTCGGGCCTTCCGCCTTCGAGCCCAAGCCTGAACATCTTCATGGAGTCGGTCAGCGTGCTCGACTCAGCGCCGAGCTTGGCATGCATAGCATCACGAGCCATGGCACTGCCAAGATGGTTTAGCCCGGTGCCGCTGACATAGCAATGAGCAGGGTCGGGATGGTCAAGCGGTGGTAGTAGGCGATTCTCTGAAACGACTCGGTCATAATCTACGACATCGTCGCTCACGCGACCCGTAACTAGCCTTTCGAGCATCACCTGCGATTCGCTCGCCTCTTGAGCCAGCTCGTAGGTGCTGGTTGCTCGCAGCACCCGCAAAGATGCACAGTCTTGGCTGACCAGACCGACTTTGCGGGAACCATCTTGCGCTTTGAATTGGACCAGCCTCATGCTTCTCTTTTCCTCCAGAACGCTCTGTGAACGATCACCAGACTCCGGGAGTTCTAGAACCTTTCTACCGTTTTGCATCATGCCCAGTCGTTTAGGATGTCGATTGCTGAAGAGAAACTCTGCCTTGCTATTATAACGGAGACCGATGAATACCCATTCCTACCTGTTCTATGGACACGTCGTCTTTCCAGCGTCCACACACTCAGGTCTGTTTCCTGAATGCAGATCCAGTGAGAACGTCTTCTGCCGTCAACGCAGACCCGAAGCATTCTACACTCTTCAGATCGGTGATCTTAGGGATTGGAATTCAGAGAAGCTGTTCATCTACTTGAATTTCTGCGCAAGGATACACTGCGACAGTGGGGTTGCCAGGATGAGCTGCCTTGAGTAACTCGATGACTTCTGACCATTTGTTGGTCCAGATTACCGATTCTTGCTCGCCGATAGGCGTTAGGGGATCTTTGACTTTGTACTGTGAAAATACTATCATTCTGCAGTACTCCGGCAGGTAAGGAGCGTACAGCGGTCCGCCGGATTTCTTGCCGAACTTGCCCACCAGATAGTGAGTGACCTGGCCCTCAGGAGCATTTACAACAAGCACTAGAGTCCCGCTTTTCTTTATCTTGATCACGGTGGATTGAGTCGCAAGGGTTGCGTCGCTAGCCTTTGCGTACGCATTTGAGATGACGATGTCGGCGTTGCTTACTGTTTCTGTTCCGTAGATGCTCTTCGCAACCTTGGCAGCCGCTCTGTGCTCGTCGACAAAACCTCCGACAAACACATCAGTGGTTTCCCCGTATCCGTTAATGAGTGTATCAACTTTGATGTCGAGAGATGCCATTCGGGCAGCCTCCTCTTGGTCCATCCGCATCGGGTTGCCATCGACTTTTCCCCAGCGACCGCCGGTGGATGGTTTGTTGCTTGTAGTGTCAACACCGAAGAAAGTGGACATCGAGATTCCCCCTACTTTCCCATGGTTGTGTGCGATTGACTCGATGGAGGCAACTCCTGGAAGGAGTATCTTGGCGCCCCCGCCGAAGCCTGAACCTGGATGAGGGACAACAGAACCCAAGCCGATCTTGAGGTCACACGCCATGACCTCGCTGTTCACTTGGACTGGCGTCCCCAGCTTCGTCTTTCCCAGATCAGTCAGGTTTGAGAAGGCATTATGGTTGTAGACGGGAAACTCATCAACAATGTCCTCACCAAGTTTTTTGATGAAGTCTATCCGACTGAATGTTCCGTGAGCGCCCAAGGCGCAGACGAATCTTATGTGATCATTTGAGATTCCATTCGCGTTCAATTCCTCGATAATATGCGGCACAATCTCGGCTGAACGTGTGGGCCTGCTGGTGTCGTCAAAAATGATGATGGCTTCCTTCTTTCGACGCGCCACTTGTCCGATTCTCTTGGAGCCAATAGGATTTCGGAAAGCCTTCTTGATCCCGTCGGGGCTGATTCGTTGCCGAGCATGTCCTTTCATCGGACAACAGTGCACTTTCCATTCCGACGGGAACTGTAGGTTGAGCATGGTGTTGCCGTACCAGAGAAGCTGAGGGAGTTGTATGTTCTGCATCAACACACACGTTCAAGGTCTCAGGCCGTCGAGCATAAGTATCTTGCCGTTTGTCGCAGCATGAATACTCATCTCTGATCCGCTTGAAGGAAGCGTCAGCTAGAGATTGATGAACAAGTAGTTTATTAGGAAAGAGAAGACCGAACCGATGATGACCAGCCCATGCGTAGACAATTTGTCGCCGTCGCGCTTGTTGCGTTCGTTGTGGCTGCATGCCTAGTACCTTACTACTTGACCGAGCAAGACAAGCAGCGAGCGATCGAGTTTGTGAAGCACTACAATGGAGTTGATCGAAATGGCCCCTCGATCTCAGATTACGTAAGTCTCACCGACGCAGGTTGCAGTTGCGGCGGCGCGGGACCTGTGTCACAGTCGTGGCAAGCGGAGCCCAGCGGGCAGCCAAATGTCTGGCGCGTCGCAGACAAGGCGAAAACCACTTTGAGAACTGCAGAGCTCCTATTCTACACTGACATGGTGACTGTGTGGGCGGGAAACGAAGAAGCCGAAAAGATAATTGGCCAGGTAAACGCTTGACAAGGTCGTGTCCGTGGCATACGATCCATTTGCAGCCCGTCCCTCGTATTTTGCGCTGAGGCGACGAATTCTGGGCGAGTGGATCAAACGGAAAGCTAGAAAGCGTTAAATGCACAACGGAGGCATTCTAGCGCTCCAAGACATCATAGGATGGTAGAAAACAATTTGCCGGAAGAAAACGTCACTAGAAGAAACGCGTTGAAGTACATTGGCGCTGGAGTCGCCGGCTTGGCAATTGGCAGCCTTGCCACCTGGGGCTTGGCCCCTCCGACGACTGTCACAGTTCCGACGACTGTTACGGAAACACTAACACAAACGTTGACACAGGTCGCGACTTCCACGGCAGCGCCTCTCGAAGAGTTCGGACCAGGAATCGACTACTACTATGACCCAAAGCTGAAGGGTACACAAATAAACTATCTCGCCGCTGCCTTGCCCGAGAAGCCCCCAGTGTTCAAGTACATACCTCTGTTCGAGCAGGAAACCGGTATAAAGGTGAACTTGACCGTCCTCAGCGAGACGGACGTGTTCACGAAAGCCTCGACTGTCTTTGCCTCAAAGTCTCCCGAGTTTGACGTCGTCGACGCTGGATGGTACGGAGCCGCCGCATACGCCTATTGGAAGAGCGGTTACACAACGCCAATCCAAGACTTCTTCGACAAAACGCCAAAGGGATTCAAATCTGACGACTTCCTCGACGCACCTAGGAAAGCGTGCACCTCTTTCCCTGAAGATGGATCCAAATTGATTGCAATGCCAATATGCTCAACGGTCTGCATGGGGCTTTGGCACAACTACAACCTGTTGAAGGATTCAGGACTGTCTATGCCGATGGCGGGAGAATGCACCTTGGAGGGCGACTATGTCAAGGGAACACCACCCACCTGGGATGAGTTCAAGGCCGCTCTCAACAAAATCCAGAAGCCTCCACAAGTCATAGGCTTCGGCAACTTCATGTTGCCACCAGTGCTCTCCTTCTACGGATGGGAGCCATTCGTGTGGTCCTATAACACGAATTTCTTCCACAAGGATTTTACCCCGAACTTCACTGACCCCGACGTAATTGAAGCTACAAAACTCTTCCTCGACATGACCAAGTACGTGGCCGATGCCTCAACGTACGATTGGGCTACCATGATGGCCGAAGCAAGTGCCGGACAGCTGGCTTCGTTCTTCACCTGCGCCACTGACCAGCCTGATATCTTCGCCAAAGGGTCAAAAGTAACACCCGAAATAATGAGATACGGGTTCGCCCCCAGAGCAAAGACAAGCGCAATCATGGGAGCCGGCAGCACGCCAACCATCAGCGCCTTCTCACAGAAACAAGATGCAGCATGGGCATTCTACTCATGGATTGAGAGCCCGAGAATGCAACAGCTCTTTCTCAACGATGGGAACTCGCCCACAAGGAAGAGCACCGTGGAGAATCCCGCGAACAAATCGATGAAGGACTGGTTCATTCAGAACAACATCCAGAGTGACAAATGGTTGGCGGACGCAAAACCCGTCGGGACGCCTGGGGCGGACCTAGTGTACTGCTATATCGCGCCGAAAATGCCAAGATCCATTGACATGACAGTCGCAATAGGCACCGAGATCGGCAAGCTCTATTCAAAGGAAGAGACCGTAGAAGAAGGCATGGCCAACTGTCAATCAGCTGCCGAGAAGATCCTGAAAGACGTCGGCTTCTACGGCACGAAGACCTACGAACTCGGAGTCTGAAATGTCCTAAACTTAGAGGACGTACAGAGCTCGGAACGTACTACAAGATGACGAGCGGCAGACATCGCGGCATATCGCCGAACTCCTACGTCCTCCCCGCGATTTTTTACGTTACGGTCTTGACTATTTTTCCCTTCGCATACCTCATCTACATGAGCTTCTTCGACTGGCACATATACGGCTGGACGGGCCCCGTCTTCAATGGCGGAGCAAACTTCGTTGAAGCACTCACTAGTCCCACATTTCAGAAATCTATAGCTCTGACGCTTGCATACGGCTGTTTCTTGACGCTGGTCGAACTTCCTCTCGGCATCGGAGTTGCTCTGCTCCTTAACAGAGAGAGCAGACTGGCTTACTTTGCCAGGCTAGCCATGATGTTGCCTCTCGTCATGACCCCGTTCCTGATTTTCATGCAATGGAGATATCTTCTGACGCCTGGTACAGGACCTGTATCCTATGTGTTCCAGACCATCACAGGAAATCCATACTTCGGTTTCTTCTCGGCTGTTCCGAATGTCTACTTGACCTTTCTGACCATTGATGTGTGGCAGTGGCTACCCTTTGTCACTGTTGTAGCGATGGCTGGACTGAATTCTATGCCTCGAGAACCACTTGAGGCCGCGCAGATTGACGGCGCAAACTACTGGACATCATTGAGACACATCACGCTCCCACTACTGCGACCCACACTAGTCGTAATCGTTCTCTTCAGACTGATCGATTCTTTCAAGACGTTTGAGTCTGTCTACCTCTTCACCGGAGGAGGACCCGGCACAGCTACCAACTTCGCGAGCTGGCTGATATTCAAGACAGGGCTTGGTATCGTTCAGGACATAGGGCTGAGCTCTGCCTACGCAGTGCTGTTCCTCATACTTGTCCTGGCGATAAGCTGGACTGCGATGTATGCGATGTTTAAGATCAGAGGCGGATGAGCATGAGGAAGAGTCTGGCCAGCAGAGTCATACTGCCGATCCTCACGATACTGCTACTGGTATGGATTTTCTTACCCGTATACTTCATGTTCATCTCTGCTTTCAAGGACAACACCGAGATGTTCTCGTATCCTCCGAATATTCTGTTCAAGCCGTCAATACAGGGATTCATGGACGCACTTTATGCTCCCGCCTCTGGTCAGACCGGACGAGACTGGGGGCTACATTTCATGAACAGCGCACTATTGTCAACGAGCTCTACTGCAATCGCTCTTCTTCTAGGCGTGCCGGTAGCATTCGCGCTGTCTCATCTCAAAATCAAGAACAAGGAGAGGACAGCGTTTTCCTTCCTGACAATCCGAATGCTTCCTGCCGTGGCGATATTGTTGCCGCTGTACCTGATGCTCTTCAGGCTGGGCCTGTTAGCTACACACGTTGGATTGATCATGGTCTATGTTATCTTTGGGCTGCCATGGATTGTCTGGTTGATGCGGAGCTTTTTGGAATCAATCCCCCATGAAGTCTACGAGGCCGCGCAAGTAGATGGCGCATCAAACCCACGTATTCTTCTCACAATACTATTGCCTGCAGTCAAGGCAGGGCTGCTCGTTAGTGCAGTATTCAGCATCCTTGAGTGTTGGAACGATTTCGTGGTAGCGTTCATCATAGGCGGCGCCGGTACGATGACTGTGCCCGTAGCCCTGGGAACGCTGTTGAGCGAAAGGTTGGCTCTTTGGAACACAATCTTCGCCGTTGGTGTTCTCAACTGCATACCTGCGTTGATCATAATGGTCATAATGAGGAAGTACTGGGCTAGGGCGCTCACCCTAGGCTTAGTAGCGTAGCTTGCAAGGGTGCGTCAATCGTCACTGAGCGCTGGCAGTACCTTGTGTTCTTTCACCCGGAAATCTAGTGCAAGCGCTCTCCCCGTGATTCGTGCTCACTGCCTGCTGTGCGGCGACGCCAAGGAGCAGACATTCAAGTAATTCTCATTCCGGGGAACTGACGACGTGGGCATCCCGGATGCTTCTGCTAGTTCCTCTGTTTCATTGGTTTGAGTCGGTCTTCGTAGTCTCCTACTCCAGCCACGTCAACAACCGCTCCATGCATCGCCCTGGATTTCTCGCTTACAAGGAACAGTATCACGTTCGCGACGTCCTCGGGCTGCGCGAAAGGTCCCACGTCTATGTTCGGGTAAGTGTCTAAGAGCATCTTCGTCACTACTGGGCCGGGACTGACGCAGTTTACATTTATTCCATGTTCACTAGCCTCTAGGTCAAGCGTTTCGGTAAGGTTGACCAAGGCGGCCTTTGAGGCCCTATAGGCGCTTCTGCCTTTCTTACCTCTTTTTGCACCCATAGCTCCTACTATGACGATTTTTCCAGATCTCTGTTTCATCATCTCACTGATGACTGCCTTGCAGCACAAGAATACCCCTGTAAGGTTGATGTCAATCACTGCCCTCCATTGCTCCAGACTCATGTCAACCACGTCTATCACATCATGAATAATCGCCGCATTGCAGACGAGAATATCTACTCTTCCAAAAGCATCCACAATCTTCTGGATCATTGCATCCACGTCATCCTCGCTTGCGACATCGCACTCGATCGCTAGAGAATCACCACCTTTGCTCCGTATTTCTGATGAGACATTCTGGATCTCGTGGCCGCTCCTTGCAGCCACGGCAACCTTTGCACCTTCCGCAGCTAGCGCTAGCGCAGTCGCCCTTCCTATCCCTCTTCCGCCGCCTGTCACAATCGCTACTTTTCCGTCCAGATCCAACTGTGCAGCCCCCCACGACGCAGCCTGGACCCGCCTATAACCTCTTCTTGAAACAGGCCTAGGTTCTGTTGAAGTTTTCACCAGCTCACAACATTGAATAGGCCCGTCTTCACGGAAATCGAGATGGAGCTCGGGTAAGATGCGGTACGTAACGAAACTCGGCGAAGTGCCTCTGTATGATGCCCCTCCAAATGCGCCTCCAAGATCTGTTGCTGTAATGATTGATTCAGGCAAGAGCGATGAGCTGACCATCGGAGTCTTTGTTCTTCCGGCAGGCAAGACATCGGTGGTCGATTATCATGACCTAGACGAGGCATACTTCATAACACGCGGAAGCGGACGGGAGCTTCTCTGGCTTCATGGAGAGAACAACAAACCAGAGGAATTTCAAATAGAAGCTGGATCAGCCGTATTCATACCAAGAATGGTCAGACACCAGATGGTCAACACAGGAAGCGAAGACATATGGCTTGTTTGGTTCTTCCCGAGACACTCAACGGGCGGAGACGAACCAAAGCGCCATTTTTCTCCAGACGCATGGGTGAGGAGAGAAATGCCGCGTGACGAATGGTACCCGCCAAGAACAAGATAGCAAACATAGCAATATGTGATGTGAGATTTCTAGCAATATCGCAGGCTTGCAAGGCTATACAGGAAATTGGCCTGCCTCTCTTTGCCAGCTTTCGAAGTCTAGCATCACCGACCGATCTCTGCTCGGAGAGGAGGCAAATCTCTGGGTGAGGCAGCCTCTGGACACCGAACGAGGCCTCGTACATGCGACACCAGATCTAGTGAGTCCACCCGAGATCATCGCGCCATTCGGTATCCCATAGGCTGGGAAACGTACTCTTGGCGTAGGGATGAGCCGCGATTGCGTCCTCATCTATGTCAAGACCCAGCCCGGGCTTGTCCGCCACCGCGAATTCACCATCCTTAATGGGATTCCATCCGTGCACAAGGCTGTTCCGCCACGGCACATCGAATTCACCGAACATTTCCTGAATCATGAAATTCGGCGTGCTCATGTCGAAATGAAGACAAGCGGCAAGTGCGATCGGACCGATTGAGCAGTGAGGGGCGATTCGCATGTCTTGCACTGCAGCTGTCGCTGCAATCTTCTTGCTGACGAGAATGCCGCCGCAATGGGCGATGTCCATCTGCACGACATCCGCGGCGCGCAAGGACACTAGACGATAGAAATCCGCGAGCGTGTACAGCCGCTCGCCTGCAGCGATCGGAGACCGTACCTTTCGCTTGACCTCGGCCAGCAGGTCGATGCTTTCCGGCGCGACGGGCTCCTCGCACCAGAGCGGATCGAAGGGCTCCAGCCTTCGGATCATTTCGACCGCGCACCCGATGGACAAGCGTCCGTGAAACTCAATCATCAATCCAACTCTGGATCCCACCGCTTCACGCACGGCCGCTACTAGGCCGACCGCTGCTTCGATCTCATCTGCAGACATGTCCTTCCAAGCGCTTCCGAAAGGATCAAACTTGAGCGCATGGTATCCAAGAGATACAGCCTGTTTCGCGCGTTCCGCATATTCCTGCGGAGTCCGCGCTTTCCCGTACCAAGCGTTCGCGTATGCAGGGATCCTCCGGTGACAGCGTCCACCTAGCAACCGATACACTGGCTGGTTGCAGGATTTGCCGATTATGTCCCACATTGCGATCTCGACTCCACTAATAGCGGTCATAACTGTGGAACCGCCCTGATACTGGTCACGTATCATCCCTCCCACCACAACTTCGACATCGAACGGGTCCCTTCCTAGAACTCGCCCTTCGACCCACTCGTGGCAGATGTTTTCTACTGTTTTCTCCTGCCATTCGAGGGTGGCTTCTCCCACGCCCGTCAGACCGTTATCTGTTGTCAAGCGAATGAAAAGGTAGTTGCGCCAACCGGCGTTTACTAAGAAGGTTTCGAATCGAGTGATTCGCATTTTTGTATCCCCATATGGACTTCTGAGAGACTAGATAAAACGTACTGCAACACGAGCATTTCATATCCGTGCACCTAGAGGGCTCAGGAGGATATTGGCCGTCCTACATTGCTCGCATGTTTTGCATGCGATGACATCCAGACTCGGGCAGAGGACTACGTCAAGACAGTCTGCAACTCCCCAAGCGTTCGCGAGATGTATCCGTGACCGCTCGTGCGGCTAGCTTCACCCCGTGGAAGTCATTCTTGTTCCTTTTGCGCCTTCCAGAGTCTTCCTTACGCTCTCAGTCAGCATGGCGAGATCGCCTCCGAGCGAGATCATCTTGAAACCTTGCTCTACACTCCTACGCACAGACCCTGTCGGAGCGAGAATCCCAGGTGCCACATGGTGGTCCTTGCAGGTGGACACGATTGCTTCCACTGCGTTCAGGAATCTAGGGCTATCGAACTGTCTGAAGACCCCAAGAGACATTGAGAGATCCATTGGGCCGACAAAGAGAGCGTCGACGCTTTCGGTGCATACAATTCCCTCCAAGTTCCTCAGGGCCAGCTCTGTTTCGACTTGTGGGATAATCATGATCTCAGAATCTGCCGTAGCAGCGTACTCGGGGTCTCGCAGAGACGGACGTCTGGGTCCCCAGCTCCGTACTCCCCTTGGTGGATACCTAGAGTAACGCACAGCCCGCTCTGCGTCTTCTTTGGAATTCACTAAAGGAACAATTACGGCATGCGCACCCATATCCAAGGCTCTGTTGATGAGGCCCAGATCGTTAGATATTACCCGGATGATTGGCACCGTCTGCGAGTAGCTCATGGATTGAATCATTCCCTGAACCGTCTGATCGCCGAGACTTGTGTGCTGGAGGTCAATATTGATCCAATCCAGGCCAATGGTCCCTAGTGCTTCTGAGACTTCAGGGCTTCCGATACCGACCGTCACACCAAACGTGACCTCGCCTCGCCGAAGCTGGGCTTTGAGCGTATTGTGCAAATCCTCTTCCTCAGTTCGCAGTTCTTTGCATAAAGACAACATCGCTCACTCATTTGTCTTGCCACGGCAATCGAATGAGCTAGTCCACCCGCTACCACACTGTGGGTCGTGGAGTCGAGCGATTCGCGTTTCCTCTCCCTAGATCCTTTTCTGCATGACTAGATAAGATGCGCTGCGCCATGGCCTCGAATATCTGTGAATTCCGAAGGCTCGGGCAATCATTGGCCGTCTTCGATGGCTCGCAGGGTTGGTGTGAATCCTGCGATCTAGTCTGCTCGAGCTTCCTATGAACAGACATCGTGTTCTCTGAGATCATGTGGAGATGACTACAGAACGTCGAGCATCCTCGCACTCACCGCAGAGTATTCGACGCGCATCAACTGCTCATTTCTAAGGTGTCAGGCGGCTCGTTTCTTAATCGCTTCAGGGTTGACAATGCTCGCAGGCGGTCGAAGTTCTTCTCCATGGAAGTATCTCACGATCGTTTCGGCGCATCCGAGAGATAGCCTCTTGAACATTTCTCTTGTATGCGCTGAACAATGGGGTGTAAGAACCACATTATCCAAACTCAGCAATGGGTCGTCGGTCTTTGGCGGCTCCGTAGCTAGGACATCCAGACCGGCCCCAGCCAATTCTCCGTTCTTCAATGCCTCGTATAGAGCCGTTTCGTTCACCACTCGCCCTCTAGAGATGTTGATCAGGATAGCGGTCTTCTTCATCATCTTCAGTTCACCCTTCCCGATCACTCCCAGGCTCTCCTCTGTGAGTGGCGTGGCTAAGCAGACCACATCAGATTGTCTGAGCAGCTCTTCCAGAGAAGAAGGAGTGAAGCCAGCTGCCATAATCCGTTCGTGGCATCTGTTACAGTGATCATAGACGAGGACAGCCATGTCGAACGCTAGTCTTCCCTTGGCTGCGATCGATGCGCCGATCCTGCCGAAACCGATAATTCCCAGCTTCTTTTTCCAAAGCTCTGTACGAAGCCCTCGAGCAAAATCGTTCCAATAGCCTTGTCTTGCAGATCTATCCGCAAGAGTGAGATTCCTCGCAACAGCTAACATCAGAAGTATGGCGTGTTCGGCAACCGGCTCCGTCAGCATCTCCGGAAAGTTGGCGACTATGATCCCCCTCTCAGTGGCAGCCTTCAAATCAACGTTGTCAATACCGACTCCAAACCGCACGACAATCTCCAAACTCCTGCTTGATTCGATGACCCTTCTTGTTAGAATGGGCTGGGCGAGAATGACTGCGTTGGCGTCTGCAACTTCTCTAGCTAGATCTGACTCGGGAATCCTATGATAGATTTCACTCGTCTCGGCAACCGCGTTCAGAATATTCTTGGCTTCTTCATCGAACGGTGCAAGATCTCCGAGAGCAATAACGGCCTTCTTGCGTTTGGTCAAAGTTGGCCTCACATCGGCAGAACCGAGGTGGGAACGCTAGATATAGCTTACCTCCTGACCGTTTTCAGTGCAGGTCCATCCACCACAATTGCCGACCACCAACACTTGTTCGTCATTCCGGGAGCACAAGCCGCGCTAGAAGACGGAGGACGCGAGGACTACTCCGACTGTGCGTATTTCGCACAGATGAATGACGACGGGGAATCCGCGGTCGCAACTAGGGTCGTGCAATTCTCGCACTGGCATATCCCGTTTGGCTAATAAGCCCACCTCAAAGAAATTCGAACAATGATTGACACGAAAGATCCTTCTAAGGACTGAGGACCCTCTGTTCGTATCCTGCTCGTCCGCCTTAAAACGAGTGGAAAGAACTCTGGACAACCGAGGCCAAGACCAAAGG
>Ga0315268_10001380_pt1 | contig 27847 bp, 31 predicted proteins | sample C1_top_MG_FD_204535 | JGI IMG/M metagenome (GOLD analysis project Ga0315268, IMG submission 204535) | Sediment microbial communities from Yellowstone Lake, YNP, Wyoming, USA - C1_top | ecosystem: Environmental > Aquatic > Freshwater > Lake > Sediment | place: USA: Wyoming | collected 2017-08-01
AGAAATATGAAATACCGCTGTTTGGACTTCTGGGATTCATTTCCTGTCTCGTCATCTGGATATGTGTCATCACGTTTCATCCCTATGGTCGTAAGCTCGGTTTCGCGTGGCTTGCCATAGGAATCATCATGTTCATTTTGTATAGACGTAAAAAGAAATTGCCAATTTTTTCAACTGAGACCGGAAAGACCATAATGCCCTCAGGGTACACAATGCATGCCGTGGTGCTTGTGAGGACACCCGAAAAGGAAGAATCCATGCTTTCCTCCCTGCACGAATCTCACATTGATTCCCGAATAAAAATTACTCTCCTCAACATAGTGGACCCGCTTGACCTGAATCTCGACTTTACCCAGCCTGAGGATTTCAAGAAATTGGACCAATATAAACTGTCTGCCTCAAACGAGCTTTCCTCTCTCGCAAAGAAGCTTAGAGACGAAGGATTCATAGCAGACTGGCGGGTGGAGGTTGGTCCTTTCGAAAAGATATTGGAGGTGGAGGCAGAGAATCCTTTCAACGACATGGTAGCTCTCATAAAGAGAAAGACGATGAGGTCTGACATTGAAAAAGAGAAATTTTCGGAAATCTATAACATACTCTCCAAACATCCCGCAAAACTCATGGTCATACGAAGGAGGGAATAGAAACGTATTTAAATATCCCTGCTGAAACTGGAATAGCTCAAAAGGGGTGATACATTGGCAAATGTCATGGTACTGTTACACATATTCGTGGATTCGGCAAAGCTGGAAAAGGCATGTGAGGCTTTGAGAAAATTACCCCAAGTCGTAGATGTCTATGAGGTTACAGGGGAATACGACGTGGTGGTGATAATAGAGTCAGACGATATAGCAGACTTCCGTGAGTTTCTCAAAAATAACGTCTTGAAGATAGACGGCATCAAGAGCACCGTTTCCTCTGTCGTCTTACATGTCCACAAGAAAGACGGCAGATTGTTGGATTAGGGGGTTGAAATGAAGATAGAAAAGATACTTCTTCCCACCTCGGGATTAAGGCATGCAGAAATGATGGCTGAGCTTGCGGTGGATATCGCCCGGCTGCACAATGCCTCCATCACCGCACTCTACGTCATAGAGATTCCCATGCATCTCCCGGTCGATGCACAGCTCCCCGAAGAGGTGAAGAAGGGTGAAGAGGCAACACACAAGATACAGCAGATTGGAAAACCCCATGCCATTCTCGTGAATGCCAAGGTGGTCAATGCGCGCAAGGTGTCGGATGCCGTATTGGAAGAGGCAGAGTTAGGCAAGTACGATTTGATCATGTTGGGTGTTTCATCTCGAAAGCTTTTAAGGAAATTCTTCTTCGGGGATGCCGTCAATGAGGTAATCAAGAAAGCCCCCTGTATGGTCTGCGTGGGGAAATGTCCTTCTACAGAATGAACAATCTCACAGGGAATTGGTGAGTATTTCCCTCAGAGACGCAAAGGTTTCTTCCCTGGTTTCCCGTGTGAGGCGATAGAGGGTAACATCTTTTCTTGACTTGACCATATCACAGAAAGGGTGAGGCGCATCCATGATGGTGGCAAAGAGGGTTTGCTCCTCTAGCTTTTCCAAAATTAGTTTCCGGAATGTCGCCGAATGGAGTTCCATCTTTCCAATCTCGTCTATGATTGCTCTCCCTCTTCCTACATGCCTGCATGATTCCTCGATGTCTGCCAGATTGACGCCATACCTTCCCACCTTAATCGGGGAGGAAGAATCTTTATGGGCGAGTATCCCGCAAAATCCGTCAAGCGTATGGATTGAAAATCCGACCCTGACACCCCTCTCCCTTATCTCCTCTGTGAAGAATCCTGACACCCCATAAAAATAAGGGAGCATCTTCTTTGTGAGGGTAGTTTTTCCACAGCCAGGTTTTCCCGTTATGAGCATGTTCATAAAAACCATTTCGAGATTGTCTTCAGGGCATCCATGTTTGTCAGGTCCAGGTGAAGAGGGGTGACTGAAACGTACCCTTTCGCCACGGCATCAATGTCTGTCCCCTCCTCCGCATGTGCACTCGGTTCTCCTGAAATCCAGAAATATCTTTCACCGCGCGGATCCGTCCTCTCCGTGAGCCTGTCTGAGTAAATGCGCTTTCCCTGCTTGGTGATGACATACGCTTTGGGAGAATTGATGTTGGGGACGTTGACATTGAGGAAGGTATGTTCCGGCAATCCATTCTCCACAATCTTTTCCGCAATGACGGATGCGACATGGGCTCCTGCAGAATACAGGACATCTTCGAATGCTGCCACGGATACGGAGAAGGCTTTTACGCCATGGATGGCAGCCTCCATGGCGGCAGAAACGGTACCCGAGTAGGTGATGTCATCTCCCAGATTTGCTCCCCTGTTGATACCCGATGCCACGAGGTCTGGTTTTCCCAGCATGAGCATGGCGAGGAGCACGCAATCCGAGGGGGTGCCGTTGGTCATGTATGCCCTGCCTCCATCTCTCAGGAAAACCTCTGAGACACGCAGGGGTACATGCATGGTGAGGGCATGCCCGACCGCCGACCTCTCTTTGTCCGGCGCAAATACTATGACCTCTCCCAATTTCTCTAACGCCTCCTTAAGAAAGAAAATGCCATCCGCATAGATGCCGTCATCATTGGTGACAAGTATTTTCATGGTTTCAATAGGGAAGAGAGGTTTAAAAGGTTGAGGATTATATCGATTTCTTTTATCCATAAAATATAAGAGGTCATCATCGAGATTATGGAAAAAGAAACATGCCTATCTGGTACCATACATCAGTCTTTTCTGGGTGAAGGCTCCTTTACGAGTTAACGAGGCGCTATCCTTAGGGTAACAGATGGCAACGGTTGTGTGCATCATTGGCAGCCAATAGGGCAGATGAAAGACCCTTCTCAGTCTACTGTCCATGTGATCGTAACTGACTCCAAGCATATTACCCTTCTCCCGTAGCTCCCAACGCAGAGTTTCCCAGAGGTGTTGAGCCACGTGGAGATAGCCGGGATGGAACCACACTCGGCTGGTTATAAGGCGACGAAGCACCCCATCACGAGGCACCAGGCCTGTGAGTCGGTTGAGCAGTTTGAGTGAAGAGGGCATATCTATGATTAAAGTCTGCTGCAGGGGGGGTTGGTCAAAGATGCCCATACCAGCCATTATCTTTCCCTGGACATCGGTTGCCACATAGTAATGATGATGTTCCTTCCTCAACCAATCTTCCAGGCTTTCCTCTGTCTCGGGCGGAAAAAAGTCATAGTCCGAATAGAATTGATTCAGACCCACAGCGACGGGGGGCAGTTCCTCCTCTCTGACTGAACGGATGATGACATTGAGCAAAGGCTTTGTAGAGTGGCGGCGGGTGGATGGTCCTCCATTATCGATTCGACCGACAAGACGGTCGAAGAGTCTTTCAAAAATCCTTAGCGAGCCTGTGTTACTGCTTTGAATATGTGCATAAATCACACCATCGGGACCAATTTTCTCACGCGCCGTCTCCATTAGTTTGCAGACGAGATGTCTTCCAATGCCTTCTCTTCTCCATTTAGGGTGGACGACGAGTGTAAAGATATAGGCAGCCGGTCTTTCCTGCCCTCCAAAGTTCAACTTTTCCAGGCGAAAGAAGCCCGCACCGACCAGGTCATCTTCGCCCGGGATGCTGGCAACGATTCCTCCGAGTTCTCTATACAATCTTGAGTAGACGGTAAAAGCATCCGGATTATACCTGACGCCTGTCGTGATGAGTCCCGTGTCTGGGCTCGCCTGTATGAGTGCTGTCAGCGCAGGTTCATGGGATGAACTCAAAGGGTGAAAATTGATGTCCATAGACTCACCTTTTCCATGCATTCATTTTAACCTCGGATTTCTCAATATAAATGCTTTCCTCACTCACTGATTCCCATAAGGTCGCACAAGAACGCGTATTTTAGGGCAGCAAGTTCGTATTTCTCGAATCTGCCCGAGGCACCGGAGTGTCCTGCCCCCATGTTCATTTTCAAGAGAATGATATTCTTGCCCGTGTTCATCTCTCTCAGTTTCACCACCCATTTCGCCGGATTCCAATATGTGACTTGTGTGTCGTTGAGGCTGCCCGTGGCGAGAATGGATGGATACTCTCTCCTTTCCACATTGTCATAGGGGGAATAGGAGAGCATATAGTCGTAGTATTCCTTGCGATGTGGATTTCCCCATTCGTCGTATTCCAGGGTGGTGAGGGGGAGGTCGGCATCTAACATATCCGTGATGACGTCTACCCATGGCACCTCTGCGATTATGCTGCAGAATAGTTCGGGTCGCATATTGGCGATCGCCCCCATGAGCAGTCCGCCAGCACTCTTCCCATTGGCGCAAAGCATCTTAGAATTCGTATAACCTTCCTCAATAAGAAATTCTGCGCAGGCGATGAAGTCCGTAAATGTATTTTTCTTTTTAAGCATCTTCCCCCCCTCATACCACCGCCTGCCCATTTCCTGGCCTCCACGCACATGCGCTATTGCATAGATGAAACCCCTCGCAAGAAGGCTTACAATCTCGGGCATGAAGGCGGGATTAACCGTTGCGCCATAGGAGCCATATGCGTAAAGGAGTAAGGGATTGGTGCCATCCCTTCGTGTGTCCCTCCTGTACACCAAGGAGATGGGAATCTGTCTTCCATCGAGGGCTTCTGCAAATACCCTCCTCGTTTCATAGTTACCCTTGTCATAGTTGTGTATCTCTGTTTCCTTCATCAACGTCATTTCCCCGGTGCGCATATTGTAGTCGAAGGTGGAAAGGGGCGTGCTCAATGATGTGTAGTAAAACCGAAAAACATCGGAATCAAGCCTCCTATTTTCCCCAATGCAGGCGAAGTAGGATTCTTCAGGAAATTTCACATGATGTCCTTTTTTATCCTTCATATTTAGTATATTGAACTGTGGCAACCCATCCTTCCTTTCCTGCACAACAAGAAAATCATCGAACACCTCAAATCCTTCTATGAGAACATCCTCCCTGTGAGGAATGAGGTCTCTCCAGGTTTCTTTGGCAGGGCTCTCCTGGGGGGCTTCCATGAGCCTGAAGTTTCTCGCACTATCATTGGTGAGGATGCAAAATCTATCGCCCGCATGCTCTGCATCGTACAGCACGTCAGGCTCCCGTGCCCGCAGTATCCTAAAAACACCATCGGGGGAATCCGCCTCACAAATCCTCATTTCAGAGGAGAGGGTGCTCTCCGATCTGATGAATATGAATCTTTTTGATTTTGATTTCTTGACATAGGTCGAGTACGCGCTATCCTCTTCATGGTATACCTCTGCATCATTTGCTACGGGCTCGCCAAGCTTGTGTCTCATTATTTTATGGCTTCTCACCATCTCATCATTGGTGGAGTAAAAAACGGTCTTTCCGTCATTACCCCATGCGAGTCTCTCCGAGGCGTTTGAAAGAACGTCCTCCAATACCTTGCCCGTGGAGAGCCGCTTGAAGCATATGGTGCATTGTCTTGAACCGGTGGTGTCAACGATGAATGCAAGGACATCATCGGTCGGGTCGACATAAGTTCCCACCACCTTGTAGAGGGAGTGACCCTTCGCCATCTCATTTGCGTCGAGCATGACTTCCTCGGGAGATTCAATCGTCCTCTTCCTACAATAAAGTGGATACTCCCTGCCCTCCCTATATCTCATGTAATAAAAATATCCATTCTCCTCATAGGGGACGGTCACGTCCTCCTGTTTGATTCTTTCCACCATTTCGCGGTAGAGCCTTATCTGAAGGGACTTGGTATGATTTAATATCCGTTCTGTGTATTCATTCTCTGCATGAAGGTGTGAGAGTACCTTCGGGTCGTTCCTATCCCTTAACCAGAAGTAATCATCCCTCCTTCTGTGTCCATGGGTCACCAACTCCTTTTTGATTTTTTCAGGAACAGGGGGGGAGTTACTCTTTATGTGGGGCATTGGCTCACTCTACCTTCCGGCACCCACGCATTGGGGTTCAAAGGGGCACCCTGCACTGCATGCCCCAGACCTCGCGCATCCCTCACATTCGGGGGGCATGTACTTTTTTTCCCTAATATCGCGTGCAAGAGGATTCATCCATATCGTAATCCAGTCGTCTGTGAGCATATTGCCGAGGGAAGAAAACCAGCTCTGGCAGGGGATGACGTTGCCATCGGGCTCCACCGCCATGTTTATGTTCACCGCAGAGCATGCCTTTATGCCGAGACCATGAGAGATGGGGTCAAACTCGCAAAACCGTGTGGGCGTATACCAGACCATCTCGAGCCCCGCCTCATCTGCCTTTTCTTTTATGCGTGGTACACTGCCATCCAGTTCCTCAATGGTGAGCGCATACTCTGCGCCTTCAGCTTTTCCCGTGTGTATGATGGAATTAATGGCAAACCGTTTGAGACCCCATTTGACGAAGAGTTCGAGCATGTCCTCTATCTCGTGTATATTGTACCTCGTGAGAGTCGTGTTTGTCAATGTGTAAATAGAAGAATCCACCGCATTCCGTATGCCTTCAACTGTCTTCTCATAGGAACCAGGTCCGCATATCCTGTCGTGCGTGTCTTTTAATCCATCGATGGTGATTTGAACATGATCAAGCTCTGCCTTCTCGAGCTGGGTAATGAGGGATTTGGAGAGCAGGGTGCCATTTGTGATGAGGCCCGTCACAATGTCCCTTCTGTATCCCACAAGCTCCACCAGATCTGTCCTGAGTAAGGGCTCCCCGCCCGTGAAGACAACAGAGCCCACCTCAAGCCCGTATATCTTGTCTATTATCTTCTTCCATTCCTCGGTGGAGAGTTCCTTCGTCTCATGAGAACCACCCATGTAGCAGTGCAGGCATGTGTTGTTGCATCTGTAGGTCAGTGCAAGATCGAATCGGTGAGGCGCGTTGATACTGTGCGAGAAGGGTTCTGAATGCGTTATGCCCAGCGTCTGAAATGGGCAGACATCACGGGAAGAGGCGAGTGTGAGTATGGCAAAGAGAACACGACGGAAGTCTTCTTCCCCGCGAGATTGCTTTACCCTATATTTCTTTGAGAGCAGCCTTCCCCCCTCTTCGGGTGAGACATCCTCCATTATCATTCGGACTATCTCCACTGCGGTGGGATTGAGGTAAAGGATGTGGGCGCCATTGATGTTGAGCACTCCTTCTTCACGCAGTGAGAGGCGTACCTGGCCTTCTCCGACCTTTATGGTTTTTCTCATTAGAACCCGCCTCCCGATGCACACGCGCAGGCACACGAAACGCAGGCACAGGCACATGCGCATGAGACACAGGCACAGACACAGGATTTGTGGGCGTGTTTGACTTCCACCGGTGCTGCAAGTGAGGACTTAAGTACGCTCTCTGAGAGTCCGAGATTCTTCTGTGTGGAGGAAAATCCATCATTTATTTTTTGCGAGAAATCCCTGCCCGTAACAGAGCCGCGCCCTAGGTTGTACCATATCCACCAGGAGGGTGTATTGTAGGAAGAACTCACATCCTTGAAGGCATCAGAGGATTTCTTTTCAAACGTATCGTCTGATGCGAGCCACTCGATCCTTTCACCGAAGAGCCTGTATTTCTCCTCGTCGGATACGGTCTTCAAGTCCCCCCAATATTTCTCTATCTGTTCCTTATAGTATTTCTGTGTTTCGGGACGTGAGTACCCTTTCATTTTATTGTTCACTTTGTCCACCAGTGACTTGAGCATGAGCTTTGCGCCGTCCTCATCGAGTCCCCCATTCTTCTTGAATCCATGCAACAGGAAATCGTTTTCATAGTAGGCGAGCTTTCCCGAGACCGCAATCTCCGTGCCGCAGTATTCACATCTATATTTCTCTGCCAAAATTTTTTGTGGTGCACCGCAGTTGGGGCACGAGAATGATTCCACCTTCTCCCTCTCTGGCAGAATCTCGACCCGGACAGGCTTCCAATCGACAATCTTTATTCTGCCTTTCTTCACGAGGGAGAGGAGAAGAATGTTGATGAGCTTGAAGGGATGTGTCTCAAGAACAACGGCAGCCTCGACGGCATCAAGGTCTTTGCGTGCGCCGAGGGACTCCATGGAGAGCTCGGGTGCGATATACTTCAGTTTCTTTATTCCCCGCACAATGGCGATGAAGATTCCAATGATAAAAATGAGAACGAAGGCGGAGAACAACAATACAAGGACCGTGACGGCAGCTGAACCTGTGGAGGATTTCGCAGTAGGACTCGGAGTTGGCTTTTCAAGTGACCCTGTGATATACTTCTCAGGCAGGGATGCACCTACGGCGAAGTCGTGGGGATCAATGGATTGGGCTTCATACCATACAACTGTTTTACCATTTTCGGAGAATACCTTTCCCAGATTATTGTTTGCGAGGACCTCTTTCGGCTGCACGCCTTCAGGCATTATGATTTTCACCTTTAGACTTTCGACCCGTTTCCCTTCCCACCATCCTGGAATGAAGAGAAACCCGACACGCCCCTCCGTATCCTTATGAATCAGCCCGTCCGCAAAGAAGTTTACCTTCAACTCCGTGACATCGCCGCTCTTTGTTTCTTGAGGAAACCATATCTTGAGCCTGCCTGCCTCCTGTTCAAGTCTGAGAATCTGGCTTCCCTGGTACGCTGAGGCAGAAGGCTTGCGGATTTCCGCTTCGGAGGAAGATGGTATTCCGAGATAGATGCCATTTTGGGGTCCTGCGGTGGTGAGGATTTTGAGGAAATACCAGACCTCTATTGTACCCTCTGGATACACTATGAGTTCCACGCTCTGTTCGAGTACGTCAAACTGGGGCTGGGCAAAGACAGAGAAAAATCCGCACAGAAGGAGGAGGGTCAGTATCTTTTTCATGAGGGATGAATGTAAGAATACTATAAAAAAGTTTCGTCAGAAAAACCATAAACCATTTAAGCCTTCTCTCTTACAGACATCATGGAAACGCTTGCCAGGTTAATAAGGGAGAAAGCATACCTCGAGGGGGATTTTATACTGCGTTCTGGAAAACACTCCAGCTTCTATATAGACATGAAAAAGGCATTGGGAGATCCTGAGGTGTTGGGACTTGCTGCAGATGCAATCATCAAAGCCATGCCAAATGCTGACAAGGTATGTGGCATAGAGGTAGGGGCTGTACCCGTGGCAGCCGTCGTCTCTGTGAAATCAAAGATACCCATGCTCATCTCACGAAAGGGGAGGAAGGGATATGGGACGGACAAGCTCATTGAAGGGGACATGAAGAAGGGCGACAGGATTGTCGTGATAGAGGATACCACGACCACGGGAGACCAGATACTGAAGTCGTGCGAATCCGTTGAGTCTGAGGGAGGAACGGTGGTGTGTGTCATCGTGGTAGTGGATAGGGAAGAAGGAGCCCGTGAGGCTATAGAGGGAAGGGGCATACGATTTCTTTCACTTGTTACTCTCGCACAGTTGAGGGGAATGTCTGACTGATGCCTATCACAAAGGAACCCTTCATTTGAGTCCCTCGCCTCTCTTCCACGATAGTCATCTCTGGAATAGATTGCGGGATGTCTTCATGCAGGATTCGTTTGTGGATGCAAGGATTCCCCAAACGAGATTGTACGATGGCGGGAAATGCTTCTGTCTTTACGAAAATGGATAAAAGGGTCATCCCTCTCCTGCCGATGCGGGAAGATGCTACTGTCTCCCCTCGATTTCCTTTTCCAACCTCTCAAAAAATCGCACCATATATTTGTTTCTCTCCTGGGCAATGCGTCTTCCTTCACGTGTGAGCATCTTCCCTTTTATTTTGGAGAGTTTGAGCTCAAACTCGTTGAGAGGCGAGTAATTCTTATGGTCTATTGTCCGTGAGAGGGAGTGTTTCTTTTTGGTGTAGAGCATCTGCCCATTTTCCCCCGCAAAGAGGTATGCCCGCGCGATGCCTACGGCTCCTATGGCATCGAGCTTGTCTGCGTCATAGAGGACTTGCGCCTCGATTGTTTTGGGTGTTATCTCCCCTCTGAACCTGTGGGTAGCAATGCAATGGCACACGGCTTCTGTGACCTCTTCACTGCATTTCTCCTCGAGAAGTATCCTTCGTGCCAAATCTGCCCCTTCGGCTGCGTGGTCTTGTTTTTCATGCAGACGTGCAATGTCATGGAGCAGTGCGGCAATTCTCAAAATCTCAAGGTCGGCTTTCTCCTTTGCACCTATATGCAGACTCAGAGCCAGAACGCGTTCCGTATGGCTCCAGTCATGGGTGGGTGGGGCATTCCTGAAGTGGGATTTTGCTATTTGTTCTATGTGGGAGAATTTCATGGTCAACGATTTCCGAGCGGTTTATATGGTTTTGGGAAAAGGATTATATAGAAAGAGTCATAGAATCATGACATACGTCATCTGGCGATGGCATGGGTTCTGAAGAAAGGGATTCTCCTGGAAGGCTATTCCTCCCGACACTCGCTTTTTCCGGCTTTGCCATAAGCACTCTGGGAATTGTGACCGCACTACTCCTCATTGACATGGCAGAAACCTTTCACACCTCCGTAGGCATCATGGGGCAGATCAACACCCCTTCTTCCATTGCCTCTTTCATCTTCGCACTCATGATGGGTGCCTTGAGTGTGCGGTTCAGGCACAGGTCACTGCTACTGGCGGGTCTTCTTCTCATGTGCATCTCAGCCCTGGGGTGTGCCCTGGCTCCGGATTTGAGGTCAATATTCATATTATATGCCATTGGCGGTGTAGGAGGCATCATGGTTGTGCCAATGTCTCTTGCATTAGTGGGGGATTATGTGCCTTTTAAGAAACGGGCAGGTGCAATCGGATGGGTCAACGCGGGGCAACCTCTCGCATATCTTTTTGGAGCTCCCCTCATTGCCTTCATTGCAGGATTTGGTAGTTGGCGATTCGCTATCTGGGGATTTGTCCTTCCTATTTCTCTTGTGGGATTGTTCCTCGCTTTCAGAGGACTGATATCCATGTCTAAAGGTGTACGGAGCAATGAAAATTATATGGAAGGATTCAGGGCAATACTGTCGAATAGTTCTGCCAAGGCGTGCCTTACGGGAAATGCGCTCCGCAGCATTCAATGGATGGCAATCCTCATATACGGGATATCCTTTTTCAGGCAGAAATTCGGAGTATCACCGGGATTTGCGTCCATTGTGCTCCTTGGAGCAGCATTCTTCTATACGGTAGGCAACATAGTGGGCGGTGGAGTGGCAAATAGAGTAGGAAGAAAACTTTCAACTGTGGTGAGTGCCCTCCTGGCAGGAATCTTCACGATATCGTATGCCTTCATTCCTCATCTATGGATCTCTCTTGCATTGAATCTTTCAGCATGCCTCTTTTCAGGGATGGTTGTTTCAACGTCTGTCAGTTTGACGATTGAGCAGGTGCCGCGATTCCGTGGCACAATAATGTCTGTGAACTCTGCAGTCGCAAGTCTTGGGTCTGCCATTGGGGCATCGGCGGGAGGTTTTGCGCTTCTCAACTTTGATTATAAAGGACTGGGATTCGTTCTTGGGATGACAGGCATCATCGCAGCCATTGTATATAAATCCTACGCGAGAGATCCTACCGAATAATAGCATGATGGTGCGACTGAGGGAAGAGGGGATGACCAGTATAGAAAATTGATGGCATTGCGATGACTGAAATTAAAGATGAGTTTCTTTTAGGATAGTGAATTAGAAATGCAAAAAAAAAGAGAATCCCAAATCAAAAAGCTTTTAACGATAGTGAAGTAGATATGGCATAGTCACTTCTCGAATAAGAAGGAATAGAAAGGAGCGCAATTATCATGAGTATCCTTGATGAATACAAGAGGAAAATATGCTCTGCCGAGGAAGCCGTCAGACTCATAAAAAGTGGCGACAGGGTCTATGTGAGTGGCAACGCAGCCACCCCTTTCATCCTTCTCGAAAGTCTCGCCCAGAGGAAGGAAGAACTCAGGAATGTCGAAATCACCCATGTGCTTCTCCTGGGTCATGATCCCATTTCCAAACCTGGCATGAAGGAGAGTTTCAGACACAACTCGCTCTTCGTGGGTCCCGCCGACAGGAAAGCTGTGAATGAGGGAGAGTGCGAGTATGTCCCCGTTCATCTGCACATGATTCCAAGACTCGTCAAGAGCAGACTCCTCAAGATAGACGTCGCGATGGTGCAGGTTTCGCCTCCCGACAATCATGGGTATATGAGTCTCGGTGTGGAGGTGCTTGCCTCCAAAGCCGTGGTGGAGACTGCAGACGTCGTCATCGCCCAGGTCAACGAGAATATGCCGCGGACGCTCGGCGATTGTTTCATCCATGTTTCTCACGTGACCAAGTTCATCGAGCATACTGCAGACCTCCCCACACTTACAAAGGAACCCTTCTCTGAGGTGGAGGGGAAAATTGGAAAGAATATTGCAGAGCTCATCGATAACGGCTCAACCATACAGCTGGGTATAGGAGGCATTCCTGATGCGGTCCTCGCATCGCTTGCGGGAAAGACAGACCTGGGAGTTCACACGGAGATGATATCCGACGGTGTCATGGAGGGCATCCGGGACGGACTCATCACCTCGACTCGCAAAACCCTTCACCCTGGAAAGGTGGTGGGGACCTTCATTCTGGGTTCAGAGAAGCTCTATGAGTTTGCAGACAACAACCCCTTCTTCGAGCTCCACCCGTGCGACTATACCAACGACCCTTTCATAATTTCCCAGAATGACAACATGGTAGCCATAAACTCGGCGATTGAAGTGGACCTCACGGGGCAGGTGTGCTCTGACTCCATTGGACACTACATCTACAGCGGGTTCGGTGGCCAGGTCGATTTCATGAGGGGTGCGGCAGCCTCTCGCGGGGGGAAACCCGTCATCGCCATACCTTCCACCGCGAAGGACGGCACCATTTCACGAATCGTTCCTTTTCTCAAGCAGGGTGCGGGCGTGGTAACTTCGAGGGCAGACGTCCACTACATAGTCACCGAGCATGGCGTCGCATACCTCTTTGGGAAAAATCTTCACGAGAGGGCAGAAGCTCTCATAGGCATCGCTCATCCCAACTTCAGGGAAGAACTCAGGCGTGAGGCAAAAAAGAGAAATCTTCTCTGATTCATATCCTGAATCGTAAAATCCCCGCAATGCTTCCCAAGCCCGCGAGCCTGTCTCCACCCTCATGCTCCGAGGAGATGACCATAATCTGGCAGTTGGTTCTGCGTGCGGTCTCGAGTATGTGTTCTGTTTTTTTTTCGGATCGAAGGTATGTATCCAGAATGAGCAACTTTTCAAGTGCCCCATAGGACAAAGCCCTCTCGACTTCTCCGATTCCATAGACAGCCATGTCTGAGATAATCTTTCTGAAAAGCTCCTCCACTGCGCCAATCTCGCGCGTGAGCCTGTCTTCTTTGTAGAGAGAAGAAACAAGTCCTTTCTTTAGCACTTCATAGATGCCTGTCCTTCCAGTCGAGGAGCAGGATTCCACAAAAATTTTCTTCCCGAATTTCTCTTCATAATATTTCCTGAATTCCTCCTTGGCAAACCCTGGACCCGCAACGAGGGTTGGGAGGTCATATTCGGAAATCTTTTTTGAAATCTCATAAAAGAATTCCTCCTTCTCCACCTCCCTATTTTTTGTCTCATGCTTTCCCGAGATGTTCCTCGATATTTCTCCTGCAAAATCAATGCCATATTGCCTTACCACGCCGATGTCAGCCTGACCTTCCTCCAAGGCGATAATTAAGATTTTGGGGGCATTGGTTGCTGAGACTGCCTCTTCGACCCTCTCCATGTGATGCTTCTTCCATCTCTTTATTATTGTGAGAACAGTCCCCTCTTCCACGTTTATGGTATGATAACTCCCCACATCCTCGCCTGAGACGATTGTGCCTGTGAGTCGAAGCCTGTTTGAGTATTTATGGAACTCCACCTTTTCCACCATAATCCCCAGGTATACTATTCTCTTCTCGGCTTTCTCGGGTCTTAAGAGATCGTCGCGCGCCTCCATTTTTCTCTGGGTGAGTGCTTCCACCACATCCCCCTGCTCGACGATGTGTGCAAGGTGCCAGAGGTCATCCGTGGTATCCACCTTCACCTTCATTCTATCATGGGAAAAGTCCCGTGCAAGAATTTTCATTGTAATGACTCCCTATGCAAGATGATGAGACAGGAACCTTTAAAAGGTTTGCTCAGAAGTGCAACCATGTATAAGAAGGGACGGAGCGCTGAGCGATATGTGGTGGAAAAACTCTGGAGTCTGGGTTATGCTGCGGTAAGGACACCGGGGTCAGGAAAGAAATACAGGAGACCGCATCCTGACATCATCTCGGGCAACGGTAATCATTATTTCATCATAGAGGTGAAGACTATCAAAGCAGAGGCAAAATACTTTTCACTTGAAGAAATAGAAAACCTCAAGACATTCGCTGCAACCTTCGGCGGCATCCCCCTCCTCGCCTGTCGGTTCTATTCGAGCTGGAGATTGTTTTTTACGGATGACCTCACCGAAACAAAGCACGGTCTTAAAGCCGAGAAGGGAAATGGTCGCCTTCTCGAGGTGGTGTTCTGCGCATAAGAAGAGCTGTTCCTGAAGACATGGTAGAGGTGACAAAGATTGAGTTCGAGTGTTTCGAATATCCCTACCCTCCCTCCGTGATAAATTTTCTCTTTGAATACTTTAAAGAATACTTCTTTGTAGCAGAGGAAGAGTGTCTTGTGGGATATATCGTAGGAGTCCCTAAAAAGGATGAGGGGCATCTCGTTTCACTTGCGGTGCGAAGAACCTTCAGGAGGACAAAAGTCGGCAGCCTCCTCCTTAAATCTTTGTGTCAGAAATTTGAGGATGAAAACAAGAGGAAAATTGTTCTCGAGGTAAGGGCGGAAAACAAGGAGGCACAGATATTTTATGCGAGGCATGGATTCGGAGTGACGCGTGTCATCCAGCAGTACTATGAAAATGGGGAGGACGCATATTTCATGGAGAGGAACCTAGATTGACAGATTGAGGGCAGCCTCCACGATGTTGGAGGAATGGCGTATCGTTCCCTCAATGCCGTCGATGATATTGAAGTGTGCCAGAATTTCTCTTTTTTCTGCTCGAGTGGTCATCTCGGAAAAAACGTCTTCCTTTTTTTCCTTGAGTCTTTCGAGGTTCGCCAGGAGCCTGTTGCATTCCTCAGGCGTCCTGTCAAAGAGTCTCCTCGTCGATTCCTCGAAGAGCTCCATTGCCTTCACCGCATAGTTTGTGAGGTCTTGTGGTATTTTTTTTGCAGTGGCTGCATTGCCCGATATGCTGACTGCATAATCAGCGATGCGTTCTAGATTCTTTGCCGCAATGAGGAAATAGACACCGTCATAGATTCTCTCGAGTCCGAGCCTGCGCGCCACGGATGCATCCCTGAATGCCTCTGATATCTCGCGCATTATGAAGAAATGGAGCTTATCCACGTCCCTGTCTCTTGCAGAAATGTTAGAGTGGAGTTCGGGGTCGGGGGAACTTAGAGACTTCATGGCGTCCCCATACATGAACGAGACTAGGAGAGAAATCCTCCTCATCAATTTATGGATATCAGTCGAACCAAAATCGACGAGTGTGGTGAAGACCATCTCTTGCGCCGACTCCTCGAAGAGTTCTATCCCGATGAGATACCCCGCGGTCTCCACAATTTTTTTCCTCTTCTCCGGAATCACCGTATTCTCGGCAAAGAGTCGTATTGTGGTGTATCCCTGCAGATACCTCGTGATGAAGGTCCTCTCGGTGAGGGATTTCTCCTCACAGATAAGTATGTCCGCCTTTCTCTTCTCGCCTTTGGATTCGTCCCCAAGTATGGAGAGGGTACCATCCTCCTTTATGTCGAGAAGCACTGAATCCCCTTTCCTGAGCTTTTGCGTTTCTATCCATTCCCGGGGAAGAGAAACGGTGAATGAGCTGCCGCCCGTCAGTTGTATCTTCCTGTGTTCCATATTTCCTCTATAATTTAAGTATTTATAAGGATATCTATATAAAATAAGTATTATTATTATCTTATATAGATAACATCGAAAAACTATTTATATCCAAATCCTGCTATCTCTTCATGGTGAAACAATGAAAAAAGTGTATGCGCTTATAATAGCGTCATTCTTTTTAGGGTGCATAGGACAGGCACCGCAAGAAGGGGGGCTACAGGGCAAGATTGTGCAGAAAGGCTCTGATACCATGGTCATCACTGCACAGCGTTGGGCGGAGGTATTCATGATAAAGAACTCAGGAGTCACTATTGAGATTTCTGGAGGTGGCAGTGGAACCGGAATCGCTGCCTTCGTCAATGGCACGACGGACCTCGCCGATGCCTCGCGTCAAATGAGTGATAAAGAACTTGGAGATGCAAAATCCAAAGGAAAAGAGGTCTTGGAGATAAAGACAGCCATCGATGGAATATCTATCATAGTAAATCCAAACAATCCCACAGTTAATTTCACATTCGACCAGCTTGGAGGGATTTTTACTGGCAAGACAACGAACTGGAAAGAACTGGGATGGGAGGATCATGAAATAATAATGTATGGAAGGCAGAGCAGCTCTGGTACCTATGCCTACTTCAAGGAAAAAGTGCTTAATAAGGCAGACTATTCATCCAAGGTACAGGAACTCTCAGGCTCTGCAGCGCTCGCAGACGCAATCTCGAAGGATAAATATGGCATCGCCTATCTCGGTGTTGGATACACGAGGCAGAGGAGTGATGTGAAGGTCATTGCCGTGAATGGCATAATGCCTACACAGGAAAATATATTGAGCAGCAGGTACCCTATATCAAGATATCTCTATATATATTTGGACAAGGCAAAACTGACACCCGTCATCACTGCCTATCTTAAATGGATACTCTCTTCTGAAGGACAGAAGATCGTAGAAGAAACGGGCTATGACGCACTACCCCAAAACGTTATAAATGAGGAACTGTCCAAGCTTTCTCAATGAAGAGGATTGGATTGACGAAAATGAGATTCAAAGAAACTGGCATCAGATTCTTGCTCTTTCTTTGCAGCACCTCAGCCATACTCTTTGTGGCGCTCATATTCATTTTTCTCTTCAGGGAGGGAGTGCCTGCGTTGGTCCAGATTCCCCTCAAAGAATTCTTGTTAGGGAGAATATGGCAACCAGTGTCTGAGGTCCCAAAGTATGGCATTCTCCCACTCGTATCTGGGACACTGCTCGTTACTGTCACCTCGTTGGCAATCGCCGTGCCCATCGCACTTGCATCGGCAGTCTATCTGGGGGAGTTTGCCTCAGAGAGGGAGAAGGAAATAATCAAGCCCTTCATAGAAATTCTGTCGGGCATCCCTTCAGTCATTCTCGGATTCTTTGCCCTCGTGGTAATCGCCACCTATCTCCAGAGGTTGACAGGTTCTGCCTACCGGTTGAATGCACTCAATGGCGCCATCATACTTTCTGTCATGCTCATACCAATAATAATGTCCATTGCCGAGGATGCGATTCATGCCGTTCCCAGAGAGCTGAAGGAGGCGTCACTCGCGCTCGGGGCAACCCGGCTCCAGACGACGGTGAACGTGGTCATCCCTGCCGCATTCTCAGGCATAGTCGCGGCGGTGCTTCTGGGGCTCGCCCGATGCGTGGGTGAAACCATGGCGGTACTCCTCGCCACAGGGAACGCCGCACGGATAACCTTCAATCCTCTCGAGTCTGTGAGGACGATGACCGCCAACATCGCCATAGAGATGGGTGAGGTCCCCTTCCGCTCGACGCACTATCACGCCCTTTTTGCCCTCGGGCTCGTTCTCTTCATCATTACTTTCATGATAAATTTCATCGCGGAAAGGGTTGTGGGAAAGTACAGGGAGGCAGGATATTGAGGGTCAAGGAATTCATCGTCATCAACCTCCTGCGCTTCTCGCTCTTCCTCGTCATCGCCTTCGTCATATTCATTCTTTATGACATAGTATCGAAGGGCATAGGCATCATCACACCGACATTTATCTTTGACGTTCCCAGAGAATCGATGACCAAGGGCGGCATTTTTCCCGCAATTGTGGGGACAATATATGTTGTGCTACTCATGATACTTTTCTCCCTGCCTTTGGGGGTCTTCGCTGCCATTTATCTGGTGGAGTATGCGACACAGGGGAGGCTCACGCGAGTAATTCACCTCGCGGTGAGCAACCTTGCAGGAGTCCCCTCCATCGTCTTTGGTCTCTTCGGTCTTGGATTCTTCGTGCTCTTCCTGGGACCCATTTTCGGGTTTGAGGCAAGCATACTTGCAGCTTCACTCACGCTGGCGCTGCTCGTCTTGCCCACAATAATCGTGACCACGGAGGAGGCACTGAAAGCCATTCCTCAGGAGTACAGGGAGGCTTCTTTTGCGCTTGGCGCCACCAAGTGGCAGACCATATCCAAGGTGATTTTTCCGCAGGCTCTCCCCGGGATAATGACAGGAGCGATACTCGCAATAGGACGAGGTGCCGGAGAAACTGCCCCTATCCTCTTCACAGGCGCATCCTATTTCCTCCCCAGAATCCCCACCGCTCCCACGGATAAATTCATGGAACTCTCCTACCACATCTTCATAATGGCCACACAATCGATAAATCCAAAAGAGACGCTGCCCATACAGTATGGCACCACACTCGTGCTGTTGTCAATCGTTCTCTTGCTTGACCTGACCGCTGTTCTTATACGGGCTCACTTCAGAAAAAAGATGAGGAGGCGACGTTGATGAAAATGAAAATGCGGTCTGACAATCTTTCTGTATATTTCGACATGGTAGCGGCGATTAAGGGTGTCACCCTCGAGATTCCGGAGAATAAAATCACCGCAATCATTGGACCCTCGGGATGCGGGAAATCCACATTTATCAAGACGCTCAACCGCATGAACGACATTGCGGGTGCGCGTATCGAGGGTCATGTATTTCTCGATGAGCACGACATATACTCACCAGACACAGACGTGACCCTCCTGCGGACGAAGATAGGCATGGTCTTCCAGAAACCCAATCCTTTCCCGAAGAATATCTACGATAATGTGGCATTCGGTCCTCGCATCCATGGTATCAAGGACGAGTACATGCTCGACGGGATCGTTGAGGATGCACTGCGGAAGGCTGCACTGTGGAATGAGGTCTCGGATGCATTGAGCAAGTCTGCCCTCGAGCTTTCCGGGGGACAGCAACAGAGGTTGTGCATTGCACGATGCATCGCGGTAAAGCCAGAGGTCATTCTATTTGACGAACCGTGTTCGGCACTCGATCCCATTTCCACGGCAAAAATCGAGGATTTAATGGTAAAGCTTAAAGAGCATTACACCATAGTGATTGTCACCCACAACATGCAGCAGGCTGCCCGTGTCTCGGATTACACAGCCTTCTTCTACCTGGGGGAGCTTGTGGAATACGATGATACGCGCAGGATATTTACGAATCCCCAGGATAAGAGGACCGAATCTTACGTTTCAGGGAAATTCGGGTGATGAGATGAGAGAGAAATACAGAAAGGAGCTCGAAGAGCTGAAGGGAGATGTGTTCATTCTTGGCAAACTGGTACGGAAGGCTCTGGAGGATTCTGTCGTCGCCCTTCAGAATCAGGACATTGTCCTTGCGAACACCGTTATTCTGGGGGATAATGACATTGATGAATCATACCGCACCCTTGAGGAACGATGCCTCCAGTTCATCGCCCTGCAACAACCAGTCGCCCGCGACCTGCGTATGCTCATCACGACAGTCAAGGTGCTCACCGATCTGGAGCGTATTGGCGACTATGCGCAGTCCATTGCCGAGATAACGATAAAGCTCAAGGATGAAAAGTATTTCAAACCGCTTCTACATATCAGGGAGATGGCGACAATGGTTGAAGAGATGATCACAATGTCCCTCGACGTCTATCTTCTCGAGGAACCCGAGAGAGCCGAAGATGTTTTTGCGCTGGACGAGAAGGTGGATGCCACCTACCATGAGCTCTTCAGGGAGCTTCTGACATATATGATGGAGAACCCGAGAACCATCACCCAGTCCACCTACTTCATGCTCATCGCACGGCACATGGAACGCATGGGAGACCACGCCCTCAACATCGCCAACAGGGTCGTCTACATGGTCAACGCGGAGAAGAAGTACATATAGGGATTCTCATGAAGAAGCGAGTCCTCTTCCTGTGTAACCACAACGCCTGCCGCTCCCAGATGGCTGAGGGATACCTGCGACACTTCGCTGGCGACAGGGCCGAAGCATACTCTGCCGGCATAGAGTCGACGTCGGTCGACCCGCGGGCAGTTGCTGTAATGGGAGAATTAGGCATCGACATATCACGGCAAAAATCCAAATCCACAGACGAATTCATAGGGCATACATTTGATTTCATAATAACCGTATGTGATGAGGCAGAGGCCAGATGTCCTTTTTTTCCCGGCGATGCCGTGCGTATCCATTGGAGCATACGGGAACCTGCGAGGGTGGAAGGAGAAGATGAACAACAAATGCGAGAATACAGGAAGGTCAGGGATGAGATAGTCGAGAGGATAGATGAGTTTTCCTCTACGTCATTGTGAATTTTGCCTTCTTAGTCCACTGGCACCGTCCCTGGATGCATTTGCATCTGTATCCATATTTTTTCGCATCGTAACAGTCGCGCCACTCGCATGTGGTGATTCGAGAAGTTTCAAACCTGCTCTGGCACACCTGACCCGAGCATCCGCCTGTCATGCAATCAGCGTCTGAGGAGCAAGTTCCAAGAGTCGATGTACCGCAGAAGTCGTCCGAAGGTGCGATAGTCATTGACTTCTCAAACAACAATGAGGTAGGTGTGTCTCTGAATTCCACGCCCCAGATTTGAATGACATACTCTCCCTTCTCAAATGGTCCAAGGCGGGCTTCAATGTCATACTCGCATTCGCACCTGCACATTTCTCCTGCATTTTTCTCTGTGATTTTGATCATTGGCGGATGGCTCTCAAGAATTTCATAGCTCACGATGACCTTTGCACAGCATACATAACTCAAATGCTGATTAAGAAAAATGTATCCACCAATGCTATCGACCTCGATGGTGGCAGGTGCCCTCGATGAATTCTTCATGCAATCAGATACCCTAAAGGAGAGCTTTGAGGGGGAACAATCCTGGGGGCATGTTCCGCTTATGCAGGGGGCAAGGCAGGGGGGACTGGCATATGTGCATGGAGGGCACCAGTCTGATTCGCCTTTCTCGCATAGATTGTTGCCACAGGAACTCTTTCCGCATTCCCCCCGAAAGAAAGCCCACTCCTCACACTCGGTCCCGTCGAGGAATACACATACACCGTACTGCCCACCCGAGACGTCTGTTCTTATCTCCAGTGTGCCGCCATGCTGCTCGCAATAGACTGAGGCTGGATTTGGCAGACCAATCGGGGAAACGTTGCCAGGCTTGCATTCTCCTCTGTAATATGCCCACTCCTCGCACTCACTCCCATCGGGGAAAATGCATACACCGTATTGATTTCCCAAAGGGTCTGTCCTTATCTCTGATTTTCCACCATGCTGTTCGCAATATACAGAAGCGGGATTTGGCATTTGAATTGCAGCAATGAGATTCTCAAATCCTTCTTTGCGTGCTTTCTCCTTGAGCCAGTCCTCTAACCCGTGAACATCAGCGTAATATACATACTTTCCATCATGGCTGAACTCGATGATGCCATTCCATACGATGATGCCGCCTGAAATGCCTAGCGATTCATTGAATACAGGTTCAAGGGAAATCCCACGATAACCGAAAACAGAATTCCAGTTTGGATTTTCTGCGACAGGAATGTTACTCAAAGATTCCTTTATAATCATTATTTCCTTTGGGTCTGAAATCTCCCATGTGGGGTCAGGTCTGCCAGAGAATACGAGCAATGTGGCAGTGATTTTATCGCTGCCTTTTTCCGGTATGAAATGGAAATAAAGCCCTATTCCTATGATTACTAGGATGGCAGTGACCAATAAGCCGTATAGGTATTCTCTTTTCATGGTTCTACTCGAAAATGACATATATAAATCATTTTATAAACTTCAAAACATACTGAAGTTATTATTCCTCACCGAATACCTCTCCCTCGAATTTGTATACCCTTGTCTTCTCATCGAGCCACGCATCGGGAGGCAACCCAGCCTTCCAGCATGTTTGAGACAAGAACTCTTCTGCATCCCAACCCCACTCCATAGGCACCTGTGGGAGGAGCAATCCCTTTTTTCCCCCCCCTTCTACTATGAGTCCATGCCTTCCCACCACAATGTGCTTTGGCAAATCGCGCGGTTTACAATCAATAATCTGGGGAGGGGTAAGGATTGTTATTTCAATATTTAACTCACGAAGCTCTTCTTTTCTCACGGGAGGGAATCTGGGGTCGCGCGTGGCTGCAGATACGGAGGAATCGAGGAGGGCGTGCCCTAAGGGAAGGTGGGGCTCGGGAAACCCTATGCATCCTCTCAGTTCCCCATGCTTCTTGAGTGTGACGAAGACTCCATTCTTCTCCAAGTATTTGCCTTTAAATTCGAGTTTGACAATCCTTCCCGTGTCGAGATAATGCTCTATGTTGCGACGCACGAGAGAAAGCATCTCCCTTTTTTCATTGTCTGACAGCATTTTTTCTTCCCCTCGCAAATATGTATCGCATGGGGACTTTGCCCCTATATGACTTGAATGAACAGGCGCACCTGCGCGCGACGAGCGTCTCTTTCCCCAAAAGGTCGACGGAGAAAACTTCCTTCATCTCCTTTCCGCAGAATGGACAGAGTGTCATATCCTTCCCGTGTTTCCACTCAATCGTCATCCTCACTCCCGTCTTTTGTGCCAACCTTCGCAACCGCCTCCCCCCTGTCTTGACATTGAACCTCTCTTGAAGCATGGCTTCAAGGCGCGATTGGGACTGGACCGCCTTTTCCCTGTCCAGGATTTCGCTCAAGGCTTTCATGATGGTTATATCCGAAGCCGCCACGGGAATACTCGTATGAGGCGTTTATAGCCTTTTCTGTCACCACATCTCATTTCTCTACTCTCGAAGGAGGGGGCAGGTCAGGCAGTGGGGACCTCCCCCCGCCTTGGCGAGTTCGTCTCCATCGAGAGTGATGACATCAAACCCTTCCTTCTCAAGCATCCCGAGAGTCTTCCTATTCCAGCTGTACGAAACGAGTTTGTCTTTTCCAAGGCAGACCACATTGGAACCGAAAGTGCGGGATTCATCCTCCGGTACCTCCAATAAGGAGAATCCCCTTCGGCTAAGGTACTCAACGAGGTGTGTTTCTTCCCTTTCTCCTTTTCTAAGAATCGTTGCGGGGAGAGTGAATGAAGGTTTGTGAATGAGTGCAATGTCAGGAGAAAGCGCCATCATGCCGCCATCCAGGTGCACGCGGAACCCGGGAAGCCTTATTGCCACAACTTCTGTGACGATTCCCTCGAGGAGAATCTCTGAGACCTCAAGCGCACCTTCAAAACTGGTGCGGGGACCCCAACCGAGGAGGAGGGTGTCATTGGTGAGGTACACGAAGTCTCCTCCCTCGAGCGGGTTTCTCATTTTGACGAGTATGGGAACACCTATTTTTTTCAAGGCGGATTCATAGACTTCAGGTTCTCTCCTGCGCGCCTGCCTTGCCATGAGACCAAGAATCGCACCTCTCTCCGTCACAGAGCATACATCGCGGGAGAAGGTGAGATTGGGGAGTCCTTCAATCGAGGTGTCATCGAGGAAGTCGTTTATGAGCGTGACCTCCACGCCTTCAGACTCGAGGAGGGAGACGAATTCATCGTGCTGCCTTCGAAAGATTTTCCAATCTACGGCTTCTCGATAGAGGAATTCGGATTTGGTCTTATCCGTGACAATCGCAACCTCTTGTCCGGGCCTGTACATGATTACTTTTCTGAGCCTTTCATACTCGGCCTTTGCTCCCAGCTTCATAGGATGATTTTGAGGATGCATTTAAAAGTATATGCCAATAGGATCCCCATGGGTGTGGGTTAGAAATCATTTGATATGTTCCTGGTCACTTCTCAAATGCTGTGTGGCGGAAGAGAGTAACAGACGCTATCTTTAAAAGAGAAAAAGGGGAGCGGTATGAGATGAATGAACGGATAAAGGCAATCCTTCTGCGTCAGAAATACATGCTTTTGGGAAAACAGACAGCAGCCAAGCTCTGCCACTGGACGCGGAGGAGCATATTAGAGGACAGGGTATGCTACAAGCAGAAATTCTATGGCATCGAGAGCCATAGGTGTCTCCAGATGACTCCCGCCATCGATGCCTGTAACCACAAATGTCTTTTCTGCTGGAGGAACACCATGTATGGCATAAAGGACATGCTCGAGGAGTACGATGAGCCTGAGTTCATCATCGAGGAATGCCTGCGCGCCCAGAAAAAGATGCTTGTGGGTTACTACGGCATCGCAGAAAAGGTAAACAAGGGGAAACTTGATGAAGCCCAGAACCCCACCAATGTTGCCATATCGCTTGCAGGCGAACCCGCCCTCTACCCTAAACTCTCGGAGCTTGTTTCCCAGTTCAAGAGGAGGGGGTTTTCCACATTTCTTGTCACCAACGGAACGCGCCCCAAGGTACTCGAGACCATGGAACTGCCTTCCAACCTCTACATGACCCTGCCAGCGCCCGATGAGGAAACCTACAGGAGGACATGCATTCCCCAAGAAGAGGATTCCTGGAAAAAGATTGAGGAAACGATAGGACTCTTCCCCTCGCTTCAGACCAAAACGATTTTCAGACTCACACTCGTTCGTGAATTAAACATGGGCAATCCCGAAGGATATGCGAGGCTAATCGAGAGGGCTTCGCCCACCTACGTTGAAGCGAAGGCGTACATGTTCGTGGGGTCTTCCCGTGCTCGTATGAAGATAGAAAACATGCCCTCTTTTCAGGATGTGATGGCGTTTTCACATGAATTGGAGAATAATTCATCCTACAGGATTGTCAACTGGGCCGAGGACTCACGTGTGGTACTGCTCACGCGTCCCTAGACAAAAGCATTATAAGTCATGCGGGAAAAGAACCTCATGATACGATTATCGTTCCGTGGCATTGAGGCTCGTCGATTTGTTCCGGAAGAGGAGCCATTGACCACAGTTGCCATAAATAATGCATCCTCCATCGTTTCCATGGAGATGAGAGATGGAACGCTCGTCTGCGATTTTGTCTTCACCTGCACTTACAACCCATCCATCGCTTCCATTAAGATAGATGGAAGGGTCTACTACTCCGGGTCCGATTCCGAGACAATCCTTGAGGCATGGAAAATGAAGAAAGGGGCTAACATTTCCACAATACAGAATGTCATCATTCAGAAATCATTACTCGAGGCAGCCATCCTCGCAAAAGAACTCGACATCGTCTCACCCATTCCCCTCCCTATCATATCCGAGGAAAAAAAGATAGAGGACTCCTCCTCCTTCTATGGATAGAGCAGTGCCTCGGCACACACATGCCATACGCCCGGTGAAAATTGTTTTATCTTTCTTGAGTCGATGATTTCGATTTCCCTGTGCTCCCTTTTCGCCTCTTCCCGCAATTGCTCTATGGGGCGCTCGAGTATTTTCTCGGGCACCGCATCGTGGTAGAGAATGTAGCCTTTCTTTATGAATGAAAAGGCGTGGGGCAAATATTCATAGGCACCAAAGTAGCCCATGATGACCCTATCCGCGTGTCCCTCATAGTCCCTGCAGTCAATGTTTATTGGCTCGACATATTCACAAAGATCATTGAGCCTCACATTCTCGCATAGATAGGAGAAACTTTCGGGATTCTTCTCCAGCGCCACAACTTTCGATGTACAGAACTTGGCTATGGGAAGGGAGAAGTAGCCAATGCCCGCAAACATGTCTATGACGCTCTCTTTTTTTGGCAGGTGCGCCATGCGCATCCTCTCTCCAATATTACCCGCAGAATACATCAGTGTGGCGACATCGAGTTTATATAATATTCCATTCTCCTTGTGGGTGGTGATTGTGGATGAACCCGCAATCTTTCTCGATGAGGGAAGCCTGAACTCGCCTCGAATCACCCCTTTACTCATCACCGCATGGGCTCCAAAGACTTCCATGTATGCCTGCCCTATTTCCTCTTCATGGGCGGACCATTTTTCAGGCAGGGGGATGATGAGCACATCTCCCACCCTCTCATACGTCTTTGGTGGTCGAAACCCAATGTGTGAGAGTCTTCCCGTAAGTGCCCTGTACTGTTCCTCTTTCACACTCAACTATTTATAGGGATGGAATAAAATGCTTTCTGTGAGGCTCCTTGTGTACCACACCCGTGAGTGCGACCCGCGAAGATGCACGGGGTTACGACTCGTACGTGCGGAGGAGGCAGAGCTCGTTTCTCGGTGGAGAAACATTCCTCAAAGAACCATACTCCTCAATCCCTTCTCTTTACACGCCCTCGCGCCCTGTGATAAATCCTCCTCACTCACCGCGCTGGACTGTTCGTGGGAAAAGGCACAAGAAGCATTTCGAAAGGTGAAAAAGAGGGTAGTGGGCAGGTGTCTTCCCTACCTCCTCGCAGCCAATCCCATAAATTTCGGAAAACCCACAAAACTCTCTACCGGTGAAGCCTTCATTGCAGCCCTCCTTATACTCGGAGAAAAAGAGAAAGCTTTAAATATAGCGGCACGGTTCAGTTGGGCAGAAACGTTTTTGGCGCTCAATGGCAGCATGCTTGAAGCCTACGCATCCGCTCAGAGCAGCCGTGACATCATAGAACTTCAGAAAGGATTTATGGAGGAACATACATGAAATCTCCCTACGCCGAGCGAAGGCTCTTTCAAATAAAGATTTGCATGAAGTGCAATTCGCGCAATCCCTGGCGCGCACGGAGATGCCGCAATTGTGGTTACACGGGATTGAGAAAGAAATCGAAGGTAAAGAAGGCATAACATGAGTGTTGAAGAGGATCTCCTCAAGAAAATGGAGAAGCGTACGCTTCATTTCACCCTCATCGACCCCGTCACCACTCCCAAAGTATCTTTGATTGCTTCCACTATCGAGCGGTGCGGGTCCGATGCCATTCTTGTGGGTGGTTCTCTGGGGGCTTTTGGGGAGCTTCTGGACAACACGGTGCGCGACATAAAATCCTCATGTTCCCTCCCTGTCATCCTCTTTCCCGGTGGGGTCATGGGCGTGTCCCGTTTTGCAGACGCCATCTTCTTTCTCTCCGTGCTCAATTCGCGCAACAGCTACTTCATTACCAAGGCCCAAGCCCTCGGCGCCTTCTCGGTGAAGGAGGCGGGACTGGAAGCCATACCCGTCGCCTACCTCGTGTGCGAGCCTGGGCAGACGGTGGGGTTCATGTCGGAAGCCAACCTCCTCCCGCGCGCCAAGCCGGAGATTGCGGGAGCATATGCCCTCGCGGCAAAGTATATGGGATTCAGATTCATCTACCTCGAGGCGGGGAGTGGTGCGGATGTCCACGCGCCGCCCGAGATGATAGGATATATAAAAAAGGTTTCGGGTCTTCCCTTGATCGTGGGCGGGGGCATCACGGAAGCTCGCCATGCCACAATCGTTGCACGCGCGGGTGCAGACATTATCGTGACAGGCACCATTATGGAGAAACCAGATGCAGAGGAATCCCTTAAAAAGATAGTGGGGGCTCTGCGATGAAGGAGTTCAAGGCAGAAAACAAACTGGATCTTCTCGTGCAGATTCAGGAGGGATTCGAGGATGAGGATGTTTATATCCCCCTCATGTTGGGCATGGACATCGTCACCGCATTGCTCGAGAATGGTCTTAACCTCAAAATCATTTGCCTTCCGCCATCCAACCACGCCCTCGTCTCGGAGAGGGTGAAGAGATCGCTCCAGAAAGCACGCATCTCCCTCGAGGTGAAAAATGTCGAGAACGGAAGGCCAAAAAAATATGGCGATGAACATGTACGTGAAATCATACAATTGAAAAACAGAGGAGTGGGGATTACTCAGATAAGTCGTGAGCTTGGCATTCCGAGGAGAACGAT
>Ga0315268_10001381_pt1 | contig 27840 bp, 16 predicted proteins | sample C1_top_MG_FD_204535 | JGI IMG/M metagenome (GOLD analysis project Ga0315268, IMG submission 204535) | Sediment microbial communities from Yellowstone Lake, YNP, Wyoming, USA - C1_top | ecosystem: Environmental > Aquatic > Freshwater > Lake > Sediment | place: USA: Wyoming | collected 2017-08-01
TCACCGGCCCGAAGTTGATCGTAGTCGGGATATTCACCGGCCAGAAGTTGATCGTAGTCGGGATATTCACCGGCCCGAAGTTGATCGTAGTCGGGATATTCACCGGCCCGAAGTTGATCGTAGTCGGGACGTTCACCGGCCCGAAGTTAATCAGTGTTGGAATATTCACCGGCCCGAAGTTGATCGTAGTCGGGACGTTCACCGGCCCGAAGTTAATCAGGGTTGGAATGTTCACTGGCCCAAAGCTAATCAGGGTTGGAATGTTCACTGGCCCGAAGCTAATCAAAGTCGGGATGTTTACTGGTCCGAAGTTAATCAGGGTTGGAATGTTCACCGGCCCGAAGTTAATCAGGGTTGGAATGTTCACTGGCCCAAAGCTAATCAGGGTTGGAATGTTCACCGGCCCAAAGCTAATCAGGGTTGGAATGTTCACCGGCCCGAAGTTAATCAGGGTTGGAATGTTTACTGGTGTGATGGTAATCAGTGTTGGCAAATCAATTGGTGTAATCTCAATCAAAGATGGCAAGCTGAATGGCGTTACAATCTCGATGATCGACGGCAAATTGATTGGCGGTTCAATGACAATGACCGATGGTATGTTAATTGGTCCAATTGGCCCAATGTCTAAACATGGGAATACAATTGGAGGCGGCGTCACAATATTGGACGGCGTTGGTGGTATTGGTGGATTGAAAGGTGGAATGTTCGGGATCGTTGGGATTTTGATCTCGAATCTTGTCGGGCCGCTCTGATTTGGCGGCTCTGTAGCAACTTCTCTTTCAATCGGCGTTTGTACAATGGTACATTTTGAATTAGCAATCGTAATGATTGGGTCAATCGTTGCGTTTGGTGCGTATCGGTGCGTACCTCTGGTTGAGGTAGTTGTAAATTCCCCGTCTCCAAAGTCCAAACGATAACTGGTGAACACTCCATCAATAATAATCGTGTATTGTGCGACAATACCCGTCGCAGGATCGTCGCTAACGATGTAGAAGTCAAAAGACACGTCAGGACAACTAAAGTCATCAAAAATCACAGGAAGTTGTTGTAGATGGCGAATTCGCCAGTCTAACGTCGCTTGTTCATCTGTGAAGTTGGCTCCAACGAAGTCTTCGATCTTTACGATTGCATCCACGATTTGATTGTGGTGTTCTGCAATAACAAATCCACGAACTTCCGATCCTGTTCGATTATGCTTTGTGTGAGTTCCACCGATGTTGCGTGCGCATCTCTTTAACTTGTTGATTTTTCCATAAATGTTATAACCAACATCATCGTAGTAGAACAATTCGCCATCAATATTGGCAAATCCATTGGTCGCCCACAATTCATCCTTATCCGGGGCCACAGGCTTGATGGCAATTTCTGCCGACCAAGGCGCATTGTCCTCGGTCGTGATTGTTTCGCTGGTGTTGTAGACCAAGAACAGCGTGTAATCACTATCGTAGCTTTTCGGATAAACAGGTGTAGGCGGAAAGTAATTTGCCACGGCGATCCTTATTCCTTGCGGTTGTTCTTAGAACAATAATTGTTGGTCTGACTGTGACAATTTGGACAACAAAATTCGAGATTTTCTTTTTCGTTATCAAGCCAATTTCCATTTTTGTGATGCACATGAAGTTGTATTGGTTTTCCGCACCAATTATCAGTTATTGTACATCCGACTCCTTCGCATCTATGTTCTCTTCCAGATTCAATTAAAGCTCTACGAAGTATGTAAGCCGTTTCTCTGCTTCCTTTTTCTCTCTTGATTAAAACTTCTTGATAAGACCTTCCTTTGTATCCTTTGTGTCTCAAACCAGAGTTTGCTTTTTGTCCTTGAAAATGAGATGTGTCGATTTCAAAGTTTTTAATTTTTCTTTTGATGAATCCATGCGTCCCACCTCCAGGTTTTTTCCCTAATTTTTGAATAACCTCTAAAATAGAAACGGAATCTATAACAACAGATTCGAGCAATTCTTTTGTATATTTTTCTTTTGTAAAATGAGAAACATCTATTTGACATTCTTTGATTTTCTTATTCAAGTTGCTTCTATTGCCCCCGCTAGGTTTTAGGCCAAACGATATCGCAACTTCAGTTATTGATTTTGATTCAAGAACTGCTTTAATCATGTTTTCTTTTGAGTATTTCATGAAATAGTTATTCATTGGCAATGATAATTTGAATCAAAAAATACACATTTGCCACTGCGTCCCCGCTGGACGTGAAGTGACCCCACTAAATGTGGTGTCTGACTCATTGAATTTAATGAATGCCTTCGGGCTGTAATCAAAGCTCAAATACGCCGTGCGATCCCCGTCTGAAGCCGCCAGGAATGTTTGAGTTGGCTCATCAAAGCCAACAACATCAGTGTCTTGTAGTAGTCGGAATGATGAAGAATTGACTCCTGGACCGCCAGTCGCCCAAATTCCACTTGTCGGGTTGTAAGCAGCCACAGCACCAGAATTACTGAAGAAATACACGCCTTGGCTTAAAGACAACAATTGTCCTTCCACCTTGGCAGAGCCAATCATGTCAGGCAATTTTCTAATGTCTTGGAATGGTTCGGCTGAATTTCCGCTGGTTTTGTAAAAGCTCTTGATTCTGAAGAAATCGCCTACCCCCTCATTTCGCAAAAAATATCCTGTCTCTCCGTGCCACGTTGAACGATATACGCTCATGTGTCCTTGTTCTGGCTCGGCAGAAATATTGTATGTGACCTCATTATTCATCAATTCATCAGCACCGTTTTTGTAATTGGCGTTTGCTAATGTCGAAGAAGAAACAGAAAGATCATTTAACAGCATTCTATTTTTGACTTGGTTTGTCGGAGATGTAAGTGGAGAAATAGCACCAGTTACTCCACCTAAAAAGAAATAAAGACTGTCTGTTGATACAAAGCTGATCCAATTCCAAGGACGTGAAATAGAAGGTCGAGATGTGTATGTTTCAACAAATCCGTTGTATTCAGACATTAGTATTTCTTCAGTCGTTGGGCTGTCAACGCTGCTTCTGCCACTGGCCCAATATAGCAGTCCCACACCACCAGCCCCCGATGCTGCCGACCCTCTTTGTGCGAATCCATTATTTCTGTGGAACTCACGCTTCTGTTGTGTTTCGTTTAATTGCCCTGTCAGGAACGAATCATCAACGCCCAATGAAAGACTACCTGCGCCTTTTGCTTTGAATGTTTCGCTTACCATTCCGAATTCAGAAGATGATACAGAATTAGCGTTGTTGTAAGTCCACAACCAAAGGTTTACTTTTTCAACAACGTCAAAGCTGTCTTCATAAGTTGTGATTCTGTAAGCGCCAAATTCTGTATCTACTCTTAGATTTAAGTCATAGACTCCACCAACACTGAATACCGCTCTTGCACTTGAGGCGTTATTGTGAATTAAGTCGTCAGACAAGGACCATGTGTAGTCATGAATGGGATCAATCGGAGTGTTTGTTCCATCTACTGCTTCTCCACCGTATGTTCTTCCTGTAAATGAATTTATTCCAGGAGAGATGGTCAAATCAATAATGGTGTTGGCTGCTGCACGAATTTTTGGCGGTGTTGTTGTGTATGGTCCACCAGTTGGTGATCCAGGAGTAACTATCTGTCCTGCTCTTTGAACAAAATTAACGACTGCGTAATCTGGGGCTGGGAACCGAGCCGTGATAATATCGTCAAATGTAACACTGTCTGAACCGAAATTATTTGTGACGGTCAAAGTCACAGTGTAAATTCCAGGTCTTGTGTATGTTTTTCTGATTGTTCCACCATCCGTGTCTTTCACTAAGACATCATTGATGTTAGATGGAACTTCTGTATCTTCATTGATGGTGATAATAGAAGGCCCACTGTTGTCGCCAAAGTCCCATAGATGTTCAATTGCGTGTGAAGTGCCATCGCCACCCAATCGGAAGCTCTGGTCTTCAAACTCCACAGTTAAGGGGGCAAGTCCTATGGTCTTATTTACTCTGAACCACGCCTTCGGAGCCAAAGCCAATTTGCGAAGGTAATTGATTCTTTGCTCCATTGTTCCTTCTAATGGTCGCAAAGCCACTTCGCCCTTTTTGCCAGCAAAGTGTTCAATGGCAATCAAAGCATCCTTCAGAGAGTTGTGATGCACCGACATGACGTTCTGCGTCACATCTGTCAAACTCTTTGGTTTTGCTACATCCACGAACCCAGGCAACAACTCTAGTTGATCGAATGTGGTTAATGTCCTAGAACCATAGTAAAAGGAAATGGCTCTATATTCTGGCTCGCTGCATTGTTCTGTGAGCGTAATAATGCCAGTAGCATTAAATGCACGCATAGTAGGTTCGTCGCCGAACACAGTGATTGAAGTATCGCCTGGGTTATAGTCTTCGATTAGACGCACCCTGAGCGAGTCATGAACTTGATATAAGTTCTGATTGGTGTCAACTGTGGTCGGATATGTAGAGGCTACTGGTATTGTCATTATGTCACCGTAATTTTGTCTTTCAAGAACGCTCTTTGCAATCTCTGGCTTTCAAATAAGATCAACAAAGAAGGCTCATAATCTCCAGGACTGTCATATACAAAACTGGTTGTGTGAATGTTCGGGTCGTATTCTGGAATGCTCTGAGTAGGAACATCTTGCCCATCATGTTTTCCCGGACCATCGAAAATCCAATATCTTTGAATGATGTCGCCGTCTGTTTGATCCACATATGTAAATACAGTCGGATCAGTTGGGTTTCCACCAGCAGTCATTGCTTCTGCTTTTTGAACTGAATATCCCTGGTTCGGCGTCACATAGAAAAAAGGCTGTTTTTCTTCTTCAGACACAGTGATATAGTTAGTCTTCGTAATGACGCCCTGCGCACCCAGAGACGTGATAATATTCAACTTGACCGTGTATATGCCCTCTTTTTGGAAGGTGTGAGTCGGCGATTTCTCGATTGAGGTTGTACCGTCTCCAAAATCCCACAAATATCGAATCAGTGGCCCCGTGCTGAAGTTTTGAAATCTAACCTTCAGCGGCGGTTCGCCTTTGAATGGATATGCACGGAACAAAGGCCGAGGAGACAAAAAACGATTCTCCTGGGCCTTCAGAATGCCGTTAAGTGACAATGGGTCCGGCAAGCCCTCCGTTCCCAAATCTCTCTCAATCTGAATTATCGCATCTTTGGTGGCATTGTGATGCTCCGCAAAGACGGCATTTGTGACGTAACTTGTTACAGGCCAAGGGTTTTGACGTGACCCGGCAAAGCCTCGAATAAGGTTACGAAATACACCAGCGGTTTTTGTTTCATAATATATCATCTCCGCAGCACCTGGTTTTCCAGGCGGCGGTCCAACTCTCAATATTCCACTGTCGGGAAATAGGCTGTTATCTTCTACTACGATATATTTGCCAGCATAAGTGAGGCTTTGCTTCAATGTCGTCTGGCAATTGTTGCTCGCCTGATATAGCTGGAATTTCGAGTCTTTAGCTTGTGGGAATAACGACAATGATCCGGTCGTATATCCTGTATCGGTAGATGCAACTCTTGTGACGGCCATTAGTTCTCCTTATTTTTTTCCTCTTGTTTGCTGTCGATTGCTTCGATATGCTGCATCGTCGATTTCAATTGATGAACCATATTGGCGTGTCGCAGTTCCAGCGTTCCAAGAGCTTGTTTTTTGATGGGCATGTCATCTGGCAAGGCGACAATGGTTTCCACCAGTTCGGTATCTAGTTGATTTTGGGTTAACATCTTGAGGTTAAGTTTCTGAGCCAGTCGCTCGCCCCAATATTGTTTCTGGGAGTCGAGATCATCAAAGTGCTTCAGAGGCTCAATCCGTAGAAGGTTTTTGTATGTTTCCAAGAAGAATCGGGATTCCTCCTCCAGCCATTTTTTACGTTCGGCGAGTTGTAGTAGGTTCGCCTGAGCAGCCTTCTTCTGCCTCTCGATCTGTCGAATTCTGATGTCGCTCTCCCGCTGGGTGAGTTCGTCGGTGTTAGGACGTGCGAGATCAATCTTTTCGATGGAAATATCTAGTAGTTCCAGCTTGTCTTTTGAGTCTTCTACCTCAAGTTCAATAGCGCCCAGGGACTCTCGGCGTGACTTCAATTCTCGAAGACACTGCCACATTTTTGACTGTACAGTAGGCTCTTTGCCTATTACGAAGTATTTGAGTTGGAAATAGCTGTGCCTTTGTGCTACTTCATTCTTCAAGACTTCATCCATTTCTGCGAACAATTTGTTGTTGTTTTCGATTGACATATTGGCTCCTTTTTGTAAAGCTGCTATAGTAGAGTTTCCAATAGCGAGGATACAATGAAAATAAACCCATTGAAAGATGCCCGATGTTATTTGGGCGGGCCTATAGAGAACGACTCCACCCACCATAACTGGAGGACGGAGCCGACGAAGGTTCTAGTTGAGAGATTTGGGGTCAATCTATTTGACCCTTTTGCGGACTCTAAACAACAATGGGTTCCGACATTAACGGAAGCTCGTGACAGGTGCGACTTCGAGACGATGACCAGGATCGCTAAGGATTTTGTCTCCAAAGACCTGATTATGGTCGAACGGTCAGATTTCTTGGTGTCATATTTGCCTAAAGGGGTGCCGACAACTGGCACTCACCATGAGATCATCTTTAGTAGTAACAACAAAAAACCCACCCTACTGGTTTGTCCACAGGGCAAGGCGCAGGTTCCACTGTGGTATTATGGGTTTATTCCACATACCTGCATGTTCGGATCGTGGGAAGATTTGTACGTCTATCTACAAGAGGTAGCAGACTGGAAGCATACCGAGAATCGTCGGTGGCGGTATCGGTATGGCCTAATCTAGCAGACTTTGCTGCCTGCGATGGCTTTGAATTTGACGCCCTTATCAATGGCTTCTAAGGCCCACATGATTTTGATTTCCTCAAACGTGCCTTCATTAGCCATATCGCCTACTTCCTTCCAGGTCTTTTTGTTAATGAAAAGACCATTGAGGGTAGCGTCAACGAAGTGGGCCTTCTTTTCGACAATCGGAAACAAGATGTCTTTTTCGCTCTCTGTGAAGTAGGAGAATCGTTCGTCCATTTTCCAGTTTACGGTAACTCCAGCACAGAGGATGAAACTCCATTCGGCTGGGGCATGTCTCATTCCAACATTGATAAGAGACGAGAAGGTTGATTTGCCCTTGTAGGTTGGGCAAATGGCCTTCATTTCTTTCATGTCTGCGGCGGTCGCTGAGTCATCTGTAACGCATACCATTGGTAGGTCTGGGTAGCGACACTTGATTGAATTCACAGTGCATTTAAGTAGCCCTACGGTATGCTCAGGGCAGAGTATCACAAAACCACATTTAAGGTCTTTGTGGCTATACATTTTCAAATTGATTCTCCTGATTGGAGATTAGGTTAAGGCTTTATCGAAGTCGATCTGGATAATATCCGCATCGGTAATTGGATTGCTCAGGGTGAACAAACCGTTTGTGGCATCAGCGGCGAAAGAATTCAAGCTCCATGTTGAAATGGGATTGCTTGGATAATAAACGCTGTAGTTGCGGTTCAATCGAACTCCGTTAACATATACCCGAAGACTGTCTTCAATATATGGCGTAGCCGTTGAAGTAACCTTGAAGAGTTTGTAGTCAATAGGCACCAAATCATCTGTCGGTAGCATTACCGGCGTTAGATCGTAATAGTGTCGGTGGGCAAACTCGGTCGAGACTGTCAGTACAGCCTTGACCTTGTTTGGTGCTTCGACTTCCCAATTAACGCTTTGTGAAGATACAAGTTCTATTGTGCCTTCTTCAAAAAGTATAATATTCGATATTGTCTCAACTGACATCATCAAATTTGTAGCTTCATCAGCGATCAGAGCCAGCTTGTCTCGCTCTGAAGCAAGCATTCTGACAAAGCTCACAGGGTTCGTTAAGGCGGGAAACCCTAGAGCAATATAGTCAGCTAATTCTGGACCTGAGACGCTTTTCGTGCCGTCTGTATGTTCGGCAATATTATGCAATGCCTGATCTATAGCGTCAGGAATCAAATTGCCATCTTCATCAATGGATTGAGCCAAGCGATTGGCCAATGTACCCTGTGTACCTGCGGTTTCACGCAGAACCGCTCCTTGGACATCGACTTCAGCGTTGATGATTAAATCTCTGTCTGCCAGAATCTTCAACGGTAAATTGTCATATTCCCAATGGTACGGCTGATCTGCGTTATATTGCGGTACTGGTAATTGGCTTAAATCTGGCATGGCTCTCCTTGATTATCGTATCTATTGCTTAAACGTCTAAAACCCAACCTTCGGCTTCGACACGTTCTGATTCTTTCTGAAAAGATACGTCTGTAGCCAGTAAAAAGCTGGAAGAAGACAACATCGACAACATCGCCCACCTGTCTGTCATTTGTGGGCTACAAGTAGTCATTGTGTTGCTCGCATCTCTTGGAAAGCCATCCGTGTCAATTGATGCAACCACCGTGTCAATTGATGAACCATAGCTCGTTGCCAAGTGTGAGTGTCCTGTATCAATAATGATTGTGCTACAGGGTCCACAGGCATCCATAGTCAAGGTGTAACTTAAATCTTTGTCTGTGATTTTGACACTTGGACTAATTGTGTTGGAAGGGGGAAATTCCTTCAACAGTCCGATTGTGGCATACAGAACGTAATTACTGAGAATGTTCTCAAGGCTTCGTTCTATCGCTGCGGCTTCTTTCTTCTCTGCTCTTTCTAACCAAAAATTCTTCATTTTTATTCCTGTGTTTATACAAAAGTTAATCGCCAATTCCAAGTGATCTGCATTTGCGCAGTCTTGGTTAAGTCCGGGAATGTCACCATGCTGTATAGATTCCCACTTGCCATTTGTAGTGCCATTTCGTTAAGAACCGCACCATTGGCTTCTGAGAAGGCAATTACAGATGTGAAAATCACTTGCGAAGGAATATTGGGATCAACTGAGGCCACAACTGGTTTGCTGGCTTGGGTAATTCCAAACAAACCATTTCGACTGGTCGCCACAAATTTGGTGGAACCGTCTGCTGTGCCGCCGTCGCCAAATAACATTCGATTGACGTAGAAGTTGAATCCATCACCGATGTCACGAGCCAAACAAGAAGCTAGGGCCTCTCGCCCTTTCGTCAATACAGTATTGGGGAATTCAACGATCTTTCGTTCGCCGGACTCATAATCAATTATAGCTTGGACGAACCCGCAGGGTTTCAACCCGTCAGTAATTTCTATCATATCTCTCCTTGTTCGGTAGTTCCGTCAGCATATTCAATGCTAAAGGCGATCCCCTCAGTTTGTTGAACGAATTCGTTAATTTGATTCCCTTCAGGCAGACTTAATCCAGTCACCGTCCCGTCTTGATCCACTCGATCAATCACAGGGCGTCCAGCCCGATCCAATGTACGAAAAGTATGTGCAGGCAAATTGAATTGCTGTCCAGCTATAGTTGCACCATTCTTTGTGTATTTGTAAATAGTCACGTTGACGGATGTTCCACCTAAATTTAATGTTTTCCACCAATAAGGGTTGCCAGATAATGTAAAGGTCGTAAATCCTGATGGATTATCTCCGTCGATTTGATCCATGAAGTAGCTGTCAGACCCAATAACAACAATGAAATTCTCTCTGAATTCATTATTTTCAATGCCTTCGTCCACAACAACAAGAGAGTTAGCACCGTTTTGGATTCCCAGACTGGACTCTAAATTGCCTGCCATCTGTAGCTTTAAGCCTCGATAATGTAGATAACCAACTTGTTTTTCGGCAACTTTTTGGTTGACCCGTAAGTTGGTGTTGTTGATGTCGCCTCGATTGTTGCCCATATTGTCATAATATTTGCCGATGTAATACTGGTCAGTTGTCCCATCTACAAATTCAAGAATTGGGTATTCTTCCAAGTTGATCTTTTGGAATGTATTATCCAGTCGTATTGCATTGCGAATTGGCAGCACCGAACCACTCAAAGCAGTCACACGACCACGCTTGGTGACGTTAAACTCACCAACTGTACTTGTGACAATTGTTGTCAAGTTGCGAATCAAACTATAGGTTACATTGGAAGCATTGTTGCTAGACAATGTGCCATCGTTGGTCAAAACCAAACTTCCATCTGGCTGTATGTCTTTAATCACATATGGCGTGCCGCTATAAGCCGGAATCAAAACTTTCCATGCAGTTATTGCAGTCCCTTGATCTACGTCAAACGTAGATTCAGTTCCCAGCAATCCAAAATCTTTAGTGGAATCTGAAATGACAAAGATGTTGTCTTGAGCAATGTTACACAATGTTCCATCCAACACCAAATTGTCGATGTCAAAAGTGAAAGCCTGATTGCTTGTCACCATCAAGTTTACATTGATTACGCCAGTAACCGACGCCGCATTGCCCCTCGGATTGTCTACTGTGTATCCGCCAGAAAGAATAGAGGGAGCAAACACAGTCATTGTGGCGCTGCCATCTAATGCCATGCCGATGCGATCCAATTGCAAGTCAGGACAGAACAATACAACTTCATCGTTGTACGCCGTGCCAGTGGTAGTTGTCACAGCAACCGTTTTGTCTGCCAGTTCATCTCTAAGAATACCAGTCGTCTCAACCAATCTCATGATTCGATTGAAGTATTGTTGGCCCTCACCCGCAATGACAAACTCGCTGCCCTGCATTGATACTAATGCTTCTACTTCTTCGAGTGGAGATTCAACGAATTCGTTGATGCCACCAATAAAGTTGAAGGTGTGCAATACGGCATGGAAAGGCGAAAACTCTCGAAGAACTTCTTTTGCTTCAAGAATGCGATCATCTGACAAGTTTTCAATTTCTAAGTCGATGTTGTAATTGCTGCTAATGCAGGCGGTGCATGGATCAACGAAGTTGCGGTCAATATCACAAGGCAACTTAGAGTTACGAATGCTGCCGTTGTACTCTTCCATGTTGTAGATGTTTTCACTATATGGGAATTCAGTTCGTACTTTTCCGTATACCAAAAATTCATGGTATGGGTGGCGAGTTGGAATCACCAAGTCAAACATCGAATCATTTTCAGGGATTACTCGAACATTCCAATTCTTCAAAGGATAAACTTGATCTCGTTCATCTCGTTGGTCCATTAAAGGCAATGACCTAACATAGTTTTCTATTGCTTGTGTGGTCGGATCAATAATTTCTGAATATTTGTACAATACTCTTATTTCATCGCCGTCAACAAGGTCGATTGGTTCAATAGACAGGCCACTTCCCGCCCATGTCATATAGGTGATGCCATCACTGGTCAAAAATTCAACATAATCTGAACTTAACGCAACCCAAGTTAAACTGTCCGCAGGTCTTAGCCACAATTCAAAATTGTCGTAATCAATAGGCAATGCGACCTTTTCAAGCTCAAATGTGTCGCTCGTTCCATCGAATTTGACCACTTCTTGCCATGTATAAGATGAAGTGATCTCCCACAATTGGGTCAATCCCATCATGGTGATAGCCGCATGTTCTAACGCTTCGGCCAACCCCTTCTTCGTTCCTTTCATTTTGTACAACGGAACGGCACGTTTGATTTGACCTCTCCAACGTGTAGGGTCGTCTGTCTTCAGTTTGAGATCAAACAAATTGGACAAATACGGGATCAAGGCTTCATGGATTGAGTTAGCGTCTTGGAGATCGACAATCTGATTGCCCAGGTCTTCTAAAGTATTGAATCCCAAAGCAACTGCTTTGTTGAACTTGTCCAATACGTCAGGCGTGCGGTCGTTTTCTGACATGACCATCTTGAACATATCGGGAGTGTACCGCTCAAGCAGCGTTTCGTATTTATCTGGATTGGTAAAGTGCGATGGAATACTGGTGGTGGTTTGTGTGTCGCCCTTTAGGGTGAACCTAGCATGTGCCGACAAGCTATCGCCAGCAATTAACGGCGTCCAAGTCCAACAGATGAAATAGTCACCTTCACGCATACCTTGTGGTTGCCATGTGTAGGCGTATTGACCAAAAACGCCATCTACCAAATCAACAAATGCGTTGTCCAGATCAGTGGTAAGCCACGCTGGGAAGCGATCATTGCCTACGATGTGAACTGGAGATGCTTCGTTAAAGAAGAATGGGGAAACCGCCACATTGCTTTCTGCAATAGATCGAAGTCTTTTGGCCTCTGCTATGTTTGCATCATTTGGCGTGGCGCAAGCTGTGGCCTCGGCAACTTCAGCGGCCTTCAGTTTTTCCAAGTCATAGGTTTTGTTTTGATACTCATTTAAGTTGCCGCTGGTGAAATCACGTTCTACATAATAGATGACAAGACGATTGACTTTGTAAGGATTAGACGTGAAGCAGCCTTGAGCATCTGGTGTATGCAAAGTGAATACAATCGTGTCCGAAATAGACGGGTTGTCATTTATTGTCAGTGTCGCCACAACCTTCTCCTTACTCGTATGTGAATGTAATATCCGTTGTGTCGGGCCGGATAATTTCGTAGAACTTAGTCGTCACTCTATTCCCGCCATTAGCGGCATCATTCGTAATGAAATTGACTTCGTATCTCTGAATCTCTTTCAAGTCGGAAAGAGACTTAATCATGTCTGAATCTCTTAGGGTCTGACCGTATTCCCAATTATTCAATGCAAAGAAAGAATCAAGTCTTCTTTGAATTTTGATTCTCAATTCATCTTCAAACTTTCGGTAGAACCGATCCATCACAACATCAAGTCCTGTATCGACAACCACCACTTGCCCATCACGAATGCAGACGTGATCTGTAAACATTTTCAAGGAATCTATGTAGTTCTCTAATTCTACCTTTAGCTCATTGCTTGCCTCTTGGAGTTTTTCGTTTCCATTCAATGCCAAAATATACAAGTCAACAATGTTGCCTGAGCAACCATAGTTTCTTAATACTGCTGTGGATTTGCCGATTTGACCCTGGTAAGCCGTAGCAAATTGATCGGTCAACGTCTTGTAATCTAATCCGGTGACTGCTCGATTTTGTACTCTTACCCAAGCTGGCAATTTATTTCTGATGTCTTCAATCGTGTCGCCGTCATAACCAAATTCACCCTTGGTGTAGTTTCTCAATCCAATAGGCACACTGAAAGATAGTCCGGGAACATTGACAATGGTTTGTTTTTCAATGGTTCCACTAACTACATTTCCAATTGAACCTCCACCTTTACGGTAGGAAATAAAAATCTTACTTCCTTGAGATGGAATCAATCCGGCTCGATTGTTTCCAAAAATCACAAATGCTTTATAATTGGAATTGAACTCCAGTCGGTATTCTCGTCTTGGTTGAGAATCGGTGAAGTAATCAACTTGAGTCCATAATACTCCATCAACTTCCACTCTTACGGAATCGTAAATTACAGGAAATTCATTCAAGGCGATTGTCTGAGCTACAGTACCATTGCCACTTGATTCTGAAGAACGAGTAATTCCTTCTAGTCCAACAATACTTGCATTTACCACACCACCGGCAGGAATCACAATGTCTTGGTCGAATATTGGGTTATTGTCAGCATCAGCAGGGAACAACTCAATAGACAATTGTTTATTTCCAGTGCTGATTTTTAAGTCAAACGGAGCAGGTATTACCACATCAGTTAAAACCGGATTGTTCAGACTCGCAGTCCATAGCGTTCTTGCAGCAATAGGCGGTTGTGGCTTAAAGCCAACTAGCTTTGCTAACCGAAATGCGTTTTCTGCTTCTGTAACGGTGTCAATGAATACTTCATTGGCAATTTGGTCCATTTTGAAAGACAGAGTATCAGCCAAAAATGCCCAATTTTCGATGAGCATAATGGCAAGCGACGACTCTACGAAGTCTGAGAATTCCTTGTCAAACTTCTGTCTTGTAAATTCAATCAGTCGGGTTTTCATCGACCAGAAATCTTGATTTGTATAGTTCAAATTAAAGATGTTCGGAGTCGTGATAATCTGCGACTGAGTGTATGGTGTAATATCAAACGGACAGTTATTGGTCGCCATTATGTTCCCCCTAGTGGCACTTCGAGCAGTAGTTCTTGCACTTCTTTAATGTTTTGTGGGTCTACGAAGATGATTCGGATGAACAAAATATGCTCAAGGTCTTGTTTTTGATCTGCTTTATTCAAGGAATCCTTGTCAACCTTCGAGTTAACCTCAATGTTTGTGACGGCAATTCGTGGTTCCCATCTCTTAATTGAGTTGATTATCATGTTTTTTGCCTGAAGTCTTAGTGCAGCATCATTAGGTTCAAAAATCAACTTGCGCAGCGGAGTACCGAAATCCGGGTTCATCACCCGTTCGCCTGGGTTGGTCAATAAAAGAACCAACATATCGGATTTAATCTGGTCAATCCCATCCTGAGAATAAAGAAAGCCCCTTGCATTCTTTACGACGGGATATGGCACACCGAGGAATATTCTCATTTAATCTCCATTAGCATGGCGGGCATTTCATGAACGGTGCCAACTGGAAGATTGACAATTGCTGTGCCTTTCCAGATGTACTGGCAAACACACGGTCACTAATCCTCACGCAGCCAGTACAGAAGTCGTAAACAATAACGGCTCCGAAGCACGGGTCTGGACCACCACAACCGCCGCAACCCGGAGGAGGACTACAATCCTCTCCAGCCAGCAGCAATATGACTTCCTTGGCATAAAACAGATGGAGTTTATCGGTGATGTTGAGGTACACATCTTTGGTATATACGAGGTTGGTTCTGGTTACTATCTCCATCAAATCTGATGGATTTTTCTCTTCGTCGCCCACAATAGTAATGTGGTTGTCGTAAGTTGAAACAATGTAGTTTCCACCCACACGCAGGAACACAAGACCTGGACCCGATGGGGCCTCCTGATACCTGTGAATGTGTGGGCCACGTTCTTCGTTGTCCTTTTGAGGACAGAATATTTGAATGTATTGTTGCTTTGTCTCTTCTTGGCTATCATCATCATGATACATCATCTCCAGGCCATACCCTGTTCGGATTTTAACGAAAGCCTTCTTCGCCTTCGGAATCGGCACGCCACCTTCCATACGGCATGGGGCGCATTGCTCATTCGTCTCGTCCACCATATCAATTGTGTGATTACTGGTGCTTTTTAGGTGAATGCCACGTTCAGAACCGGCAATGTTTGGCGGGCAACCAGGGCAATCCTTCTGGGACTCTGTGTGATCGTTTAACTCGATTTTGTTGCCAGTGGCAGTCAAAATCTTGATATAGTTGTCTTTGCCACGCAATTTGGCCCCATCATCGCCTGGAGGACTTTCCACATCACTCATCTCAATGAGATGGCCCGTGGCAGACTTCCAATACGTTCGGCCCACATAATGGTCATTACAACCAAAATCAAACTCTCTATCCCAGGTAGGTTCTCCTGATGGCTCCTCAACAGAATCGTCCATGACGAACGTATGTCCGCTAATAGACATAATCTGAATGCCGGTTTGAGGTAAATCACAAGTATTGTTCTGTGGAGTTGGCGGTCCCTTGTATGGACGACATTCTTGGCTATGCTTGAAGAATGGATTTGCTCCAACCTGAGACTTATAGTGTTTCGTATTCGGCGCACCAGTAGAAGGATGTCCACCAATAATCTTGCTGTTGCTCTTTTTGCCCTCGCAAGGAACCTCTTCTTTCTTCTTTCCTTGTTTTGGCGTTATGTCTGGTGTGTTGGCTATCGCTTGAGCAAGCGGGTTGACCGTGTCACCCAGAGCCAGCGGCAGACTTGTAAACACAAATCCGTCCTTCAGTTTGTCTTCTTGAGAGCTATTGGCAGCGTCTTCTACGCAACTTGTTTCTCCATCTGGAACTCCGCACTGTGGGTGCGACCACTGACCTGCATAATGCAGGTGATCGTCTTTAAGCATGATCCAGTTTCCGCAACTGGACATGATTTCAAACCGCTTCCATTTTCTATTGCACTTAGGATCGCCATCCACCATCTTGATGTAATGCTTCTCTGGCGTCTTAATGCCAAAGATGTTTGGATAGGTGATTAACTTCTGTGCTTCAGGATTGTCAGCAAAGTCAACAAGAGATGACAGATCGAACCCGTTATAGTTTTCTGTATTCCACGGTGGAAACACCTGAGAACCATCATTGGGTCCGACTAAGTATCCTTTTCTTTTACCTTCCCAAATTTTATAGTATTCTTCAATGTTATATCCCCAATTGTGTCCTCCATCGGGGCCACGGTTTCTATGCCATGTTGTGCCAATATAATATGGTGACGCACGGTTGCCGTTTTCAAATATGATGCAAAGAGTACATCCAGCAGGAGGAACCCAAGTTGCACCACAATCATCAAAGCCTCCTAAGTTAGAAACCGGACTGGCCCACGGTAACTTTTTAATGGTCATTTTTGGATCATGAAACAAAGGAGAAAAGAAACGAACTCGACTCTGCTTCCAAATGTCAATTGTTTCTATACACAAAGCTGTGTACATGCCAAATTGCATTTCTGCTTGTTCCATAACAGAAGCATTAGCAACAAGCTCTTGTCTAGCAACAGATTTCATGTTGTAAGCTACGCCGCCAATTTGATTCTCAAGCGAAGCAATCCGACGCTCTAGCAATTCTACATATTCTTGTCTTGCTACCGACATTTAATTATCCTTATTCATTAGCATCGGTTGGAAGTGAAGCTCCCAAGCCATCCACGAATGTTTCTGTTCCGCAATCTTCGCCACCAAGCGGAAGATCGTAATCTTGGTCTTTGTTGGGCTGATACAAAAATAATTGCAATGTGGTTACATAACTTCCACCAGAAATCTGGTGATTAACACCTTGTATCATGTAATTTTTATTGCTCATAATTGGATTGCAAGTTGGTCCCACAACCCATTGACATTGATCGTCAATATGAAATGGGTTTATAACAATAACGCCAACTGATTTTCCGATCATATCAATTGGATCAGAAAATTTAGGATTTCCATGAATTTTTAGTTGTGCGCTAAATCCAGGCAATACTTCTACAGTTCTATTTGTTTCTAATTGAGCAGAATGTCCTTCAGAGGCTCCACTTGCTAAAGATTCTGGATGTCGATATTGCCATTCATGTTGTTGAATGGCTGGGCTATCTTGAGTGCCTGCTAATTGCACATCAACAGTTGGCTCTACTATGGCAGTTTGATCGCCACTAGCACTACTGCCGGACGGTGCGCCGGTACTAGGAATTCCCAAAGGCCCCCATGTTAGAGTAGGATTAAATTCCAGAACTGGCGAACAATTTCCACCATTCACAATATATGTTCCTACTGGATTGATGCAACACCCTCTTTCTGATTTGTCTTCTTGAAAAACAATTGAATTAGTTGTAGGGTTATAACAAATCAAAATTCCTTTGCCATCTTTTGATGTGATAGCACTCAACCAAGTTCGAGCAACAGATAGTGGGTTTTGTTGATTGTGTGGCCAAGAAGACTTAGGCCCTAGTGCGCCACCATCGGAATTTTTGAATTCAAGGTCTCCACCATCTTTGTTCTTAAATTCAACAGAACTGAATTTGGGATGATGCTCTGTAAACAGTGCTGTTAGTGCTTCCTTCAGCGTGATCTTTTGAGCTTCATCACCTTCGGTATCATCATGTCTAACTTCTGGAGTTGTTGCTGATGATGGAGCCTCTACAGTGAATGTAAGTTTACTTTTTCCACCTTCATAAGTTTGTTCTACCTTCATAATCATTCCATGTAATTTTGCCGTGGTTAATTTAGTGGCCGTCAAGAACTCTGTAGTTCCATCGCATGTTTTTATGATCCATCCAAAATCAAAATATGTCTGCATTGTTTCATTTGCAGCCAATGTTGCAGTTTTATTGATAGCCTTGATAATGTCTTTCGACATTACGCCGCCTTGGTCAATTATTTCAAACTTAGCACCATAACCTGTTGATCCTGGCATGAAGCCAAATTCAAAAGAACTAATGGTTGCATGATTGTTGGGTGGTGCTGAATTGTTTCCAACTGTGATTCTTTTCCCGCCGAAATTTAATTCAACATAAGGCGCAAAGATAGCGCCGGGGAAGGCTTCCAGTAAGTCCCCGCATTTGTATGCGTCAATACAATTTACTAAACAAGGCATAGTTATCCAAATAATGCGTCAGGAATTTTAATGTTGAGTCCAGCTTTGAAGTCAAATACATCTTTGATGTTATTGGCTTCCATAATTTTCCACCACAAATCAACTGTTCCATAAGCTGTGTGTGAAACCAAATCAGGTCGGTACTCCGTGCCAGATGTAACGATGTAATATTTGTCGCCCGGTTTGATTTTTTCTTTTTCTTTTTTGTAAATTGGAAAGGTGAGAATTTTATTCTCTGTGTAGTAAATTACAGGCATGTCAGCATAGCGACTTGTGATTGGCACAAATCTTCTAGTATCAATTCTTGTGGATGTCGTATAATTTGCCATATTTCCTCCTGATTAACTTCCATCACTCATGATTTTTTCAAAGCCCGGCAGTTGAGATTGGTTATAGACAACTTCAAATTGCATATCCACATCTAATTTGTAAGGAATGTATCCATCATCATCCCAAGGCACACTTGTATCGAACTTAACAGAGTAGCTTTTCATCACAGCACATACGGGTTCAAATTCTGATAACAATCTTCCACATTTCAATTTACAAATAGGAGGTGGCGAATAAGGTGCGCCACCTGTATTTTCAGTCATTGGATATGTACAAGCCTCAAAAAGTCTAAGGGTTTGGATAATATCCTCTCGATCTTCTTCTTTGCACATGACAAAGTGAGCCGTCCAAGAAATCGACCTGTTCTCAGAGTTTTGAAAACTCTTGAATGGCATCGACCTACCAATAGCGTTTTCATCAGGATAACTCACGCTCTTAGAGTCGGATATATCTGGCATAATTTTCATTATGACTTTTGTATTTTCAATTTCAATGTAACAATCTTGGATTGGTACTAAATTACCTGCTGGTAATGTTGCTTTCATTGATTATCCTTTAGGTGTTCCTACGTTTAGGATTGCTTTGCCTGGAGTTTGAGTTACTAAACCAACTGGATTTTTGAAAAAGTTAGCTGGTTTGTGTACCACATCGTGAGTTGAAGTGTCACCCTTAACTCCACCACCACTTGTAATAGGAGTGCTTGTCGGCTTCAAAGCTGTCAAAACTTGCTGGAATAATGTTATCAATGTATCCAATTTCGCATTGTGGTCCCCTGCTTCAGATGCAATAGTACCCAATTCAGGAGATGTGATCTCCGTTTTGGTTGGCGACGTTGCTGCTTTGTCGCCAGCAATTGCCGATTGTATGTCTGGAATTGCTGGAGACGTTTGTGCAATAGGTCGAACACTTGCTGGCGATTCTCCGGCTCCCGCCACAGACATCGGCTCAACACTCATTGGCCCCTGAGCAATCATGCCACTAGCAGATGTTGGCTGGTTGACCAATCTGCTCAAAGCCGATAGAGCATCTGTTTCAGATGTTCCCATCTGAGGAGCGCCAATTGAAGGCATCATTCCCTGGTTTGCAATTTGTTGCGCACTGGCTGCATTGGCCAACTTGTAGCCAATAGGCTGGTCGCCTTGTGCTTCCCTTGCTTGACGCTCCATAGCTTTAGCCATAGCTTGCTCAGTCATCAATCCTTGACCATGAGCTTCACCACGAGAGCTACCAACCGAACCACGAACGCTTCCACCTTGCGATTGCATTTTCGCACCGCCAGTTTCAAATCCGGCTTGTTCTCTTCTGATTCGACGAGCTTCGTTTCTTTCTTTAAGACGATCTGTGGATGGATTGCGACGACGGCGTTCACGAGCTTCATCGCCCAAAGCTCTTTGCATCGGCGTATCTCTCATGCTTTCGGCGGCACTACGCATATCAGCATTGCCAGCAGCAGGTTTTGGATTTACCGACTGAATGGCTGGCTTTAGAGGATTGTTCTTTGCTTGAATACTGCGATGTATAGCGAACGAAGTATTCTTTGCTTGAGCATTCTTTATTGCTTGAGCTTGCTGCGAGCTATTGAATTTCTTATTGGACTCTTCAAATCCACTATCTTTAGCAACCTGAGCGGCACTTGGCATCAATGTAGACTTAGCTTCGTCTCGCTGAATCTCAATCATGTCGTTTTGAGCCTTGAAATTCAATCTGTCTCGAACAAACAAACCGTCGCCACTCAGGGCCTCAACGACCATTTCGCTCAGAGACTTTGCCATTGTTTGTTGAGCAATCGCCTGATCTCTCAACAATTGTGTTTCAATATTCTTGTCACTCGGATTGAGTCCAGCACCTGCGCCAGTTGCAGCACTGCCTACACCAGTTGTGGCAGAAGTCATGTCCTTCATGCCTACATTACCAGTTGTGGCAGTCATGTCCTTCATGGCAGCAGCAAACATCGCCATCTTCTGAATCGGCATCTTATCCAATGCAGAGAAGTCTATGTTAGAGTTTGAAATGGACTTCATGGCGATGTCCATAGCACCCAAGACCTCTTCGACCTTGTTAAGTGCCTGAACCATTCCGTCAAGTTGTTTCACAACTTCATCAATTTCAGAAGATGGTGGCAACAACTTCATTGGTTGAAGAATGCCGTTATTGATGGCATTCGCTATGCCCATAAAGGCATATCCAAACATTGAAGCCTTCCAGCTTGCCATCATCATCCAGAATGGATTGATCGAAAACTTATTCATTCTCTCTGATACATAAGCAATAATTTGTTCAGCGGCATCAAGTCCCTTTGACATATTGCTCATTTGGCTCATGCCAGCAGTGATCTCTTCTGCCGTAGGCAGATTGTTCATGATTGGATACAAGATTCCGTCACGCACGAATGATGTGATGGAATGGAACCATGCAGCAAACATATCTGTATTAGCAGCCAACATTTGAATGGGCGAACTCTTCAAGCAACTGCCAGCGTCTAACGGAATGAACAGGGCCGACAAGTTAGAAATTATGGTTGGCAACATAGTTATAACACGACTCATGGCAGACAGAATTTGAGCCGCCATCATGATGGTGCGAGGTTCTGGTAATACTTCTAAAATTGGAGATATAATTCCACTTACCATAAATTCAGCTACGCTTCTAAACCAATCGCCGAACAACTGAGTTTTTCCTTCTAGCTTTTCTTTCGCTGTGTCTTCCATCGACATGCCAGAGTCAATCAAAGGAATGAGTCCGTTTGCCATGCTGTTGATGACAACAGGAATCAAAGACACAATGCGACTCATAGCAGACAGAATTTGAGCCGCCATCATAATGGTGCGAGGTTCTGGCAACACTTCTAAAATTGGATTTACAATGCCGTCTCTCATAAAGATGGCAATACTCTTGAACCACAGGGCAAATTCATCCTTGTAGACCATAATCTTGTCAATTGGGAAGTCCGTGTCGAAAAAGCGTTCATCTGGGCTGCTCATGAGACTCATGGCACCGGACAGATTCTTAATCAAAGGCACAATGTTGGCGGCGATATTGGCCATAGCCGTGATCGTTTTCGCTGCACCAGAGATGTCAACTCCAGCCATTTCCTTGTTGACCGGATTTACAATTCCATCTCTCATGAATTCTGCAATAGCATGGAACCAAATGCTAAAGTCGTCTTTACTTTTCAGTATTTTAGCAATTGGCGAGTCTGAGAAGAAGCTAGAAGAATCTGTGCCAAGTGCAATTGCAGCAGCCAAATTCTTAATCATCGGGACAATGTTGGCGGCAATCTTAGCCATTGCATTGACAATATCTGCCGCAGCTAAAATTTGTGATGGGTCTTTGAATTTATCATTAACTGGGATGACAATCCCAGTGTTAACAAATTCTCCAATCGCAATAAACCATTTCTTGAACTGGTCCTTGTTTTTAATGATCTTCTCAATCGGGGCATCTTCCCAGAATGATTTTGCTTCCATCAATCCGATCACTGATGCCAGATTTTCTAGTGTTACTTTTGTTCCGCACAACAGTCTTGCTAAGGCTAGTACAATTGTTGAGGCATTCTTTAATTGTGCATCATCAGGAAATACGTTATTGATTGGATGAACAATGCCCGTCTTCACAAAATCAGCGATCTGTCCGAAGTAATCGGCGAATTTGGTTTTGTTTTCAATAATCTTGGTGATCGGCGACTTGGTGAAGAATCCATCGTCCATCAATCCGACCATGCTTGCCAAAGAACCGATGGCCTTGCTGGTCGAATCCAGAACAACAGCCAACATGGTCATTTTCTTGGCGGCTTCTTTCAGGCCAGTCGTATCCTTGATCTTTGTCATCGAAGCGACAATCGTATTCACGAAGTCACTAACGGAATCGAAGAATCCGTTGAACTGAGGAATGGCCGACTTAATTTTGTCAATAGGCGATGCGGTGAAGAATCCACCCTGGGTCAGCGGTGCAATCTTTTCGCTCATGATTGAAATTGACGGCATGGCCGCATTCAAAATCATTGCCATTGCATTAAGACTTTTGGCTGCATTCTTCAATTCTTTAGTGTCGCCCATGCTGCCACGAACCTTATCGACAATCGTTCTGATAAGGTCAACCATAGCTGGGAAGAACACTTCCATTTGGCCCTTGGCTTTTGTCATCTGCTTGATCGGAGAACTACTGAACCAGCCGCCCTGTGTCAAAGGCACGATCTTCTCAGACAAGGTGTTTAACACCTTGGAGACAAGTTCAATAATAGTTGATACATCCGTCAGGCTCTTAATCATTGACTTGGCAGAGCCAACATCTATTGCTTTTTTCATGTTGGCTGCAACGTCAACAATTGTGCTTACAAAAGATTGCACAGGCAGAGATAGCACTTTAAGTGCAGCAACTCCACCCAACATCAATAGTGCAACAAACGGAGCATATACAGAAAGCAATCCTAACTTGCTCAATCTAGGAATGACACCAATTATTTGATCGGCTACTGCCCCGCAAGATGCAATAACATTGGCAACGCCATTCGCCATTTCAGCGGCTTGTTTAGGATTAAGCGAAGAACCTATTGATTTAGATATACCAACAATTGTGCTTACAAAATATCGTACTGGCCAAGATAGCAATTCAAGTGCGATGACTCCACCCAACATCAATAGTGCAACAAACGGAGCAAGTACAGAAAGCAATCCTAACTTGCTCAATCTAGGAATGACACCAATTATTTGATCGGCTACTGCTCCACAAGATGCAATAACATTAGCAATGCCATTTGCCATTTCAGAGGCTTGTTTAGGATTAAGCGAATGCCCTATTGATTTAGATATACCAACAATTGTGCTTACAAAATATCGTACTGGCCAAGATAGCACTTTAAGTGCAGAAACTCCATTCCACATCAATATTGCAGCATATGGAGCATATCCAGATAGCAATCCCAGCTTGCTCAAATTCTTAACCGAACCAGTTATAGCATCGGATACTTTTCCTGCTGATTCTAATATTGAAGTCAATCCTTCAACAATTTCTTTTCCATGAGCAGGACTTACACCTGAGTCGATTAAATCACCAGCGATTTTAAGGATCGTATTTGCCATATGCACCACGGCAGGTGTCAAGAACTGAAGTGCTTTAGAACCAAGATACATGGCACCAGTAATCACCCACGCCATAGCTGAAAATCCAGCTAGTAATCCTAGCACACCTAAAGATGTAGCGCTTTTGATAACCGACCAAGAAATACTTGCAGCACTTGATAGAACTGAAGCAAGCGATTCAGATGTTGCTTTTGCTTCTTCTGCTCCAACTGATCCTTTCGTTAGAATTTTAGCCATTCCAATTATGGCAACACTCAAAGCAACAACTGCTGGCGTTAAAGCTACTAATGCTACTGCTCCTAACATTGCCAATGGAACCATTGCCCAAAACAATCCGCTAGTTACAGCAAATCCCAAAACTGCCAATGCAGCGCCCATTCCAATTACAGATAGAGAAATTTCAGCAGCGGCACCAATTACATCTGATAATGCTTCAGCTACTTTGCCTGCTTCTGATGGGTCAATGACTTTCTTCATTACATATTGAGTTATTTTTATTACGCCCACTGCTAATGCGGCAATTGCTGGAGCTAAAATCAACAATGCTATTGCTCCTGTTGCCATTAGAGGACCGGCTACTGCCGCAATAGGTGAACCCAGAAGACTTCCCAAGGCTACCAATCCTACTGATGCTCCGATAATTGCCAGAGAGATGAATCCTGCCGCTAATATCAATTCACCAATGTTCATAGCCGCTTTAGCAGCAGTACCAGAGTCCATGCCAAATGCACCCATTATTTTTTGACTTATCCAAACAACGCCTGCTGCCAAAGCGGTGATTGCAGGAGCCATGACTAGAAGTGCTATAGCACCTTTAATCATGTCGTCTTTCATGCCTTTTGAACGCTCAACAAATTTTCCTAGAGCTTCCAATCCAAAAGATGCACCAATGATAGCACCGGCTATTGCGCCAGCAGCGACAATCAATCCAGCGACTTGCATGGCAACCTTAACTGCTGTCGAGGCATCTAATCCAGCTACGCTCATGATGATTTGGCCCATCTTGACTAAGGCCACGCCCAACAACATGATGACGCCACCAACTAGCACAAGTGCCAAAGCTGCTTTGGCTACTTCTTGAACAATCGCTCCAGGATTATCAACTATTTTCTTCCAAGTGGGATTTGTTTTAAGTTCATCAAGACACTGTACAAAAGCCTTGGCTCCTGCTGCCATAGCGCCAGCAACTCCAGCCACAGAGACGATCACTCCAGCAATTTCGGCTACTGAGCCAATGCTCAATCCCAGCTTAGATAAAATAAGTCCAGTCATTGCCACAACCGCTGCTCCGAGCAAAACGATAGCGGGGCCAATCAGCATTAGTGCTGCTGCGGCTTCAAGAACTTGTGGATAAGATGATTTGGCTTTTTCTGTGAAGCCTTTCATTTTGCTAGAATTCAGAGCTTCAAAGGCAACAAAACCAGCAGCGGCAATTGCCCCGCCAGCAAGAGCAACTGCTCCAACGACTGCTGCTGTTTCAAGTACAGTCTTGATGTCTAGTTTGAAAGCCTTCATGATCTTGGATGCCAAGAATACAATAGCCGCTCCAAGAGCAACAACTCCAAGACCTAAAATTGCTACTCCAACAGCAGCCTTGGCCATTTCTTTTCCAGAACTCATCATTCCAGCAATGTCGAATCCTTCTGTGCTTGGCGTAGCAGGCATAGGATCAGACTTTGCGGACATCTTTGTTTGACGGCCCACTAAGGACTGTTGAGCATCTTGAACTTTGTCGCCGACCTTTTGTGACTTGATGTCATTCTTTTGGAGCTTAATATCTCTTTTTTGCACTCTCGTTTCAGCTTCTTGCATCCTTCTTGCGGTACGTTCTTGTACTTTTTGTTCTGGAGACATAGAAGCAGCCTTGGCTTGGCCTGCTGCCTTATCTGCTGCCCACTTTGATTTATCTGGAGACGCTGCGGCCTTGGCTTGTCCCGCTGCTTTGTCAGAAACTACTTTTGATTTGTCCGTGCAAACGCATTGGTGAATGGCTTTAAGTTCATCCAACATTTTTGGGAAGATGTCTTCATCTTTTTTGATTGAATCAAGAGCTTTGTCTAATGCTGAATCGGCTTTAGGTTTAGCTTCTGTTTTTGGCTGAAGATTTCCAGCCATTTTGTTTTCAGGTGGTTTTGCTGCATCTTCTTTATCTCTAAAGCCCAAAGAACCCTTAATGAGTCCCCAAAGACTTTTCTCCTCTGTCTTAATGTAACCTTTTTCGTTAGGCATTCTTCCAGATTCATCCGGCACCAGTTTTTTCGAGAGCGTGCCTTTGATTACTTCTAAAAAGCCACCCTTTACGTCCATTTCTTTCAACACACGCTTGAATGTGTCTAATTTGGTCAGAAGACTCATGCTTAATAAAGCTAAACCGCCAGTGATGCCAGCGATTGCAGCACCCATTACAGCAATTTTGCCAATCAAACTATTGAAAAACATTGAAAAAGTTTTATTTGTATAATTTCTAATGTTATCGTTGATTTCACTCAAAGATTGCTGCATTTCAGTCAGTGGATCAAGTTGTGACTTTTGAGCGGTCGCAAGTTCCTGTTCTCCTTTGCTGATTTGTGAAGTCAATTCCCGCATTGCCGCAGGGTCTTTTAATGCCCGCTCAATTTCAGTGGAGTCAATCTTGATTTCCTGCTTGCCAGCCTTCTTTAGACCGGCATTGACACTATCCATAGCACTCTGGATCGCTCCTCGTGCTACATCGGCTTCGCTAGTCCAGGTTTGGCCCAGAGCATTCAAATCAGCCTCAAACTCGCCCCGGCGTTTGCCGAAGGTGGCGAGGGCCTGATTCATGTCTTTAGCACCCTTGGCCGCTTCATCCAAAGCTGTCAATACTTCCAGATTCTTGCTGGTCTTCAGTCTACGCTCATCTTCCATGAGCGTAGCTTTCTCTTCCAGCGTCAAGTTCTGTTGACGTTTCTTATTGATGTCGGCCAGTCGCTCTGCCATCCCCTTACCGGCTTCATTCAGAGCCTCATATTGAGATCGCAATTCCCCAAGCTCGATTCCAAATGTCGATTTTAACTGTATGTTCAGTCGCATCTTGGCATCATCTGACAATTGGTCAATGGCATCCATGCTTTCAACGCCAAAGCGTTTCAGCATATTGTCCATGCCCTTTGCCATGTCCTTAATGCCAGCTTTGGACCGAAGGATTGTGCCATTCATCAATTCATCAATTCGACCAACGCTGCTTGCGGCAGATAACAAGAATCCTCTAGTTTGATTTGATGCTTCAAGAATCAAGTGGGACGAACTGCTCATCGCCTTCAGCAAAGGCTGCATTTGGCTTTCAATACCCAGCTTCTTGGCATTAGCACCAATTTCAATGACGTTTTTTGCGGCTGTTGCAGATAAAGTCGCAGCATTTCTTAAAGAGTCAATAAATTCTTTGCTTCCTTTGACAACCGTAGCCAATTCATCGCCGGTCATTCCGGTGTTGCGAGCAACTTCTCGCATACCTCGACCCATATCGGCAAGTTGGCCCACTGACATGCGACCGGCTTTGTTCCAACTTACAAATTCATCGCCGAGACTTCCAGCTTCCATTCCCAATTGCCTTTCAGTGTTCAATTGGGTTTTGACAATATTGGAGGCAACCTTTAAGTCTTTAATTCCATGCTTTAGTGCTTTGACGTATGACTTTTGAAATACATCACGATCAACACCAGTTTGCTTAGTAGTCGAACCAATGTCTTCAAACGACCTCATTAGGCTATCTGATTCTTTTGTCGCACCGGCTATTTCGTAACTGATGGATCGCATTTCTTGAACAATTTTTCTTTCTTTGTCAATAACTCCATTGAAGATTTCACCTAAAGTGTTGAAGCCTAATAGGTGCTTTTCAACCATTGCCATTTCATTGGTGATTTGATGGACGAATTGACTCACGATGTACAAGTCGTCTGCAATTGGCAAACCGCCCATTGTTCTTGTTTTATCTCTGCCGCCCTTGCCGCCCTTGCCGCCCTTGCCGCCACCTGGGGCTGCTCCTCCACCGCCTGTGCTGCCGCCCGATCCTCCACCGCCTGCTGCCCCACCGTCATCTGGCGCAGGAGATGGAGTTGAAGGGGGGCTTATTCCCTTGATGCAACTGCACAAATCACGAATAGCCTTTTCAACATAGATGTCGTGAGTGTAGCCAGAACCCTTCTTGGCGAAAGTCTTGTAAAGACCTTCGCTGCTCTTAGACATGGCCTTTTCTTCTTTGCTAACAAAAGGCTTTTCTTTCTTTTCCTTTTTCGGCTGGCCCTTGGATTCAGCTTTTTTAGCCAGTCTTTTTTGAACAAGTTCTTTTAAGCTATCAACAACATCGGACAAGAAGCCTTTCTGCTCCTGCATATCTTTGGCAAAGTCCTTTGTGTATTGCTCAAGCAATTCACGCACTTTCCCCATATCGCCCTGTGGTTCGCCTTCTTTTTTGGATTCAAC
>Ga0315268_10001382_pt1 | contig 27824 bp, 24 predicted proteins | sample C1_top_MG_FD_204535 | JGI IMG/M metagenome (GOLD analysis project Ga0315268, IMG submission 204535) | Sediment microbial communities from Yellowstone Lake, YNP, Wyoming, USA - C1_top | ecosystem: Environmental > Aquatic > Freshwater > Lake > Sediment | place: USA: Wyoming | collected 2017-08-01
TTGTTCTATCAGTCTTGACGTTACAGTACTTTCATAGGGAGGTACGAAATGAGATAGTATTTTTGATGAACAGGTTGTAGGAATTCCTTTTGTACAGATGTTGTCTTTGATGGCAAGGGGAATACCGAGTAAGAATTTTGTTTTCCCTGCTTCTCCGATCTTACACTGCATATCCTCAGCCATTTTCAAGGCCTTCTCTTCTGTTATAGTGACAAAAGCCCTTACTTTACCTTCAACGGTTTTTATTCTTCCATAAATAGCCCCAATTAAATCTTTGACAGATATCTCTTTTCTATCGAGCAGATTTCTTGCTTCGGAAATGTTTAGACTATAAAGCTCCAATGTTTTAAGTCTCTCCAAACGTTCTGAATTTATTAATTATGTCACGGGATAATCAATATCTCAAGCACTTCAATTCTATTGACATGAGTAGAGAAATAAATTATCTTAAACCAGCCATGAAAATCCATAAGTGGGGGGGATTATGGTTTCTCCTCCTTCTTCTTATAATTGTTGTCAGTCTTATTTCTGGAGAAGATTCGGCTTTATTTGGCAAGCAAAAGCCTAATGAGTTATCTTCGAAGGCTGTTCCTCTGTTTGCTCCGAAGGAAACAGAAGTCTTATTAAGGGTAGGTAAACATGAAGGATTTACGCGGCTTGTGTTTGAAGCTGAAAAATCATTCATAAATGCAACAAAGGTCTCTACTTTTCCTTCGCAGGTAAAGATAGAATTCCCAGAACCTTTTAATCTAAAAGCCCCGAAAGAATTTCCCTTTGAGGTAGTGTTAACAGATAAGTCATTGGAAGTTAATCTTAATAAAGAAGGCAAGATAAAGTTCTCCAGGCTTTCTTTTCCTGCAAGGCTTGTGTTCGATATAGAGAGAGAAAAACAACCTATACAAGTGCTTTCTAAGGTCTTCGCCCTTAATGCAGGACAAAGCGGCCATGATTTTAGTACTACCCCTGCAGATATGAAAGAAAATGATACAACCTCGGGTAGGGAAAAATTAGTTGCGCAGTCAGAAGAGGACGAAGAAACTGAAGTCCAAGCACCTCCAACGCCACCAACTCCAACACCACCATCTGAGATAAAACCTCCCGAGACTAAAGGAGAAGTTCCTGCCAAGCCAGTGCCACCAAAGGCTGAAATTCCAAAGGCTGAGAAAAAGCCAGTCGCAGATGTTAGTTTCTTTTTCGATGATGCCGATGTATATGAGGTAATCCAGACGATCTTCGGCGAGGTGCTTAAGGTCAATTACATCGTAGATCCGAAGATAAAAGGCAGAGTTAATTTCAGGACTACTACTCCTGTACCAAGGGATCAGGTCCTTCCTGTAATGGAGATCATCCTCAGGCTTAATGGTATTGCTGTTGTTGAAGAAAATGGCTTATATAGGATTATATCTATCACTGATATTCCTAAGGAGCCAGCTCCCATACGTTTTGGGAGAGACCCTGAAGGAGTTGAATTAAAAGGAATTGCCATTGTTCAAGTAGTGCAACTTAAATATATAGGTTCATCAGAGATTATAAAGATACTCACGCCTTTGCTATCACAAGGCGGCTCTATTATTGATGTGCCACCGAGCTTCTTGATAATTGCGGATACTGATGCCAACGTAAAAAGGCTGCTTCAGATGGTTGATATCTTCGACAGCGAAAAGCTAAGAGCAGCTCGACCGCAAGTCTTTGTATATCCTGTTCAGAACAGTAAGGCAAAGGATGTTGCTAATATGCTTCAACAGATATTCCTTGGCGCAAAGCCTTCAGCAGCAGCTCCTGCAAAAGCACCAACAGCAGGCGCAAGGGCAGTGACGCCTGCTCCAACTCCAAGCCCTACCCCAGCTCCCTCCGAAACCGGAGGAGAGGCCCTTGTCTCTGAGATTACAAGGATATTTGCTGACGAGGTAACAAATTCCATAATAATCCTTGCTACACCTGAAGATTTCACTAAGATAGCTGAGGCAATTAAGAAAATTGATATTGTTCCGAGACAGGTAGTGATAGAGGCGCTTGTAGCTCGAATAGACTTAACCGGCAGCTTAAGTTTTGGACTGGCATGGTCATTAAAAAGCAATATAAGTATTAAAAGTTGGCCCTTTGAGAGGGGCATGAGTCTCGACGGTGAAATGGGTCAGAGGCCGAATGCCCTTTTACCTCCTACAGGGGCGACGGCATTAAAACTATCAGGAGAGGGGTTTACTTACCTTGCTACCGATCCTTCTGGAATTGTCAGAGCTAAACTTGAGGCCCTCGCAACAGAAGGTAAAGTCAAGGTAATGGCATCTCCTCATATCCTTGTTTCTGACAACCGTGAGGCAAGGATACAGGTGGGGCAACAGGTTCCTATTAAGACCTCTGATGTCTATCAGACAGGAACCACGGTAGCTCAAACTACCTATCAGTATAAAGACATAGGAATAATACTTAAGGTAAAACCACAGATTAATGAGAGTGGACTGGTTTCCCTTGAATTAACACAGGAAATTTCTTCATTAGCTACTGATGTAGCAGCAGTTGCCGCAGGAGCTGAAGCGGTTATCAATAAGACAGAGGCAACTACAAACCTTGTTGCACAGGATGGCCAGACAATTATTATCGGAGGTCTTATGAGAGAAGATGTTACAACTTCACGATCAGGTATTCCTTTTCTCAGTAAGATTCCCATACTCGGTTATCTCTTCAGCAGTACATCACAAAATACGACGAATATAGAACTAATGGTTCTCCTTACGCCTCACGTTGTGAGGAATCAGCAAGAAGCCAAGGGTGTAACATCTGATTATATCAACAGGTTTATTAAAACTACTAAAGAAATAAAGTTAGAGGAATTTATAAAAGGGAAAGGTAAGTAGCCAAGAAAAAAGCTCAAGTTTTATAGCAATTTTTTTATTCTTATTATCTTGCGCCTGTTATGGCTGATACATCCAGTTTTACCATAAGTTCCCTCGGGTCCCTATAATTTCTTACTCTTGCATCGAGCTCTTTTACAACGAGATAAGGAGTTCTTGTCTCGATGGAATAAAGAATTTCGCTTAGGGCTCTTGAATCAGGTATCACAGCATCAACGCTTACACTTATCACCTTAAATTTACCAAGATCCTCAGGTTTTCCAACCCTTTCGCTGGATATGGTTCCTCCTCTTCCTGTAATAGTGCCTTTTACTATTTCCTGTAGCTGTGCTGCTGCAAGAGAAGGCGTCTGACCCTCTATGAGTTTTGAATCTTCAGCTTTCCTCGTCTCTTTAAGTGATGCCAGCCTTTCTTCCAGATTTGGTTTCTCTGAGATCAGGTTGATATATTTTTCAAGTGTTCTTGTCTTTATAGCCTGCTCTTCTTTGATAGAAGCTACCTCTGACTGAATCCTCAGATACCCATACTGGTATATAAGGAGTACCATCAGTATAATCATTAGAGGAATAGAGACTATCAATATTTTACTCTTCCTCATCTGACTCCTCTTCTGCAGCCTTTTTTTCCTCTACTTTGACACCCTCTATTTCCATCTTAATAATAAATCTATCAGCATTCTGTTTCGCATCCCTGAATGTAGGTGATGCAAACTCAGCCTTCCTAAAATATTTAGATGCCTCAAGCTTTGGCAGAAGACCACTGGCTGAGCCAGCGTAACCTTCGATATCTACTGTTGTCTCTGTGATCCTGACCCTTGTCAACCAGGTATTCTGTGGAAGGATAGTTGTGAGTTCCCTGAGTATATTCAGAATCATGGGCTTATTTCCTTTAAAATTGTTTATTGTGGATACCTCGCCATGAAGGGTATCCAATTCCTTTTTTAGTGCCTCAACCTTTTTTACTTCTTCCTTTCTAAGCATTATCTGGTGATCAATCTCTTCAAGTCGTTTCTTTTCTATCCGAAGGGGAGCAACCATATAGAGAATCCACATGACAAATATTGAAAACATAAGTACTGCTGTGAGGGCAAAGGGTGTCTTCTGTGTTTCGTGAAGACCCTTTTTAAGAAGGTTTAGCCCCTTTGCTTTTTGCCATAGGGATTCCAAGACACCTCCAGAGGCAGCATAGTAAAATTCTTTCTGAGGTCCTGAGGGCATGAACTTTATATCTAAATCATTCAGTATTCTTAAGGGTAGATTAATATTTAGTTTCAGGAGTTCCTTAAGATTAGTATCTTTGTCTCTCAGAAGTAACATAATCTGAGGAGACTTAGCCTGTTTTTCAGCAACATCTGTAAAGGATGAGATTTCTCCCAAAATTGTATCTACCTTTTGTTCCTCGTTTTCTGAAGGGAAGGTTCCTGTAAAGACATCAGTTACAGAACCATCAAGGGATAAAGCACCTTCATATCCATCCTCATTTATCTCAACAAAGATAGAGTCTGCCCCTTTATCAATATAACGGCATAGAGTACCTATTCCTGAAAGATTGACCATTAATCTGTTGACATTAATACCCCTTTCTCTAAGGGCATCTATGTAGGGATTTATCACATTAGCCTTCGCTGCCATAACCAAAAGAGTGATTTTCCCTGTCTCATCTTTTAGTATCCTGAAGTCATAAAGTGTGTCCTCTGGGTTAAAAGGGGTTATCCTGTCCAACTCATAGTAAAGCACGTTGGGTAGGTTTTCTTTTATAGTTGATGGAAACTCTATAGTTTTAATAATGGCCCATGCCTTTGGAATGCTCAGAGTCATTTTTGTTCTGACAGCCCCGAGATCATTGATAGCCACCGCCACTGAGGAAGCTAAATTCTCTGGCGAGGGGTATCTGTCTTTTTCAAAAGAAAATCTCCTGGCCCCTTTTACGTTGATTTTTGACAAGAACCTTGAGCCAAAGGCAATAGATAAACTTCCTTTCTCAATGGACACACAAAGGGACTTCTTAGGAGAGATAATATCATCAGCAGGGCTAAAGGTGAGGATCCTCCATAAAGGTCTTCTTAATTTTTCCAAAGCTGCTGCCGAATTGGAGATAAAGGTTGTTAATTTTTTTATGACAATCGTCCCTGTCATTGTTTTCTATTTGCAGGACTCTTATAGTAAAGGTATCGATATTTATTTCCTGCTTCTATGATAACAGTTGCGCGGATTGGAAAGCCTGCCTTTTCACTTTCCTTGTGACCAACGGCATCAATGGTGAAAATGTTGGAATCATTAAAAGTAAGATATCTCATGCTTTCTTGTGGAATCCCCACATCCCCAGTGCTCTTAATCTCTTCATTCTCCCTGTAACTTATTATTCCATCAGCAATCTCAGGGGTAATACCCGGAATTGCCATCAGGACCTCTTTCGGTGCTGCATTGACATTAATTTTGTTCGTCCTTGAATTGACAGTGAGAAAATCAATGATACCTTTTTTCTCACTATTTCCATAAAGAATCTCGGGTGTCATCCCTTTAACCAGTAAGAGTTCTTCCAGGGTATCAAAGGCTGCATTCTTTGCCTTATATGGGTTTGGCAGAGACATATAATAGTCACTCTCAGCCCCGTTGAGATGGAGTAGGTCGTCAGCGTCTTTCCAGTCCAGTATAGAATCTACTATTGTATTGACCTCTTCTTCCTGAACCCCTAAGTTTTTCAAAAGATTTCTTAAAATATCTGAGTTAGCATCAGATATAGCATTTATGTCTACTTTAGATGTCTCGTCTGTGATCATAACAGTATATTCTCCATCTCCTGACTGGATCTTATAGGGTGTGCCATCTATTTTCCAGACCTCGGTGCCTTCTATAATAACCTGCATTCCACGGTTCTGTTTTCTGTAGAAGAGCTCCATAATACCTCTTTCTATTCCTGCCTCAGCAAGAAATTTCTTTTCTGCTCCTTGCCTAAAGGATAAGGTGGCATAAGTCTCAGTCCTTGTTATGAAAGAAAAGGAAAGGACAATGACCATCAGGATGGTTAAAACCCATAATACTAAAAGAAGAGCAATTCCTCTCTCTGATGCTATAGCCTTTTTGTTTCTTTTTAGAGCTCCCATATCACTTTAGATTATACAAAATCCTATTCTTACTCTTCTTCCTCCTCTTTAGGAGGAGATTCTGATAGCATCTCTGACATTGACCCTCTTACCCTAACTGGAATAATTATGGACAGGTCTCTTTCTCCTTTAACAAGATGCACCTTTATTTTTTCCGGAATAATTAAATTATCTGTCCATTGTTCGACCCAATTTCCAACCTCCTGTGTTGGGTCTTTGTAGAAATACTCAAAATAGAAAGTATCAAAGTCATCTAATAGTTTTGTCTCTTTACTGCTTTCTATGCCTACAATATTTTCAGATGCATACAAGACTGGCTTTCCATTGCCTTCGGATAAAACCTTGTATGTAACTACTACATAGCCCTTCTGACCACCCCAAATGGAGTAGTTTGTTGAAAACTGTAGAGACTCTTTTTCCCCTGCAAAGTAGTATGTTCCTTCATCTTTGCCACTTTCCTCTCCATAAGTTAACGGAACTAAGGACTGAATCTGTGAATCAATTATATTGAAAGAGGCCCTGATTCTTTCAAGGGATTCCATTTTTTTCTCACCTGCATCAACAGAACGAAAACCAAGTCTCATAGCACCAACTATTATTAAAATAATAATCCCGAGCATAACTATGGAAATCAACAGCTCCAGAAGTGTAAAACCATGATCCTTTCTTAACCCCCCTTCTATTCCTCCTCTACGAGTCATGACCTTAGTAAGGGGGCCCGCCTGCTGTCCGTCGGGCAGGGACACAGAGGGGTAAAAGGGAAGAATGGTGGGATTTTTTCTGCTCCATGAATTATTCATCTATATTTGTTTGTTTACAACCTTCATTGTTTTTAGGGTTAGAGATTTATTCTTAGCGCCTTTTGTCCAATATATTGTGAGGTCAACCTCTAATAGTCGAACATGAAGGTTTTCTGTTCTATCTTTTAACGCTTCAGTTATTGATGTATCAAACCTATAGCCTTCGTCTGTTGTCTCGCTCCATGATTTTTCTGAGAGATTATCATTATCCAGTATCTCCCTCATCTTTGCCTCAGCCTTTGTGACGGCTGATACATAGTCTTCGGATGCAGATAATGCCCTTAGATTGGCAGAGAAAAGCTGAAGTATTATTGTTATTGCAACACCTAATATTGCAAGGGCTAAAAGAACCTCAAGAAGGGTAAACCCCTCTTTTTGGGAACCCAACGAAACGGGGAAGCGGGGAAACGGGGAAACGGGAAAAAAGTAACATCTCCGTATCTCCGTATCTCCAAATCTCCGTATCATTTTATCACCACTGATCCGACTACAGGATCTATCTGTATACTCACTGTTTTTTTATTCGTAGACAATATGATTGTCCCGCCCTCTATACTACCAGACGAATCAACTACAAAAAGGTATTTTCCATTTCGAATCTCTCCTAATAATGGATCTATCACCTTGATATTTATGGAGGAAGGGATATTTTTATGAGTAATGCCTTCTGACTCGTAATATTTAGAGTCAAGATCGATTGTAATTGTCTGTTTTTGGCCATTTATAAGGGCAAGGTGTTTGGCATGTCTGAGGGTTGCTGACATCTCTCTTGCTGTTGCATTTAACCTACTTGATGGCAGAGTGTTAGCAAAAAAGATGGTGGAGAGGCCGAGTATGAGGGCTATGAGGAAAAGAACGATGAGCAGTTCCAAGAGTGTAAAACCAGCCCCGTTGAAATTTCTATTTTGGATTTTGGATTTTGGATTGGCGATTGATAAATGCACAATCCGAAAATGCAAATTACAGATGTTATTATAAATCCTCAATCCACAATCGCAAATCATAAATAGTTAGAATGGCAGTTCTGTTACGCTGAATATGGCCATAAGCATTGAGATGACTATAAAACCAATAATTAAACCCATTCCGAGGATCACGGCAGGTTCAAAGAGACTCACGAATCTTTTTATGGCTACTTTAAGGCTTTTCTCATACGTAGAAGCGACTTTCATAAGCATACTGTCCAGCTGGCCTGTTTCTTCTCCAACTTTTATCATGGACAGGGCAAGGGGAGGAAAGACATTTGACGCCGAGAGGGGAACCGCTATTCCTTTGCCTTCCTTTGCGCCCTTTAAGACATCGTCAATTGCAGAAGCTATCACGTGATTGCTTATAACTTCTTTTGCATTACTTAACGCCTGAATGAGAGGTACCCCGCTTTTGAGAAGTGTGCCGAGGGTTCTGCAGAATCGAGCCGTCTCAAGCTTTCTTATAATCTCACCCATGACCTTTAACTTAAAGACATCCCATTTGTATCTGCCTGTATCAGATTTTATGTAATTCTTGAGACTTATCCAGCAAATGATTATAGAAAGTAAGGCGACCCACCAATATGACCTCATGCCATTACTGAATGTAAGGATGATCTGTGTTGAAAGAGGTAATGAACCCCCAAGTTCTGCAAAGATGGTAGAAAATTTCGGTAGAACGTAGGTGATAAGTACAGTAATTGATATCCCGCCTGCCACGGTTAGGATTGCAGGATAGATCATTGCGGAAAATACGTGTTCTTTTAGTTCCTTTGCAGACTCAAGAAATTCACTCAGCTTATCCAGCACTACATCCAGCACCCCGCCAGCCTCGCCAGCCCTTATCATGTTTATGTATAGCCTTGGAAATACCCTGGGATGCCCTGCAAGGGCATCAGAAAAAGAACTACCTTCCCTAATGGATTTAAGAATGGATTGAACTATGTTCTTCATTTCCTTACTTTCAGATAACTCAGAGAGTATGTTGAGACTTCTGTCCAGGGGCAGGCCAGCACTTAAAAGCGCAGACAACTCAGTTGTGAATATCAGCAGGTCACCCTTTGATGATCTAAATGTGAGTCTCCTTTTTATGCTTTCTTTAGGGGCAGCAACTTTTAAAGGGATAATGCCTGAATTTTTCAGCCTCTCGACTACGGCCTTTTCATCTGCCGCCTCGACGACTCCCTCCATGATTGTCCCATCCAATGTGGTTGCTCGATATGAAAAAATAGCCATCTATGCCTCCTGCGTTACCCGGAGAACCTCATTTAGGGTTGTTATGCCCTTTTTTACTTTTTGTGCCCCATCCTCAAGCAGGGTTTTCATGCCATGCCTCCTTGCTACTTCCCTTATCTGGTTTGAATCAGCATTCTTTAAGATTAATTTCCGTATATCATCGTTGATGAGGAGGAACTCGAATATCCCTGTTCTGCCATAGTAGCCGGTAAAGGCACATTTTTCGCACCTTCTACCTCTGTAAAGGGTTGTTACACCACTTATACCAAGGATAGCCAATTCTTCTTTATCTGCAACTGATGTGTCTATTTCTTTGCAGACAGGACAGATGACCCTGACAAGCCTCTGGGCAAGAATTCCACGCATAGTAGAAGAGAGAAGAAAATTCTCAACTCCCATATCAAGGAGTCTTGTGATTGCACTTGGAGCATCATTTGTATGTAATGTTGAGAATACAAGATGCCCCGTAAGGGCTGACTGTATAGCAATCTCCGCAGTCTCTAAGTCTCTAACCTCGCCTATCATAATGATATCTGGATCCTGCCTGACGATATGCCTAAGGGTATTGGCAAAACTTAAACCTATCTGTGGTTTAACCTGTATCTGATTAACTCCTTTGAGCTGATACTCAACTGGGTCCTCGACAGTGATTATTTTTTTGTCAGGGGAGTTTATCTTGTCCAGTGCACCATAGAGTGTGGTTGTTTTTCCACTTCCTGTAGGACCTGTGACAAGTATTATCCCATTTGGCTTTTTAATAAGCTGATCAAAGGCTGAGAGTGTTTGTGGAGAAAATCCTAAGAGGTCAAGGTCTATAACGATACCTTCCTTATCAAGGAGCCTCATTACTACGCTTTCACAATAAAGTACAGGAATCGTTGATACTCTGATGTCTATCTCTTTCTCGCCTATCTTTAACCTGATACGTCCATCCTGTGGTAATCTTCTTTCGGCTATGTTAAGTTTCGCCATGATCTTTATTCTTGATACAATCGCTGCCTGAAGTCTCTTCGGTACAGATTCTATATCATGCAGTACTCCGTCTATACGATATCTGACTTTCAATTCATCCTCAAAAGGCTCTATGTGAATGTCGCTTCCCCTGCTTTCAACAGCCCTTGTTATAAAGAGGTTAACAAGCTTTATTATAGGAGCCTCCGATGCTAAATCTTTGAGATATCCTATGTCTTCTTCTTCTTCTCTGAGAAACTCAAGACCCTTTTCACCGATGTCTTCGATTATTCTTCCTATATTTTGTTGTTCCTGGCCATAGAACCTGGATATATATTCGTCGAGCACTTCCGGGGCAGTGACATGTACTATAATATCTGCCAATGTTGCTACCCTTAGGGCATCTATAGTTGCCTTATCCTCAGGGTTTGCCATTAAAATCTTTAATACATTGTTTTTAATCTCTAAAGGGATGACTCTATTTTCCCGTATAAAGCGGGATGATATGCCTTCAAGGACGATTGGCACCTTTGGCAAGTCCTCTGGTTTTAAGTATTGTATCTCTTTAATCAAAGCGACCCCTGAAAAAATTATAACACAATCATTTTTTTTCTTTAGTCTGTTCTTCTAATAGCCAATTCACAGTCTTTGTCAGACCAGCCTTTATGCCATATTCTGGACTCCAGCCAAATTGTCTTTTTGCCTTTCTGATGTCAAGACAGCTTCTTCGAATATCACCTGGCCTTGCAGGACCTTTATGAGGCTTATCGTATATTGATTTTTTTGCATAACCGTGATCTCTCATAAGGCTGAGAATATTATGATATAGATCGGTCGTTGCAGTCTCGATACCTGTTCCTATATTGTAGGTCTCTCCTGAACCTCTGTTGAGAGCAAGAAGGTTTGCTCTGGCCACATCTCCTACATAGCAGTAATCTCTAATCATTCCCTCAGGCTTCTCTTTGTAGTGAAATATAGTTGGGACATCGCCCTTCAAGAGCTTATCCATGAAGATGGCTACAACACCTGCTTCGCCATGGGGTACCTGTCTCGGCCCATAAATGTTTGCATATCGAAGGATTGTAAAATCAAGGCCATGATAGTTTCTATAATGATTCAGGTAGTGCTCTGAAACAAGTTTACTGATGGCATAAGGAGAGGCGGGTTGGGTCGGATGCTCCTCTGGAATCGGGACATTGTCTGGCTCTCCATATATTGCTCCACCAGAGGAGATGAAAATTATTTTTTTGGTGTCATATTTCACAGAACACTCGAGAAGATTAAGAAGACCCAATATATTAACATTGGCATCGAAAAGGGGGTTTTCCACAGAGGCAGGTACAGAGGGCTGAGCTGCATGGTGGTTAACAATTTCAGGCCTCTCGAATTCAAAGATACCACTCATAAGTTCTGATCTGATATCCATTAAATAAAACCCTGCTGAAGGATTAAGGTTTTGCCTCTTCCCGGTAAAGAGGTTGTCTACTACAACAACTTCATGGCCTTCTGCGATGTAGCTATCAACAACATGAGAGCCTATAAAGCCGGCTCCCCCCGTTAATAGTATTTTCATTATCTCACCTCCGTTTATAAAGACAAATCAGTTTATCTGCCCCCTGACTTTTATAATATAGAGATTAGGTGTGTGAGATGTCAAAATACTTTAGTATTGCATTATAATAGGAAAACAAAAGTTTGTGCAGGCAGTTAAGCTTGCAAGCTCTTAAGCCTGCAAGTTGGAATTCTGACAGGTAGGGAAAGGGGGTATATTATGAAGGTAATAATCCTCGCAGGTGGTTCTGGAACGAGACTGTGGCCATTGTCTAGAAAGAATTACCCAAAGCAATTCTTGAAACTGAGTGGAAGCAGATCCCTCTTGCAGCAGAGCGTGGAAAGATTAATGGGAGCTGTATTACCTGATGATATAATTATAATGACCAACAATGATTACAAATTCCATGTTAAGTCTGAACTGAGTTCTTTAACCAACGACTTCGGCTTAGCGCCTGTTACTCACATGATTCTTGAGCCCGAGTCCAGAAATACAGCACCGGCAATTGCACTCGGTGTTAAATATTGCCTTGAAAAACTTGGATGTTCGGAAGAGGAAGTCCTATTTATTTCACCCTGCGATCATATAATCAAGCCTGATGAGAAATTCTGGGAATATGTAAAACAAGCTGAGGAGGTAGCCAAAGAGGGTTATATAGTGACGTTTGGTATTAAGCCAACACGTCCTGAGACAGGCTATGGATATATGGAAGTCAGCAGTCAGCAGTCATCTGCCTCGGGTGGAGTCGGCGGGCAGAAGTTTTTTAGAGTAGAAAAATTTACTGAAAAGCCTGATACCGAGACAGCTCAGATGTATTTAGAAAAAGGGAATTACTACTGGAACTCAGGGATTTTTGCCTTCAAAATGGGTTTGATAATAGAGGAATTTGAAAAGCATGCCCCTGAAATAGACAGGGCCTTTGATATGGGTTTTGATGAATTTAGAGCAGAATTTACAAAAATGCCTAATATTTCTGTTGACTATGCTGTATTAGAAAGGTCTGACAGGGTAGTGACATTGCCTGTGGATATTTACTGGAACGACATCGGTTCATGGGATGCATTATTCGAAATTTTGGATAAAGACGAGAATAATAATGTAAAGACAGGTAATGTTGTCACAATGGATACAAATGAGACCATGGTAATAGGAGATAAAAGATTGATAGCTACTATAGGCCTGCAGGACTGCTTGGTAGTTGAAACTGATGATGCCATGCTGATAGCTAAAAGGGGACATACACAGAAGGTGAAAGAGATTGTGGAGAGGCTAATGTTGGAGAAGCGTAGAGAGGTATTAGAACATGTAACTATCTATAGACCATGGGGCAGTTATACTGTTTTGGAAGAAGGGGAGCGGTATAAGATAAAAAGGGTGGTAGTTAATCCCGGAGAAAGGTTAAGCCTTCAGAAGCATTATCATAGATCTGAACACTGGGTAGTTGTGAAAGGCACTGCAAAAGTGACGATTGGGGATAGGGAAATTTTTACACATGAGAATGAGTCAGCTTATGTACCAAAATCAACCCTTCACAGGCTTGAAAACCCTGGCAAAGTGTCCCTTGAGATAATCGAAGTACAGAATGGAGAGTATGTAGGGGAGGATGATATTGTAAGGCTTGAGGATCGATACGGAAGGCTAGAAGAATGACTAATCACAAATCACTAATATCGAAGATTAATCTCAAAAAAGCTAAGATTGGTATCATTGGTCTTGGATATGTTGGGTTACCGCTTGTTATTGCATTCTCTAAAGCCGGCTTCCATGTAACAGGGTTTGATGTTGATAATAGAAAAGTAGAGTTACTCAAACAGGGCAGAAGTTATATCAAGCACATTGATGCAACACTTATAAGAGAGTGTAAATTATTTTTGCCGACCTCTGATTTTTCGATTCTTTCCAAAATGGATTGCATCATTATTTGTGTTCCCACACCTCTGAACAAAAATCGTGAGCCTGACATGACATATGTATTTAATACAACTGAGACCATAGCCAAGTATCTTCGCAGAGGTCAGCTTATAGTCCTTGAATCTACTACTTATCCTGGTACCACTGATGAGGATATGAAAAAGATACTTGAGGAGGAAGGGTTAAAAGCAGGGGAGGATTTTTATCTCGCTTACTCGCCTGAGAGGGAAGATCCTGCGAATAAGGATTTTTCAACGAGGACTATACCAAAGGTAGTTGGAGGCTATACAGAAAAGTGTCTTGCAATTGCAAAAGCCCTTTATGACTCAATAGTTGTTAAGACAGTGCCGGTTTCATCTACGAGAGTTGCGGAAGCTACGAAGCTTCTTGAGAATATTTATAGGGCAGTGAATATTGCGCTTGTGAATGAACTCAAAATGCTTTTTGAAAGGATGGAGATAGATATATGGGAGGTCATTGATGCAGCAAAGACAAAACCTTTTGGATTCCAGGCATTCTATCCAGGTCCAGGGTTAGGTGGTCATTGTATTCCCATTGATCCTTTCTATCTTACATGGAAGGCGAGGGAGCTTGATTTTTCTACTCGATTTATAGAGCTCGCAGGAGAGATTAACACAAACATGCCTTACCATGTTGTACAGAGAATAGGATGGGTTTTGAATAAGTTCAAAAAATCGCTTAGCGGTTCAAAAATACTTGTGCTCGGAGTAGCCTACAAAAGAGATGTAGATGATCAGAGAGAATCGCCATCTTTGAGCATTATCCAGCTTTTAAAGGAGCATGGAGTCGAGGTAACTTATAATGATCCGCATGTTCCTGTTTGCAGGGGTCATCGTCACTATCCTGATATTGATATGAAATCAGTAAAACTCACAGAGGAAACCCTGAAAAGGGCGGATCTGGTACTTTTGGTAACTGATCACACAGCTTATGACTATGCCTTTATAGAGAGATATGCACGATGCATCATAGACACAAGGGATACATTCAGAAGAAGGGGAATTGATGGTAAAAAGGTTTACAGAGCCTAAATTTGTGAATGGACTGATGAGTTGAAGGATGAAAAATTTATCAAATAAAAGAATTCTTGTTACAGGAGGGGCAGGCTTTCTTGGCTCTCATCTCTGTGAGAGGCTTCTGAACGAAGGTCATGAGGTTCTCTGTGTAGATAATTTTTATACAGGCCGTCGTGGAAACATTGCACATTTATTAAATAATCCCTATTTTGAGGTTATGAGGCATGACATCTGTTTTCCGTTATATATAGAAGTTGATGAAATTTATAACTTAGCCTGTCCTGCCTCACCAGTTCACTATCAATTTGACCCCGTGCAGACCGTAAAAACTGCTGTACATGGCTCAATTAATATGCTGGGGCTTGCAAAGAGACTAAAGATAAAGATACTACAGGCGTCTACAAGTGAAGTTTACGGAGATCCTTCTGTCCATCCACAACCTGAAACTTACTGGGGAAATGTAAACCCTGTTGGACTGAGGTCTTGTTATGATGAAGGGAAACGGTGTGCTGAAACACTCTTTTTTGATTATCACCGTCAGCATAAATTAAAGATAAAAGTTGCAAGGATATTCAATACCTATGGATCTCGAATGCACCCTAATGATGGAAGGGTTGTGAGTAATTTTATCATGCAGGCACTGAGAGAAGAAGATTTAACAGTATTCGGCGATGGCAGTCAGAAGAGGAGCTTCTGTTATGTGGATGATATGATAGATGGCTTAATCAAGTTTATGAATAGCCCTGATGATTTTACAGGGCCTGTAAATTTAGGGAATCCAGTAGAGTTTTCTATCATTGAACTTGCAAAAAAAGCCATAGAGCTTACTGGATCAAAATCAAGGATTATATTCAAACCACTTCCTTCGGATGATCCTAAACAAAGACAACCCGATATCACACTTGCAATAGAAAAATTGGGATGGAGACCAATAGTGAGCTTGGAAGATGGATTGAAGAAAACTATCGAGTATTTCAAATCTTTCTTTGAGCAATAAGTAACTTTCTATACATAATGTGTTTTTTGCTAAGATAAAGTCCGCCAAGACCGGTGGGCAAAGTTTTTGGAATAATTGCCCAAAGGCATTTCTCCAGACTCTAATAAATAGTTCATTACGAGTTCGGAGATGTTCAGAAGAGATGGTTTTATCTTGACAAAGTAATTTATTTTTTTGTTATATAGATGTGCGAATGTATTTAATATTTTGAAGGGAGGTAAGGGTGTGATAAGAAACCATAAAGGTTTCACACTAATTGAACTAATCGTAATCATCGTCATCATCGGGATTTTAGCTGCTGTTGCTGTTCCCCGGTATCTTGACTTAGCAAAGAGTTCAGCTGACGGCACGACAAGAGGGGTATTAGGTGGCCTTAGGAGTGCTAACAGCCTCTTGTTTGCATCCCGCATAATTGGAGGTACAACCGCTGCTTATGACTGGACAGCTATAGTCAATAATGCCCAGCTTCAGGGTGTTGATAGTACATATAATGCTACCTATTTTACAATGACTGCTGGTGGCTATTCTTATTCTTTTAGCCTTAGCCCAACGAACCCTCAAGCACCAACTACACCGGCAACAATTTATTGCGTTGCAACAACTACGTGGTAATCGAGGGTAATAGAAAGAGAAAAATTTAACAGGAGGAGGAGAATATGCTTCGAGATAAGAAGGGTTTTACATTAATCGAATTAATCGTAATCATCGTCATCATCGGGATTTTAGCTGCTGTTGCTATCCCTCGGTATCTTGACTTAACAAAGGCTGCGGCTGACGGCACGACAAGAGGGGTATTAGGCGGTCTCAGGAGTGCAAATAGTCTTATCTTTGCATCCCGCATAATTGGAGGTACAACCGCTGCTTATGACTGGACAGCTATAGTCAATAATGCCCAGCTTCAGGGTGTTGATAGTACATATGATGCTACCTATTTTACAATGACCGCTGGTGGCTATTCTTATTCTTTTAGCCTTAGCCCAACGAACCCTCAAGCACCAACTACACCGGCAACAATTTATTGTGTTGCAACAACTACATGGTAGTGAGGGCTTAAGGATTTAAACCTTCAGTCTGATTTCAAAAAGGTAATTCTTAGAGGATTGCGATTTTCTAGAGGAATGCTATAACATTAATCCTCTGTGATAGATAATAAAAAGGGGAAAATAAAATGGGTTGGATCAACAAATTTCTTGCCTGTTCTGACCCTCTTTTTTTCATCCTTCCTCTTCTTTCATGACCTTTTTAAGGGAAGATACCTTCTCACAGAAAGGGACTTAGGTCCATACTTCATCCCACCGAGATTCTTCTGGGTGGAAAGCATCAGGAATGGTGTTTTTCCATTATGGAATCCTTATCAATTCTCAGGTCATCCATTCTTTGCTAATCCCCAACACGCCATCTTGTATCCTCTAAATAGTCTCTTTTTTCTTCTCCCCTTTGATCTGGCTTTCAACAGTATCATTATTCTCCACTTCTTTCTGGGCGGGTTATTTACTTATATTCTTTTGAAAGATTTGAAAGTAAGCACTACAGGGGCTCTTGTCTCAGGTCTGATATTTATGCTGAGTGGTTACCTCCTTTCTGTTCACAGTTTGCTGAACTGTCTTCTTTCTGTCATCTGGACGCCTCTTGTGATGATGTTTTTCAGAAGGGCGATTATTAGCCCAGGTTTTAAAAATGAAATCTTAGTTGCTATTTTTATCACTATTTCCTTTTTTGGGGGTGGAATCGAAATCGTCTATGGTAATTTTTTTATTTCCTTTTTATGGTGTTTTTTTGCCTCTTCTCTTTATCATCTTTCCCACTGTGGAGAAAACCAGAGAGAAGGTCAGAAAAGCAAGATCTGGCTCGGGTTAAGAAGCCTTTTTATTATTTCTATCATTTTTCTGTTCCTTTCTGCTATTCAGTTAATCCCTTTTCTTGAATTATGGATTCATTCCATACGGGGTAAAGGCATTTCGTATCAGGAGGCCACAACATGGAGTTTTGCACCAAAGGATGTCCTTCTCTTCTTTCTTCCTGATGCGTATGGATATTTTTTAGATATAAAAAAATATTGGGTAACACAATGTTGGCTTAAAACCCTATATACGGGTGGACTTCCTTTTATCCTTAGTTCTTTTTTCTTTATCTATGGGAAGGGGAGAAAACTCTTTTTCTCTTTGATGTTCTTTTCAGTTTTTTTATCTCTTGGCCATTACAACCCTCTCTATCCATTTGTGTTTAACTATGTCCCATTTTTCAATGGAATACGCTATCCTGTTAAATTTCTCTACATATTTATTTTGGTTCTCTCTATTACAGCAGGTTTAGGGTTCGAGAGATTGAAAACATTTTCAGAAAAGGCTGAGACTAAAATGTTGAAGATAGTCTTTATTGTCTTCTCCCTCATATGCATATTCTTCCTTTTATTATTAGTATTGGGCAATAAAGAGATTGAGCATTTTCTGAAAATAAACGGGGTTGATTTCCCGAATTTCTATCACACCGCAGTTAACCTTTATAATGCAAAAAGGTTTTTTTTCTATCTTGCCCTTTTCTTTATTTTGCTGAGGATCGGGCATGAGGTGAAATGGAAAGGATGGACTAAGGTTTTATTAATCTTATTTCTTACAACGGATCTTTTTGGTAACATGGGCTTTTATGGAAAAGAAAAAACCTCAGATTATTTTCGAAAGACCCGAGTTTTGGAGATGATCTCTTCAGACCGTGGATATTTCAGAATTTTTTCAACTGCCAAGACTATCTCGATGGATGTTCCCATTTTAATTGGTAATGCAACTTATATAGATTATTTAAAAGAGAAACATATACCATCGATGAACCTGCCATACAAGTTGCATGACATCTGGGGGATTGATGCAATCCATTTAAAAAGGACAGATGATCTTTTCAGTGCCCTTATTGCCGCTCCGTCTATTTCGGGAACTAATTTAATTGACCTTATGAGCGTGAAGTATGTCATATCAGTGACTCCCATTGAGAAAGACCCTCGTTTTGAACTCATCTATTCGAGGCTTGAGGGCCTCCAAGGGAAAAAGGAAGACCTTCTTAAAGAAAATACTGTTAAGTTATACAGGAATAAAAACTTTTTTCCAAGAGGGTGGCTTGTGAATGACTTTAGGGTTCTCGATTCAAAAGAGATTCTTCCAGCCGTCATAAGTAAAAAGTTCCATCCGGATAAAGAGGTTATCCTCGAGGAGGAGCCAAAATTTAATCCCCCTTCTCCTCCCTTTGACCACTCTGTATTCCTGCCCGACGGACGGCAGGCGGGCCCCACTACTAAAGGGGGAACTAACCCCTCTGTGTCCCCCCTTAATAAGGGGGGAATAGAAGGGGGGCTATCAGAGTCCCCCCAGGATTTCCAAGACAAGGTGGAGTTTATCTCAGAGAAAAATAATAGACTCACCCTACTTGTGAAAACAAAGGAGAATGCATTTCTGGTTTTGAACGATACCTATTACCCCGGCTGGAAGGTTATTGTAGATGGCAAGAAAGGTAAAATCTACCAAGCAGATTATGCATTTCGGGCAGTTCCCCTCAGTAAAGGGGCACACCAAGTAGAGTTTATTTATGATCCCTTGAGTTTTAAACTGGGAGCTGTGGTAACTTTTATCGGAATCATGGGTTGCTTTGCAATCGCTTTGGTTATTCGACGAAAGAAAACTTATACTTAGATTCAGAAGGGAATTGCCTTGAAAATAACCGTTATCATACCTGTTTTCAATGAAGTTGAGACCATTCTTGAAGTTATAGGAAGAGTTAAAGAGGTTCCCCTTGATAAAGAAATTATTGTAGTAGATGACTGCTCTACAGATGGAACCAGAGACCTTCTTGAGAAATGTGGAGAAGGTATAAAGGTATTTTCCCATGAGACCAATCAAGGGAAAGGAGCAGCTATAAGGACGGCTATCCCTCACATCACAGGAAATCTTGTTATTATCCAAGATGCTGACCTTGAGTATGATCCCTCCGAATATCCTCACTTGATTACTCCTATTCTTAAGGGGAAGGCTGATGTTGTCTATGGCTCACGATTCTTGGGAGGGCATCATCGAGTCCTTTTCTTCTGGCATGCTGCGGGGAATAAGATTCTCACAACTTTGTCCAATATCTTTACCAATTTAAATCTATCAGATATGGAGACAGGGTATAAGGTCTTCCGGGCAGAGGTACTAAAAAAAATAAATATTGAAAGCAACCGTTTTGGTTTTGAACCAGAAATTACAGCCAAGATTGCCAAAATGGGCTGTCGTATATACGAAGTTCCCATCTCTTATTGGGGCCGGGATTATTCAGAAGGGAAAAAGATAAACTGGAAGGATGGCCTCGCAGCTATCTACTGGATCATAAAATATAATTTATTTCGTTAATCCAAATAATGCAGAAATTGTTCAAAAATTTATTCAACATAAATTACTATAAATCCATGGTGTTTAGACAGGACATAGTAATTTTCGCTCATTCTCGGGCTATCGCCCTCCGAGGCTTTTGCCTTACCCCCCTCATATCCCCCCTTGCCAAGGGGGGATGAATGGGGGTCCATTGACTGTCGGCAAAAGAAACCGCTCAAATACTATGCCCTGCCTTCTTTTTAGTTTATGAGTGATATACGCTAAGGTATCGAAAAATAAATTTTTTCACAACATCTGCATTATGTGAAAGCATTATTTGAATTAAGCAGGCTACGTCTCAAGAGACATTTTATAGGCAACGCGATCCACTTCCTCAAAAGTTGTTATCCCGCTTAAGACCTTTCTGATACCATCTTCCCTCAGAGATAGCATTCCCGTTGTTTCTTTTGCTGTCTCTCTGATGCGCTGGATAGATGCTTTTTCTGAGATCATGTGCTTAATCTTTTCGTTAACGACCAGGAGCTCAAAAATGCCTGTCCTTCCCCGATATCCTGATTGTCTGCAATTTTTACAACCCTTTCCTCGATAAAGGGTAATAGCTTCTTTTGACTCTGAGAGATTCTCACCCAGTTCAATGAGCTCCTTTTGATCAGCCTGATAGGAAGTTTTACATTTCGGACATATTGTTCTGACTAATCGCTGGGCAAGGACCCCGATAACAGATGATGAGATGAGGTAAGGGACGATGCCAATATCCATCAACCGGGAAATGGCCTCTAGTGCATCGTTTGTGTGCAAAGTACTCAAGACGAGATGTCCTGTCAGGGCTGCCTGGATTGCTATTTCGGCAGTATCTATATCTCTGATTTCTCCCACCATTATGACATCCGGATCCTGTCGGAGAATAGACCTTAGTCCTGTGGCAAAGGTGATTCCTGCCTTTGGATTGACCTGGGTCTGTCTGACTAAGGGCAAGCGATACTCTACAGGGTCTTCGATGGTAATGATATTCTTATCCATCGAATTAATCATATTCAAAGAGCCGTATAGGGTGGTAGTTTTTCCGCTCCCCGTGGGACCGGTAACCAGAATAATTCCGTTTGCCCTTCGGATCAATTGTTGGTAATTGGAAAACATTTCTTCTGAGAAGCCCATGTCCTTTAATTCGAGAAGGAAACTTGTCTGATCCAGGATTCGAATTACCACATTTTCTCCATAGATGGTAGGAAAGGTAGACACCCTGATCTCAAAGCTCCGATTCTCCATCTTGATGTTGAAGTTTCCATCTTGTGGAAGCCTCGTCTCCGCAATATCCATCTCTGCAAGGACCTTGATACGAGAGACAACTGAGGGATGGATGGCCTTGGGAAGGGAAAGAATCTCATATAAAAAGCCATCGATTCGGAATCGGACGCGTAGGGCCTTCTCATCAGGCTCGAAGTGGATGTCACTTGCTTGCTCTCGAATTGCTTGAATCATGACTAAGTCGAGCAACCGGGATGCAGGGGCATCTTCTATACGACCTGTTAGGTCCTCTTTAGGAGCAAGGTCATGGGTCTTTCTATAATCTGAAGGCTCCGCTGGTGTTCTACCTGTGTCTCTGCTTACAAATTGCTTAAGAGTATTTTGGAGCATTGTTTCAGTGACTCCATAATGCTGGTCAATCGCCTTTTTAATATTCTCCTCTGTGCTGATCGTAATTTCCACATCGATTTTTGCCTTATTCCTTACCTCATCAAGGGCATGAATATCGAGGGGATTAACCATTGCTACGGTCAAGGTATTGCCAATTTTAAAGAGAGGGATTATTTTATGACGCCTGGCCATCTCTTCTGGAATAATCTTTATTACCTCTTCATCAATAAGATAAGTATTCAGATCGATATAGGGGAGATTAAAATAATCGGCAAGGCATTTAAAGACAGGTTCTCCTCCAGCGAATTTTAGTCTCACGATAGCCTGCTCGATTCTTTCTCCTTCCAGTTTCTGCCCCTGAATGATTCTTTTCAATTGGTCTGCTGAGATGACCCCACATGCTACCAGAAAATCATTAAAACTCTTTTTCTCTTCAGCCATGTCTGCTAACCTAACCCTTCTCTATTTATTGTCATTTATCTCCTTTTATAGCCATCAAATAATCTAAATGACTCCGAACCTTTGCAGCTAAATCTGGATGAGTTTTTGAGGAAAGTTGGATAAATTTTTGATAATGGTTGATTGCCATTTTATGATTTTCTAACTGTTCATAAAGAAGGCCAATATTGTAATGGGTTTCTCCATGAAGGGGGTTGATTGTGAGGGCCTTCTGGTAATACTCGATCGCCTTCTCAAATTGGCCCTGTTTTTTATAGAGGATACCAAGGTTGATATAACTTTCGATATTATTTGGGTTGATGTTCAGTGCATTTTGAAAAGCCTCTTTCGATTCCTCATAATGTCCGTTGAGAAGGAGAACAATTCCGACGTTGTTATAAGCTTTTTCATATCGAGGATTGATATTGATAGATGTTTTGTATGCCTCTAAAGCCTTATCAAAATCACCGAGGTCTTGGTAGATGATTCCTATATTATTGTAAGCCTCAACATACGTTGGATCCAACTCGATTACCTTCTGATAGGCCTGAATCGCTTTTGAAATTTCTCGTTGACGATAGAAATCTGTACCCATGTTGAAATACTTAAGGACATCCTTAATAGGAGTGTCTTTTTCAACGTGGGCCATCTCAATTTGTTTTGTAGAAGAAACCTGTTCTTTCTGAGAACCAAGAACAGGTGTTAATTTCTTTTCAGCAGATGTGTCTTTAGCTGTTTCTTCTCGCCTTGTCTTCTCCTGCTTGACCGCCCGTGTGATCAGAGGTTCTTTCTTCTTTTCCTCAGTAATCGGGTTTATCGGTGATCGAGGCTTTTCCTTTTGAAGAGGTGAAGCCTCTTCTTCCCGAGGTTTCTGTAACTCGTTTTTCGTTTCCATTTCCATATAGGGAGGTGACTCTTTTTTCTCAACAGAAACAATATCCTGTCTCTTATGGGTAGTCGGAGGAGACAATAGAGTGATTCCCAAATAGAACAGGAGAAGAAGTGTACCTGATCCAGCAATCGCAAAGATCCAGAAATATTTTTTTTCTTTTTGCTTTTTTCCTCCTTTCAAATTGGATTCGCTAAAAGAGGAATCTCCTTTGGATTCTTTTAACCTGAGCTGTTGAGCCCTCTTGAGGGCATCCATGATAAGGCTCATCTTGTTTCTCCTAAAGATAGTCCCTCAGAATTTTTAAACGTCTCCATTTTAAGAAAGTTTCTATCGACTGCTATTTTCGAAACTGGCGGGCCAGTTCCATTAAAATGCTGGGAATAGGCGTTTTGAATACTTTCCAAAATACGGTTCTTTAGTGTCGGGGTTGACAAGACCGCTGCGGCAAAAAGCAAAAAGATGATGACCATAAAGGCGAGAGTGGATGGAACAGTGCGATTCAGAAAAGCAGATAGATTGAGATAAGGATTTCTAACATCTTTTCCAGCGAGACTTTTTTTTGCTATCTTAATGATTCGTGTATCGATATGATGTGTCTGTTCGACGAAACCAGCCAAGAGGGCTCGATCGCATAGAATGTTTATCAGTCGCGGTATGCCCTTCGGGAATCTATGAATCTCATCGAGCGCAGATTTTGAAAAGGTGATGCTTCCTTGGGCACCAGCTATAACCAAACGCTGGTAAATATAGGACTCTGTTTCTGGGCGGGTGAGTGGTGTTAGGTGATGCCGGATGGCAATACGTTGATTTAATTGTCGCAATTTAGGGGATTGCAGCTTATGATCGAATTCTGATTGACCAAGCAGAACTATCTGGAGCATCTTCTCTTTCTCGGTCTCTAAGTTGGAAAGCATGCGGATCTGCTCAAGGACAGGGATAGATAAGTTCTGGGCCTCATCAATAATTAGGACAGCATTTTCACTCTGGGCTAATTGGTGGATAAGAATAGTGTTTAAAGTATCAATAAGTTCTTTCTTCGATTTCCCTTTTAAAGAATATCCAAAATCTTGAAGAATCGATTCCAAGAGTTCATGTCCAGTAAGAAAGGAGTTGAAGATAACAGCAGTATTCACATTTTTGTTTAATCTTTCTAAAAGAGTCCGGCAGATGGTTGTCTTTCCTGTTCCAATTTCACCTGTAACAACCATAAATCCAACCCTATGATGAATTCCGTATAAAAGAGATTCAATAGCTGCTCGATGGCACTCACTAAGATAGATAAATTGGGGGTCAGGGGTCAGGGAAAAAGGTTTTTCTTTTAGGTTATAGAATTCTCGATACACCAATCCTCCCTGCAATAAGAATACAATATTCATTTCGGTTATTCAAGACTTTAGATTTGCTACTTCCGTCGTGATTCCGAAATCTAATTATTAGGTTGTATCTTTGAAAGGAAGGCTATCTTTGAGTATGCTCTTCTATCTTTTTTCCAACCTGGATAGTAGGAGTGATCATTATTACTAACTCAGTGTTTTTCTTTGCTTCTGACTTATACCTGAACAAACCACCCAGCACGGGAATGGATCTCAAACCAGGAACGCCAGTGTAAGTCTCCTCAGTTTTTTCCTGCATCAGGCCGGCGATAACAATTGTCTGTCCAGCTCTAACTTTTACTGTCGTATCTGTTTCCCTCACGCTAAGGAGAGGAAAAGTTGACCTTCCGTCAGGACTGGTTTTCTCCCCAATCTTGTCAGTTATACTTGGATGGATATTCATGATGATACTACCATCTTCTGCAATTTGAGGAGTAACATCAAGGATGATCCCGATATCAATTGTCATGGGCTGGATGAACTGGGTGACAGTAGTCTGAGTAGATACTGCTCCAGTGATAAAGAAGACATCCTGATTTCCAACCCGAATAATCGCTTTCTGATTATTGAGGGTAGAAATAGTCGGGCTTGAAAGAACTTTTATATCACCCTGTTCAGAGATCGCCTGAATGATGTCTGAAAGAAGCACCTCAGATCCTCCAGCTCCAATAGCAAGAATGCCTCCAAAAGGTGATATTTTAAAAGTACCAGGGGTTGATACAGTATCTGTAGAAGAAGTAAGAGACCCTCCGGGGAATCCTGTTGTCCCTGCTTTGTCTGTAAGTCCCCATGATAAGTTAACAAATCGGGGAAGACCTTCTATTATCTTCCAATTTATTCCTTCTCTAAACGCATCAGAGAGAATTACCTCCATAATCTTTGCTTGAATGGTAACCTGCCTCTGAGAACTTCCTTCGATCATCTCGAGGAAGGAGGCTACTTTATTCAAATTGATAGGATAGTCAGTCGCAAAGATAGTTCCTGTAGTTTTATTTATGACCAATTTTTTTCCTTTCTCATCTGTTCTGGCCACTGTCATTTTCCCACTTTCTGGAGTAGCCTGTTTTGCCTTCTCATCAACGGATCCAAAAATCATTGCCTCTAATCCTTTCTCAATCTCATCCCACAGGTCTACTTCATCAACGCTGATGAGACCACTATATCCGGTATTGGAACTACCGGGACTTGCCGCAGTCTGCTGCCCCGAAAGGGTACCGGTCTGTTGTCCGAGAAGGGTACCGGTCTGCAAGCCCCCTCCTGTGTTTGCGTATACTTCTCTTTTCCCGCTCCGTTTTGTTGCAAGATAATTCAATGTGAAGATACGGGTTTCCATTTGGGGTCTAAATACTTTGATAAATTTTCCATCGATGCGATAAGTCCATCCCAGCGGAGAAACAATAGCATCAAGAACCTCTTCCAAGGTCACACGCTTCAAATCTATGGTTACCTTACCGCTGAGTTCCGGATCAATAACAATATTTAGTTCACTCTCCCTCGAAAGAGCCATGAGAAGCTCCTGAACATCTGCATCCCGGACAAAGAAAGAATAAAGCTTTTCAGGAACCTTTTTTGCTTCCTCCCTTTGCGGGATAACCAATTCTTTTAAATTATCTTCAGGGGGCTGGGGTTGGGTTGATGTAATCACTTGAGGAGAAGGTATTTTTGCACGCTCTTGTTTTGGAATGGTAGCACAACCCAACATTAGTAGCAGAATGAGAAAAGGTAAAAAGAAGATTTTTATTTTCATGACCTCTTCCCTTTTCACTTCTCCTCTACTTTTAATGGGATAGGGCTCTGATACAGAAAAAGATTTCTTTTTTTATTTCCTTTCGCTAAAATCACTCGATCTGGTTTGATCTCTAAGACCTTCTCTCCATTGATTGAATCGCCTACAGTCACAATATGTCGATCAACCAGGGCTAATCGAATATAGTCGCCGATTAAAATGGCTTTAAGTCTCTGAAGATGGGAAGGGGCGTTAGTCGATGGGACATTCTTTGCGCCGGAAAGGAGATAAACACCTGAAGGTAGAGAAAAAGGATCTCTATCGCTTTCCTGAGAAAAGGCTATCCTTTCGTTTGATCGCCCAAAGGCATTCATAGATCCAAAGAAGATTAACATAACTGAGATAAAAGTTGTAAGCAAACTGAGAGCAAAGAGGGTCATTTGAGATTGCTTTGCCCACCCGCCTGAGGCAGGCAGACTTGCAATGACTTCTCTCATAGTTTTACAATCAACTACCATTTTATCATCACGAAACGATGAGTACACTTAACCCCATGTTCACTTTTAATAATGGCAGAATTTCTTCGTTTCTTTCTATTTGAATATTATCAACAGAAACAAGAAAAGGAAGTTCTCCAAGCCGTTTTATATAAGCCCCCAGTGAATTATAGGTTGAGTTAAGGAGCATCTTAACCATGACCCTCTTGTATTTAAAAGTAGAGGTTACTTGTTCCCCTTCAGGCGGAGATAATTTCTCTTCCTGGAGAGTCAGGGAGACAATCTTCATCTGGAGGCGATCACTTTCGATTCCCAGATTCTTTAAAAAGGTCCTGAATTCTTCTCCTTTCAGCGTCCTCTCAGTAACTTCTTGCAGCTCCTTTTCCAAACGGGAAACCTCTGCCTCTGTGGTCTCTACCCCTTGAGTAAACATAAGGGCTTCTTGAAGTTTGAGATCAGCTGTCTTGATCTCTTCCTTTAGGTTCACTATCTTTTTCTTCTGGGGCGTATAATAGAAACGATCAAAAGCCCAAATGGCTATTGCAATAATCACAAAAAAGACCAATATTTTTTCTCTACCCTTCAGCTTCATGATTATAGCCTTTTCTCTCCTAATCTCTACTCCCCCTTAACCCCTCTTTGTCCCCCCTTACTAAGGGGGGAATTGAAGGGGGGTTTATATCACACACAATCTCAAACTCGATTCCAGACAGATTATATAATTTATTCTCCTCGGCTGTCACCAGTTTAGCATCTTTAAATAAAGGAGATCTCTCAATACGCTCAATCATCTGTGCCAGCGCTGAGAGGCATTGTAAGTCACTACCAAAGGCAAGGCCCTTGATTTGCATTTCTGTTCCCTCTTTCGTTTGTGATTCATCTTTTGGGGTTTTTGATTTATCTTGAACCAAGAGAAGTGTCACTGCTACATTGTCTGGCACCACGTGACGGATTTCTTTTAATACTTCTGGGAATTGTATATTTACGATCATGGAAGATGGAAAAAGAGAAAGGTCCTGTCTTATCTGTTTCTCTTTGTCTTTCAATAAGACCAGTTTTGCCTGAAGTGTTTCGAGTGTTTTCACCTTGGCCATTTTTTCATCACGTTCTTTCTGCAGGTCAGCTACCTGTCCACTCATCCTCCAGAAGATCAACAGGAAAACAAGTAGAAGAATCAGCGAAGATGCAATCGGGATCGATTTTTCCAGACGGGTCTTCGACCAAAATGGTGGTTTAGCTGGAAGAAGCTCAATCCGTTTAGGTTCAGGTAGGGCAACGCCTGTAGCAATGGTAAACATAGAACTCATTTGATCTAAACTCTTTGCAACCTCTGGGTCTATCTCTTTTGAATCTAATAAAATCTTTCTGAAAGGCACAAATTGTTCAACCGGCAGGCGAAGTTCATCAGACAAATAGGATCCGATATCTCTTAAATTGGCGCCTCCGCCTGTCAGAAGGAGTTGGTCAATTCGTTCTACCTGAAACTGGGTTTTGTAGTAAT
>Ga0315268_10001383_pt1 | contig 27817 bp, 23 predicted proteins | sample C1_top_MG_FD_204535 | JGI IMG/M metagenome (GOLD analysis project Ga0315268, IMG submission 204535) | Sediment microbial communities from Yellowstone Lake, YNP, Wyoming, USA - C1_top | ecosystem: Environmental > Aquatic > Freshwater > Lake > Sediment | place: USA: Wyoming | collected 2017-08-01
CTCTTCGTCGGTCCCCTGAGGTCTGACCTCGACCGACGAACCGACCCGGCAAGCGCACGGACGTTCCCGACGCGGGAGCCTCTGTGAGACGGCGACCGGTCAAACATCCATCGTCGAGGAGGGCATAATGCAGCGTCAATCTCTTGCGGTTGGAGCAGGGTGGCTTTCGGTTACGCTCGCCCTACTTCTGTGGAGCCTTGCGGCTGTCCAGCCGGCGTCGGCGGGACGCGATGAACAGACGGAGCGCCCCGAGAGAGGGGGGGGCCAGATCGCGATGGGGCGCAGCAGCGGAAACGGCGAACGCGACGAGAAGATGAACCTCCACCGCGACGACGCGTACGACGACGACGGCGACGACGAGTCCGATCACCAGTACGGGAATGACAACCTGCTCTGCCATGGCAGGCTGGAGCTCGTCCGCATCGAGGAGAAGGTCTGTCCGCCGACGCCGCATCGGCCCGCGATCGTCGTCAAACGCGCCTGCTGCCGCGATCTCAACGGCAGGGTGCACTGTCGCGGCTTCCGCCACTGTCCGAAAACCTCACCGTCCTGAGCGGCCGGAAAACCTCGCTGAGGTCCGCGGCTCGATGTCCACAAGCGAGATGGAGACCAGAGGCTCGCTCGAGGGAGGAACTGGATGCGTCGTCGATCGTGTGGCTCGAGGGATGGTGATTCGATGACGAGACGAGCGTCCGACGGTACGAGGGTTGCCTGTCCGAGCGAAACGGGGTGCGCCACACGAGGGTGTCGCGTGGGGAGCACCGGGCAGCTCGCAGGTGCCGTCGCGCTCGCGCTCGTGCTGGTGAGTGGCTGCGGTGCGGCCCGCCTCTCGCAACCGGTAAGGGAAGGGCCGGCGCGCGCCGGCGTGGCGTCCGCCGACTCAATGGTAATGTCCGCGGGCGATCGCACGCGCTTGGCGGCGCTCGCTGCCGAGCGTGCGAAGACCCCGGCCGAGGGCGGCTATCGCATCGGGCCCGACGATCTGCTCGACATCCGCATTCCCGATCTTTTCAACGCGCACGGTCCCGCATCGGCTACTCGCAACGCCGACGGCGCGCCTGCGGCAGTCACCGGCGCGCCGGTCTTTCAGGAGGGGGCTCGCGTCAGCGCTCGAGGCGACCTGAGCCTCCCGTATCTCGGCATCGTTCGTGCCGAAGGCCTGACACCCGCAGAGCTCGAAGCCGACGTCGCGCGCCGCCTGGTGGCGGCGGGTATCCTGCGAACCCCACAGGTGGGCGTGCAGATCGTCGAGTACCGGTCGCACGTGGTGGCGGTGATCGGCAGCGTCGAACGTCCGGGGCTCTATCCGCTGACACGACCACGCGCCAGCATCGCCGATCTGATCGCGGCCGCCGGAGGGCCGAGCAGGGACGCTGGTCGCGTCGTCGATTTCGTGCCGGCACGGCCCGAAACAACGGCGGCAGCGGCGGCGGCACGCGCCGGCCTGGTGCTGGTGGGATTCTCGCCGTCTTCGTCCGCAGGGACGGCGCCGCTCCTTGCACCGGTCTCGCCAACCGATGAGGGGGGCGCTCGCGATCACACGCCAATCCGCATCGATCTCGAGCTGCTGTTGCACGCCACCGGATCCGACGCCTCCGACCTGAATCCGCCCGTGTGGCCCGGCGATGCCATCAATGTCGCGCCAGCTGGCAGCGTGCTGATCAACGGGTGGGTCGACAAGCCCGGCTCGTATCCCGTGACCCGCGGGCTCACGGTCGGGGGCGCGATCGCTGCCGCCGGCGGACCACTCTTCCCCGCCGATCGCCGGCACGTCACCGTCACGCGCGTCGTCGCCGGGGGCGGGCAGCGTCTGATCACCGCCGACCTCGACGCCGCAGCGGTGGGTAGCGTGGGCGACGTTCCGGTCACGGACGGCGATGTCGTGCAGGTCCCCGCCGTGACGGCTCGCGCATTGTCCTGGGGCTTGTGGACGCTGGCACGGGAGATGGTCCACATCGGCGGCAGCGTGCTGCTCTTCTAGGACGAGACGAGATCCATGAACGCCAACGATCGCTCCGCGTCGGAGCTTCTTCCGACGGGCCGCCACCGACTGCCGTCGACCCATCTCGCACCGCCGGTCTTCGATGCCGACTACAGCGAGTCGCCTCCCCGCCACCTGCGCGACTACGCCCGCACCCTCTACAAGTACCGCTGGCTCGCCGCGAGCTGTTTCGGGCTGACACTCGGCATCTCGGTGCTGATGACGCTGCTCGCCCCGCGGCTCTACACGACTGCGACGCGCCTGCAGGTCTCACGGCAGTCACCCATCCAGTTGCGCCTGGACGGCAACGTGCTCGATCTCGACCAGAGCGAGCGCACGGTCAACGGCATGTCGAGCTTCCTCGCCACCCAGGTCGCGACCTTGACGAGTCGTGACCTCGCCGAACGCGTCATCCGCACGCATCACCTGGCCGAGAACAAGGCTCTGCTGCACCCGGCGGCGGAGCGGCGCGGCCTGCTCGCGGTGGGCAGCCAGCTGCTCGCCCTCCTTCGCCCCCGCGGCCTCGCCAGCGCTCCCGCTCAGCCGGCGCAGGAGAGCCCGCGAGGCCGTGAGGTCGATCCCGCGCTGCTCGATCGCTACATGCGGTATCTCGACGTCCGCGACGTGCGCGGCACCGATCTCGTCGAGATTCGATTCACCACGCCGAGTCCGGAGCTTTCCGCCATTCTGGCGGCGGCGCACACGCAGGCGTACATGGATGCGAACGAGGAAGCGCGCATCGCCACCGATGTGACGGCCAAGAGCTTCCTCGACGGCCAGCTTCGCGAGGCACGCCAACGCGTCGAGCGTGCGGATGCGGCGCTGCGCACGTTTGCGAAGACGCATCCGACCGTCGCCATCAATCAGGAACAGAAGGTGATCGCGCAGAAGATCTCCGACGTGTCGAGCCTCGTCACCAAGGCCGAGGGGCAGCGTCTCACGCTGCAGACGCGCTTCGAGTTCCTGACCAAGCCGGACAGCGATCCCCTGGACTACTTCCTCGACCGCCCCGGGATTCAGAAGCTGCATCTCTCACTCCTCGACCTGCGTGCGCAAGGCGCCGCGCTCGCTGGTCGTCTCGGGCCGAAGCATCCCGACTCGATCGAGCTCGCTCGCCAGCAGGCCGAGGTCACGCGCCAGCTCCGCTCGGAGGTGCAGCACGAGGTCAGTGGCGTGCGAGCCCGTTACGACGCCGCCAAGCTGCGCGAAGACGGTTTGAGGCAGACTCTCGCGCAGCTCGAGCAGGCGGCGATCGCGCTCCGCGACCGCGGCACGCGCTACGACCTCTTGCGGGGCGACGTGGCGACGGCCTCCGCACTCTACTCCTCGCTGCAGAAGCAGCAGCTGGAGACCGCCGTCAACTCCGCCCTTGCCGCCTCCAACATCCGGGTCGTCGAGCGCGCCGAGGTCCCGAAGCGCTCGAGCAGCCCCAAGGTGCCGCTGAATCTCATGCTCGGCGTGCTTGCCGGATCCGTGCTCGCGCTCGGCGCCACGTTCATGTGCGAGTACTTCGACAACAGCGTCAAGAGCAGCGACGAGATCGAAGGGCTGCTCCAGATGCCCGCCCTCGCCACCATCCCGAACTTCGCGCTGGCGCGGCGCTCGCTTGCGTCGCGCGCCCTCGGCCACACGCCTGCGAACGGCCCCGCTGCCGACGCGCTTGCCAGTTTCGGTCGCGAGCTCGTCGTGCTGCACGAGCCTCGGTCGCCGGGTGCGGAGGCATTCCGGGCGCTGCGCACCGCCGTTCTCTTTTCGACGCCCGACGCGCCGCCGAAGATGCTGCTGGTTACCAGCGCCGGCGCCCACGAGGGCAAGACCGTGAGCTCGCTGAATCTTGCGACGTCACTCGCTGAGGCTGGCTCGCGTGTCCTGTTGATCGACGTCGATCTCCGTAAGCCCACGTGCCATACCGCCCTCGGCATCACGAACCATCGCGGGCTGTCGAGTTTCCTCGCCGGGCAGACCGATCTCGCGAGCGTGATCCACGTGCTCAAGGCGGCGCGCATCTCCGTCATCCCCGCGGGACCGACGCCGCCGAATCCGGCCGAGCTCGTGGGCTCCGCGCGCATGCGCCAGACCCTGGAGGACCTGCGTCACGACTACGACTTCATCATTCTCGACTCTCCACCGGTCTTACCGGTGACGGATGCCGTCGTGCTCGCGCGCGAGGTCGATGGCGTGGTGCAGGTCGTGAAAGGGCACGACACGCCGCGGGATCTCATCCGTCGCGCGCGTGATCAGCTCATGCAGGCGAACGCCCATCTGCTGGGAGCGGTCGTGAACAACGTCGATCTCGGCTGGGGCGACCTCTATTTCTACAATCGCTACTACGGCTACTACCGCCGGCCTCAAGCGGTGGAGGAACACGCGTGACACTCGTTGACCGCCGCATCTGCCTCGTCCTGCAGGTGCTCGTTCTCGTCTTGCCGCTCCTGTTGGGCGGCCGCCATCCCTGGACCGTGGGACTGACCACACCGTTCGTGCTCGTGGCTCTCGCCGTGACGATCCGTGAGCGCCGCCGGCGCGGCGAGCGCGCCGGCGCACCCGGCGTGGCTATGCTCGCTGCATTCGTGGGCCTGGCGCTGGTGGCGACGGTGCCGCTCCCGCCGCGTCTCCTGGACGCGCTGGCGCCCGCAACGGCGCAGCTCTACCGCGACGCGCTGCCCGGCTGGCCCGGCGCGGCTGATTGGACCGCGTGGCGCTCGCTGGCGCTCGATCCCTACGGCGTCCTCGTCGAGCTCGGCCGGCTCTCGATCGGTTTCGCGGTCTTTGCCGTCGTGGTGGCTTTTCCGTGGCAGAGCGACGACTTCGCCGAGGCACCAGGCACCCGCGTCTTCGGGCGGCTCCTCCTCACGCTGGTCGCCGGTGGGGCCTTCCTCGCGGCGCTCGCGCTCCTCCAGGAAGTGGCCGGCAACGGGCAGGTGCTCTGGATCAGCGACGAGGCCGCGCAGCACGGTCGTGCTTCGGGCCCATTCGTGAACCCCAACCATCTGGCGGCCTGGCTGGAGATGGTGATTCCTGTCGCGCTCGCGTACACGCTCGCGCTCGGCAACCGCCTGAGACGGCGTATCCGCGGCGCCGCACGGACCGACCGTGGCATGGGGGTCCGTGCGCGTCGTGCATGGATGGCGGCGCTGATCGCCAATCAACGCCGCGTAGGACCACCGCTCTTCGTGGCAGCCACCGTCGTGCTCATGACCGTCGCGCACCTGGCAACGGGCTCGCGCGGCGGCACGGCGGCGCTGCTCATCGGGCTCGCCGTAACGGGGAGCGGCCTCGCCACGAGTGCGCGGCGCCGCGACGGTCGGCCGACCCTCCCGCGGTGGGTGCCTGCCGCCCTCGGGCTCGCGCTGATCGTAGCGAGCATGGGCGCGGTCGCGCTGTGGGCAACCGTCGAGGGAGACGACCAAGGGGCAAGCGCCGCGGACCTCGTCGACGTGAGCCTTGGAAGCCGCATCGCGGTGGGCGCCCAGGGGCGCGACATCGTGCGCGACCATCCGTTGTTCGGCACGGGTCTAGGCTCCTGGCTGCACGCGTTCCGACCGTATCAAGCACCGCCGGTGGAGGGGGGCATCTGGGATCACGCGCACAACGACTACCTGGAGCTTGCCGCCGAGACCGGTGTCGCCGGCCTCACGATCGTGCTCCTGTTCGCCATCGTCGTCGCGCGCACGGCACGCCGTAGGTCGTGGCCCTCCGAATCCGACCACCACGGTTGGCACGGCCTCAAGCGGCCGTCTGGCTTCGAGCTGTCGGAGTGGCGGGCCGCGTTCGCCGAGAGCACGACGCTGCGCTGGGGGCTCATGGGCGGCGTTGCCGCGGTCCTCTTCCACAGCCTCGTCGAGTTCGGGCTGCGCATGCCCGCCAACCTCCTCACGCTGATGCTGCTGCTCGCCTTGCTCGTGGTGAGCGCGCGCCGCCATCCGGACGTCCCGGGCGAGCCCGGCGATGCACCCGAGAGCACCGGCGCCTTGCCGCTGCTCTCCGACGGTGGCACGTACGCGTCGCGTTTCCGAGACTCACCGGCGCTCGTCACCCTGCTCGTGCTCCTCGTCATCGCTGCCCTCCCCCGCCTGGCCAATACCGCGCTCGTCCTCGCCGGCGCGGCGCCGCTCGCTCCGGCCGACTGCCTGGACGCCGCGGACCAGCTGATGGCGGACGGTGACGCGAGCGCGGAGCGACACGCGTTCGCCCTCGTGCAGCGCGCGATCGACCGCTCACCCGCCGACCGCGATGCCCACGTCGCGCTCGCAGCGGTGCTGGGCTCCGGGCCCGAGGGCGAGGCAGCGCTCCGCCGGGCGCTCGCGCTCTCGCCCTCGTCCACCGAGCTCCGCGACGAGCTCGCACTGCGTCTGCTCGCACGCGGGTCGCGCGCCGACGGTGAGCGCGAACTCGAACAGTCGATGTTCGAGTTTCCCTACCTCGTCTCGCACGCCTACCTGAGCCCCGACAGCGATACCGCGCCGCGGAGCGCCGGCCAGCTGATCCGGACGCTTGCCGACGGCGATACGATCGCCGTACGTCTCGAGGCGCTCGACGATGGCATGGCCGGCGCGGTCCAGCGGGGCCTCGAGCGGGCCGCCGACGCGGACGCCGTCGGCCCGAGACACGCGAGTATCGTCCTCGACCTGGTGACGCTTCTCGAGGTGCGCGGTCAGTGGGCGGACGCAGCGGCGCGACTACACGCCGAAGCCGAGCGCGGCGCCGACAGCCGTGCCTACTTCGCACGTGCCGCCCGTGACTACCTGAAGGCGCGCGATCCCGACTCCGCGGAGGGGGCGCTGTTCGCGGCCCTCTTCCGCACGCCCGAAGCCGGCAGCCTCTATCGAGAGCTCGCCGTCGGGGTCTACGCCGCCCGCGGTGACTTCGAGACGGCAGCAACGGTTCTCAAGGCCGGCGAGCGTAACGCCCTCGACATGTTGCCGATCTACCGCGGCGTGACCGAGGTGCTGACGCGGCGCGCTGCGGCGGAGAACGATCACGCCGCCCTCGCGTGGGTGGCGGACATGGACCACGAGCCGGAGGTCGTAGAGCCATGAGCGTGGCGGACGAGGCGCCGCGATGAGGCTCCTGGTCGCGAGCGAAACGCACTTCGTGCGCGGCGTCGACGGGAGGATCTACTCGTGCTTCGGCGTCGACGGCTACCCGTTCTGGCAGCGCTACCTCGACGTCTTCGATGACGTGATCGTCGCCGCGCGCACGGCGGGAGTGCACAGCACCGACGGGTTGGTCGCGGTCGAGGGCCCGGGCGTCACCGCCGCGCCGCTGCCCGACTATCGCGGCCCCTGGGGGTACGCGGCGCAACGGCGCCGCTTGCATAGCGCGATGCGCACCGCCATCGCCGGGGCCGACGCGCTCTGCCTACGCGCGCCGGGTCCCATCGCCATGTGCGCGCGGCGACTCGCACGCCACCGGCCCTTCGCCGTCGAGGTCGTGGGCGACCCGCATGACGCGCTTGCGCCCGGTGCCGTCCGCAGCGCGGTCCGTCCGCTGGCACGCACGCTCGCAACCCACGGTCTGCGCACGCTCTGCCGCGAGGCCGTGGCGGTGGCGTACGTGACCGGCGCAACGCTGCGGGAACGTTATCCGGCACGGAGCTGGTCGATCGCCGTGTCGGACGTCGACCTGGGCGAGGACGCATTCGCCACCGACGAGCAGATCGCCGAACGGCGGCGGCGCTGGACTCGGTCGGGGAAAGGGACGGAGCGCGATCCGTGGCGGCTGGTGTGCGTCGGTACGTTCGCGCAGCCCTACAAGGGGCAGGACGTTCTGATCGACGCTGCGGCGCGTTGTCGCGCACGCGCGGCGCACGTGGAGCTGACCCTCGTTGGCGACGGGATTCATCGCCCGGCGCTCGAGCGGCGCACGCAGCGCGACGGCCTGCGCTCGGTGGTGCGATTCGCAGGTCTGGTGCCTTCGGGTGCAGGCGTCCGGGCGGTGCTCGATGCGGCCGACGTCTTCGTCCTCCCCTCCCGGACAGAGGGACTGCCGCGCGCATTGCTCGAGGCGATGGCGTGGGGCGTTCCGTCAATCGCCTCACGGGTCGGCGGCACCCCGGAGCTCTTGCCGCCTGATCGCCTGGTCGTGCCGGGTGACGCGGCTGACCTCACGGACACGCTCGCCCGGTTGTGTCGGCCGGCGACGGACGTCGCGTCGCTGGCGGTAACGGACCGCTCCGTGGCGCGCCGTTTCGCGGCCGGCGCGCTCCGGCCGCGGCGCCTGGAGCTGTATCGGCGGCTGCGGGCAGCAGCGCAGAGCCTGGGGAGTCCGCGCGGACGGCTCTCCGAGGCATGTGCGGCAGGCTGACGGTGGCGTTCGCGATGACCCGGCACGATGATCGATCGACCGCGGTGTCGCTGCGACGGAACACGGCATGGGCGCTCGCCGGCAATGTGGGCTATGCGGCCTGCCAGTGGGGCGTTTTGGTGGCGATCGCAAAGCTCGCCGCCGTCGATGCCGTAGGACGCTTCGCGCTCGGCCTCGCGATCGCGGGCCCCGTTTTCATCCTGAGCAACCTCAATCTCCGCGCCGTGCAGGCGACTGACGCGCGCCGGCAGTACGATTTCTCCGAGTATCTCGGACTCCGCCTGACGACCATCGCCGCCGCCCTCGCCGTGATCACCGCCATCGCGCTCGCCGCAGGGTACCGGGGGCACACGCTCGTGCTCCTTCTGGGCGTTGCGCTGGCGAAGGCGTTCGAGGCGGCGAGCGACGCCGTCTTCGGCCTGCTCCAACAGGCCGAGCGCCTTCGCAGGGTCGCGCTTTCCCTCCTGGTCAAGGGCATCGCGAGCGTGCTCGCGGTCACGAGCGTGCTGCGGCTCACCGGCAACGTCGCGCTCGCGGTGCTGGCCATGGCCGGGTGCTGGGCGAGCGTGCTCGCTCTGGTCGATCTTCCAGCCGCGGCCCGCCTTGCCTCGCTCCGGCCGACGTTCGCGTGCCACCGGCTTGCCGAGCTCGCGTGGCTCGCGCTTCCGCTCGGGTGCGTCATGGGCGTCAACAGCCTGACGACCAACGTCCCGCGCTACGCCATCGCCGCGCACCTCGGGGCAACCGCGCTCGGCCACTTCACCGCCGTCGTGTACGTCCTCGTCGCCGCCAGCCAGCCCGTCTTCGCGCTCGGTGCCGCCGTGAGTCCTCGGCTCGCCTGCCATTTCATCGGCGACCGGCGCGCATACGTCCAGCTCTCGCGCAACGCTATGCTGCTCGCCGCCGCGCTCGGCGCGCTCGCCGTGACGGCGGCAGCCGTCGCGGGGCCGCGCTTCCTGCGCGTGGCCTACGCGCCCGAGTACGCCGCGGACGCGGAGGTGCTGTGCTGGATCGCGGTGGTCGGCTGCGTCGGCTTCGTGTCCAGCATCCTCGGGTTCGCGGTGACTGCCGCGCGGCGCTTCCCACAGCAGCTCGCCGTCGCCTGCCTGGCGCTCGGCGTGTGTGCGCTCGCCAGTCAGTGGCTCGTACCCCGCTTCGGCCTCATCGGCGCGGCGTGGGCACTGCTCGCGAGCGAGGGCGTACGGCTGCTGTGCCTCGGGATCGTCTACAAGCTGGCGTGCGTCTCGGATCGCCGCACCGTGTCCGAGGTCGAGATGCCAAGGGTCAGACTCGATGAAGCGTCGATCATCGCGTGACGGAGCAGCGCCGCGGGAGGTCCGCGTGCGTCGCGTGTTGCATGTTTTCGGGAGCATGAACCGAGGCGGCGCGGAGACCCGAACGCTGGAGATCATGCGCCGGCTGCGCGCCGACGAGTACCGCTTCGACTTCTGCGTGCTGAGCGGTCAGCGCGGCGCCTATGCGCCCGAGATCGAGGCGCTCGGCGGCCGGGTGCTCCCATGCGCCATCGAGCCGCGGACGCTGTCCTTCCCGGCGCGCCTCCTCACGCTGCTGCGCCGGGGAGGCTACGACGTCGTCCACAGCCACGTCCATCACTTCTCCGGCGTCATCCTGCTCCTCGCGCGGCTGGCGCGCGTGCCGACGCGTATTGCGCACATCCGGAATACTGACGACGGACACCCGGATACTCTTTGTCGGCGCGCCTACCGTGCCACGATGTGCCGCCTCCTCGATGCCACCGCAACCGCGGTGATCGGCGTCTCCGAGAGCGCAATGGAAGCCTTCTGGGGAAGCGACTGGCGCGCGGGGCACGCACGTGTGGTCATCTACAACGGCATCGACGTGGCGCGCTCTTGGTCGGACACGGACACCGCAGTGGTCCGGACGGAGTTTGGCGTGCCACCTGGAGCTCGGCTCGTGGCTCACGTCGGCAACTTCTCACCCGCGAAGAACCACGAGGCGTTGATCATGATCGCTCAGGCGCTCGTCGCACGTCGCCGCGACGTCGTCTTCCTGCTGGTCGGCGACGGCCCAGGGCGTGCGGCCATCGAGACGCAGGTGTCAGCGCAAGGCCTCGAGCACGTCTTCCGTTTCGCCGGGGAACGTGCCGACGTCGCTCGCCTGTTGCACGCGGCGGACATCTTCGTGTTTCCGTCCAAGTGGGAAGGGCTGCCCGGCGCGGTGCTCGAAGCGCTCGCCGCCGCCCTTCCCGTCGTCGCGAGCGCGATTCCGCCGGTCTTGGAGATCGCGCGGCATGCGCCGAGCGTCGTGGCTTGCGATCCGACACGACCCGAGGACTTTGCGCGTGCGATCGACGCCGCCCTCGCTGGCACACCCCGCGAGGGAACGCGTGGACGATCATCCTTGCCACCGGCCTTCACGCTCGAGGACTCGATGCGCCGCCTGCTCGCGTGCTACCAATGAGAGCCACACGGACATCGCGCCCCGTGGGCGTCGCGCTGGCGCTCGCGGTTGCCCTGGCCGGAACCACGTTCCTTCTCGACGAGCTACGCCCCTCCCCGGCAGTCCTCGGCCTGCTCAGCACGTGCGTCGTCATCGGCTCGCTTGCTTGGAACGTACGCTGGGTCCGCATTCCCCTGACCACACCCTCGTCGCTGTATCTGATCGCGCTCGCGGCGTTTCATCTCGGCCTGATCGTGCCGTGCATCGCCGGCCTGTCCGAGCCGCCGCTCTGGCTGGCGTCGGTTCCCGAGCCGGCGCTGGCGGGCGCGCTGGTGTGCGTCCTGATCGCGTTTCTCTGTCTCGAGCTCGGGTTCCTCGCCGGCTGGCGCCAGCTGGCCCGCAAACCCGCAGCGCCCGTTTTTGCCGCGCGGCCTCGTCGCACGTCGAGCACGCTCCATTCCGGAGGGCTCTTCGTCAGCGCGGCCGCCCTCACTCTGACGCTGCTCAACATCGCGACCATAGGTGTCGATCGTTTTCTCGAGGCGTCCTACGGCTACGAGCTCTACGCTTCGACCGACTCGCGGCTTCTCCAGACCGGACTGTTCTTGCTGCTCCCGGCCGGGTCGGTGATCGCGCTCGCCGGCGCACGCGCTGGACGCGAGACCGTGGTGGCGCTCGCCGCCGTCGGCGGCGCGACCCTGGCGCTCCTGTGGGCCGGTGACCGTGGCGGCGCAATCTCGCTGGACGCAGCCGCCGTCGCGATCTGGACGGGAACGCGCGGTCCGCTGCCACGCCGGCTGACCGCGCTCGGTTCGGTCGCAGTCCTGCTCTTGGTGCCGATCGTCGGCGCGGTGCGACAGCTGCCGCGCAACGGCATCAGCGTGCGCGCCATCTACGATGCCGCGAGCGACGCCTCTCCGTTGTCGGCCTTGACCGAGATGGGCAGCAGTCTGCGGCCGCTGGTCGAGACCCTGCGGCTCGTGCCGCTGGACGTACCACACCGCTACGGCAGCTCGTACCTCTCGGCGGCCGCGCGGCTGCTCCCGAATCTGGGGCTGTCGCCAGCGGAGAACCAATGGACCGACCCTGCCTCGCTGCCGCCCAACAGCTGGATCACGTACACGGTGGCACCCTGGTCGTTCGCAAGCTTCGGGGGCCTCGGCTTCTCCGCGGTCGCGGAGCCCTATCTGAACTTCGGCCTGGCGGGAGTGCTCGCCTACTTCCTCGGCCTGGGAGTCGCGCTGGGCCGTCTCGACCTGGCGCTCGCGCGCGGCCTCTCGCGGCCAAAGCTCGCCATCGCGGCGGTCGTGCTGATGCCGTTGTTGATCACCGTGCGCAACGATTTCCACGGCTTCGTTCGACCCGCGGTGTGGGGCGCGTGTCTCGTGCTCCTAATCGAGCGGGTCCACGGCGCACACCCCGCACGTGCCGCGCGCCGTGCGGTCCGGCCGGTGCCGCGCCCGGCGCATGCCACGACGATCCAGAGGGGAGAGGAGCGGCTCGTTCCCGCCCCGCAGGAGCTATGAAGGCCCTCCATCTCCTCAAGACCGCCCGCGGTGCGTCGTGGGCGCTTCGTCAGGTTGCCGAGCTCCGGAGAGCGGGCATCGACGTCGTCGTCGCGCTCCCGTCGGCGACCGCAGGCCTGGCCCCTCGGTACGCCGCGCTCGGTGCGACGGTGGTCTCGGTCGATCTCGATTTCTCACCCGGGCACCCGTGGCGTCTCGCGCATGCGCTGCGGCGGTGCTGCCGTCTCGTCACCTGTGTGCGGCCCGACGTGATCCACAGCCACTTCGTCAGCACGACGCTCGTGGCACGGCTCGCGCTCGGGCGCCGGCATCCGACCCCGCGCCTCTTCCAAGTGCCAGGTCCGTTGCACCTCGAGCATGCTCTCTTCCGGACGCTCGACCTCGCAACGGCCGGTCCCCGCGACGCCTGGATCGCAAGCTGTCGCTGGACACGCGAGGAGTATCTGCGCCGCGGTGTCCCATCCAACCGGGTGTTCCTCTCCTACTACGGTGCCGATCTCGCCGGTATCCGCAGCGGCACGCGGGGGGTCCTCCGCCGCGAGCTCGGGCTCGGTCCCCACACCCCGCTCGTCGGCATGGTCGCCTACCTCTATTCACCGAAGTGGTTCTTGGGACAGCGGCGCGGCATCAAGGGCCACGAGGACTTCATCGACGCATTTGCCGAGGTCGCGCGGGTACGCCCCGAGGTACGCGCCGTCGTCGTCGGTGGCGCGTGGACGGGCGCAACGCGTTACGAGCGCAGGCTCCGAGCGTACGCCCGACGCCGGTGCGGGACGGCGATCCACTTCACCGGCAACCGCAGCGACGTTCCGGACGTGTACGCCGACCTCGACGTCGCCGTGCACCCGTCGCACTCGGAGAACTGCGGGGGCGCCGTCGAGTCCCTCGCCGCCGCGTGCCCGACCATTGCCACGGCCGTCGGCGGCCTCCCCGACGTGGTGCGCGCTGGGCAAACGGGCTGGCTGGTTCCGCCGCGTGCCCCGCGGAGCCTGGCCGCCGCCATGCTCGAGGCACTCGCGGGTCCGACCCTGGCTTGCGCCCGGGCCCGGGCGGGCCGGGCGCTCGTCGATCGGCTCTTCGATCCCGTGCGCACCGGTCGCGACATCGTGGCGATCTACGAGCGCCTCCTCCGCGATCGGCACGCCGTCGGGGCAACGCCCGTCCAGGCGCCGCCCGCCGAGGCGCCGCCCATCGAGGCGTCGCACGCCCAGGCGCCGCCCGCCACGGCGCTTGCCCAGCCGAGAACCGTGGCATGAGCGACACCTCCTCCATCGCCAAGCGGTCTCCCGTCGCGAAGCGGGTGCTGGACGTCGCGGGCGCCGCCATGCTCCTCGCGCTCACGTGCCCGGTGCTCGCGGTGGCTGCGCTCGCGATCCGGCTGCGCATGGGGAGCCCGGTACTTTACCACCAGGCGCGCACGGGTCTCCATGGCGAGATCTTCACGTTGCTCAAGCTCCGCACCATGGTCCCGGACCACGAAGCACACCCGAAGCCGGAACGTGACACCACGCGCCTGACGGCGCTCGGCCGCTGGCTCCGCGACCTCAGCATCGATGAGCTGCCACAGCTCTGGAACGTGCTCCGCGGCGACATGTCCCTGGTCGGGCCGCGGCCACTTCTGCCCGAATACTTGGAACGCTACTCGCCCACGCACGCGCGCCGCCACGAGGCACTGCCCGGTCTCACCGGTCTCGCGCAAGTGAGCGGACGGAACGCGCTCACCTGGGAGGAGAAGTTCGCGCTCGACGTGCACTACGTCGATCACCAGAGCCTCGATCTGGATCTCCGGATCCTCTGGCGCACGCTCGTCGCCGTCATCTCGGGCCGCGGCGTCGGGGCGCCAGGACACGCCACCATGCCGGAGTTTCTCGGGAACGAGGAGGGACCATGCGCTACCTCATAGTCGGCGCGGCCGGGCACGCGCAGGAGGTCGCCTGGTCGCTGCGCGAGCAGACGGCGACGCGGGGCGAGCAGGCGGACCTTCTCTTCTTCGACGATCACGTGGCGCGCGCGCAGCTACCGTCGGGCCTCGGAGAGATCGCCGGCGGGCTCGACGCGATCGCAGCGCACGCGCGCCCCGATGCCACCCAGCTCGTCCTGGGTATCGGTCTGCCGCGCGTCAAGGCGACCATCGTGGGGCGACTTTCGGCGCTCGGCATCCCCTGGGCCACCGTGATCCACCCCGGCGCCATCATCGGACCGAACGTCGCAATCGGCGACGGCAGCTACGTTGCCGCCGGCGCCATCCTCACCGTGAACGTCCAGATCGGTCGCTTCGCGACGATCAATCTGCATTGCCAGGTCGCCCACGACGGCGTGCTCGAGGACCTCGTCACCCTGCATCCGGACACGCATCTCTCGGGCAATGTGACGGTCGGCGAGGGGTCGGAGCTCGGCACCGGCACGCTGGTGATCCCCGGCGTGAGAATCGGCCACTGGGCGGTGCTCGGAGCGGGATGCGTGGCCGTGCGGTCGCTCGATGGCGGGAGCGTCTACGTCGGCGTCCCCGCGGCGCCGCTGCGGCCTAGTCCCAGGGCCCGCGCCGCGCGTCGGTCGTCGCGGTGCAGGAAGGAGATCCGTGTCACTCGACACGCTCGATGACCGCGGCCTCGTCTGCCCCCAGATGCACACGGACGAAGACGCCGCCGGAGTGCTCCTCCATGGGCCAGTCGGCTGCATGCTCCTTGCCCTGAGCATCGTAGCGAAAGGCGCGGAGGCGGCCGGGCCGACCGGCCCAGCCATGCGTCCCGCTGCGCGTGGTGATGATCCGCTCTCGGCCACGCAGTGTACCGCCCTCGAGGTACTCCGGGGTGAACGGGAACATGCGTGCCGGCAGATCGGAGGCGGACTCGAGCCGCATACCGGCGACGAGGAGTCCCTCCTCGATCTTCGCACGGACGGTTGCCCAATCGTCGCTGTCGCCGACGTATCCGAGCGGTGTCGTGAGATGCGCGAAGGCGCCCCAGACGTCGTTGTGCTGGGCCTCGACCATGCGCACGCTCGGCCCGCCCTGGAAGCGGCGGGTCGTCGGCGGCATGTTGCCGAGGACGAATCCCTCGCGCGCGTAGCCGAGCTTGACCTCGTCGCTCAGGAGATTCACCAGCGCGACCTTCATGCGGACGCGGCCGGCGTCATCGAGGACGCAGCTCCGTCCGTCCCAGGCGTCGGTCGTGAACCGCGGCCGGGCATAGTCGACACCATCCATCTCGTCCCAATAGAGACCGTCGCCGCCGAGCGCGCGCATCGCGCGTGCCACCTCCAGCAGCGCGCGTCCGAATCCGTTGCTCGCCGTCGGCACCATCCCCCACGTCGAGGAGTACCGGCCGCCCCATTCGGTACACTCCGGCCGACCGCTGGAGTCCCGAAGCGCGCTGTCGGCATAGCGATCCGTGGCGTCGGGCGAGCTGTCGCGCTGGGCGTCGAAGTAGAGCAGCACCTTCATCGACGGGCGCGCTGCCTTGAGCTTGGCGACCGCGGCGCGGATCCGGCGCCGGTAGGCTGCGAACTCCTCCCGGAGCACGAAGGTTCCGAAGCCGATCAGCGGTGGCCGTTCTGGACGCGTGCGATCGACCCAACCGCCGTACATGCTGGCGACCGCCACGCGCTGATGCTCCAGACCCGCCCGCAGCGCGTCGTCCGACATCGCCAGGATGTCGTCCGGTCGGAACCAAACGTAGGCGCCGGTGACCGTTCGGTTGACGTCCCAGTCGGTGCGCACCGCGTTGACGAAGCTCCAGTAGCTGTTCGACGCCGTGGGATAGATGCTCCAGACCATGGTGTAGCTGTTCCCCGGCGCGAGGCAGAGCATGTCTGTCCGGAGGCCGGCGGTGCGGTCCGCAGAGACGAGGTCGCCGCGCAACTGATTGCGGAAGACGTCGTCCTCGACGACCAGCCCGAGGCCGTCCCGCCCCAAGGGGACGAAGAGCGTCGGGTTCCACGGCACGTAACGATCAGCGTCACCGGCCTCGGCGTGGCCTGCCACGTACGGAAGGGCCCCACCCGTCACGATCGCGTGCCGCACGTGCACGCCGATGACGGTGTCGCTGGCGTTGCTGACGGTGTCGCGCACCTCGACGTGCGACGGATGGGTCGTGAGCGTGCGCTGCCATCCGTGTGCAGCGCCGCTGCGGGCCGTCTGCACGTCCATCGCGCGGCCGCCCCATTCGACGTGCACGCTCGTCTCGTTGGCCCTGGCCCGGAAGGGCGGGACGGGAGAGTCCTGCGCAGCCGGCGTCGGCGCATCCGACCCCGCCGACACCGCAGCGGCCTCCGGTGTGTGCCGATCAGGGCCCGCAGCGAACGCGGCGTGCCAGAGCAGCGCAGCCACCGCCACGAACACCATCAGCGTTTCGTATCACACCCTACCCGGCGGCCCGCAACCGCGGAACGCACGAGGAGAGCACGACGATGAGCATCCCCATGAGCGAGCCCGACATCACCGACGCGGAGCGAGCGGCCGTCGACGAGGTGCTGCGGACGCCGACCCTGTCGATCGGGCCGCGCCTCTTGGCGCTGGAGAACGGCCTGGCCACAACGGTCGGTACGCAACACGCGGCCGGGGTGAGCAGCGGCACGGCCGGCCTCCACCTGTGCATGCTCGCAGCAGGGGTCGGCGAGGGGGACGTGGTGCTGACCACCCCGTTCAGCTTCGTCGCGTCGGCCAACTGTATCCTCTACGTGCGAGCTGAGCCGGCGTTCGTGGACGTCGAGCCGCGCACACTGACGATCGACCCCGAGCAGCTGGCACGCACCGTGCGGATGCTCGAGCGCTCGCGCCGGCGGCTGAAGGCGATCATCGCGGTGCACGTCTTCGGCCAAGCGGCGGACATGGATCCGATTCTCGACATTGCCCGCCGGCACCGGCTGGCGGTGATCGAGGACGCGTGCGAGGCGATCGGCGCCACTTACAAAGAGCGGTCGGTCGGCGGCCTCGGGCACGCGGGCGTCTTTGGCTTCTACCCGAACAAACAGCTCACGACCGGCGAAGGCGGTGCGGTCGTGACCGACGACGCGGGCTGGGACAGCCTCTTCCGGAGCCTCCGCAACCAAGGTCGAGACGTCTTCGACGGGTGGCTGGCGCACTCGCGTCTTGGCTACAACTACCGGCTCGACGAGCTGAGCGCCGCGCTGGGCGCGGTGCAGCTCGCGCGTCTGGACGAGATCCTCGACAAGCGCGCGCGAGTCGCCGGGTGGTATCGCACCCGGTTGCGGAACCTCGAGGGAGTCGCCGTTCCCGCCGTCGCGAAATGGACAACCCGCATGAGCTGGTTCGTCTACGTCGTTCGACTCGCGAGCGCCGCGCTGAGGGCACACGTCATCGAACAGCTCGGCCGCCGTGGAATCCCGGCGCGTCCGTACTTTCCGCCGATCCACTTGCAGCCGTTCTATCGGGCGCACTTCGGCTTCCGGCCCGGGCAGTTCCCGGTGGCGGAGAAGGCAGGCGAGACCTGCCTCGCGCTGCCGTTCTTCAGCTCGATGCGCGAGGAGCAGGTCGACGCCGTGTGCGACGCGCTCCGCGAGATCCTCGAGGCCCAGCCGCGCCGCGAGATGCAGCCGGCGCGCCGCCCGCGTGCGGGTGTGGGAGAGGGAGTCTGCCTGTGACCACGTCGTTCGTCTCCGCATTCGCGCTTCGCCATCGCACGGCCGCGACGATCGCCGTCCATCTCGCGATTGCAACCGTCGCGTACTTCGCCGCCTTCGCGCTGCGGTTCGATCTCTCGATTCCCGGCTCCTTCGCGCTGGTCGCGCTCGCCACCATGCCGCTCCTCATCACCTGCAAGCTCGGCGGCTTCTGGGCCGGCGGTGTTCTCGCCGGCTCGTGGCGTCACGTGAGCATCCGCGACGTGGAGGACATCGCGCGCAGCAACGTGCTGGCGTCCACCTTCTTCCTGGCAGCCATGGTCTTTCTGCGCGGATTGCACGGCTTTCCGCGCTCGATCTTCCTGCTCGACCTGTTGCTGTGCGGCGGGTTCATGGGAGGGGTCCGTCTCGCCATCCGCCTGATCCGGGAGCGGAGCGACCGGCCGGCAATCCGGCGGATCGAGACGCTGGCGGTCATCGTCGGCGCGGGCTCGGCCGGCATCCGTCTCCTCCAGGAGATCGAAAGCCGGGCGCGGCTGCGCTTGGGGGTGGTCGGCTTCGTCGACGACGATCCCGCCAAGCTCGGCCTGCGGGTGTGCGGCACGCGCGTGCTCGGTACCATCGACGACCTGCCGGCGGTGATCGCCGAGCACGAGGTCGGCGAGGTGCTGATCGCACTGCCGTCGGCGCGGGGTACGGTGCTCCGTCGCGTCGTCCAGCACTGCGCGAGCGCCGGTGTGCGCTACCGCGCCCTTCCGACCCTCGGCGAGCTGATCGAGGGCAAGGTGATCTACACGCAAATGCGCGAGGTGAAGGTGGACGATCTCCTGGCGCGCGATCCGGTGCGTCTCGACCTGCCGCACGTACGCGCGCTGATCGAAGGCCGAACGGTCCTGGTCACGGGCGCCGCCGGCTCGATCGGATCGGAGCTCTGCCGGCAGCTCGCGGTCTACGGACCGGAGCGGCTCGTGCTCTACGATCGCCACGAGAACGGGATGTTCGTGCTCGAGATGGAGCTGCGCGAACGCTTCCCGCACGTCGTGCTCGAGCCCGTCCTCGGCGACATCCTCCTCACGGATCAGCTCGCCCACATCTTCGCCACCCGTTGTCCCAACATCGTCTTTCACGCGGCTGCCTACAAGCACGTGCCTCTCGCGGAGCAGAATGTCGTCGAAGCGACGCGCAACAACGTGCTTGGGACACGCAACGTCGCGCAGGCGGCGGCGGCACACGGCGTGCAGGACTTCGTCCTCGTCTCGACGGACAAGGCGGTGCGTCCCACGAGCATCATGGGTGTCACCAAACGCGTCGCCGAATTGATCGTTCAGGGGCTGCAGCGCGGGGGATGCCGTTTCGCAACCGTGCGCTTCGGCAACGTCCTGGGGTCGAACGGCAGCGTCGTCCCGCTCTTCCGCGAGCAGATCGCGCGCGGCGGCCCTGTTACGGTGACCGACCCCGAGGTCACCCGTTACTTCATGACCATCCCCGAGGCCGTCCAACTGATTCTCCAGGCCGCCACGCTCGGCCGGGGCAGCGAGACTTTCGTTCTGGAGATGGGCGAGCCCGTGCGCATCGTCGATCTCGCTCGTCACATGATCCGTCTCTCCGGCTTCGAGCCCGACGAGGACATCGCCATCACCTTCACGGGACTGCGACCGGGCGAGAAGCTCTACGAGGAGCTGGTCGCCGACGACGAGGAGGTCGTCACGACGCCGCACGATCGCATCAAGGTCCTTCGTGCGAATGGCGACCGACCCGAGCCCGACCGCTGGCTACCGCGGCTCGCAGGACACATCGAGGCGGGGGACGCGGCTGCGATCGTGCAGATGTTGCAGGATCTCGTGCCCGGCTACCGCCCGGGCCCGGGCCTCTTCACCACGACGCGCACGCGCACGACCGCTCGGGAACGCGAGCCTTTGGTCGCGGGCGCCGCTCTTCGTCTCGCCCACGGCCGTTTGCGCAGACTCCCAAGTCTCGCGCCCTCGTCGCCACACACGGACCTTCCCGCAGCCGCGCCCCCGGCCGTCTTCAATCCGCATCGGTCCACCTAGCCCGGAGGGCCTTGGGATCAGACCCGGCCGACCGCGCCTGATCGCCGGGAGAGCAAGAGGAGCGCGATCACTCCGGGACCGAGGAAGAGGCCGGTCACGAGCGGTATGACGACGAACAGGTCGACAGCCGCGGGCGCCGGAAGGCACCGGGCCCCCATCACCGCAGCGCCGCAGAGCGCCCGGGTGATCGCGCCTGCAGCAATGGCGTTCCACGCGAGGTGCTGCAGGAGCGCGGCCGCGACAGCGAGGCCGAGGCCGAGCATCCGCGCCAGCACCGACGTCGCGGCGCACGCCCAGCCGATGCCGGCGCCGACCGTGGCGGTGAAGACCGCGTGGTTGCCGCCGGCAAGAACGCCGCGCAGGTAGATGCTCCGCACGAGGCCTGCCTCGCCGCCCTCGAGGACGGCGAACCCGAAGTACAGGAGGCTCTCGGCGAGGACGAACCCGATGCCGACGAGGGCCCCGTAGACGATCCCATCGCGCACGCCGGCGATGCTGTCGCGCTGCACGAGGAGCAGCAGGAGGAGACCGGCGGCCTTGGCCGCCTCCTCGATGATCGGCGCCACGAGCGTGGAGGTGAGCACGCGCGCGTCGTCGGTCCCGGCGAGCACGTTGATCCAAACGCGCGCCAGCTCGTTCGTCGTGTTGGACAGCGAGGCGGCACCGACGGCACCCCACAGAAGGCTCGTCAGCAACAGTACTCCGGGTCGTCCCTCACGGCGCTGGCACCACACGACGATCCCTGCGTAGAGCGCTGCTGGCACCGCCGCAGCACCCGCGATGAGAGGCGGCGTGCCGGCGACGAGCCGCACGCCCCACACCGAGGCGACAACGGCGGTCAGAATACCGAGCCAGCGCGGAACGCGTTCGCGGGTGCCCAGATGGGCGCGCGGGAGCCCGCTCATGCAGCGGGCCGGGGCATCGCCGGCGGGCGGCACCGTTCGATCGACGTCGGCGGTCGTGGCTTTGACAAGCTCCGAGCCCTCGGCGCGGGGGAATACCATGTGAACGGCGATGCGCACACCCGCGGGGCCGTTCGCGACGGTCTCGGCCTCACCAGCGGGGATTGCGTCTCGCTTCTCCTCTATGGCACGTCTCCCCCATTTTCGTCTCGCCGTCGCATCGTGCTAGTGAATGCACGCCATGGTTCGACACCCTGGCCTCTCGCGGTACCAGCGGTTGGTCGAGCGCTGGGTTGACATCACGGCGTGGCCGACCGCGAAGAAGACGGTGGTGGCCATGGCGAGCGCCGCCGTGGCTATCGCTGTTGTCGGGGCGATGGCGCTCAGCGCGCTCCTGTTGTCGCCCGGGCTCGTCGACCTCCGCGGGGCGCTCTCGGTCTGGGACGCATGGATGGGGATGGCCATCGTAGTCGCCTTGCTCGCGCTGCCGAGCTGCTGTTACGCGACCGTTGGAGTGATCGGCTTCGACCAACGCTGGGACTACACCGTGCTCGGCACCGTCATGAACCAGGCAGCCCGACTCGTCGGGGTCGCCAAGCACGGACAGATCCTCGTGTCCGAGCGGCTGCTCGAGGCCGTCGAATCGCTGGTTGAAGCTGAGCCGATCGGCGAGCTCACGCTGAAGGGCTTGCGCCGCCCGCTCACGACGTTCGACATCCGCCGGTGTGTCCGCCCATGATGCGCGCGCCGGCGAATCGGCGTCTCGGCGGGCTCTAGCGCTTGAGAATGACCGATGTCGCGTTGCCGCCCAGGCCCAGGGTCTGCGACAACCCCAGCTTCGCATCGGGAACCTGGCGTGCACCCGCTTCACCGCGAAGCTGCCAGCCCATCTCACAGATCTGCCACAGCCCCTGCGCCGTCGTCGCCTCGCCGAAGCAGATGAACCCGCCGCTGGGATTGATGGGCAGCTTCCCGGTCGGCATGGTCTCGCCCGCCTCCAGGAGCTTCTCGGCTTCACCCGGCTCGCAAAAGCCCCACTCCTCCGGAAACGCCAGCTCGTAGTAGACGGTGTTGTCCTGCAACTCGATGAAGTCGATGTCCTTCTGGGCCACCCCTGCCATCTCGAGGGCCTCTTGCACGGCCGCCCTGGCGTCGCTGTGAATCGTCGGCCCCGGCGGCACCGGCCCCCCGATCCCGCGCGTGATTCCGTCGTTGAAGCCCGCCGTCGCCACCGAGCTGGCAGCCACCCACAACGGTTTCGTCGTACGCTTCCTGGCCTGCTCGGCCGAGCAAAGCACGACCGCGGCCGCGCCGTCGCTCACCGGGCAGATCTCGTAAAGGCGCAGCGGATAGCAGACGAGGTTCGATTTCAGCACCTTCTCGAGCGAGAACTCCTCGCGGAAACGCGCGTACTCGTTATGCTTCCCGATGTCGTGCGCCTTGACCGCGACCTTCGCATACTGTTCCTCCGTCGTCCCGTAATCCTTCATCCGGCGACGAGCGAGCTGCGCCCAGAAAGCCGGGCCGGGCATGCCGATGCAGCGCTGGCGCAGGAACTCGGGGTCGTTCACGTCCTCGACTCCCGAGGTCTGGATGAAACCCTTGGGCATCTTCTCCCCACCGACGACGAGGACGATGTCGTGGAATCCCCCGGCGACCAGCGTGTAGCCGATATTGAAGGCGTTTCCGCCTGCCGCACAGCCCGCCGACAAGTTGTAAACGGGAATCCCGGTGGAGCCCATTTCCTCCACCACGTCGTTCCCGTTCAAACCCCAACCCTTTCCGCCGGAAAAGCGCGAGCTGGCCGCCGAGACGGCCTGGATTTCCCGCCACGACACCCCCGCATCCTTCAGCGCCGCCTGCACGGCGATGCGACACAGGTCCGTAACCGACGGATCCTTGAACTTCCCCCACGGATGCATCCCCAGGCCGATGGCTGCAACGTCCCTCATAGCGTGGCTCCTCACGTCGCCGTCATGTGTCACGGGTCACGAGTCATGAGCGCAATCCAGGCATCGTTCGTACGCATGACCCATGACGAGCCTCATAGTGTCTTGAACTTCCAGGTGATCACGGGTGTGCCGTCCTTTTCGTGACACAGCGGCTCCAGAACCAGCTCCACGCCGACGCCCGGTTGCACCGTGAGGTCGTCACCGCTGAGTCTTCCCAGAACGCGAAGACCGTCGTCGAGATCGATCACTCCCATCGCGTACGGCTTGTACGGCTCGTCGTACCTCGCCGGAGGCGGCGGCGGGTAGGTCTGGATCGCCAGGCTCCAGAGCTTCCCCTTGGGACCGAATTCGGCGTCTTCCATCTTCGACTCGTCGCAGTCCGGGTTGTGGCACATGGTCCCTTTCGGGAAGTACGCCGCACCGCAGCTCGCGCACCGCGAGCCCAGCAGGCGCGGTCCTGCGTTTGTCTCCGCGAAGAGACCTTCGACTACCGGTTTCCCAGCCGCCATCGCTACGCTCCCTTCACGGCCTTGGTGATCTCGGGCAGGATCTCCATGGCGTCACCCACAATTCCGAAGCGAGCATACCTGAAAATCGCCGCGTCGGGATTCTTGTTGATCGCCACGATGGTCTTTGCTGCCGCGCAACCGACCATGTGCTGGCTCGCGCCCGAGATCCCCGCGCCAACGTAAAGCGCCGGTCGGGTGATCTTCCCCGTCAGCCCGACCTGCCGCGATGAGTCGACGAAGCCGTTCTCCACGGCCGGACGCGACGCGGCAGCCATCCCTCCGAGCGCCTCGGCGAGAGCCTCGATCAATTGGAAGTTCTCTTTCGTCCCTAGTCCCATCCCACCTGCAACGATGACCTGCGCCTCCTCCAGACGAGGACCCTCGAAGTGCGCCTTCTGGATAACGCGCACTCGTTCCTCGACCGCACCGAGGTCGACCAACACCTGCCGCACGACCGGCGCGGAGGCTCCGCCTTCCGTAGCCTCCGCGAACAGCATGTCGGCCAGAACACCCACCACACATGACTCGGCACCTGTCAGCTCGTAAACCACACGCGTGTCGCCGCCGTAAGCCGACGCGGTCACCTTGACCGTAGCGCCCTCCACGGCGAGCTCGAGCGCGTTCATCACCACGCCGGCGCCGGTTCGTGCCGCCAAGCACGGCGCCACGAGGCGAGCATCGAACGTCTGAGGTACGAGCACCAGCTTCGGCGACTGCTGTTTGCAGTACTGTGCCAGTGCTTCCACGCAAACGTCCGGTCGGAACTCGGCAAGCTTCGGGTCCTCGATCCGGTCCAGGTGGACGACCCCGTACTTGCCGGCGATCTCGGGCACCCGATCCGGAACCGGGCCGGCAACCAACCAGTTCAACTCGAGGCCTGCCGAGGCGGCGAGGGCGCGGGCCAGCGTCAGTGTTTCTTCCGCGCCCGCGGGTGCCCCGTGACGGCCTTGGTCCCATGTGCATACCACGACTGAGCTCGACACGTTTCCCTCCAATTCCCCGCCACACGCCCTTATCGGAACCTACTCGATGACGCGTTCGTCACGCAGGCGCTTGACCAGATCCTGCGCCGTCGCGGCCGGCGAGCCTCCCTGGATGAACTCGCAGCTGCCGGTAATGCTCGCCATGGACTGGCGGGTCATCGTCACCCTCGGCTGACCGCCACCCTCGCCCAGATCGAGGCTATCCGGGGGGACCTGCCGGGGCTTGACTTTCCGGGCCTTCATGGTGCGCAGGCCGGTTGGGTAGCGTGGATCACCAATCTCGTTGCTGATGGTGATTACCGCTGGGCAAGGAACCTCCACGATCTCGTCGCCGTCGGGTGTCACGCGCGTGACCCGGGCCGTCGACCCGCCGACCATCTCCACCGCCCGGGCGATGGTCACGACCGGCATCTCCAGCATCGTGCCCAGAAACGCCGGCACGACCGCCTGGTCTCCGTCCGACGCCTGACGGCCGCAAAGCACCATGTCCGCCCCGCCGAGAGACTTGACGAACCCGGCGAGCAGCGAAGCCGTCGCGTAGCCGTCGACCGTCCCCGTGTCGACGGGGATGGCTGCAACCTCGTCCGCTCCCATCGCGACCGCGTGCTGGAGGATCTTGGTTGGGTCGCTTGCAACTGCGACTACGTGGATCTCGCAGTCGATCCCCGCATCCCGCAGCTTCAGGGCACACTCGATCGCCTGCTCGTCGTACCCGTTCATCAGGCGTGGAATCGCCTTCTGCGTCAGTGTCTTCCCGTCCTCGCCGATCTCGAGCTTCCCAACCAGGACGTAGTTGTCCACTGCGTCCGGATCCAGAACTTCCTTCACGCAAACCACGATCTTCATCGCAACCCTGTTCCCTCACTCATTCGTCGACAAGATAGATGTTCTCCGACTCGCACCACACCGCGCCCCACTCGTAGTTCCGCGGCTTCTCGGTGAGATCGATCATGAGATACCAGCGCCAAGGCGGGTCCCCGTGGTCGAAGTACTCGCCGGTCAGCCGTCCGGTGAACTGCTGGCGTCCCGCATGCCTAGTTCCCCCGATCGAACCTCCACCGTCGCACTCGGCCCGCTTCCCGGCCATGTCCTCGTCGAAGCCTTTGCGGACCGAGAGTGGCTCGTCGGGCACTGTCGTATCTCCTGCCAAACTCGCTAATTGCTCGGAAACCGATGGGTTTGGGGCGCTGCCTCACGGCCCAATCAGGAAGTACGCTAGCGAAAGATGAGACACCTGTCAATACATGCCTCTAAACGCCTGTTGCAACTGATTCCGGATCGTGCGACCTTTGGTCAAGGGAGACCGATGATGCCGCTGCAAGGAATCCGAGTGGTGGATCTCTCTCGCTACGCGCCCGGGCCCTATTGCACGATGCTGCTGGCGGACCTGGGCGCAAACGTGATCGTGATCGAGGAACCGCCGGGGCGGGGGCGCCGGGTCGACAAGGAAATGGGCGTGAGCGATCGGGTCAAGGCGTTTCTCCCCATGGGCCGCAACAAGCGGTCGGTGGCACTCGATCTCAAGGACGAACGGATGCGAGAGATCTTCTTCCGTCTGGTTGACGGGGCGGATGTGGTAACGGAAGGGTTCCGCCCCGGGGTGGCAAAGCGGCTCGGCGTGGACTACGAGGCGGTGCGCCAGCGCAACCCGCGCGCCATCTACTGTTCCATCAGCGGCTACGGGCAGACCGGTCCCTATGCGAACCTGGTCGGGCACGACCTCAACTATATCAGCCTGGCGGGAACGCTGGGGATGATCGGCTGGCCCGGGCAGCCGCCGGCCATTCCCCTGAACGTCCTTGGCGACTTCGCCGGCGGCGGGCTGTTCGCCGCCTTCGCGATCCTGGCCGCGGTCGTGGCGCGTCAACGGACGGGCAAGGGACAGTACATCGACATGGCAATGACCGACGGTGTGATGTCGCTCGCGTGCCTGGCGGCCAGCGACTACTGGTCCAGCGATGATCCGCCGCGCGCCGGACGGTATTTTCTGAACGGCGCGCTGCCTTGCTACAACGTCTACGAGACGGCGGACGGGAAGTGGCTCAGCGTCGCCTGCATGGAGCCGTGGTTCTGGGGGAAGCTGTGCACGGTCCTGGGTTGCGAGGAGTACGGGAACCAGCAGTTCAACGAGGAGAAATTCCCGGAGATGTTCGCGTTTCTCCGGCGCAAGCTCAAGGAGAAGACCCGGGACGAGTGGTTCGCCGAGCTCAAGGTGCAGGAGATCTGCGCAACGCCCGTGTACGGTCTGGAGGAGGCGCTGGTCGACCCGCACGTTCAGGCGCGCCGCATGGTAGTGGAGCTCCGGCACCCGGAACACGGGACCATCCGGCAGATCGGTGTGGCACCGAAATTCTCGGAGACACCCGGGAGCGTACGCACGCCGGCTCCGCGGCCGGGGGAGCACACGGAAGAGGTGCTGCGGGAGATCGGCTACTCGCCGGAGGAGATCGCGAGACTGACCATCGGGAAGGGGAACTGATTACAGTGAGCACCAGCCGTGGCTCGGGCGAGGCCCACGGCTAATACGCCGCCCAACCTGCGTCTACGGGGATGGTCGCACCGTTCACGAAGCTCCCGTCATCGGAGACGAGCATCACCGCAACCGCAGCAACCTCTTCCGGTTGACCCATCCTCGGCATCGTCGCGACACCCAAGCCCATTCTGGAATAGCCGAACTCGTTGAACTCGCCCCCGCCCACGATGTTCGACTGGACACCGCCGGGACAGATCGCGTTACAGCGGATGCCTTTCTGCGCGTACATGAACGCAATGTTCTTCGTCAGGCCAACCAGGCTGTGTTTGGACGTCGTATAGGCCGCTCCCCCACGGCAACCGAACAATCCGGCCGCAGAGGCGATGTTCAGTATCGCCCCGCCGCCCTGCTCCAGCATGATCGGGATGACCTTCCGGCACGCAAGAAATGGGCCGGTCAGATTGATCCTGATGACACGCTCCCAGAGCTCGTTCGTCACCTCCGCGACGGGCACCATGCCGTCCAACACGCCCGCGTTGTTGCAGAGGATGTCGATCCGGCCGAAGTTCTTGATTCCGGCATCGGCCATGGCGGCGACGTCGGCCTCCAGCGCCACATCGACAATCAGCCCGACAGCCTTACCGCCTGCCGCATTGATCCCTGAGACAACTTCGTCCAATGCATCGGAAACGATGTCGCTGGCAACGACGGCGGCGCCTTCTCTCGCAAACCGGGTCGCAATGGCCTTGCCTATGCCTGACGCAGCCCCGGTGACTAGGGCAACATTGTTTCTTAATTTCATCGCATTCTCCTCGGGTTCGGAATTGACATTCCTGTGCAGCGGCGCATCCAGGAACTCAAGGATCTCATGGGGTCCGTGCAGCTCGACATCGACATCCCGGCTTCCAGGCGGCGCCCCAAGATCGGTGCCGCGCTCGTCAGCAGCCCGGCGCCCCGGGGTTCGGCATCCGTCGCTCCATCGGCTCGATGCGCGTAGCGAGCCCAATAATCTGATCCACGTCTACCTCGAATTGCTACGGCGTCAGAAGTCGGTTGCGGCGACGGGCGCGCGCGGGAGCGTTGCGTAGCGGCCGGGAGGTTGATTGCGGGCGTCAGCAGCGGGGCGCTCGGCT
>Ga0315268_10001384_pt1 | contig 27815 bp, 27 predicted proteins | sample C1_top_MG_FD_204535 | JGI IMG/M metagenome (GOLD analysis project Ga0315268, IMG submission 204535) | Sediment microbial communities from Yellowstone Lake, YNP, Wyoming, USA - C1_top | ecosystem: Environmental > Aquatic > Freshwater > Lake > Sediment | place: USA: Wyoming | collected 2017-08-01
CAGCAGTTCCTATAGATTTTAACATCGTTCCTTTTTTACCTATTATTATACCTTTTTGACTTTCTCTTTCAACATATATATTACTTCTTATGGATATGAGTCTATTTTCTCGTTCCTTCCATTCTATAACTTCGACAGCAACTGAATGAGGCACCTCTTTTTCTGTCATCTCTGCGATCTTCTCCCTGATTATCTCTGATATCATGAATTTCTCAATCTGATCTGTTATAGTCTCATCAGGGTAATATTTTGGGCCATGTGGTAAATGGTTGCAGATTCTACTCATAAGAAGCTCAATCCCGTCCTGTGTTAATGCAGAGATGGGGATTATTTCTTTAAAAGGATAAAGTTCTCTGAAGTTTTCTATGAGCGGAAGGAGTTCTGGTTTCTTGATAGTATCTATTTTATTTATCAGCAAAAACACAGGAATTTTAACGCTGGTTAATAACTCAATAATAAACCTGTCTCCAGATCCAAGATTATGAGGTTCGACCATAAACAAGATAATATCTACTTCCTTTAGCGCTCCCATGGCAGTCTTGACCATTGCTTCACCGAGTTTATGCCTCGGCTTGTGAATTCCTGGTGTATCTGTGAAAATAATCTGTGCCCCGGAAAGTGTCTTGATCCCGACAATCCTGTTTCTCGTTGTCTGCGGTTTCGGGGTAACAATAGCAATCTTTTCACCAAGAATTGAATTCAGAAGTGTGGATTTACCGACATTCGGGCGGCCTGTAATAGATACGTAACCAGACCGATAACCTTTTAATTCTTCGTCTACCACTGCTACTTCAAGAAAGTCTACTGACTGCTTCTCTTATCCTGTCAACACCTTTTTTTATTTCGTCTATAGAAGTTGCATAAGATAGTCTGATGTAATTGTCATCGCCAAAGGCTTCTCCATGCACAAGGGCAACCTTTGCTTCTTCAAGGAAGTAGAGGGCGAGGTCTGATGAAGATGATATTTTTCTGTTACCGCTCGATTTGCCGTAAAGCTTAGAAGTATTGGGAAAACCATAAAAAGCCCCTGTTGGAGTAAGACAGCTCATATTAGAAATAGAATTTAGTTCTCTGATGAGGAATTTTCTCCTCTCATCGAATTCAGAAAGCATCGTAGTGATAAAATCTTGAGGGCCACTGAGAGCCTCGATGGCTGCCTTCTGAGCGATGGATGTAGGATTGGACGTAGATTGGCTCTGAATGTTTGTCATGGCCTTTATGATCTCTTTTGGACCTGCTGCAAAACCAATCCTCCAGCCAGTCATGGCGTAAGATTTTGAAAGTCCATTTACAACAATGGTTTTTGCCTTTATCTCGTTATCGAAAGAAGCAATGCTTATATGTTTGAACCCATCGTATGTTAATTTTTCATAAATCTCGTCAGATATAACATAGATTCCATGTCTGAGCACTACTTCAGCTATTTTTCCGAGTGTTTTTTTATCATATGTTAGTCCTGTAGGGTTGGAAGGTGAATTCAGTATAATTGCCCTTGTCTTTGTGGTGATATGTGATTCAATTACTTCTGGTTTAGCCATAAAGGAATCAGATTCATATGTTTTTACAAAAATTGGAATTGCATCATTGAGTAAAACCTGATCAGGATAAGATACCCAATAAGGCGATGGAATTAAGACCTCATCACCAGGATTAAATAGTGCTTGGGCTATATTGTAGAGGCTGTGCTTTGCACCGCAGGAGACAATAATTTCTTCACGTGTGTAATTCAAGTTATTGTCTTTCTTGAATTTATCAATGATAGCATCCTTAAGAGGATCTATACCTCCAACAGGGGTATATTTTGTAAAGCCCTCCCTTATGGCTCTTATTGCAGCCTCTTTTATGTTCTCAGGAGTATCAAAGTCTGGTTCTCCTACACCAAAACTGATTATATCAACTCCAGCTGCCTTCATTGCCTTCGCCTTCGCATCTATAGAAAGAGTTGGTGAGGGCTTAATCCTTTTTGCTCTGTCAGAAAGCATAAACCTCTCTCCCGTTTGATTAGGAATATTATTTTATATCATGTATATTACATTATCACATATTATAAGAGCCAGTTTATCATAACAGTGGCGGATTCCAAAATTTAGCTTTGGGATTCAGCTGAGGGGAATGTCCTAAAGGCGAAAATTATTTTTGTCTTATACTTTTAATCTTTTCTAATGTATCTATATATATTTCTTTTTTTGAAGGATCTATCTCTATTGCTCTCAGTGCAAACCTCTCTGCCTCATCAAGTTTTTCTCCCATTGTAAAATAAAGCCATGCAAGATTATTATAGGCATCAGCATTCCTTGGATCTTTTTTGATGACTTTTCTGTAGCAGGACTCTGCTTTGTCATATTCATTTTTCTTAAAATAGAGGTTACCCATGTAAAGATATGCCAATGAAGATTTCTTAGAAGCTTCAATATATTCTTTCAGAGCATTATCCAGTTCTCCCTTTTTTTCATAGGTCACGCCTAAGTTGAGGTGTTCCTCAGGGCTTAAAGGATCATTTAGGATTATTATTCTTGGAGAGGCACAACCTGCAAGCAGGCAGTGAACAGTGAACAGTGAACAGATAAATACTCTTTTTATTAACTCAAAAATCTTTACTTTTTTATTAGGAGTGTCCAGAACTTTGTTTTTTCCCATGATCTCATAAAGTCTTTCTCAGAAATAAACTTATTCTTGTCTTTTCCTGAATTAACAATAATTCCATGTTCATTGTATCCAGTGACAACCATGAAATGATTAACCTGATAAAAGGAAAAGCCGTGATCAACAAGGACTATAAGCGGATAACCAGAGTCTATATTTTTTCTTATATCCTCCATACGCCCTTCATATTGATTTGCCCTCAATCCCCTACCCTGTGCATAAAGAACCATATCAATACTTAGCGTTCCCCTTGCAGATTTGCTGTAGATTTCTCCAGCAATTTCGTCAGGGGTTACCTCGACACCCCAATAGTTTAGCACTTCAGCGAGGGATGACGGTCCGCATTGATAGGTAGTCTGTGGATAAAAGGGGACGTTTTCTATGATGTGCTTCTGGCTGATATTTTTGACGGTAGCACAGGAAAGTAATAAAACAAGGATCAAAAAGATGAAGAACGAAGGAGGAAAGAGGTGGCTTTTCATTCTATCCTTGTATATATTCCCCTTTCCTCTCTCCATCCTTCTTCATTGTTATTTCGTTACGATAACTTTATGCCCTGTGAGTTGCAGTAGCAGAACAACGAGTACTGCAATCATAAGAAGGGCAATGATTAAACTTAGGCCATCACCTCCAACCCTTAGGCCGTCTAATTTAAGAGCGATCTGATGGATCTGTTGGTCATTAAGCTGACTAAGCCTTTTATGAATTTCATCCTGTGTGAGCCCTAATTGTTCAAGCCGTTTACTTATTGCCTTTGTCTCCAGAAACTTCTGTATCTTTTCAAGGTCGGCAGTCCTGTTTACATATTTAAGAGGGGTAATTTCTGATTCTACAAGACCTGCATCTATCTTAGGCGCAATACCTATTATGAACATTGCTATAACGAGATACCAAGACACGTGCTTCATAAAGGGTATTTTCATCCAGTTCACCTCCTTTCTCTGTTCAAAATATTTCTTATTATAAATTATAAAAAATTATTGAGTTGCAATATTTATGTATTCCTTTCTTGAGTGACTGCCGAGGGATGTGAGTATCTCATACGGGATTGTCCTTGCTTTACAAGCAAGTTCATAGGCTGTTATTGACTCATTACCCTGTTGTCCAAGAATAATTACCTCATCATCTTCCCCAATATCTTCGATCTCGGTAAGATCAACCATTGTAAGATCCATACATACCCTTCCTACGACAGGTACACGTCTTCCTCTAACAATTACTTCTGCATTATTGGAAAAAAGTCTGTTAAAACCATCTGCATAACCCAGAGGTAGCACGCCTATTTTGCTCTGGCGGTTTGTTACAAAAGTCCTGCCGTAGCTTATAGGTGAATCAGACGGAAGATTTCTTATGCAGAGTATTTTTGTTTTGACCCGCATTGCCGGCATAAGGGTTATAGGCTCTGAGTTAACAATTCCTCCATCCCCACTTTCAAATCCCACCTTACCCCCCTTTTCTAAAGGGGGGGCGGGGGGATTATATGGGGGTAAAGGAAGGTTTAAATTCTTACTTAGGGGAGAATACCCATAAAGCATAAGCCCTGGTCTCACTGCATCAAGATAGGAATCCTCAAATGTGAGGACTGCTGCGCTATTTGCCATATGCGAAAAGATTTTTTTATTTAATTTCTTGGATAAGGCTTCCCTTATCACATTAAATCTTTCAAGCTGCATAGTAGCATATGACCTATCTGAAAGATCTGCGTCAGAAAAGTGACTCATAAGTCCAAATAGTTCTATACCTTCCATGTCTGCAATACTAATCAGATCCTCGACCATATGACTGCCACTTAAGCCAAGTCTTCCCATTCCTGTATCTATCTTCGCATGGACTTTTATTATTGTCTTCTTCTTCTTGGCTATTTGTGATAAGGCTGATGCAGTACTTATATCGCTTATGACTGGTATGAGATCAAAATCAAAAAAATCTTCTACGTCCTCGCAGTCAAAAAGGACAATTATTGGTGTGGTAATACCTTCGCCTCTGAGCCGTAAAGCCTCACCAGTATATGCAACTGCAAGGTAAGGGACTCCTTCTTTAATCAATCTTCTTGAAACTTCTAAGCATCCATGACCGTAGGCATCGGCCTTGACAACAGCTATTACGGATCGGTTTTTAACAGCCTTTCTAATAGCCTCAAGATTATGCGCTATTGCAGAGAGGTTAATCTCTGCAATGGCTCCTCTATTCACCTTCTTTTTCTTTTTTCTCTATCTCTTCTTTTTTCGATTCCTTTTTTGGTGTTACATCTATTTCGTCAGCTTCAGACACACCCTTTTTAAAATTTTTGATCGCCTGGCCTATACCTTTGCCAATCTCTGGTAATTTCGTTCCACCAAAAAGAACAAGAATTATTACCAGAATTATAACTAGCTCCTGCATTGACAAACCAAACATCTTTTTCTCCTCCTCTCTTGAAATAGTTAGCTATCGGCAGTTCAAAAATATGCTAACCGCTAACTGCCAAATGCTCTCTTTCGTAGTCTTCCATTGTATTTATATTAACGAAGGATTTCCCTTCTGGATCTATTAACTTCACCTCCTTTTCGCTTATATAAAGAGCGTCTATTTTCTTTAGAAAATCCCTTAGACCTCTTACACCTTCTTTTATGCTTTGTTCCATTTTATGCGCAAGACTTTTTGAATATATACCCAAAAGTGGCTGAGGCTTACTGTCAAAAATGGGAATTATAGCCTCCTTCTTGTCTGCCCACCTGTCAACAATATGTCGTACAAGTTCTGGTCTTATGAAAGGCATATCACATGCAGTAAGAAAGAGTTCTGGAGCCTCAAGGGTTATCAAGGCCGAAAGAATCCCTGTCAAAGGCCCTCTATATTTAATTATATCTCCTACCATTGGGACCCCGATATAGAAATATGTCTCAGGGTTATTGGTGCTTATAATAACACAGTCAAAAATTCCTTTAAGAAGCTCTACATTGGACTCGATGATTCTTCTGCCATTTATCTTGAGAAACCCCTTTGTTACTGCGAGCCTCTTATTTTCTCCGCCAGCTAAAACTAAAGCATTCACTTTTTTATCCCATGGTACTCAAATACGTTAAATTAAACCTATTTTTTAGTTTATTAAAAAATTTCTTTTAATACAAGACAAATGTCTTACAGTAAAGGGCGAAAAGGTAGTTTTTTCTTGCTCAAATACGCCATTTGTGATATTTTAATACATAAGCATCGAGTGTACTTATTTAAAGTGGAGGTGCAAATAAGGACAGGTACCCTGCCCTGTTTGTGATAAGTGAGAAAGTTAATCCGGCAAATTAGATCTTCTGGGAGTCTGCGTAAAGAGACGGTGTGCATGTCTCCTGCGAGGAGAAAGCCTAATGTCTCTTTCAGGACACCCACCTATCATATAGGCGGATCTAATTCTTCCTTACACGGCAGGGCGGGTTTATTTAGCTTTGTGGCTGGTTTAAGGTGTATTTGTATTCTTTTACGGAGGATTATAAGTAATTCAATGATACAGAATAGACGGAAAATTACTTTCAAAATTAAATATTTCTCACCTCCAAAGACCTTATTCGCCTCATAACCCTAGCCACAGAAGCAAAGCTCTAAAAAGGGCTTTAAGCCCTTAAAAGGATTTTTTTGCAGGAGAGCAACGGAAGGAGGTTCGACTAAAAATGATCAACTCAAGCTATCTATTGATAGCAGTATGTACAGGGCTTATTGTAGGGATAGTTCTTAGCTTTATCTTTCGTGCAAGCCTCAAAAATAAAAGAGTTACTTTTGAAATAGAAATAGAGAGGGAAAAAACAAAGATAATTGAGGAGTCACGGAAAGAGGCTGAAAAGATTAAGAAGGAAGCCCTTTTAGAGGCTAAGGATATTGTCTATCAAGCTAAATCAGAAGTTGAAAAGGAGCTAAAGGAAAGGCGCTCCGAGCTTAATCATCTTGACAAAAGGTTAAGGCATAAAGAGGAAACCCTTGAGAAGAGATTTGACCAACTTGAAAAGAGAGAACAAGAATTTTCCAAAAGAGAGAAGGAATGCCATTCAAGAGAACGTGTTATACATGATCAAGAAGTCCGTTACGACCAATTAATTAGAGAACAGACACAAGTGCTCGAAAGACTATCTGGTTTAGGCTCAGAAGATGCGAGGCAAGAGCTTTTGAAGAGAATAGAAGAGGAATCAAGGTTTGAAGCTGCTAAACTTATCAAGAGGATAGAGGATGAGGCAAAAGAAAATGCAGAGAAAAAGGCGAAAGAGATAATAGGTCTTGCTTTAGAACGATACTCAAGTGATTATGTTGCAGATGCAACCATAACTGCAGTATCTCTTCCTAATGATGAAATGAAGGGTAGAATAATTGGCAGGGAGGGTAGAAATATTAGGGCCCTCGAAGCTGCAACAGGGATTGACCTGATTGTTGACGACACACCGGAAGTGGTAACACTCTCTGCCTTCGATCCTGTAAGGCGAGAAATTGCAAGGATATCTCTTGAACGACTGATAACAGATGGGAGGATACATCCTACAAGAATCGAGGAGATAGTTGAAAAGGTAAAAAAGGAGGTTGAGGCACAGATTAAGGAAGATGGTGAAAAAGCTGTCTTTGACATAGGGATCTCTGGCATACATCCAGAACTAATAAAACTTCTAGGAAGGCTTAAATACAGGACATCTTATGGTCAGAATGTTCTACAACATTCACGAGAGGTAGCGTACTTCGCCGGCATAATGGCTGGAGAACTTGGAGTAGATGTGAAACTTGCAAAGAGGGCTGGTATTCTCCATGATATTGGGAAAGCCATAGATCATGAAGTGGAAGGTTCGCACCAGGAGATTGGAGCAAATATAGCGAAGAAATACGGAGAAAATCAAAAGGTAATAAATGCCATAGTAGCGCACCATGGGGATGGAGAGTATACATCTGTCGAAGCTGCCCTTGTAGGTGCTGCCGATGCCCTTTCGGCCGCGCGTCCAGGTGCACGAAAAGAAAGTATAGAGAGTTATCTCAAACGTCTTGAGAAGCTTGAGCAGATGGCGCTCTCTTATAAAGGTGTTGAAAAATGCTATGCAATTCAGGCAGGAAGGGAATTAAGAATTATAGTAAAGCCCGAAGATGTGAGTGATGAAGTGTCTTCCATGATATCGAAGGAGCTTGCTAAAAAGATAGAGTCAGAGATGACATATCCTGGTCAGATTAAGGTCACTGTTATAAGAGAATCAAGATATGTGGAATATGCAAAATAAAAACCTGAGTCAATAAATCCGGAAAGGCTGTATAAGTCCGCCTTAGGCGAATTATAATCGACAGATTAAACCGATAAGTTAAAAGTGAAAATTTATGTCATTTAAGCTCTTAAGTCATAACTCTAAAGTCCTAACTTTCTTAAGGTGGCGTATAAAAATTCTTCTCCAGCCTTTCCAAACACTTAATTCTTAGTTTTCAACTATGAAAACTCTTTTTGTCGGTGACATAGTAGGTAAGGTAGGCAGGATGGCAACAAAGGCTTTACTTCCTGCCATTGTCGATAGATATAAGATAGATTTGGTAATTGCGAATGGTGAGAATGCAGCAGGTGGTTTTGGGATAACAGATAAAATTGTCTCTGAGATTTTAAGCTACGGCATACATATAATTACTACAGGAAATCATGTTTGGGACAAGAAAGAGTTTATTGCCCAGATTACAAAGGAAGATAGGTTACTTAGACCTTTAAATTATCCTCCCGAGGCTCCTGGTTATGGAAGTATAGTTTTTACACTTTTCAATGGTGAAAAGGTTGGCGTGGTTAATATATCTGGAAGGGTTTTTATGTCAAATATAGATTGTCCTTTCAGGACCGGCAAGGAAGAAGTAGAGAGACTAAGCAATTTAACAAAGATGATCGTGATAGATTTTCACGCAGAGGCAACATCTGAGAAGATGGCCTTTGGCTATTTCATGGACGGCAAGGTAAGCGCAGTCATTGGAACGCATACACATGTCCAGACTGCTGATGAAAAGATATTGCCCAGTGGAACAGCTTATATAACAGATGTGGGAATGACAGGCCCATGTGACTCTATCATTGGAATAGAAAAAGAGCAGGTTATACAGCGATTCTTAACAAATATTCCCGTGCGATTTGAGACAGCTAAGGGAGAAGGAATCTTTTCTGCTGTTGTCATTGAGATTGATGAGAAAACAGGAAAGGCTACTGCAATACAGAGATTGCAATTAAAATATCAATAAAAAAATTCGTTTTATCGCTCTTCTTTCAATTCAGGATTTATCCTATTTAGTTCATGAATAATTATATGAATCCCTTTCCTTGACAAACGTATGTATCTCGGATAAATTAACCCGAATAATGCAGACATTGTTCAAAAATTTATTTAACTTGATGAATTTATTGAGGATATCTTTATTTGTTATATTCACTAAGATATTCCAAAAACCATCAGGTAAAGGTACACTAAGGTATCAAAAAATAAATTTTTTCACAACATCTGCATTATTTCAATTACATTATTCGGGTTAACTAAAATTTACAGGAGGTTGTGAATGTTATATGCAAAGGTGCTGTATACCAAGGGTTTACAGTTTGTCGGAGAAGCATCTTCAGGCCATGCAATCGTTATGGACGGGGATCCAACAGTTGGGGGGAGCAACACGGGTTTAAGGCCCATGGAATTGCTCCTTGTGGGCTTAGGCGGCTGTTCAGGGATGGATATCGTCTCAATTCTAAGGAAAAAACAACAGGAAGTTAAGGGTCTAGAAATAAATGTTAAGGGGCAAAAAGCAGAAAATTATCCTAAAAAATTTACTGATATCGATATAGAATTTGTTATAAGAGGTAGGAATATATCTGAAGATGCTGTAAAAAGGGCGATCGATCTCTCAATGAACAAGTACTGCTCTGTTAAGGCTACCCTCGAAGGCTCTGCAAAGATAAGCTTCTCTTACAAGATAGTTCAGGAATAAAGCTAAGCGTAGAAATGGTTTTCCTCAAATATATTGCCACCGTAGGTTTTATAGGTTATCTTCCTATTGCCCCTGGTACTTTCAGCTCATTAGTTGCCTTTGTCTTCTTTATTCTACTGAGGCCATCTCCTACTATCCATATCTTTATATTATCTCTTCTCATCCCCATTGGCCTCATATCTTCCGATTATGCAGAGAGACTTTTTAATAAAAAAGACACCAGACAAATAGTTATTGATGAATTTTGTGGATACCTTTTTTCTGTTCTCTTTGTTCCGTTCAACTATGCATTAGTAGCCTTTTTTTTATTCAGGTTTTTCGATATACTAAAACCGTTTCCGATTAAAAAGATGGAGTCTGTTTTGAGCGGTGGAAAGGGCATAATGGTTGATGATATTATGGCAGCCATATACACAAATTTAACCCTGCAGGTGTGGATGTATATTTATTAGAACTCATAAAATGTACCTGAGGTGTTTTATAGCAATAGATATACCGGAGACGATAAAGGAAGAAATAGGGGAGCTTATTGAAATCCTTAAAAAGCACAATGTGGATGTGAAGTGGGTGGCATATAAAAACCTTCATCTTACTATTAAGTTCCTCGGCAATACACCCGAAGATTTGTTATCCAGGATAAGTGAGTCTCTATCCAATATAGTCTCATCTTATAATCCCTTTTGTATTAGAATATATAATGTTGGTGTATTTCCAAACAGGAAATATCCGAGGGTAATATGGGTTGGAATTGAAGATTCAAATATGCTGAAAAGTCTTCAAACGGATATTGAAGATTCTATGGCGGTTTTCAGTTATCAAAAAGAGGATAGAGAATTTCATCCTCACCTGACAGTCGGACGAGTACGCTCTCAAAAAGGAATGGCAGAACTGATTAATGAACTCGAAAAGTTTAAGAATAAAGATTTTGGAAGTATTGAAGTCTATAATATAAAATTAATGCAGAGTGAACTGAAACCTACAGGTGCTCAGTACTTTTGTTTACGAGAGATACCTTTAGGAAGGGGGAAGTAATGAACATTAAAGAGAAGACGAAGGCGCTCGAAGTAGCGATTTCTCAGATTGAAAAGAGTTTTGGGAAGGGTGCCATTATGCGACTTGGGGCAGAAGGAGTTCCCGAAGGACTTCAGGTAATTCCCTCAGGCTCTTTAGCACTTGATATTGCAACAGGAGTCGGAGGGTTACCGAGAGGAAGGGTTATAGAGATATTCGGTCCTGAATCTTCAGGGAAAACCACATTGGCTTTAAATGCTATTGCTCAGGCCCAGATAGCCGGGGGCACCGCAGCCTTTATAGACGCAGAACATGCCCTTGATGCTAATTATGCACGAACACTTGGTGTAAGGATAGAAGACCTTCTTATATCACAGCCTGATACAGGAGAACAGGCCCTTGAAATTGCAGAAGCCCTCGTAAGGAGCGGTGCAGTTGATATTATAGCTATTGATTCTGTTGCTGCTCTGGTGCCTAAAGCAGAAATAGAGGGAGAGATGGGCGATTCCCTTCCTGGTTTACAGGCAAGGCTTATGAGTCAGGCATTGAGAAAGCTTTCTGCAGCGATTGCAAAATCACTAACAACAGTAATATTTATTAATCAGATAAGGATGAAGATTGGGGTGATGTTCGGTAGCCCGGAAACAACCACAGGTGGGACAGCATTGAAGTTTTATTCATCTATAAGGCTTGATATAAGGAGAATAGATAACATTAAAGAAAATCAGGAGACAGTTGGTGGAAGGGTAAGGGTAAGAGTGGTGAAGAATAAGGTTGCCCCGCCCTTTAAACAGGCTGAGTTCGATATATATTTCAATGAAGGAATTTCGAAGGTTGGAGAGATTGTTGACCTCGGTGTTGAAAAAGGCATTATCGAAAAATCAGGGACATGGTATAGTTACGGTGGAAACAAAATCGGCCAAGGGCGTGAAAATGCAAAAGAATACTTGAAAAATCACATAGAGGTCTCAAAAGAAATTGAGCAAAAGATTATTGAATCCTATAACCTAAGGAGATAATCATGGATATCGCTTCCCTTTTAAAAAAGGCCCATTCTTTGGGTGCTTCAGACCTTCATATAAAGGTCGGTTCGCCACCTGTACTAAGAATCAATGGAGAACTCACTCCCATTACCTCAGAAAAAAGGGTTAGTCCTGAAGAAGTTCTGGAGATAGCATATTCTGTCTTGACTAATGAACAGAAGGAGCAATTCAAGAAGGATAAAGACCTTGATTTTGCATATAGTGTCCCGGGGATTGGAAGGTTCAGATGTAACGTCTTTATACAGAGAGGAACAATAGGGATTGTTTTTAGGGTTATCCCAATGAAGATACCCACGATCGAGGAATTACATCTACCTGACATTATCAAGAAAATTTCCATGGAGCCAAGAGGCTTGATTCTTGTCACAGGAACGACAGGAAGTGGAAAGACGACAACCCTCGCTTCAATGATAGACCTCATAAATTCGAATAGAACAGCACATATTTTAACGATCGAGGACCCTATAGAATATACACATAGAGATAAAAGAAGCCTGGTTAATCAGAGAGAGATAGGAAGTGATGCCGAGTCTTTCAGCAAAACTCTAAGACAGGCCCTCAGACAGGACCCTGATGTAATACTTGTCGGAGAGATGCGTGATTTTGAGACAATCCAGACAGCACTAATTGCTGCTGAGACCGGGCACTTAGTTCTAAGCACTTTGCATACAACAGATGCGACCGAGACAATCAATAGAATTATTGCTGTATTTCCCCCTTACCAGCATAAACAGGTAAGGATACAACTTGCATCAGTATTGAGATCTGTTATATCTCTGAGGCTTATGCCGAGAGCCGATGGAAAAGGTAGGGTTCCTGCTGTTGAGGTTCTTGTAGCTACGGTTACTATAAAAGACTGTATTCTCGATCCAGACAAAACAAAATTAATTCCTGATGTCATTGCACAAGGGGCTCTCCATTACAGCATGCAGACCTTTGACCAGTCCCTCTTTCACCTCTTTCAGTCAGGTCTTATAACCTATGAAGAGGCACTGAGAATGGCCACTAATCCTGATGACTTTGCCCTCAGGGCAAAAGGTATCGAGGCAGCAAGCAATCTTACCTTGGGGGAACCACCTTCGCCTCAGGCGGGAGATAAGATGAAAATTGAGAAGTTTGGAAGATAAGGACGTAAATATCGTTAATGTCCATAAGGCAAGGCAATATGCCTTGAAGCTTCTCAGTTACAGAGGAAGAAGTGAAAGGGAACTGGAAGGTAGGCTAAGAAAAAAGGGGTTTCCTGAAAATGTGGTTTCCTCTACCATAAGATATCTTAAGCACACGGGCCTTATAGATGACAGGGCATTGGCTGAAGCCCTAAAGAGAGAGGCAATGACAACAAAACTTCTCAGTCAATATAATGCAAAGATGTTAATGCTTAACAGAGGTATACCTAAGGAGATTGTTAATTCGATGTTTATTCTTAATGGTGGAAATGAAGATATGGCAAATGCTGAAAAGCTTGTGGAGAAAAAACTGAGAAGTATAAGGAATTTATCAGAGGAAAAAATAAATAGAAGGCTCTATAATCTCCTTCTCAGGAAGGGTTATTCTTACGATACAATAAAAGGTGTATTGAAGAAAAAAAACTTTAAGGAGGATTAAGATGAAGAAAATTATCCTTGCAATTTTGATAATCTCATTACTTTTAGGAGTGGGATGCACAAAGTCTATACGATACTCTGAAGAGGAGATAAGAGTCTTTCCATCTGAGACCCAGGACCATATAAGAAAGGGAGAGATAATGCTTGGTATGAGTACGCAGGCGGTGAGGTACGCGTGGGGGCCCCCTGATGCTGTAAAGATGCTTGAGCCCTATGAAGGAAAACCAAGGGAAGAATGGATTTATTCTACATTAGGGTTAGGGGTATATGGGACGAGGCTTCTTTTATTCTTGGATGGCAAACTTATATATTTTAGTAGATAGCTTTTAAACACCAACCGATAAGAAAGGCATGAAGAGTTCAGAGATAAGAAAGGCTTTTCTTGAGTATTTTAAATCTAAAGGTCATACGATAGTCCCGAGCTCAAACCTTATTCCAAGACATGACCCTTCCCTACTCTTTGTAAATGCAGGGATGGTCCAGTTTAAAACAGTTTTCCTCGGTTTAGAAAAGAGTCCTTACAATCGTGCTGTCTCATGTCAGAAGTGTTTGAGGGCTGGTGGGAAGCATAGTGACCTTGAAAATGTTGGACATACTGCAAGGCATCATACATTTTTCGAGATGCTTGGCAATTTTTCTTTTGGTGATTACTTCAAAAAAGAGGCTATACTCTTTGCGTGGGAGCTTCTGACAGATTGGTTCAAGCTGCCCAAGGAAAGGCTATGGGTTTCAATTTACCAGAAGGACGAAGAGGCAGCAAAACTTTGGTCCGAACTGATAGGAATTCCAGGTGGGAAAATAGTAAGGCTTGGTGCTGACGATAATTTCTGGCAGATGGCAGATACAGGACCTTGTGGTCCATGCTCTGAAATAATAATAGATCAGGGTAGCAATATAGGATGTGGCAGGGCTGATTGTGCTGTTGGATGTGAATGTGATAGGTTCCTTGAGCTATGGAACCTCGTGTTCATGCAGTATAACAGAGATGCCTCAGGTGAGCTAACTCCACTTCCAAAACCAAGTATTGATACAGGGATGGGTCTTGAGAGAATATCTGCAGTGCTCCAGGGAAAGATAAATAATTTTGATTCGGATATGTTCAGCCCTATTATAAATGCAATAGAATCTCATACTAAAGCACTTTACGGTAAAGAAAAGGTAACAGATGGCTCGATAAGAGTAATTTCAGACCATATAAGGGCTATAGTCTTTCTCCTGTCTGAAGGGCTTATGCCCTCAAATGAAGGAAGGGGTTATGTATTAAGGAGAATAATCCGCAGGGCATCGAGACACTCGAGATTACTTGATGTTCATGAACCATTCCTCTATAAGTTGATTGGTCCTGTTATTGATGTAATGGGAGATATCTATCCTGAAATTGTTGATGAACGCGAAAGAACAGAGAAAATCTTGAAGATAGAAGAGGAAAGGTTTGCGAGAACTCTTGAGATGGGTATGAATATATTTGACGAAATAATATTTAGGATAAAGAGGGAAGATGTCAATATTATTCCAGGAGAAGAAATTTTTAAACTCTATGATACCTATGGTTTTCCCCTTGACCTCGCAAGAGATATTGCAATGGATGCGGGCCTGAGAATTGATGAAGAGGCCTTTCACACAGAGATGGAAATACAGAGAGAGAGGGCAAGGGCATCTTGGGTTGGTGAGGAAGAGGCTGTAGCCTCCATTTACAGGGAATTAATCTCAGAGATAGGGGAGACAGAGTTCATCGGTTATGAATACTTTGAATCCGAATCTGTCATAAAAGCTATTTTAAAGAAGGGGAAGTTGGTAAAGGAGATATCCGAAGGTGAAGAGGCTGAGGTTTTTCTCGATAAGACTCCCTTTTACGGTGAATCAGGTGGTCAGGTTGGTGATACCGGAGAAATGATAGGAGAGAATTTTAGAGCTTTTGTTCTCGACACCAAAAAACCTCTTGATGGTTTTCATTCGCATATCATACGCCTAAAAAAGGGTAAGCTTCAAGTGTGGGATAAAGTAAAATGTAGGGTTGATGCTGAAAAAAGAAAGACTACAATGAGGAATCACACAGCTACCCATCTCTTGCATTCAGCCTTAAGAACAGTCCTTGGGGACCATCTGAAACAGGCTGGGTCTCTTGTTTCACCTGAAAAACTCCGTTTTGACTTTACTCATTTTTCTGCCCTTGATGAAGATGAAATACAAACCGTTGAAAACTTAGTAAATGAAAGGATATTAGAAAACCATCCCGTTGTAACATCAGTTATGGACATAAAATCAGCTATTGAATCTGGAGCTACTGCACTATTCGGAGAAAAATACAGTAAGACAGTGCGTGTTCTAAGTGTGCCTGGTATTAGCTCCGAACTCTGTGGAGGAACTCATTGCAAGGCAACAGGTGAAATAGGGTCTTTTGTAATTATGTCAGAAAGTAGCGTTGCCTCAGGTATTAGAAGAATAGAGGCATTGACAGGAAATGAAGCCCTCGGTTACCTCAAACAGACGAAATTAGAGCTTGATTCTCTCAGGTCATTATTGAAGACGGAGAAACCGCTGGAAAAAGTAGAGAGGCTTCTCAGTAAGATGAAGTCTCTTGAAAAAGAAATCCAGAAACTCAAAACTGGCTCCAAAGATGTAATATCAGAGGCACTGAAAGAGGTACGAGAATTAAAAGGGGTGAAAGTCGTCAAAATCAGGTATGATGGCCTTAATACAGAAGAACTGCGCAACTTAGCTGATAATATAAAAGATCGTCTCCAGTCAGGTATTATTGTTGTCTCATCAGTGTTCGATGGCAAGGCTGCCATCGTTTGCATGGTGACAAAGGATCTGAAAGATAGATATAATGCAGGAGAGATAATAAAAAGGATTTCCGAAGTTGCGGGTGGAAGTGGCGGTGGTAAGCCCGAAATGGCGCAGGGTGGCACAAAAGAGATAGAAAAACTGGACGAGGCACTCGAGTCAGTTTATGACCTTATTAAGAAGTAAGGAGCTTGAAAATGAGTAATCCCCCTATGCCTCCCTTTGACCCCTCTGTGTCCCCCCTTGGTAAGGGGGGAATTGAAGGGGGGTGAGAGGGGATTTGAAATAACTATTTTGGGACAGATACTATACCTGTTTACAATAACCGGTTTAAATTATAAGTCCTTAAAGATCTTTAAAGTTTGTTAAGTTTTTTCGTCATTCCGCACTCGATGCGGAATATAGGGTCTGCTATGAATAGATACTAACTTTTTAATAGGAGGTGAATATGAGTTTATTCGATATTGTCAAAAAAGCGCTTTTAGCAGGCTTAGGGGCTCAGGAGAAAGTAAAAGAGCTGGTTGACGAGCTTATTAAAAAAGGTGAGCTAAGCAAGTCTCAGGGGGGAAAGATTGTAAAGGCATGGGCAGAAAAGGCAGATAAAAGAAAAGAAAAGATCAGTAAGAATCTCTCTGGACTGATAGATAAAACCTTTGCAGGAATGAATCTCCCGACCAAAAAAGATATACAGGAACTGAATAAAAAACTTGACGCCCTTACAAAAAAACTTGAGGGTAGTGAAAAGAAGGAGTAGTAAAAACAGATCTCAAAACTTGGCTTCCATCCAAGTTCTCTCTTGCTATAGTTTTAGTCTGTAAACCCTTTTTAAAAGCTCTCTCTACACCAGCACTTCGGGATAAATCAATAGCTTTTTGCAAAAGAAAAGCCATTGCCAGAAGTTATAGTAATTTGTGATGATTGTAAAGGTAACTTAAAAATGCGAAAGACTGGTACTGCCACCCTACCCCTTCATTACGGTAGGGCTCCTCGATGGCTCTTTTCGAGGATGGTTGCCCTTTCAAGGGAGATTACGATTGCACTCGTTACTGAATTTGGGGCAGTAGAACTCCTGAGAAGACTTTCTGATCCATACTGGTTTCAAGCCCTCGGTTGTGTGCTTGGTTTCGACTGGCATAGCAGTGGTCTGACAACCACTGTAACAGGCGCCCTTAAAGAAGGAATTAAAGATATAGATGATGAACTTGGTATCTTTATTGCCGGAGGAAAGGGCAAAACATCAAGAAAAACACCAGAGCAAATCCTCTTTTATGCTGACAGATATTCTATTAATGCCCCACCCCTAATTTATGCAAGCAGGATGTCTGCGAAAGTTGACAACACAGCCATTCAGGATGGCTACCAGCTTTACCACCATGTCTTTATTTCTACCTTCAAAGGCGATTGGGCTGTAATACAGCAGGGAATGAATACCGATAATAAGAAGGCAAGGCGTTATCACTGGCTGGGAGAGGAAGTAAAGGATTTTGTCGTAGAGCCTCATAAGGCAATCTGTTCTGAAGCAAGGCATAAGACGCTGAATATGGTTGCGCTTGAAAGCGAGGATGCAAGGAAGATTTCGGTAGCCTTGGCAAAGGAAGTTCCTGATAAGGTCATAAAAGAAGCGAAAACAATTTCTAAGCTATCTTTACCAGAAAGGCATAATGTGACAGTATTGGATATTGATGTAAAGAGATTCTACAAAATTCTCACAAAGACTTATGAGAGACAACCTGAGAATTTCGAGAGCCTCTTAGGAATTGAAGGACTCGGGCCAAAAACAATAAGGGCATTAAGCCTTATATCGGAGTTGATTTACGATATGCCGCCGAGTTACCGTGACCCAGCAAGGTTTAGTTTTGCCCATGGTGGAAAAGACGGAACACCTTTCCCCGTGGATAGAAAAATATACGACAAGACGATTGAGATTATGAAAAATGCTATTCAGTCAGCAAAGATAGGCAATGCTGAAAGAGTGGATGCAATAAAGAGACTTAATAAGTATTTTCAGATTAACCCGAAAAATGCATTTACATAATGCAGATGTTGTGAAAAAATTTATTTTTCGATACCTTAGTGTACCTTTAACTGATGGTTATTGGAATATTTTTATGGATATAACGAATAAAGATATTCCCAATAAATCATCGAGTTAAATAAATTTTTGAACAATGTCTGCATTATGTAGGTTAATCGGCAAGAGTAGTTGAAACCACCTCTTCGAGGGATGTAATACCTGTTAATGCCTTTTCTATGGCATCTTGCCTTAATGTCCTCATACTTGTTTCTATAGCTGCTTTCTCTAATTCTTCGGTGGTAGCCCCTTTTATTAAAAGGCTTCTTAACTTCTTGTCCATTGTAAGGAGCTCAAATATTCCAGTACGTCCACTATAACCTGTTTCCTCACAGGCATTGCAACCTCGCCCCCTATAAAGGGTTGTCCTGGGTTTAATGTCACCCTTTGATAATTCCACTTCTTCGCCAGTTACTGTATAAGACTCCTTACACTTTGAGCATATCTTTTTTACAAGCCTCTGGGCACATACCAATAGTAAGGAGTCTGCAACAAGGTATGGCTCTATGCCCATCTTCGTTAGCCTTGTTATCGTTCCAATAGCATTACTTGTGTGAAGAGTGGAAAAGACAAGATGTCCTGTAAGTGAGGCTTCAACCATAGTTTTTGCTGTTTCTAAATCCCTAACTTCTCCAATCAGAATAATATCAGGATCATGTCTCATAAATGCCCGTATTGCTTTTGCAAAGGTATATCCTGCAACAGGGTTGATATGGCTTTGTATTATCTGACCTCCGAGGGTGTATTCGACAGGGTCTTCTGCAGTAACTATTTTAACATCGGGAGTATCAAGGGTTTTGAGAGAAGCATATAGGGCAGTTGTCTTTCCACTCCCTGTAGGGCCAACATGAAGAATAACTCCATAAGGGACACTTATAGCTTCTTTGTACAATCTCATGTTGTGGTTATTAAGTCCCAGCATGTCGAGGGAAAGTATAGAGCTTTTCTTATCAAGTATTCTCATGACAACATCCTCCCCATAGGGGGTAGGTACAGTAGAAACACGGAGGTCTATTGTTACGGCTGGATGGTGTTTTGTAAAATCTATTCTTCCATCCTGAGGCTGCCTCCTCTCGTCTATCCTCATATCACACATTATCTTAAGTCTTGTTATAAGAGCGTCCTGCGCATATTTTGGCACTATCATGACCTCTGAAAGCTCTCCATCTATACGATACCTTATCCGTAGATGGTCTGAAGCTGGTTCGAGATGAATGTCACTGGCCCTTTTTTTAAATGCTTCCTCAATTATCTTATTGGTAAGCATAACAATTGGACCACTGTTTTCTGTAGCATCCTCTCTTGCAACCTCTGCAATCTCTATCCTCGGTTTCAACCGCAATGCTACCTGTGTAAGGATGCTTTTTATCTCTGTCTCTTCTTTGGGAATTGCATAGAATCTATCAATGGCTGTATGGAGTTGTTTTGATGTGGTCATCACCACTCTTACATCTCTTATTGTGTATTTTGCGCCCCTGTAAAGGCGCACTACCTCATCCAGCGCAATGAAATCCCTCGGCTCAACCATAGCAACGGTAAGAGTGCTATCTTCATATATTAAAGGCAACACCTTATAATTCTTTGCATATACAGGTTTCATGTGCCTTAACAATTCTGACGGTGGCCTGGGATACGAAGAGAGATCTACAAATTCATAGCCAAGGTATCTGGCTTTTACAGTAGCTAACTTCTCCTCAGAGAAGTTGGTTTCTAATAGGATTTGTTCAATACTCTTCTTTTCTTTTACAACTCTTGAAAAAAGTTCCTGAAGTTTCTCTTTTGTCAGGAACCTGCTTTCTATCAGGAGTTCTTCAAAACTTTTTCCAGAAGGCCTTCTTAAAATCATTATGCTTTCGTAAACTCAGCCCTACCCTTACTATAAGATTAAGGCTTTCTTTCTATCGGGGTAAAGATAAGGATCAGTCTTTTGACCCTATCCTTATCGTCGAGATAAGGAATAATTTTTACCTCAAGTAGTTCCAATAATGCTATCCTTTTAAACCCGTAAAGAAGCACCTCATTTATTTTTTCTTCAAGCTCGGTATTGCTGAAGTTAGGGAAAAGTTCAAAGAAGTATTTTCCAATCATCTCCTGCACAGGGTATCTCATGCCACTCATGATTTCTAAGAATTTACTTGTGGAAATAATCCTTTTCTTCATATCCAGAATACATACGCCTTCTTCAATATCATCAAGAATATATTCCTTGAGCTTTTTTTCGTCTTCTATGGTCTGGTATAAAAGGGCATTATTAATGGCAATACCCAGCAAATATGAAAATCGTTCCAATGCGATTACATCAGAGTCTAAAAATCCTACAGATTTATTAAGTGCTTGAAAAACGCCGATAACGTGGCCGTCTGTCTTCACAGGGATCGGTGTAACCAGTACGCTTTTTGTCCTATATCCGCTTTCTCTGTCCCATCTTTTGTCGAAACGTAGGTGCTTATCAATAGCTTTTAATTCAACATCATTATAGGCATCTTTAACATTTACAATCTTTTTCGTCATAGCCGCATAACCAGCGAGGCTGTTCTTTGTTATGGGCAAACGTATCTCTTTAAGGCTGTCTGCTTGCAAGACCTTTGAATACAATTCATTACTTTCTTTGTCGATCAGGTAAAGGGTACACCTGTCAGCCTGGAGGATTGATTGTATTTCTTTGACTACTGTAGTAAGTAACTCATCAATGTTGAGGGTGGAAAAGATAGTATTCAGGATACCAAAAAACCTATCCGTCTCTAACGAAAGTTGTATCATCTACATTTCCTCTAAAATCACCTAATGATATGTGTGATTTAAACCTAGATCTTTTCTTCATAGTTAGTTATTAGAACACTGTATCCTTCTTCCGCAAGGATTTTAGCAAGTTGAATAGCATCACTCTTTACATAAAATGTTCCGATCCTGACCCTGTAATATGTGTTTCCATTGATATTAGTTTCTGTCATATACACATTATCGTATTTAAACTCGAGGGACATTTTGAGTCGGGCAGCATTTGAAAACTCTTTAAAGGAACCAACCTGTATGGTAACAGGACCCATATTTGAGATATCTCTTATTTCCCTTATATACTTATTGTCTCTTCCTATGTATTCGATCCTTACCATGCCGACACCATCTGCTATCAGGCCCAACTCTTTTGCTACAGCATAGGATAAATCCAGATCTCTTCCATCTATAAATGGACCTCTATCATTTACTAAACAACTTGTAGACTTGTCATTTGAAGGATAGGTAACTTTTAATTTTGTGCCAAAAGGATATTCTCTGTGGGCACAGGTAAGGGCACTCATGTCGAATATGTCTCCTGAAGCTGTTGGTTTACCCTGGAAATCAGAACCATACCATGAGGCAACAACGTAGTGAGGACTTGTATATAGCTCGTTTCGAGCGGAGGCACAAGAAGACATAAAAAAGAACATGGGTATAAGGAAAAAAATAAAACGAATTATCATTTCTTCACCCTTGTATAAGGAGTACCATTTTATACCAAAAATGGAATGATAATGAAAGAAAAATATTTCTGTTGATTGTATTAGGTCAGGGTAAAGCTCAAAGAAGCTTACAATATATATCTACTCAGATCTTCGTCCTTAACTATCTCGGTGAGTTTGCCTCTTACATACTCTCTGTCTATTTTTAATCTGCCATTTTTCTTCTCAGGGGCTTCAAAGGATATATCTTCGAGGAGTTTTTCCAGGACAGTATGTAGTCTCCTTGCACCGATGTTTTCTGTCTTCTCATTTACATATGCCGCAATATCAGCAATCTCATCAATGGCATCCTTTGTGAAATCTATTTCTACCTGTTCAGTAAAAAGCAAAGCGGTGTATTGTTTAATTAACGCATTATAGGGTTCAGTCAGTATCTTAACAAACTCATCCTTACCAAGGGGATCGAGTTCAACCCTGATGGGAAACCTGCCCTGAAGCTCAGGGATAAGGTCAGATGGTTTAGTCATATGGAAAGCACCAGCAGCTATAAAAAGGATATGTTCTGTTTTTACAGGCCCATGCTTTGTTGCTACTGTGCAGCCTTCAACTATTGGCAGGAGGTCTCTCTGTACCCCCTCGCGTGAAACATCAGGCCCATGTGTATACCCTCTGCTTGCTATCTTATCTATTTCGTCAACGAATACAATTCCTGATTGTTCGACCCGTCCAATTGCCTCTTTTGTAACTTTATCCATGTCAACGAGTTTATTTGCCTCTTCTTGCGTAAGGATACTTAGAGCTTCAGGAATTTTGACCTTTTTTCTTTTTGGCCTTTCAGGCATAAAACTGCCAAGCATCTCCTTAAGATTTATCTCAAGCTCTTCAAGTCCGATATTCGAGACAACGCCGAAGGGTATCATCTTTTCTTTAACTTCTATATCCACATATCTGTTGTCGAGCTTTCCCTCCTTGAAATGTGTCCTTAGCCTTTCTCGTGTCTCTCTGTACTTTTCTCGCTCTTCCTCTTCGACTCCTGTTCCCCTTGCTCTTGGTTGTGGCAGAAGCAAATCAAGAATGCGTTCTTCTGCAATAACCTTCGCCTTTTCCTGAACCTTCTCCATATGTTCTGATTTAACCATACTTATAGATAGCTCTGTCAGGTCCCGTATCATTGATTCTACATCTCGGCCAACATAACCTACTTCAGTGAACTTTGAAGCTTCGACCTTCACAAAGGGAGCATTTGCAAGTCTGGAAAGTCTTCTTGCAATCTCGGTTTTACCCACACCTGTAGGGCCTATCATAATTATGTTTTTTGGTAAGACCTCATCTTTTAAGTCAGGAGAAAGCCTCTGCCTTCTCCACCTGTTTCTCATGGCGATGGCTACAGCCTTTTTTGCGTTATGCTGACCTATGATGTATTTGTCGAGTTCTTCTACTATCTTCCTTGGGGTAAGATTATCCATAATTTTATGATAGCTCCTCTATGGTTATATTTTTGTTTGTGTAGATACAGATATCAGAAGTAATCTTCATAGATTGTTCCGCAATCTCTCTTGCTGAAAGCGAAGTATTTTCATAAAGGGCCCTTGCCGATGCTTGAGCATAAGGACCTCCAGAGCCGATGGCTGCAACTCCGTCCTCAGGCTCGATAACATCACCTGTGCCTGAGATGATAAAGGTATGTTCTGCATCAGCCACTATCAAGAGGGCCTCCAGCCTTCTTAAAATCTTATCAGTTCTCCAGTCTTTTGCAAGCTCAACAGCAGCCCTTGTTATGTTCCCTCTGTAAGATTCGAGCTTGCCTTCGAATTTTTCGAATAATGTAAGTGCATCAGCCGTTGCCCCAGAAAAGCCAGCAATGACTTTGTCTCCAAACATCCTTCTTATCTTTTTTGCATTGTGTTTGAGTACAGTGTTGCCCATTGTAATCTGTCCATCTCCAGCTATTGCAACCTTCCCATTTCGCCTAATACACAATATTGTTGTGCCTTTAAACAATGTCTACTCCTTTAGGATTGGTTTTTTCTTTATTAGTAATCCCCCTGCATCCCCTTTATAAAAGAGGGACTTAATTTAGGAGTTGCATAATTTGTTCCCCCTCTTTTCTAATCCGCCTTAGGCGGAGGGGTCAGGGGAGATTACAAATCATCATTCTCCTTTATGCCAACTTGGCAGCGTGGAGATTCATCACTAATATCTACGTTTTCAATTTATGATACATCATCAAGTTTCTCTTTTGCAAAAGGATGTGCCTTGTCATATACATCCATTAAATGAGTGACGTCCAGATGAGTGTACTTCTGGGTTGTGGAAAGTGATGAATGGCCCAGGAGCTCCTGTATCACCCTGAGGTCTGCTCCGCTCTGGAGAAGATGGGTTGCAAAGGTATGCCTCAGAGAGTGAGGTCCTATCTGTCCTTTGATACCCATCATCCTTGCATATTTAACAACGATGCGTCTTACTCCCCTATCTGTTAACCTTGCCCCCGCTCTATTCAGAAATAAAGCCCTGTCCTTACTTTTGAGAAATATCCTCTCTACCGTATATGATTTAATAGCATCTATCGCCTTAGAACCAATAGGTACAATTCTTTCTCTCCTGCCTTTCCCTTTTACCTTTAATAACCCCTCCCGTGTATTCATATCGTCTACATTCAGCCCGGAGAGCTCACTGACCCTCAGTCCGCTTGAATAGAGGACTTCAAGGATGGCTCTGTCTCTTGCAGACATAAAACCTTCTCCTTCGGGTCTTTCCACAAGGGAAAAGGCATCGTCAACAGAAAGAAATCTGGGAAGGAGTTTTGGAACTTTAGGGTTTGGAACAAGTTTTGCCGGATTTGATCTTTTGTAACCTTCTCTATATAAAAACTTAAAGAATGACCTTATGCTGGCAAGTTTCCTACTTACGGTAGTTTTATTCAGCCCACTCCTAATCTGTTCCGCAATGAAGCCTCGAACATCAGCTAACTCAACATCCTCCGGTCTTACTTTAACGAATCTAAAAAAATCTTCAAGGTCTTTTCTGTAAGCCCTGAGGGTATGGGACGATGCGGCCCTTTCGATTTCAAGATACTTTAAGAACTTATCAGTATGGGTCTTTGCATAAGCCAGTAAACCTTCCTTGTCTGAATCCTTCACAATACATATTTTAACCTTTTCTGTCTTGTGACGTAAATGCGGATAGTATCCCTGTAAGTAGCAAAACGTTTGTGGGTTCACATTGTAACCATAATTTTCCCTCCCCCTTGACGGGGGAGGGTTGAGGTGGGGGTGATAGGTGATAAATGGAATTGTTTCCAGAATCACCCTCCCCTCCATCCCCTCCCATCAAGGGAGGGGATACAAAAAGGAGATTTCCCATCACTTCCTTTTCAGTCAACACAAATAGTTAAAAGTTGAAAGTTACGGGGATACAAGATAAAGACATACTATCACTCACTCCCTCTTCCCTTGTGGTCTATGACTCATTGAGGAGCGTGCAAGGTAGAGAGGTATTTTCAGGACAGTGACAAAGAAACAAAAATATAAAATTAATGCATATTTATAAAAAATCTGCTAAGATTTTTCAGTTGAAGGATGGAAGAGACAGGATTCGTGATCCAGACGAATCCTGTATCAGTAACATTAAATAGGAGGTAAAAATGGTAGCAGTTTTAATTACCCTCGGAATCCTTATCGGTATTATATCTGCAGTTATTGCAATATATAACAAACTTATTCGTCTGAGAAACACTGTAAAGTCTTCGTGGTCAGATATTGATGTCCAGTGTAAGAAGAGATACGACCTTGTACCAAATCTTGTAGAAACCGTTAAAGGTTACGCCTCACATGAAAGGTCTCTCTTTGAAAAGGTTACAGAGGCGAGGTCTATGGCGATGCGGGCTTCCTCACCTGCTGACAAGGCAAAGGCTGAGAATATGTTGACGGAGACATTGAAGAGCCTCTTCGCTGTTGCTGAGGCATATCCTGATCTTAAGGCAAGTACTAATTTTCTACAGCTTCAAACGCAGCTAAAGGAACTGGAAGATAACATAGAATATGCAAGAAGGTATTATAATGCTGTTGTTCGTGACTATAATATTCTTATTGAATCTTTTCCATCAAATATAATTGCTGGGGCATTCAATTTTAAACAAGAAGAATTCTTTGAACTTGAGGCCCCAGAGGTTGAGAGAAAACCGGTAAAGGTAAGTTTTTCGTAAACAGAAAATGAAAGACAAATTTTGCAGTGTAGCCTTTACTTTCATTGTCTTCTTTCTGCTGACTATATCTCCTCCCCTCATCGCAGCAAGAAATCAAGACATCGATAAAATGCTCAAAGAACAGAGGTATCAGTCTGTTGAAGAAGTACTCCAAAAACGTCCTTTTTCCGGGACACAGGACTTCACAATCAATAAATTCCACTCTTATATATCTGTCAATGAAGATTCGTCTTTTACAGTCAAGGAGACAATAGATGTAGAGTTTCACAGACAAAGACACGGGATTTATAGAGAGATTCCATTTAAGTATGTAGATGAGCTTGGCAAGACCATACAAACGCCTACAACAGTGTTATCCGTAACAGACGAGTCTGGTAGAGACTGGAATTATAAGATAAGAAAGATAGGCAATATTATTAACATACGGATAGGCGATGCGAATAAATATATCTCTGGAAAACAAACATATGTGATAACGTATGAAGTAGAAAATGCCATCCTCTTTTTTGATAACCATGATGAGCTTTACTGGAATGTCACTGGCAATTACTGGAAATCTCCAATAAAAGAGGCATCAGCAGATGTTACCTTAAACATAAAAAATAAGAGTAAAAACCTGTGGGCAGCATGTTATACGGGTGTATACGGTTCAAGAAAGTCTGAATGCTCTTTTGAGGCAACGAACAACGGCGCTGAATTTATTACGAAGAAATCCCTCAATATAGGCGAGGGTCTTACCATAGCCTTTGGATGGGATAAGGGGCTTGTATTTCCCCCATCTTCATGGAAAAGATTTCTCTGGGCAATAGATTTGGAAGAAAACTGGATACTCGTAATACCCCTGTTATCATTCTTCTTTATGATAAATCTATGGTATAGGAGGGGTAGAGACCCGAAGGTGAAAGGATCTGTTACTGTTATGTATGAACCTCCCAAGTATGATAATAAAATTCTCACACCTGCAGAGGTGGGTACCCTCGTTGATGAAAGTGTAGATTCAAGAGATTTAACTTCAGCCATTATTGGGCTTGCAGTAAAGGGATATATAAAGATAAAGGAAACAAAAAAGGAGGGCTTGATCTTTGACTCTACTGATTATTATCTGTCAAGAGATAAAGAACCTGATGAGAATCTTAGCTCGTTCGAGAGAGAGCTCATGAACAGCCTTTTCTCAGATTCCCCATCAGGTATATTCGTCTCTGACATGAAGAATAAATTCTATAAGAACTTACAAGAATTAAAAGATGCTCTCTATAGCGATCTTGTTGAGAAGAAATATTTTTTGAGAAGTCCAGAAAAGTTAAGGAATGTTTATATAACGGCAGGAATCCTTACAATCATCTTTGGCAGTATGTTGACTGCATTTCTTATTACCTCTCTCACAGTAAAAATGATCATTGCATGGATGTTAACAGGTCTCCCTTTTTTTATCTTTGGTAGGGTAATGCCTGCAAAGACAAAGGTTGGCGCTTCTGCATACATTGATGTTCTGGGATTTCAGGAATTCCTTAATCGTGCGGAAAAAGATAGGCTCGAAAGGATGGATGATAAAAATCTCTTCTCTAAATTTTTACCTTATGCTATTGCCCTTGGTGTTGAAGATAACTGGGCAAAGGCATTCGAGGGGATTTATCAGGAGACACCCAACTGGTATGTATCACCAGGGGGTTTCAGGACTTTCAGCCCTTATGGCTTTTCTCATTCCATCGGATCTATGACTTCAAGCTTAGCCTCTGCAATGTTCTCATCACCAAGAGGAAGCGGTGTTGGTGGTGGAGGTGGCGGTGGTGGTTCTTCCGGAGGTGGTTTTGGAGGTGGAGGAGGTGGAAGTTGGTGATTATAAAAGGGTCTGAGGATTCAAGGATTCGAGGATTCAAGGGTTTAACTACCTCATATCATTTGTAAAAGATCGGATCGGACCTATCAGACAATGTCGGCTGAATTGTTGACTACGGTTAAGCTTCAATCTGAAGTTGCAGAGAACAAAAGTGAATGAAGTTTTCGGTATTGGAGCAATTGCAGATTGAAGCATGAAGAACGAAGCCGCTACGCACCCTATGGCGATTCAATTCACCTTCT